>Ga0209382_10012745_pt1 | contig 10366 bp, 16 predicted proteins | sample SoiMetdeltSBSDD5_FD_187599 | JGI IMG/M metagenome (GOLD analysis project Ga0209382, IMG submission 187599) | Bulk soil microbial communities from a Populus tree surrounding site in Tennessee, USA - Soil MetaG P. deltoides SBSDD5 (SPAdes) (version 2) | ecosystem: Environmental > Terrestrial >...
GCAAAGCGGGAAAGAGGCCGGCTGCGCCGACGCCTGGCGCTCTAGCGGATCCAGTCGGTACGATCGAAGGCGAGCTGATTGGGGTGACCTTCTGGCGTTTGCGCTCTGCGACAGTTGAAGACAAACAGGATCGCAAACGTTTGCTGTTGCAGCAGGTCAGCGATCAGAACAGCTCTTTTCTGCCCGAGAGAGTCAGCGCCGACATGCGTTTCAAGGAAGGCAGTCTGGTGCGGCTGAGCCTCGAAGCGCCGCGCCAAACAAGGAGCTATCTTTACGTCTTCGATCACGAAGTTTACAACGACGGAACGACCAGCGACACATATCAGATTTTCCCTTCTCAAACCACTCCTCCCGGAGGCAATGTCGTCGAGCCTGGCAAAGTCATCTTCGTGCCAGCGCAAGGCGACCCTATTCCTTGGTTCACACTCAAAAGAACGGAGGGCGCCCGGATTCTGGTCAGCGAGATGTTGACGATCATCGTCAGCCCTGAGCCGTTACCAGCCAATCTTGTCATTCCCGTCCGCCTGGCGGCGGATCTCACGCTGCCCAAGCTCAACAAGCCGATGAAGGAACTGGAGGAGGATTACGGCGGCCCGACCGAAAAACGCGAAGCGAGCAAGGGCGACGGCAATCTCTGGACGGTCGCCGAGAAAGAAGCCGGCGAGGGGAAACGACTTCTGCTGCAGCAGGACCCATTGCCACAAACCATCTATCTGGTCAGAGTCAAACCCGGCGCCCCGTTCCTGGTGCGCCTCCCGCTATTACTCGCACAATAAGAAAGCTCGTTGTCCCGCTTTAACTCGTCACATAATTAACCGACGTTCTTCACAATTTTGGTTCTGTCGGCAAGTTGGTGAAGTGCGATTGAACTTCCTGTCGGCGCCGAAAATTCGGATCTGTTGCAAAAAATATTTTGGCCATATTCCATAGTAGTGACGAACTGGCAGACGCCACAGCATCTTGTATGGTCAGTGAATTTTTGCAACAGATCCATTGCATTCGTGTACATAATGTTTCTCCTTATGATTTCAGATTCGTGATTGAACTAACGAACTCTACTCAATCGCCGCCCCTCAAATCTCTTTCATCGCCGCGATGCGACAGCGCGACGGCGCGAAAGATGAGGGGCGGGAGCGCGAGCATTTGCGCTACGGGCGTAAGCCCGATGTTGAAGATGGGAATCACCGGCATCCGCGGCGCGTACGCCCATCGCTCCATGACGTGAACCGCCGTCCACTCGACACCCACGCCGATCACCAGTCCGACGGCCAACATCACGAAGTAACCACGCCGCCCCGGATTCATGAACCAATTGCTTCGGCGGAGCGCCACACAGCCGGCGCCGAAAATGAGAAGGACGAGCAACCCATCGCCCAGGCTCGCAACGAAGCAGTACCACAGCGCAAGGCCGAAATCGCTCATACCTTCGTAGAGCTGCGAATGCGCCAGCTCCCAGGGGTAGTTGATAATCACAGCGAAGACGAAGACGGTCGCGATGGTTCTTAGTGTTTGTCGCATCGAACTCCCCTTCCCATCTCTGCAACAGCAGGTGGTTTGCGGAGCTTACTTACTCTCTAACTCTCTTCATGGAGGAGTGGAGCTTGTCCATCTCGTCGGCCCCTAGCGAGAGGCATTCTGCGACGCCGATGTACTTCTCACAGAAAAGCCGCCTGTTCCTATGTACATGACCGCACACTGGACGAGGCTGCACATCAGTCTTCCCGCGCGGTAAACCGAAATCACGGGCCGCGCCGGGTAGTGAAGATTGCCATAAAACGTCACAACCTGCAGAAGCAGCGCCGATCATATTCGCCTTGACATATTTGAATTGGCGAATTACCTTACGAACATATTCGCTAAAGAGGATACGAATAACGGGTGGAGTGGTTTCTGCCGCTCCGTGAACAGTGAAGCACAGGACTGCAACACCGGAAACACATTGAAGGAGACTCGACGGCTATAGAGAACCGTGCTCTCATTGTTGCACAGGCGCCCTGGCTCGCAGCCGGGAAGGACTGTACCGAGGGCCGCATCTCCACTTGCCACTCGAAATCGGCGGATGAGTTTATTGGGCGGGGCTTCGATTTTCCGGCCTGCCCGCCGATCAACCATAGAGAAGGTCCGCTATGGGTCGCATAAGAAAGTTGACACGTCTCGCCGGACTGGCTCTCGCGATTTCTCTCGCGCCGTTCTCACTCACTGCCCAAGCGCAGACCTCCCGTTCGGAAACCGCGTCCTCTTATCGTGCGCGCGGGCTTGACTGGTTGGCTAAAGACAGGCCCGACCTGGCTCTTGCCGACTTCGAGATCGCGATCACATTCGACCCGAAATCCGCAATGGGCTTTTATTGCCGCGGGGTGGTCCTGTTCGATAAAGGCGAACTCGACAGGGCGGCGGCTGATTTCAACAAGGCGATCGAGTTAAACCAGAATTTCAGAGAAGCCTTTTACAACCGTGGTCTGATCCGGCAGAAAAGGGGCGACCTGCAAGGGGCGTTGGATGACTATAGCCGGGCCATTACGCTCGGCCCGCGCCTGAAGGAAGTTTGGAACAATCGCGGAAATGTCAGGAAGGCGCTGGGCGACCTGAGCGGGGCTGTCACCGACTTCGACAAGGCCATCGAACTCGACCCGAACGCGGATCTGTTCATCTTCGAATTGCATCTTCTGGTAATTTTCGCCCTCCGGCCAGGATTCGCGGTGGAATCGTCCGCGCAACGTCTTCTCATCAACCATCCGGGTTTTGAATTCGACTCTCAGAAAATCGCTCGGCAGGTCGCTCGTATTTTCGACCTCGTGGACCTCTTTGATGGCCTTGTATAACCGGAAGCTGCCGGCCTTCGTCGCCGGCCTGGTGACCGCCCCGTATGCGAGGCCGATGTGTTTGAATATGACTGGGCCGCCGTCGTTCAGGTAAACGTAGGCTGCCGCCAGCTCCGTGTGATCGTGGGCCGGGATCTTTTCATTCGGTCCGTAATTGACGCGCATAACTTTGACCCACTCATTCTCGAATTCGAGCTTATAAGCTTGCGGAGCGACTTTAATCGGATCCTGAGCGGGTGCATAGAAGGTAAAGAGAAACAAAATTATGAGTAAAGAAAATGTTCCCTTAATCATTGGTGAATACCTCACGCTCGCGGCCTCCCCGGCATAAGGCCACGTCGGCCGGAGCGTTTTCAGAAATACTGCCAACATTCCTCCTCCGGCGTCAGCGCGAAATTTGCGCCGGCGCCACCGTCGGGGCGCAACAACCAATCGTCTGGTCAGTCTCCAGAAGATTGTCTTCGAGCACTACGAAGACTTCCCACTGGTTGCCGTCCGGGTCGGTCACCCAGGTCTTGTCCTGGATCGCGTAGCAGCAATTGGTCTGCATCTCATCCTGGGTGACCAGTCCCTCATCCGCCCACCGCATTCGCACGGCAAGCACGTCGTCAGTTGAAGCTACCTGAATTCCCAGGTGCGAGAGGGTACCGCGTTCGTTGAATTGGATTTCGTTCAGCGCGAGATTGAGCGGAGGGTTTTGTACGTCAAACTTTGCATATCCGGTTCTCACTTTGGCCGGCTCTATGCCGAGCATCTTGCGGTAGAATTCAATGCTCTCTCTGACGTTGCGGACGTTGATAGATACATGAGGCTTTAAAGCCTTAACTTCTTTTCTCATGACAGTTCTCCTTCATCTCCTATTCTTAACTAGTGTGAGCGAGCCTGAACGCCCGCCATCAGGAGAGACGAAAGAGATCTGGAAAAGATGCAGCGGCGAGAAAAATCAGCAGGAAATACGAGCGCAGCCTTCCTTGGGCCACCAGTCGATCGGCTTCCCACGACTATCAAACTTAACATGGCAGCAGGTCAGAAAGGCCTTTTTGAGCCTCTCCCGTCCACGCTGGACGCGCGATTTCGCGCCGGGTAGCGAGAGATTCAGCCGATCCGCCACTTCCTTCAGTGGCAGGCCGTCGATTTCGGAGAGCAAGAGCGCCTCCCGATAGCCTTCGGGTAACGTCTCGATCATCGGCACTACACACTTTCCCAACTCCCGCCACTCTTCATCATTATTATGTTCCGGCGGTTCCGCCATCTCGTCCGGCAGCGGTTCGGCGCTCTTGCGAGTGCGGTGATAATCGATGATTGTGTTACGCGCGATCTGGTAGAGCCAGCCCTGAATCCGGTCCGCGTCGGCCAGCGTATCCAGCCGTGAATGAGCCTTGACGAACACGTCCTGCAGGATGTCTTCGGCCAGATCGGCGGCGCCGACGCGGCGGCGAATGAAGCTTAACAGCCCGTTGTGGTAGTCGCGCCAGATTTGATCCAACGATTCCATTTGCTTCGAATCCTTTAACAGCCCGGCAATCGGTTCTCAACACTGAACCGGGCCGCTCAATGAGGCCAGTAGTCTTGCGGGGAGTGGCGCTCCTTGTAACAGCACAGGGAGCGCAGGCGCGCAGCAGACCTTGACGAGGCGCGCGCGGTCCTGCTGCATCTCTCTGTCGGCGCCGAGGTACTCACGCACCTCCTGAAGGATGCGAGCGGCGTGTTCGTCGGATGGAGGGACGATCCGGTAGTGCATCCACTTACCCTCCCGCCGGGTCTCCACGATGCCCGCCCGGCGCAGGTAAGCCAGATGCCGGGAGACCCTCGGCTGCGGCATCTTAAGGATTTCGACGAAAAAGCACACGCAGACCTCATCGGCGCCCATCAGGTTAATGAGGCGGAGGCGGTTGCGATCGGACAGCGCGACAAAGAATTTTTCAAGGTCGAATTTTCTGTTGGCTCTACTCATAACATAGACATAATATCATAAAACACATTCGTCTTGACGAATATATTTTTCACTGCTACCCTGATATTACGCTCGCCGGAAGGAGCGTAGAAGGAGAGGTAAGGTATGAACGAAGAGAATGCCATAACCGTGCAGGCGATCAAAGCGCATATCTCGCTCAACGTCCGTAATATCGGGCAGAGCGTCGAGTTTTACAAGAAAATGTTGGGCATCGAACCGAGCAAAGTCCGCAATGGCTACGCAAAGTTCGACGTGCAAAACCCGCCACTAAACCTCGCGCTGAACGAAATCCCATTCAACGAACGCGGCGCACTCTCCCACTTGGGGATTCAGGTCGCCTCGACCGCCGACGTCCTCGCCATGCGCGAGCGGTGGGCCAGGGCAGGACTCAACACCCGTGACGAAATGCAAACCTCTTGCTGTTACGCCGTCCAGGACAAGACTTGGGTTTCCGACCCCGACGGGAACGAGTGGGAAGTCTTCGTCGTGCTCGAAGACAATCTTCCCGAGGTGAACGGAACGGGTGTCAGCGCCTGCTGCGCAACAGCGCCCGCAAACCTCGTCAACCTTACACGATGACATGACTACGCAAATCGTCACCATCGAGAAGGCTTCCCCCGCGTGTTTGGACGATGTTCTTGAGATTCTTTCTCGAGTAAATCTCCCTCATGACGGGGTGAAAGAGCATTTCGGCGGCTTTCTCCTTGCGAGGAGCGGCGGCGGCAAGGTCCTCGGCTGCGCCGGCCTGGAACGTCATGGAGATCTCGGACTTCTTCGCTCCGCCGCCGTTCTTCCCGAGTATCAAGGCCAATGGATCGGAAATAAGCTCGTCCGGGAACTCCTCAAACGCGCGGCGAATGAAGGGGTCGCCGAAGTAGTTCTTCTAACCACGACGGCCGAAGAATATTTTCAAAACAAATTCGGCTTCAAAGTGGCGAGGCGCTCCGGTTATGAAAAGCGCCTTGCCAACTCCCCGGAGTGGAATCTTCCGCGCTGCTCATCGGCGGTTTTCATGACGCTCAAACTTAAAACGAAGGCAAAGCCCATCGGCTAAGGAGGCAAAGCGAATGAAACGACTCATCACCAAAGTGCAGACGCGTCCGACGGGGAGTTATAAATGGCCGAGTTTGTGACGCTCACACGAAAAGCCGCCTCTGAGGCGACAGGAACTGCCTTTCTTCTTGCCACCGTCATCGGCTCGGGAATTATGGGCGAGAGACTTTCGGGCGGTAATGTCGCCATCGCCCTACTGGCCAACACACTTGCGACCGGAGCGGCGCTCGTCGCCCTCATTCTTACTTTCGGCCCCATCTCCGGCGCCCACTTCAACCCGGCTGTGACTCTCGCCGACGCCTCACAGGGCGGCGTTCTGTGGCGCGAGGTCCCGGCGTATATTGCGGCTCAAGTTATTGGCGCATTCTTGGGAGTGGCCGTGGCCCATCTGATGTTTGGCGCCCCGCTCTTTTCAGTTTCAAACCACATGCGAAGCGGCGCGGCGCAGATGTTCAGCGAGTTTGTCGCGACCTTCGGGCTGCTCTCCGTCATCTGGGGAGTGACGCGTCGGCGTTCTGACGCCGCGCCTTTTGCCGTAGGCGCTTATATCACCGCCGCCTATTGGTTCACGGCCTCAACCTCATTCGCGAACCCCGCGGTGACGCTCGCGCGCGCCTTCAGCAATACATTCGCAGGCATCCGCCCGGCGGATGCTCCGGGCTTTATCCTGGCGCAACTTCTGGGCGCGGTGGCGGCGACACTTCTATTCCGCCGGCTTGCGCCTGCGCTTCCCGAGAGAGCGCCGGCGGTTATTATCGCGCATGATGAAGCGGCGTTCCTGAGCGCGAGCGAAGGGAAAGCAGACGGGCCGCTTGCAGAAAGAGCAGGCTTTCGATTTACGGAAAGAGAGGACATCCGATGAAGAGACGGGTATTGATTCTTTGTACTGGGAATTCCGCCCGGAGTCAGATGGCAGAAGGTATCTTGCGGTCGGACGGCGGGGACGCTTTTCAAGTCGAAAGCGCCGGCGTGAAACCGGGCAGCGTTCGGCCAGAGGCAATTCAAGTGATGCGGGAGATCGGCATTGATATTTCCGGTCATCGGTCGAAATCTGTAGAGGAGTTCATCGGCCAGGAATTCGATACGGTGATTACTGTCTGCGACAACGCGAAAGAAACCTGCCCGGTGTTACCTGGAAAGACCGAGCGCATTCACCGAAGCTTTGAGGACCCGCCGCCGCCCGACGTGGGAGGCGATGAAGAACGGCTTTCTATTTTCCGTCGCGTTCGTGACGAGATCCGTGAGTGGATGAAAGATTTTATCGCGGGCCATATTGGCAAAAATGACGAGGCTGCATCCTTGTAGCGCCAGATCAGAGAGCGACCGTTACCTATAAACCGCATCGGATTGGACAGCGGAGAGAGTCTCAATTCGCGGTTGCGCAAAATCTTCTTCAATGGAGTTGTGATTCTTTCAGTTTGGCCGTCTCCACCTCACGCTAATCACAGCCGAAGGTGGATCCCTTTAGGGTTTTGAAGAGCGAGTAGACATTCAGCGTTTCATCGATAATTCATCTCAACATAGAATCAACAACTTGGCGGCCCTACCCCAATCTTGACTTCTTCCATTGGCAGATGGCCGTTTGTGGCCGCCGCACGCACTTCACGAAAATCGTTCAGCAGACGCCGACATCGTTCCAGCACGACTTGACCCGGGCCGGTCAAACTCACCGGCCTTGTCCGTCGGTCCAGGAGCGGCGCGCCGATCTCTGTCTCAAGGCGCTGAAGACGGCGCGTCACGGCGGATTGAGTCACATACAATTCGCGCGCGGCGCCACTCACTGACCCTGCCTCGGCCACGGCGACAAAAGTGCGCAAGTCCTCAAATTCCATTCGCGCATAATAATAATGCTTACTATTCATTTGCAACATAGAATTCGCAATGATAGGTTGAGCCTCGCTTTAGGAAGGAGGTTGGAATTGGCTGCGTTTTTGATCGTTGAAATCAACGGAGTGTGCGATGAGGCGACTTATGCTCGATACCGTGAAGAGGTTTCGGCAAATCTGGCGGCTGCGGGCGGACAGTACTTGGTCCGGGGCAGTAACGTGGAGGTTCTCGAGGGAAACTGGCGGCCCGGCCGGGTGATCGTCGTGCGCTTCGACTCTATGCAGGCCGCTCGCGATTGGTGGAATAGTCCGGCCTATGCCGAGCTGAAGTCCATGCGCCAGCGGTCGACAAATACAAAAATGGTCATTGTGGAGGGACTCCCGAATGTCTAGCGATATTCATGTCTTGGAGCGCCAGATTCGCGTCGAGCGGACGGCCAGTTCTCGTCTGCGGGAGGTCGAGTTCGCAAATGTCGGATTCAGCGCTGTGTTTAGCGACCATATGTTCACCGCCGAATATCGGGATGGCCAGTGGAAAGAAGGTGTAATCCGGCCATATGGCCCGATCGCACTGTCACCGAGCATCAGCGGCCTTCATTACGGGGTGTCAGTTTTTGACGGCATGAAGGCGCACAAGTCGCCGGAAGGCCGGCCGCTCCTGTTCCGGCCGCTTGAGTTCGCGCGACGCTTTCAACGTTCCGCCGCCCGGCTCGCCATGACTCCGGCGCCTGTAGATTTATTTCTAGACGCATTGCGTGAGTTGGTTCGTCTGGATCAGGCGTGGATACCACCGGCCGACATTGGCGCGCTATATATCCGGACGCTTCAGTTTTCCGACGATCCCTCAATTCGCGTGAAGCCGGCGGACCGGTATCAATTCATAGTCCTGACCTTCCCGTTTGGGGCGTATTACGCGGCGCCGGTGGATGTCTTGGTTTGCGAGCGCCATGCGCGCGCGTTTCCTGGGGGAACCGGGGACACAAAGTCCGCCGGGAACTATGCTTCGGGGCTGTTGGTGGAGCAGGAAGCCCGCGACGCAGGATTCGGTTCCGTGATGTGGTTGGACGCGATGGAACGCCGTTATGTGGAGGAGTGTGGGGTAATGAATGTTTTCTTCGTCATTGGAGACGAGGTGATTACGCCCCCCCTCACTGGGACGATTCTGCCTGGCGTCACGCGTGACAGCGTCATTACTCTGCTGCGCGACATGGGGCTCCGTGTAAAGGAAGAACCTATTTCCATAGATGGGTTGTTGAGCAAGTACGACGCGGGCGAGATTCGTGAATGTTTCGGAACTGGCACTGCTGCCACAATCTCGCACGTTCGGCGCCTCCGGTACAAAGATCGCGTACTTGAACTGCCGCCAATTGAAGATCGTGTTGTAGGACCCGCAGTGCGAGAAAAACTACTCGGAATCATGACTGGTCGCGATATGGACCCACACGGATGGGTTGAACAGATCTAGCGGCCGAATGGGAGGAGGGAGAATGCACTATCTGTTGTTCTATGAAGTCGCCGAGGATTATGTTTCCAAGCGAGCTTCGTTTCGAAATCAGCACCTTGAAAAAGCCTGGAAGGCCAGCGAACGAGGCGAACTTTTGCTGGGCGGAGCGCTGGCGAATCCGGTGGACGGCGCCGTGTTGTTGTTCAGAGGAGATTCGCCGGAGGTCGCGGAAAACTTCGCGAAGAACGACCCCTACGTGACCAGCGGCTTAGTGAAGCGGTGGTACGTGCGGGAGTGGACCACGGTTGCCGGCGAACACGCCGCCACACCAATCAAACCGGGGAAAACGTCATGATCTTGCGCATGTGGAAGGGACAATCCACCGCCGAAAGAGAAGGCGAATACATTCGACATGCGACGCAAACCGTTTTCCCAAAACTGCGAGAGATCGAGGGCCATCGCGGCGCCTACTTGCTGCGCCGCCCGATCAAGGGAGGGGTCGAATTCGTCGTACTCACGCTTTGGGATTCCATGGAGGCCGTCCACAAATTCGCGGGCGCAGACGCCGATGAAGCCGTCGTAGAGCCGGAGGCGCAGGCGGTCCTTAGTGGATTCGACGATTTCGTGACGCGCTTCGATGTCGTTCATGGAATTGAACAACCGTATTGAGAAACCAAGCAGGCACAGCAGCGCCAAGTATTGCAATAGATCAGTGATTGCTTCACTAGTGATTCGACCTTTTGAACCCGGGGACCACGCGCAAGTCGTTGCCCTTTGGAGTGACGTTTTCCCGGATGATCCACCCTGGAACGAACCGGCATCAATGATCCGTAGAAAACTCACTGTTCAGCCGCAGTTGTTTCTCGTAGCGCGCCTCAATGGCCAGGTAGTTGGAACGGTTATGGCAGGTTTTGACGGCGTCAGAGGCTGGATCCACCATCTGGCCGTACATGGCTCATATAGGCGTCAGGGCATTGCTAGTTCCCTCATGCGCGCGGCAGAGAAAGGGCTGGAGGCTGTAGGATGCCCAAAGATTAACCTACAGGTTCGCGCAACCAACAGCGCCGTTATTGCCTTCTATCAGTCCCTCGGCTATGAACTCGAAGATAGAGCGAGCCTCGGGAAGCGACTCGGGGCGGCCTAGATCGGTTATCAGATCAGCGTACGGATTTATTCTTCGTCGCGGAGCGACGGTTGAGATTAGGCCGGCGTTTTAACGCCGGTTAAGGGCGAATGATTATCCAGTCGCGGAGCGACGGTTGAGATT
>Ga0209382_10012746_pt1 | contig 10366 bp, 8 predicted proteins | sample SoiMetdeltSBSDD5_FD_187599 | JGI IMG/M metagenome (GOLD analysis project Ga0209382, IMG submission 187599) | Bulk soil microbial communities from a Populus tree surrounding site in Tennessee, USA - Soil MetaG P. deltoides SBSDD5 (SPAdes) (version 2) | ecosystem: Environmental > Terrestrial >...
CAGATTTGCGATCAAAGATTGACGTAGCTCACCGACGGGGGCTCTCCCGGCACGATCTCTCCAATCACGCGCGCGTCGCGGCCGCCCCGTGCGGCGAGCTCCTCCATCAGCGGTTCGGCATGGTCCTTCGTGGTCACGGCAATCAGGCCGATGCCCATATTGAAGGTACGCATCATGTCTTCGGGCGGCACGCGTCCACTCGACTGCAACCACCGGAACAATGGCGGGACGTTCCACGACGCGGCATCGACGATCGCTGCGGTCCCGTGAGGCAGGATGCGCGGGAGGTTGTCGGTGATGCCGCCTCCGGTGATGTGCGCCATCCCCTTCATGCGTCCGCCGTCGAGCAGCGGACGAATCATCGAGAGATAGGAGCGATGCGGCTCGAGCAGCGCCTGCCCGACGGTCATCGACAGCTCCGGGACATGGCTTTCGACACGCAGCCCGAGCAGGTCGAACACGATGCGGCGCGCGAGTGAGTAGCCGTTGGTGTGCAGCCCGGAGGACGGCACGCCGACCAGCACGTCACCGACGGCGATCGTCCGCCCGTTGATCAACCGCTCTCGATCAACGACGCCAACGATGAAGCCGGCAAGGTCGTACTCACCATCGGCGTACATCCCTGGCATCTCCGCCGTCTCGCCCCCAAGCAGCGCGCAGCCATTGTCTCGGCAGGCGGCAGCCATGCCGCGGACGACGGCTTCCGCGACGTGAGGCAGCAAGCGTCCCGTCGCGAGATAGTCGAGGAAGAACAGCGGCTCAGCGCCTTGAACCAGGATGTCGTTGACGCAGTGGTTGACGAGGTCTACACCGACGGTATCGTGACGGTCGGAGAGGAAGGCGACCTTGAGCTTCGTGCCGACGCCGTCGGCGCTGGCGACGAGCACGGGATGGCGATTCTGCCTGGTATCGAGCTGGAATAGGCCGCCGAACGTGCCGATGTCCGAGAGCACGCCCGACGTGAAGGTCGAGCGGGCGAGGCCGCGAATGCGGCGAACCGCTTCGTTGCCGGCGTCGATATCGACCCCTGATGACTTGTAGTCCATGCGTCGCGAGCTCGCGCGTCAGCTGACGACAGGATCTTTGTCGAAATCGTGAATGGCCACCGGCGCGGGCTCGGCTACCTGTGGCTCATGGTTCAGCTTGAGCGCGAGCTGAAGGTAGGCCTCTTCATCTCGCGGGAACGCCACGGGGTACTGGCCCGTGTAACACGACGTGCAGTAGCGGGAGCGACCGCCTTTCACCGAGTCCACCAGACCCTCAAGGCTCAAGTAGGCGAGGGTATCCGCGTTGAGATACTTTCGAATCTCTTCGAGCGTATGTGTGGCCGCGATCAGCTCGGATCGACGTGGTGTATCGACGCCGTAGAAGCAGGGCGAGATCGTCGGTGGACAACAGATGCGCATGTGCACCTCGGTTGCCCCGGCGTCTCGAACCATGCGGACGATTTTGCGGCTGGTCGTACCGCGCACGATCGAATCGTCGACGAGCACGACGCGTTTGCCCTCGAGAATGCTGCGGACCGGGTTCAACTTCACACGAACGCCGAAGTGCCGAATCGACTGCTGCGGCTCGATGAACGTTCGGCCGACGTAGTGATTGCGGATCAAACCCATCCGCATCGGCAGCAGCGAGGCCTCTGAGTATCCGATCGCTCCGCACACGCCCGAGTCCGGAATGGGCACGACGACATCGGCATCGACTCCCGCCTCGCGGGCCAGCCGGCGGCCGAACTCGGTTCGAATCTCGTTCACGCTCTCGCCGAACACGTAGCTATCGGGCCGTGCGAAATAGACGTGCTCGAAGATGCACTGCGCCTGCCGCGCCGTCCCGAACGGCTTGAGCGATTTGAGGCCTTGTGCGTTCGCGATGACGATCTCGCCGGGTTCGACGTCCCTCACATAGGTCGCCCCGATGAGATCCATCGCGCAGGTCTCGGAACAGATCACCCACGCGTCGCCACGTTTGCCGATGGCCAGCGGGCGGAACCCGTGGGGGTCGCGGACGCCAATGAGCGAGTCCGTCGTCATCATCACGAAGGAGAAGGCACCGCGTACCTGCGACAGCGCATCGACGATCGCCGCCGCGGCACCTTTCTCACGCGAGCGCGCGAACAGATGCACCATCACTTCGGTGTCGGTGGTGGCCTGAAAGATCGCCCCCATTCGCACCAGCGCCTCACGCAACTCGGTCGCGTTGACGAGGTTGCCGTTGTGACCCACGGCCAGCTGACCATGCATGCTGTCGACCACGATCGGCTGCGCGTTCGCCAGGCGACTTTCGCCCGCGGTTGAGTATCGGACATGCCCCATCGCGATATGACCAGGCAAGTGCGCAAGCGTCTCGTTGTTGAAGACCTCGTTGACGTAGCCCATCGCCTTGGAGACGCGAATCTGCGTGCCGTCCGACGCAGCTATGCCGGCGCTCTCCTGGCCGCGATGCTGAAGGGCGTACAACCCCAGGTACGTGAGGTTCGACGCCTCAGAATGCCCATAGATCCCGAAGACCCCGCACTCTTCGCGGAACTTATCGATCATTGAATAGGCCCCAAGCCCCAGGCTTTCAGTGTACGTCCTTATGCAATCGCCCGTTTGCGCTCGAAATACGCACCAATCGCCGACGACCAGATCCGTTCCGCCGCAGCGAGCGGCTCGTCCAATGCACGCCGGCCGTCGATCGAAATCCTGATGCGATCTCCACCGACGGTCCCAAGCATGGTTGCCGTGACTCCCTCCGCCGCGGCAAGTGCCAGCAGATCCGCGGCTCGATCGGGAGCCACCGAAATCACCGCTCGCGAGGCTGATTCGCCAAACAACGTCGCGATGTCTTGATAGCCCGCGCTCGTCGTCTCGACGCCAGGGACATCGACGTCAATCCCGAGCCCGACGTCGAAACAGCACTCGGCAAGAGTGACCGCCAATCCGCCCTCGGCGCAGTCATGAGCGGATCGAATGAGGCGACGGGCGGCACCCTCGACGAGCACGTGCTGCAGGGCCGCTTCGCTGAGCAGATGCAACGACGGGGGGACTCCACGAACGAGGCCGTGGATCACGTTGAGGTACTCGCTGCCGCCGAGTTCATCCGTGCTGTCACCAAGCAGGACAACCACGTCCCCAGAAGCGCGGAATGCGCGGCCAACCACCGTATCGGCATTCTCGATGAGGCCAACCACGCCCATCACCGGCGTCGGCAACACACCACGTCCGTCGGTCTCGTTGTAGAGGCTCACGTTCCCGCCGGTAATCGGGATGTTCAAGGCCCGGCACGCCGCCCCCATGCCTTCGACCGCCCGGGCGAACTGCCACATGATCTCCGGCCGTTGCGGGTTGCCGAAGTTGAGACAGTTGGTCGCACCGATCGGCAGCGCTCCCGCACATGCGACGTTGCGAGCGGCTTCAGCCACGGCCAGTTGCGCGCCGATGAACGGATCCAGATAGACGAAGCGTCCGTTGCCATCGACTGACATCGCCAGCGCACGCTGGGTACCTTTCACGCGCACGACGCCCGCGCCCATCCCGGGCAGCACGAGCGTGTTCGTTCGTACCATATGGTCGTACTGCCGATACACCCACCGTTTGCTGGCGATTTCAGGAGACGCCAGCAGACGCGTGAATACCTCGCGTACCGGGACCGGCGTACCAAGACGCGCCAACTCGAGCTGGTGAGCCTCCTTCAAGTACTGCGGCTCCTCCATCGGTCGCCGATACACGGGGGCATCGTCGGTGAGCGCGCGGGTCGGAATTTCGGCGACGACTTCGCCCCCGTTCTTCACACGCATCAAGTGATCGGTTGTCACCTCGCCAATGCGGACGGCATGGAGGTCCCATTTTTCGAAGATCCGCTCGACGTCCGCCTCGCGCCCCTGCTTCACCACGAGCAGCATCCGTTCCTGCGACTCGGACAGCATGATCTCGTAAGGCGTCATGCCGGTCTCGCGCTGCGGCACCAACGAGACGTCGATCTCGATGCCGGCGCCCCCGCGTGAGGCCATTTCACAGGTCGAGCAGGTCAGGCCGGCCGCACCCATGTCCTGAATGCCCACGAGCGCGTCGGTCTTCATGACCTCGAGACACGCTTCGAGCAGCAATTTCTCCATGAACGGATCGCCGACCTGCACGGCCGGGCGTTTCTCCGCCGACTTGTCGTCGAATTCCGACGACGCCATCGTGGCACCGTGAATGCCGTCGCGGCCGGTTTTCGCGCCGACGTAGTACACCGCGTTGCCTGCGCCCGACGCCGTGCCCTTGATGATGTCGTCGGCCCTTGAGATGCCGAGGCAGAAGACGTTGACGAGCGGGTTGCCGGTGTAGCTCTCGTCGAAGGCGATCTCGCCGCCGATCGTCGGGATGCCGATGCTGTTGCCGTAGCCGCCAATGCCCGCGACGACGCCCGCCATGGTCCGGCGGACCAACGGATCGTCGAGGCGGCCGAATCGCAACGAGTTGAGGAGCGCAATCGGCCGCGCGCCCATGGTGAAGATGTCACGAATGATGCCGCCCACACCGGTTGCGGCACCCTGATACGGCTCGATGAACGACGGGTGGTTGTGCGATTCAATCTTGAAGACGGCCGCAAGCCCATCGCCGATATCGACGGCGCCGGCGTTTTCACCCGGGCCTTGCAATACACGCGGTCCCGTTGTCGGCAGCGTCTTCAGATGCACTCGCGAGCTCTTGTAGCTGCAGTGCTCCGACCACATCACTGAAAAGATACCGAGCTCGGTCAGCGTCGGCGTCCGGCCGAGCGCGGCGAGAATTCGCTGGTATTCGTCGCGCGTCAGTCCGTGCCGCTCGAGTACTGAATCGGAAATCGTCTCGACGGTCATTGCTCCAGGACACCCACAGCCGCGGCAACCGACGATGGGACAGTCCTCGCCGAGCGATCGCCGAGGCCATTGATCACCGACTCGAACAGCCCGCGGCCGTCTGCGCTTCCGAGCGCGAGCTCGCACGCTCGCTCGGGGTGGGGCATCAGGCCGACGACGTTCCGCGCTTCGTTCGTGATGCCGGCGATGTTGTGAATCGACCCGTTGGGGTTGGACTCGTCAGTCTCTTCGCCGGCGGCGTTGACGTATCGAAAAACAATCTGGCGATTCCGCTCGAGACGCTCGAGCACGTCTGGCTCCGCGTAGTAATTGCCCTCGCCGTGTGCGATCGGCATCCGGAGCACCTGCCCCAGCCGGCAGCTGCTCGTGAAGGCGGTGTCGGTCTCTTCGACCCTCACGTGCACGTACTCGCAGCGAAAGTGCAGGCCGCGGTTCCTCAGCATGGCGCCAGGCAACAGGCCGGCCTCGAGCAGTACCTGAAAGCCGTTGCAGACGCCGATCACCGGGCCGCCGGCGGCGGCGAAGGCGGTGACCGCCTGCATGATCGGCGAGAAGCGCGCGATCGCGCCGGTCCGCAGGTAGTCGCCGTGCGCGAATCCGCCAGGAAGAATCACCGCGTCGGCTGCGCCGAGGCTGGTGTTCTTGTGCCACACGAACTCGGCCTCCTGGCTGAGGACGTGCTTGACCGCGTGGTACGCGTCGTGGTCGCAGTTGGAACCGGGAAAGACGACGACAGCGAACTTCATCGGCCGTCCACCTCCACACGATAGCTTTCGATCACCGGGTTGGCGAGCAGTTTGTCCGCCGCGTCGGACGCGAGGCGACGAGCCTCCTCGCTGCTGGCGGCGTCGATGTCGAGCTCGAAGTACTTGCCTTGACGAACGTCTTTGACCGAGGCATAGCCGAGCGTATGCAGTGCATCCGTGACGGTCGTGCCCTGGGGATCGAACACCGATGGCTTCAACGTGACGAATACGCGCGTCCGCATCAGACGGTGACCTCCTGAAACACTCGATCGAAGACGTGGTCGATATGCCGCAGCTGCGCGTTCAAGTCGAACGCCCGCTCGATGTCGTCGTGGCTCAACACCTTGGCAACGTCGGCATCGGCCTGCAGCAGAGCCTTGAAGTCGCGACGCTCGTCAAACGCCCGCATCGCATTGCGCTGAACCCACTCGTACGCTGTCTCTCGGGAGACTCCGCGCTGCGCCAGCTCGAGCAGCACGGTTCCCGAAAACACCGCGCCGTGTGACCGATCCAGGTTCTCGCGCATGCGCTCCGGGTAGACCATCATGCCGTTCACGATGCGCGTGAACCGGCGGAGCATGTGGTCCAGGACGATGAAGCTGTCGGGCAGAATCACGCGCTCGACCGACGAGTGCGAGATGTCGCGTTCGTGCCACAACGCGTTGTTCTCGATGGCCGCCATCGCATTGCCCCGCAGCAGGCGGGCAAGACCGACGATCTGTTCGCAGCCGATCGGATTGCGTTTGTGCGGCATCGCCGACGAACCTTTCTGCCCCTTGCCGAACGGCTCCTCGACTTCGCCGATCTCCGTCTTCTGCAGTCCGCGAACTTCGAGCGCGAACTTCTCCAGCGACGAACCGCTAATCGCGATTGCCGACAACAGCTCGGCATGCCGATCGCGCTGAATGACCTGTGAAGCGACCGGCGCCGGCTGCAGGCCTAACGTTCGACAGACCTGCGCTTCGATCGAGGGTGGCAGGTGCGCGAACGTACCGACCGCGCCCGACAGTTTGCCGACGGCGATGACGTCACGGGCGCGGCGCATTCGCGCGAGATCGCGTCCCAACTCCGCGTACCACAACGCCAGTTTCAAGCCGAACGTCATCGGCTCCGCATGCACGCCGTGGGTGCGGCCGATCATCGGCGTGCGACGGTGCTCTTCCGCACGCGTCTGCACAGCGCGCATCAGGGCTTCGATGCCGCGGAGAATCAGATCGCAGGCCTCGCGCAACTGCAGCGCCTGCGCCGTGTCGATGACGTCGGAGGACGTCAGTCCGAAATGTAGCCACCGCGCCGATGGCCCGACATGCTCGGCCACCGCCGTCGTAAACGCGATCACATCGTGCTGCGTGGTTTGTTCGATCGCGTCGATGCGATCGATATCGAAGCGGCCGCGCTCGCGGATGTCACGCGCGGCCTCCTGAGGAACGATCCCTTCGAGCGCCATCGCCTCGGCCGCGGCGATTTCGACCTGCAGCCAGGTCTCGTACTTGCGCTGCTCGCTCCAGATGCGCCCCATCTCGGGGTGGGTGTAGCGGGGGATCATGTCGATCTCGGGGGGCCTCCGCTTCTCCTCGTTAGTCTCGAGCCTGGAGGTCTTCGTTCATTATCCCAGCGACAGCCGATCGCGCGAAATCTTCAAGCCGTTCACGGCACCGAGCACCGTCGCGCCCAGGGAGCCATCGGCGAACAGATCGTGCGCCACGCGCTGCATATCGTCAGCAGTCACACGTTCAACGCCGGCGAGCGTGTCGTCGAGACCGAACTGGCGGTCGAAGTAGATCTCCTGCCGTGCAAGATGCGACATGCGGCTCGACGTGCTCTCCAGGTTCAGCATCAGGCTGCCCTTCAAGTGGTCCTTCGCACGACGCAACTCGGGTTCGGGCAAGGCTTCTTCCTTGAGACGCCGCAGCTCGGCGACGACGACATCGATGAGCTCACCAACGGCGTCGTTGGCGCATCCGGCATAGATGGTCATCGAGCCGGTGTCGCGATAGGCACTGAGCCCGCTGAAGACCGAATAGGCGAGCCCTCGTTTCTCGCGGATGTTCTGAAACAGCCGCGAGCTCATCGAACCACCCAGGATCGTGTTCAACACGTAGCTGACGTACCGGTCCGTGTGATCCTGCTGATACCCCGACGTCCCGAGGCAGACATGGCTCTGTTCGAGCTCTTTGTTGCGAACCATCGTGTGGGGGACGACCACCGGTGGTTCCTCGGTGACCGGTCGGCTCGTCCTCGGAAGGCCGTCGAACGCGCGGGCGACGAGATCCTTGACCCGCTCGTGCTCGATATTGCCGACGGCGGCGACGATCAGGTTCGGGGCGGAGTATGTGTCGGTGAAGTAATCCCGAAGGGCCTCGCGAGAGAAGCTCTCGACCGTCTCCTTCGTTCCGAGGATGGGGCGGCCCAGCGCATGGCCGCGCCAGAAGCTCTCGGTAAAGAGCTCGTGCACGAGATCGTCAGGCGTGTCCTCGACCATCTTGATCTCTTCGAGGACCACCTTCTTCTCGCGAGTGATGTCGTCCTCGCTGAAGGCCGGCCGAATCACGATATCGGCCAGCAGATCGACGGCGAGGGGGAGGTGCTCATCCAGGACCTTGAAGTAGTAGCTGGCGTACTCCTTGGCCGTGAACGCGTCCATCTGGCCGCCGATGGAGTCGACGGTCTGGGCAATGTCCTCGGCGCTCCTGGTCGACGTGCCCTTGAAGAGCATGTGCTCGACGAAATGGGCGATGCCGCTCTGCTCGTCCGACTCGTGACGCGACCCGCGCGCAAGCCAGACGCCGATGCTGACCGACCGCACGTGTGGCATCCGCTCCGTGAGGAGACGAAGCCCATTGGGGAGCACGTCGCGGACGATCGCCGATTGAGACACTGGACCCGTTCTTTGAAGATAGGCGACCGGCGGCAGAATGTGTAGGGACGCCCGCCGGTCAGCCGCAAACCATTGACTGACAGGGGATTAGCAGAACAGGCGCATCATAGCACGAATGGCAGTGAAATTCACTCGCCGAGCCCCCGCCTGCCGTCGAGCTTCGTATCGCTCGGTTCCATCTGCTAGAATAATTTGCTCGCATCCTCAAGAAAACGCGAGAGATAAGCCTTGCAACCCGACCGCTACGATCTCGCGGAGCTCGAACCCGCCGAACTCGAAGCCCAGCTCGAGGCCATCGGGTGTGAGCGCTTTCATGCCCGGCAGATCTATCGCTGGATCTACAAAGGAGGCGTCGCTGACTTCGGTCGCATGACGAATCTGTCGATGCTCCTCCGGGCTCGACTGGAATCGACATTCGTCATCGGAACGCCCAGCATCGTCGGCGACGAACGGTCAGTGGACGGCACCAGGAAGTTGGAGCTGGAACTCTCCGACGGCCGGCGAATCGAATCGGTGTTCATCCCGGACACACCGGCGATGACCTTCTGCATTTCAACCCAGGTCGGGTGCGCCATGTCCTGCGGCTTCTGCCTGACCGGCAAGATGGGGCTGGTTCGCCACTTGACCGCGGGTGAAATCGCCGGTCAGGTGCGAGTACTGGCCGCGGCAACCGGGTTGCTGGATGCCTCGTTCAACATCGTGTTGATGGGCATGGGCGAGCCTCTTCACAACTACGACAACACCATGAAGGCGCTGCGCATGCTGCACAGCGAGCACGGGCTGGCCGTGTCACCGCGTCGCGTGACCCTCTCGACCGTGGGCATCATTCCGGCGATGGAACGGCTCGCGCGCGAACCGCTGATGCCCAATCTGGCGGTGTCGCTGCACGCCACGACCGACGATCAGCGGACTTCGCTGGTTCCGCCGAACCGTCGTTATCCGCTTGCCGCGATTCTCGACACCTGCCGTCGGTTTCCACTGAAGAAGCGGAACCGAATCACGTTCGAGTACGTGATGCTCGACGGCGTGAACGACACGCCCGAGGACGCGCGCCGGCTCGTCACGCTGCTCGCTGGAATCAAGTCGAAGGTCAATCTGATCCCGCTCAACCCCGCTCCCGGAATCCCCTTCGTGCGTCCATCCGACGAACGGGTCAGCCGATTCGCGCAGATCCTCGCCGATCGGCACGTGACCGTGTCAGTCCGCAAGAGCCGCGGTCAGGACATCCGCGCCGCTTGTGGTCAGCTGATTGTCGAAGGTGGGATCAAGAAGACCGCCGCGCAGCAGATGGCGATGTTGCTTTAGTCGATCCTCACGTTGATCCATTCGTTGCGTGGGTAGCGTCGATCGAGCTGCACTTTGACGTAGTTGTCCGTCACAGCCGATCGGCCATCGTCTACCGTCAGCGCACGGCGCACGCTTCCTTGCTGCGAACGTCGAAAAAGAGTGGCTTTCTGCTGACCGACCTCGCGCACGCGCCTGCCTCGGTCGCGAATGGCCATACCGTCGACCTTCCCACTCAGGGCGCTCGCCTCGGTACCCGGTCGATCCGAATACGGAAACACGTGAACGTGCGACAAGGGCAGCTCGCTCAGCAGCCGCTCCGTTCGAGAGAATTCCGCTTCCGTTTCGTCCGGGAAGCCGACGATGACATCGGTTCCGACCGCAGCATGGGGCATCAACGTGTGAATGCGCTCGAGAAGCCTCTGGTAAAAAGCAGCAGTGTACGGCCGCCTCATACGCCCGAGCACAGTGTCAGCACCGTGCTGAAGCGGGAGATGAAAGTGGGGCGCCAGCCTGGGTGAGGCCGCGACCAGATCGACGATATCGTTCGTGCAGTCCATCGGTTCGAGCGAGCTGAGCCTGAAGAGGACGTCTCCATTCCACTCAGCCAGACAGCGAACGAGCGTCGTCAGC
>Ga0209382_10012748_pt1 | contig 10365 bp, 9 predicted proteins | sample SoiMetdeltSBSDD5_FD_187599 | JGI IMG/M metagenome (GOLD analysis project Ga0209382, IMG submission 187599) | Bulk soil microbial communities from a Populus tree surrounding site in Tennessee, USA - Soil MetaG P. deltoides SBSDD5 (SPAdes) (version 2) | ecosystem: Environmental > Terrestrial >...
CGAGTCGTCGGTCTACGACGTGGTCATGAACAACGCCGCCATCGAGGATTGCATCGAGCCGACGAGCCTGAAGAACCTCTTCGTGGCACCGGCCACGATCGACCTCGCCGGCGCCGAGATCGAACTCGTCCCCGCCATGAGCCGAGAGCTCAAGATGCGCCGCGCCATCGACGAGGTCCGCGACAACTACGACATCGTCCTGATCGACTGCCCGCCCTCCCTCGGGCTCCTCACCGTCAACGGGCTGGCCGCCGCCGACGGCGTCGTCGTGCCGATCCAGTGCGAGTACTACGCGCTCGAGGGGCTCGGGCAACTTCTGCGCAACGTGGGTCTCGTTCGCGCCAACCTGAACCCGAGTCTCGACGTGCGCGGGATCATCATGACCATGTACGACGGTCGCACCAAGCTCGCCGACCAGGTGGTCGACGAGGTGCGAGCCCACTTCGGGCGGCGCGTGTACGAGACCGTCGTCCCCCGGACGGTCCGGCTCTCGGAAGCGCCGTCGTTCGGGCAACCGATCATCGTGTTCGATTCCACCTCCCGGGGTGCCAAGGCGTACCGGGAACTGGCGAAAGAGGTGTGCCGTGACGCGAAAAGGCGGTCTGGGTAAGGGGCTCGGCGCCCTGATCCCGCCCGGCGCGGCCGAAGGCCTCGGGGCCGGGGGCTACCAGGAACTTCCAGTTTCGACCATTCGGGCCAACCGGTACCAGCCGCGGGAGCACTTCGGCGAGGAGCAGCTCAGCGCACTGGCCGACTCCATTCGGGAGGTCGGCGTGCTCCAGCCCGTGCTCGTGCGGCCTGCGGACGACGGCTACGAGCTGATCGCGGGCGAGCGTCGTTGGCGCGCCGCGCGGCGCGCCGGCTTGCAGGCGATCCCCGCGTTGATCCGCACCACCGACGACGCGTCGGCGCTCGAGCACGCGCTGGTCGAGAACGTGCACCGCGCCGACCTCAACGCGCTCGAGGAAGCAGCCGCGTACCAGCAGCTCATCGAGGACTTCGGGCTCACGCACGAGCAGGTGGCGGCGCGCGTCGGTCGCAGCCGCGTCGCGATCACCAACACGCTGCGGCTCCTGCAATTGCCGCCCGCTATCCAGAAGATGATCCAGGAGGACACGCTCAAGGGCGGGCACGCGCGCGCGTTGCTCGGGACGCCCGATCGGGCGTTCCAAGAGCAGCTTGCGCGACGCGTCGTCAACGAGGGCCTGTCGGTACGCGCGGTCGAGGACGCGGTCCGAGCGCACGCCGGCGACGCGAAGCGCGCGCCGAGCGCGGCTCCGGGGCAGCTCCGCCCGCCGGGGTTGCTCGAGCTCGAAGAGCTGCTCGGCGACTACCTCGAGACCCGCGTGAAGATCACGGTCGGCGGCAAGCAGGGGAAGATCACCGTCGATTTCGCCGACCTGGCGGACCTCGAGCGGCTCTACCGGGTCGTGACCGGCGACCGGCAGCGACGGGCGGAAACCGGCTGACCGGCGGTTCCGCGCGGACGTCAAGCAGTGCTTGATGTCTCGGGGGCGTCAACTTAGGGTTGACCCCATGGCGCCTGCACCCTCGCTGACCGAGCTCATCCAGACCGTGAAGGACTGCAGCACCGACCAGGACCCGCTCACCCGCGTCGCGGCCGCCGCCGAGGTGTCGGGCGAGATCACGAGCAAGGCCGACCTGCTGCTCGGGCACTTCGTCGACGCGGCGCGTCATGCGGGCCGATCGTGGGCCGAGATCGGCGCAGCGTTGGGCGTGACGAAGCAGGGCGCGCAGCAACGGTTCGTGGATCGCGACGCGGGGACTCCCTCGGCCGACGATCACCTCCTCGTGCGGTATACGAGCCGAGCCCGCGCCAGCGTGGCGCGTGCGCGCGAGCAGGCGCTCGAGATGGGTCACAACTACGTGGGCACGGAGCACCTGCTCCTCGGTGTGCTCGTCGATCCCGCCGCGCTGTCGGTGCGCGTCCTCGCCGAGTTGGGCGTACCGGCCGAGCAGCTGCGCCAAGCCGTGATCGAGACCGCGGTGCCACGGTCGTCGCACGGCGCGGTCGCAGCCGACCTGCCGTTCACCCCGCGGGCGCGGCGCGTGCTCGACCTGACGCGGGGCGAATCGCTCCGGCTCGGTCACGACTACGTCGGGACCGAGCATGTCCTCATGGCGCTCGCGGCAGAGCAGGATGGCATCGGGGGGCGGGTGCTCCGCGAGCACGGCGTCGACGTCGACCGCGCGCGCGCCGCGGTAATTCAGGCGCTCACGGGGTACGTCGCGGGCACACCGCGCTAGCTCTCGGGCGGCTCCTCGACGCCGCGGCGGATGCCGCGCACGATCGCCCGGCTGACGTCACCGGCGCGGGCGACGACGTTTCGCATCGCGGCCACGTCGCCCCGCTCGACCAGCTCGCACACGACAGCGGCCATGCGTGTCTCGCGCAGGATGCCGTACGCCTTCCCGCACGGGTCCGGCGCAGTCGGGAGGACCCCATGTAGCTCGTCCTGGACGGCCGCGGCCACCCGATAGCCCGCCTCCGAACGGAACGTCCCCGACGAGAAGTACGTGCACAGGCAGCCTTCGTCGCCGGTACCGGCGCGGAGCGCGAGGAAGAGCGCGGCGCCGAACTGATTGGCAGCGGCGGCGGTCGTGCTGTCGTCCGAACCGGCCGAGTCCAACAGCGCGCCGGCACCGACATCCGCAAGGCCGCGGCAGACCGCGTCGCCGAGCGCCTCGAAGCCGGGGGCCGCCGTGATGAAGACGCGCTTGCCGCCGAGCCGGTGTGGCCCGCGGCGAAGCATCTCGCGCTCACGCACGCTGGCGACCGAGCCGCCGGCCAGCGTGCCCACCCGGCGCAACGCCGCCACTGTGGTCCAACCGCAGAAGCCATCGGGTGCAAGCCCGACGTTGCGCTGGAACTCGGCGACCGCGTCCGCGGTCTGCTCGCCGAGAATTCCGTCTTCGCGCCCCGCATCGAAGCCGAGCGAGTTCAGCTGACGTTGGAGCTCGGTGACGTCGTCGCCGCGCAGCATCGGCTGACGGAAGTACAGCGTTCGATCACCGAGCGAGAAGCCGCTCTCGACGAGCGCCGCCCACGTCTGTGGGCCGCAGACGCTGTCGACGACGAGGCCGCGCTGCTGTTGGAACGCGCGCACCGCGGCTTCGGTGGCCGGGCCGAACTCACCCGGTTCATCCGATGAAGCGTCGAGCCCGAGCGCGGCAAGACGCCGCTGAAGGTCCCGGACGGCCTCACCGGTCTCGCCGTGCTGGAGCGCCGCCGCGGTCATGCGCCGCGGCGTCTTGCGCTCACGAGATGAATTCGGCGAGATCCTGGAGCAGCTGACCCTTGCCCTTGGCTCCGACGAGTCGCTTCACGGGCTCGCCCTCGTTGAACACCATCAGGGTCGGGATGCTCATGACGTTGTAGCGCATCGCCGTCTGCGGGTTGTCGTCGACGTTGAGCTTCACGATACGCAGCTTGCCCTTGTGCTCGGAAGCGATCTCTTCGAGCGTCGGCGCGATCATCTTGCAGGGACCACACCATTCGGCCCAGAAGTCGACGAGCACGGGCGTGTCCGCGCTGCCGACCGTCTCGTCGAAGGTGTTGTCGGAGAGAAACGTGATGTCGGCGCCCACGGGGGTCCTTTCGGCCAGGGTCGATCGAGTGTAGCTACGAGGTGAAACCGAACCGTGTCTCCGCCCATTCCGGGTTCGTCATGCCTGGGCGACGGCATGACGGCGCGCCTCGATCCAACGCTCCGCCTCGATCGCCGCCATGCAACCGGTCCCGGCCGCCGTCACGGCCTGCCGGAACACGTGGTCGGCGACATCGCCGGCTGCGAACGCTCCCTCGACCGACGTGGCCGTCGAGCCCGCCTGGGGGAGGACGATGTAGCCGTTCTCGTCCAGGTCGACCTGACCTGCGAACAGCTTCGTGTTGGGATCGTGCCCGATCGCGACGAACAGCCCGCCGACGTCCAGCTCTGAAGTGTCGTCCGTGACCGTGTCGCGGAGGTGGACGACGTCGACGGTCGCGTCGCCGCCGACGTCGGTTACGACCGAGTTCCACTTGAACGCGACCTTCGGATTGGCGAAGGCACGGTCCTGCATGATCTTCGACGCCCGGAGCTCGTCACGTCGGTGGATGACGGTCACCTGGTTGGCGAACTTCGTGAGGAAGAGTGCCTCCTCGATGGCGCTGTCGCCCCCGCCGACGACCGCGATGTCCTTCTCCCGGAAGAAGAACCCGTCGCAGGTCGCGCACGTGGACACACCGTGGCCGAGGAGGCGCGCCTCGGACGGGAGGCCGAGCATCCGCGCCGACGCCCCCGTCGAGATGATCAGGGCCTCGGAGCGGTACTCCGTGCTCCCGACCCAGGCGCCGAACGGCGACGCCGACAGGTCGACCCGGTCGACGTCGGCGGTCACGAACTCGGCGCCGAAGCGCTCCGCCTGCTCCCGGAACTTCATCATGAGCTCGGGGCCGAGGATGCCGTCGGGGAAGCCGGGGTAGTTCTCGACGTCGGTGGTCAGCATGAGCTGCCCGCCCGCCTCGGCGCCTTCGATGACGATGGGCCTGAGATCGGCACGGGCCGCGTAGAGGGCGGCGGTCAGCCCGGCAGGGCCGGAGCCGACGATGATGAGCTCGCGTACTTCGTTCATGGGGCGGTTCCCCGGGTCATTCGGGCGGGGACGGCTTTGTCCGCCGCGCCCAGCAGAACGTGCCGGCGGCTACGAAGATTCCGCCGAAGACGAGGTACGTAGCCCAGACCCCCCCGGGCAGGTAGACGTCGACCAGCCGGAAGAGGCCGATGCAGACGATCGTCAGGGCGGTGGCGACGAAGAACGAGGTGAGCAGCCCGAAGACGATGGCCCGGGTCACGTTCTGGGCGGGGGTGACGGTCTTCTCGCGGACGGTCGTGACGACCCGTTCGATGTTGTCGACCGCGTCGGTCGTCCAGTCGCTCATGGCTCCTTCGTCCCGTCCGAGAACGCGGAGAGCGTACCCGCCGGTGGCCGGGACGACTCAGACCGCCTTTGTCACCGGCCCTCGACCTTGATGTCGCCGATCTGGAGCTTGTTGGACGGCGGCAGCTGGGTGCACCACACGAGGACGTACTGGCCGCGCGCGTTCACGTCGAAGCGGTGCACCGTCGACAGGTCGTCGCCCGTCGCCCGCGCCGGCCCCCACGCATCGAGTGTGCTTCCGGGCTGGTCGGCGGTGTAGATCTCGCCGCTCCAGCCGCCCTCGAGCGTCGTGACGGTGACCGACGTGATGTCGTGGGGCGCGTCGAGCTGGACCCAGAGGCCGACGCCCGGCTTGGCGTTCCCGAAGTTGCGGTTGCTGTAGCCGTCCGTTTGCCACGCCGTGCCGGGATCGGCGTCGATCGCGCGGGGTGCCTCGCTGCTGTGCTCTTCGCCGTCGACGAACGGGTCGAAGGCGGAGGCCTCGACGATCGGCAGCGCGCCGCTGGCGCTCGCCTGCGGGCCCGCGCCACCGCTGGAGTCGTCACCGGACAGGTTCGACAGCACCAACGCGGTGATCCCGCCCGCGACCAGGAGCAGCAGGATCAGCAGGAGCCAGGGCCAGCGGCGAGCCCGCCGGCCGGGCGGCGGCTGTGGCGGCGCAGGACGCGGCGGGGCGGGTGCGACCTGCGTCGGCGACGGACCGTCGAGCGGTGACGACGGCCGGCGCGGTGGGGCGGGCGGCGCGAGCGGGCCGGTCGGCGCCATGTCGTCGAGTCCCGGCGCCAGCGCGTCCTTGAACGCCTGCGCGGACTGGTACCGGTATTCGGGATCGCGAGCCAGGCTGCGCGCCAGAACGTCCTCGAGCGGGCGCGGCACCTCCGGCCGCGCCGCACGAATCGGCTCGGGGGCGTTCGTGAGACGAGCGACCGCGGTCGCCATGTCGGAGTCGCCTCCGAAGGGCGCCCGCCCGGCCAACATCTCGTAGAGGATGAGGCCGAGCGCGTACACGTCGGCGCGACCGTCGACGGTGTTGCCGTTCACCTGTTCGGGCGCGAGGTAGCGGGCGGTCCCGACCACGGTGCCGGTGCGAGTCAGGTCGTCGCCGCCGGCGGCCTTGGCGATTCCGAAGTCCATGACCTTGGCGCGTCCGTCCGTCTGCACGAGCACGTTCGCGGGTTTGATGTCGCGATGCACGAGCCCCTGACGGTGCGCGTGCTCGAGCGCGTCGGCGACCTGTGAGGAGATGTCGACTGCTTCGTGTACGGGCAGCCGGCCGCGCTCGTCGATCAGGCGCCGGAGGGTCATTCCTTCGACGAGCTCCATGACGATGTACGCGGTGCCGTCGTCGTCGCCGGTGTCGTACGTCGCGACGATGCCGGGGTGCGTGAGCTTCGCCGCCGCGATCGCTTCGTTGCGGAAACGCACGCGAAGCGCGTCGTCGACCGCGAGCTCGGGCAGCAGCAGCTTGACCGCTACGCGTCGTGACAGCAGCGGGTCCTGGGCGATCCACACCGTGGCCATGCCGCCGCGCGCCAGCTCGCGATCGAGGAGGTAGCGCCCGCCGAGGACGCGTCCGGCTGTGGCTCGTTCCGGCACGTCAAACGACGCTAGTTGCTGGCCTCACCGCACTCGTTTCACGCCCGACGGCGACGCCCACTGCGGCGGCGACGGCGGCGGACGGGGACGTCAGCGGCCGGCCTGGAATGTGACGCCGATGACGCGGGGACCGGCGTGGGTGCCGATGACGGGTCCGATCTGCCCGATGACGATCTCGTCCCGGGGCGTCAACGGCTCGAGCAGGTCGAGCAGCTCGTCGAGATCCGGCGCGTTGCCGTGGAGCACGGCCAGGTTCTCGAAGGGGCCTTCCTTCACGCGGTCGACGAGCAGCCGCAGCGCCTTCGAACGGGTGCGGACCTTGCCCGCTTCCTCTACCTCGCCGTCCCGGACCTCGAGGACCGGCTTGATGGCAAGCATCGAACCGAGGAGCGCCCGGGCGTTGCCGACGCGGCCGCCCTTCTTGAGGAACTCGAGCGTGTCGAGCGCCCCGTACAGCTTGGAGCGGTTCCGGCGGTCCGTGACGTTGGCGACGATCGACTCGAGCGAGTCGCCATCCGCAGCTCGCTGGGCGGCGGTGAGGCACAGGCTCCCGAGGCCCATCGAGACCATGAGCGAGTCGACGACGACGACCGGGCAGTCGGCCTGGACCGCCTGGGCCGCGACCTGAGCCGACTGCATCGTCGCCGAGAGCTTGGACGAGAGGTTGATGCAGATGATGCCCGTCGCGCCGTCGCCGATCAGGCGCCGGAAGGCGGCCTCGAAGGCTCCAGCCGACGGTGCCGACGTCTCGGGAAGGACATCCGACTCGGCGAGGCGACGCCAGAACTCGTCGGTGCTGAGCTCCTTGCGGTCGACGAGCTCTTCCTTGCCGAAGCGGATGGTGAGCGGCACCACTTCGATTCCGTCCCGCTCGATCAGGTCGTCCGGCAGGTCGCATGCGCTGTCGGTGACGACTCGAACCCCCATGGCACCCCCTGGACGTTGCGCCGGTCTTCGACCGGCGGCGCGTCAGCATCGTTACACCGTTCGGCCCTCTCTGTCCGACGGCATGCCGATGGCGTCCTCGGGGCGTGGCGGCGGGTGCAGCCCGCGTCCTCGCCGGACCCGGGGCGCGAACAGCGACCAGAGATCGTCGAGCTCGCGCATTCGAAGCGCGGCGGTGACCGCAAAGTACTCGGCGAAGCCGACCGTCGCCCCGACGACGGTCGTCACGAGGGCCACCCAGGGGGACGACCACCCGAGCCCCCGCGCGATCATCCACGTCACCAACGCGACGAGCCCTCCGGCCGCGAGCGAGCGCGCCAGCGTGTCGAACAGTCGACGGCCGTCGATGTAGCCGAGGCGGCGGCGCAGCACGATGATCGTGAGCACGGCCGCACCGCCGTACGCGCCGGCGAAGGCAACCGCGAGACCCGGGACGCCGAACGCGTAGTAGAGCGGGAACGCGAGCGCGATGTTGAACGCGTTCTCGAAGCAGTTGAGGACGAACGGTGTGCGCGTGTCCTGCAGCGAGTAGAACGCGCGCAGCGAGAACAAATAGATCGAGAACGGTACGAGCCCCAGCGAGAAGCCCGCCACGGTGTGCGCGACCACGGTGGCATCACCGCTGGAGAACGCGCCTCGTTCGAGGAGCGCCACGACCATGGGCCGCGCGAGCGCGATGAAGATCGCCGAGCACGGCACGATCACGAACGTCGTGAGTCGAAGCCCGAAGGACAGCCGGTCGCGCAGCTCCCCGATGTCGCCCCGGCCGGCCGCGCTCGCCATCTCCGGCGCGAGCGTCGTCATCAGCGAGACCGCGAGCAGTCCGTGGGGGAGCTGGAAGAACGCGTACGCGCTGAGGTAGATGAACGGACCACCGTCGCGGCCGTTGGCCAGGACGAGAATGATCCAGAGCGCGATCTGGTTCGCGATCACGTAGCCGACGGTCCAGACCGAGAGGCGAGCCATCGCGATGACGGCGCGATGTCGCCACGCGAAGACGAATCGGAGCCGGATCCGGGCCCACCGAAGCACCGCGCCGAGCGTCAGCGCGACCGCGGCGATGCCGGCGGTCGTGCCGAGCCCCAAGGTGATGAGCAACGCGGTGTCGTCGCGGACCCGAGCGAGCGTGATCGGACCGTCGAGCAAGCGAGGCAACGACACGAAGATCGCGATGACGACGATGTTGTTGAGCATCGGCGCGAAAGCGGCCGCGGCGAATCGACGGTGTGCGTTGAGCAGCGCGGTCGCGAGCGCGGTGAACCCGTAGAAGACGATCTGGGGCATGAACAAGCGCACCAGGGTCGTCGCAACCTCCTGCTGCGCAGCCCGGCTCGCACCCTCGGCCCGCAGGGTGAACAACTGCACGATGTACGGCGCCAGCAGCACGCCCACCACGGACACCGCGACGAGCAGGGCCATCGCGACGGTCATGATGGCGCTGACCGCCTCGTCGTCCTCTCGCTCGACGTGACGGACGAACTGGGGGACCAGCGTCGCCGTGAGCACTCCCCCGAGCAGCAGCTCGTAGAGCATGTTCGGGGTCTCGTTGGCGTAGCTGTACGTCCCCGCCAGCGCGCCGGCGCCGATCGCGTAGGCGATCGCCGCCACCCTCAGGAACCCGGTGATCCTCGACAGGGCCGTGCCGAGCCCGACGATGGCGCTCGACCGCAGGAGGCTGGTCGATCGTTGGCCCGCGGCGCCGACCGCGTCGCTCACGGCGCGGAGCTCTGACCGGCGCCGGGGGTCACGGGCGTCGAAGAGAGCGCCGGGTGCTCCGGCGTGGCGGCGCGCCGCCGCCGGCGCCGCCGGATGTCGTGGGCCCACCACCCGGCGAGGAAGAGCCCGGCCCCGATCGTGAGGAACACGCCGACGTTGCTCACGAAGAACGTGGTGCGCACCTGCACCTCGGTCTGCTGGATGGGCAAGGCGCCGTCCGGTGAGGTCACCCGGAGCGTGAGGGGGAAGGTCCCCGAGCTGCGGGTCTCGACGGTGAACCGGACGGTCGTGCTGCGCGGGGGAAGGTCCAGGATCCGCTGGTCCCCGTCCGGGAAGATGAGCTTGTCGCTGTCGAGGCGCACGCGCACGCGCAGCGCCTGGCCGGTCTCGTTGAGAAACGTGACCGGGATCTGCCCCTTCTCCGCGGTCAACGTGATCGTGCTGTTGACGGCCGGCACGCGTAGACGACTGACGAACTGGCTGACGTCGGTGTCGATCTTCGCCAGCTCGGCGCGGGCGCGGGCGCGTCCACCCGGGCCCGACCACGCCGACGACAGTGACACGAGCAGGGACCGGTTGCCCGACTCGGCCACGGGGTTCGGGGGTGCGACGAGCGCGTTGAAGGCCTGGAGCTCGGTCTCGGCGTCGAGGAACTCGCGCTCGGTCACGGGCGTCGGTGGTACCGGCGACGGTGCGAGCTCACGCTCCACGGGATTGCTCCCATTCGCCGCCGGCGGCACGGTGCCGATGAGGTCGTCGACGGTGAGCGGCTCGAGCAGGGGATGGTCGGAGGTCAATCCGGCCAAGGCGGCCTCGAGGAGCGCGCTACCGGCGTTCCAGTCGTCCGGCTCGAGGACGACCACCCCCCGTCGGGTGTTCGGCTGCTCGAGCGCGACGACCGACAGTCCGGCGAGGAAGCGTTGGGCGCGCAACGCCGGCGGATCGTCCCCCTCGAGGAGCCGCTGCAGGCCGGGGTCGGACCCGACGGCGGTGGTCGTGCCCGGCTGATTGCGCACGACGAAGGGCTGAGCGGGGGTGAATTGCGCGTCGCTTGGCGTCAGATCGGCGCCGTCGAGGATGACACGGTCGACGCCGGCGTCGCGGAGCCGTGTGAGCGAAGCATCGTTGGAGGGGCGCGCGATCTCGGTTCTCGGGTCGACGCGCGTG
>Ga0209382_10012749_pt1 | contig 10365 bp, 6 predicted proteins | sample SoiMetdeltSBSDD5_FD_187599 | JGI IMG/M metagenome (GOLD analysis project Ga0209382, IMG submission 187599) | Bulk soil microbial communities from a Populus tree surrounding site in Tennessee, USA - Soil MetaG P. deltoides SBSDD5 (SPAdes) (version 2) | ecosystem: Environmental > Terrestrial >...
TCAGATAACCGGCCTCTTCCAGACGGCGCTCCAGGTCTCGTAGCTTCTCAAGCTCCCGGCGCCCTTCTGGCCCTAAAATCTGTTCGAGTGCTTCCGGGTCAACATCCTGCAAAGATCCCTGGCGCCCTACCTGCTCTAACTGTTCCTGAAGCTTATCAACCTTCTGGAGTTCGTCCATGAGGTGCATGGCTTGCTCCAACGGTACGCCTTCACCCCCTGAAAACTCATAGGAGCGCCGCTCATCCGATGACAGGAAGTCGAGATTCGCTTGTAACTCCGCCAGTTCTGCTGCTAGCTCTTCATCATCAAAGGCCGAGCTGAGCATGTCCTGGAGTTCTTGCCGTAAGTCATCGGGGAGGCTGTTGAAGAGGGATTGCATCTGGGCAATCTGGGAGGCAAGTTGCTGCACCAGTTCCTCCAGGCTCTGCGGCGGATTGGGACCGAACATGTCACCGTACTTCTGCATAAACCCTTCAAAATCCGGCTGCTCACCCCAGACCTGCTGGTCCATCAGATGATTGAGATCCGCCAGCATCTCTTTGAGACGCCGCATCTCTTCGGGCGTCATATTGGCCATACGCTGGGCCATCTCGCGGAACATATTGCCCATGGCCTGCTGCTTGAGCATGTTGAGTAACTCGTCGAATGCTTGTTGTGCTGCCGGATCAAAAAACTCATAATCGTTCAGCGCCTTGACCCGACCGGCAAAGTCCGGCGGTAAGCCTTCGAGAAATTGCATACGCTGCTGTCTGTCACCTGCCCCTGCCTGGCCACGCTGCCCTTGCTGGCCCTGTTGCCCTTGCTGGCCCTGCTGCCCTTGTTGCCCTTGCGCACTGCGCTGGCTCTGCTCACGACCGCCCTCAGGAGCCCCAGCGGTGCTGGGCGTCCCCTCCTGCCCTGCAGCGCTTTGCTCACCTGCGGGAGGCTGGGGGGCGAGAGCAGCACGTTCCATCTGCAGAATATCTTCCAGACGTTTCTTCAATTCATCGACCAGTGAGGCAAGATTGTAGCGCTCGAGCCGTTCGCGACTTTGCTGCTTCAGGCGCTCGATGAGTTCCCGAATCCCTTCAAAACCGCTCCCCATGTTCCCCCGCATACCCCGCCGCATCAGATTGCGTAACGCCTGATTGAGATCGCCATGCGAGGTCAATTCATCTGCCATGGCATCCATCAGGTCGTCTGCGTCCACCGCTGATATATCCTGGGTGCCATCCCACATTGAATAGCGGTAACTCTTCATCACGTCTCCTACTGCGGCGAGCCTTGGGGCTCACAGCTGCTTATAGACTGGATGAAGTCACGCGGACATGCCACGCAACCTCACAGTACATCTTTGATAGTAAGGAATTCCCTAAAACGTGTCAATTCAGTCTCTCCCCAGCATCGAGCGCTACCCCTACGCGCAGCGGCAGCGCTTGCTACTCACTGGCTATAATGGCATGATACCATATCGTGAGCAACTGCTTTTCGTAGGAGGGAAGGAGCCTGCGGCTATGGAGACTGACATATGGGGAGAGGTGATCTTGATCGTGCTTTCTGGGCTGCTGTACGGGACATTTGAAAGTACGGAGGTGGCCATACGCGCAGCCCAGAAGAGTCGTCTGCTGCAATGGAAAGAGGAGAACCGTTACGGCGCTGCTGCGGCGTTGTTGATGCGCGAAACCCTCGAACCGTTCGTCATGACTCTGCAAATCGGTCTGACCTGCACGGGCATGGCCGTGGCGATAGGCGTGGGGGCTCTCACCCTCGGTCATGTACTGCCCTGGCTGCTGGCACGCTGGCCGTGGCTCGACTTAACATGGTGGATTGGTGTTCTGGTGCTGGTGCTGACGATTGCCCTGCTGAGCTATATCATGCTGGTCTTCGGCCAATTGGTCCCCAGAGCTATTGCGCAGCAATACCCAGAGCGCGTGGTGTGCGTGTTCGCCCCAACTCTCGTGGCCTTGACACGCCTGTGCCGGGTGCTACGAACGGGGCTGACAGCTTCGGCAAGGGTCGTCTTATGGCTAGGTGGACAGCGGCGTATACCGGAGTTTACCTCGCTCATCCCGATCACGGAGGAAGAAGTCACGACGATGGTGCGTGAAGGGGCTGAGCGTGGCATCTTTGAGAAAGTCGAGCAGGAGCTGATTGCCGGCGTCTTCGAGTTTACGGACACAGCCGCCCGCGAGATCATGGTACCACGCGTGCGTATGCAAGCTCTGGACGTGACTACCCCCACGGACGAGGTAGTGCAGCGTCTGACGGAGACCGGCTACTCGCGCGTCCCGGTGTATGAGGGGGATCTTGACCACGTTGTGGGAGTCTTATATTTGAAGGACGTTCTGCGGACTATCGGTGAGGGGCATCCTTGGGCGATGCGTCGTCTCTTACACCCGCCACTCTATGTGCCAGAGATGGTACAGATCAGCCGGCTCCTCCGCATGCTGCAGCAACGGCGTCTGCATATGGCCATTGTTGTCGATGAGCACGGTGGCGTGGCTGGTCTGGTGACCACGGAAGATATCCTGGAACAACTCGTCGGCGACATCCGCGACGAGGGGGAACCTGAAGCCGATGCCCTGGTGACCGTGCTCCCGGATGGGGCAATGGTGGCTCAGGGCAGTGCATCGCTGTGGGAGTTGCGCGAGCAGTATGCCTTGCCGCTGGAAGAGTCGGCCCATTACCACACGGTGGCGGGGCTCCTGCTCGCACGTCTGGAGCATATTCCGCAGGGCGGAGAGTCGATTGTTGAGCAGGGCTATACCCTCACTGTTGTCGATATGGATGGCCCACGCATTGCACGGGTGAAAATAGAACGGCGTGCTGCTGAGGAAATAGGGAGTCCGGCTGAAGCAGCCTCGTCTGGCAATGCGGAGGCCAGTGTGTCCAACCCTCAGTAGCGCGACACCGCTAGGCGCTGTTATTGCGATGCTGCATCGCCTCCTCAATGCCCTTATCCTGCTGCCTGATCGCTATTGCTATCAGGTGCCAGCAGATCTCGGCCTGCGTGCCGACGAGGTCGCTTTCCCCAACGCGCAAGGCCAGCTTCTGCATGGCTTTTGGTTCTGGCCCGTAGGGCAGACAACGGCCTCCGAGGTGGTCCAGGATGAGGCCCCTGTTGTCTTGTTTTGCCCTGGGACGTCTGGGAACCTCTCCTCTCATCTGCACTATGTCGAACTCCTCTGCAGGGCCGGCTGTGCGGTGCTGAGTGTCGATTATACCGGCTTCGGCCAGAGTGCTGGGCAGGCGTCGCTGCATACCCTCGTGTCCGACCTCCTGTGCGCCAGCAATTTTCTGTGTCGCGAGAAGCACGTCCAAGCCTTTGGCATCTTTGGTATGTCCCTTGGGGCGAATCTGGCGCTGCTGGTTGCCGCACAGCGGCAGGAGGTGCGCGCTGTGGCGGTGGAGGGCTTGGCCCTGTATGGGGAGATCACGCGTGGCGTCCTGGCCGATGGTATTATGGGGCCACGTAACGTGACCACCGTGATCTACGAGAACCGTCCGCCTGTGGCCCGGAGACATCATGTCTTGAACCAGTGGCATGTGAGTAGCTGGCTCGCCAAGACGCTCGCCTGGGCTGGCATGACCTTCTTCCCTTTTGCCGGAAAAGACCCACGAAAGCCGGCGCGTACACTTACGGACACCTCTGTCTTGTGTATTCACGGCATCGATGACCCGCTATTGCCTTTTGAGGGCACCTTACAGGTGTATGACGCCTTGCCTAGTACCAAACAACTCTGGCTTATCCCTGAGGTGAGCCATCCCCAGGAAGCCGCCCTGGCTCAGGATGGCGAATATGTCGCCCAACTGGCCCATTTCTTTCACGCGGCGCTCCGGGGGCACGCATACGTGGTTACGCCGTCTATCACCTCTGAACTCGTGCGGCAGGGGCCCGAGAGTTATAGAGTGCACCTGCGCAATGCCGGAGCGCCGGGTCTGATTCTGACTATCGTCGTCTCAGAGCATGTCCTCGCGTGTCGCACCGTGTGGGTGCGGGATGCCGCTGAGTTCTCAGTGCACGCTATGGGCCGGCAGCCGATTGTGCGTTGCCTGCCCTTATGCGAGGTCGACGGTGACGGTGTGCACCCACGCTACACACCCAGGGGGCAGCAGTATCGGACACTCTTTCGCCCTCTCATTCGGGAACTCAGTCAAATGCTCCACGAACGCCGCCTGCACGACCTCGAGGCCCTGCTCCACACACTGCCGCACGAGCGGCCCGAAGCCCCCTTCGATTTTTTTCTCGGAGTTTATTGTGTGCAGATCATGCAACGTACCCGCCAGAAAATGCCCTCCCTCGCCCAGGTTGCAGCGCAGGTGTTCACACGCTACTGGCGTTATGGGCCGGATGCTGAGCCACTCGGACAGCCGACATTATGGGCGTTAGCAGCTGAGGTGTTAGGCCAGGAAGTCAGCCAACACCGTAGTGCACGCCTTGGACGTTAGCTATGCGACAGGTAATAGGCGAAGGCTTTGGCTCCTTCCCCCCTGGTGGGGGAAGGGCGCCCGTTAAGCTGGGCGCCCTCCGCCGACGCAGTCGCGGGGAACGGTTGGGATGGGGGGGAGAGTCAAGGGGGATTGGACCCGTTGGAGTCTCCGTAAGATTTGGGCCAAACACTATGGGGAGCACGTTTCACTGGATGGCTGCCCTGGTGGGACTCTGCCTGGTGTCATGTACTGCCCTCCAGCATCAGCCCTCGTCGCCATCCTCTTTCCCTCTCGTGGGGACACTCTCAGCTGCCGAAAGAGCCCAGGTCATCCAGTCCAGAACCACTGGTTTGCGGACGCTCACAGCGGTGCTTGCTGTGTCGTACACGGTCGGCAAGCACCGCGGCACGTTTGACATGATCGTCAACTACGCTGCGCCAAGCTCTGTGCGCTTTACGGCGTTGAAGGATATGCTGCTGAGCACCCAGGTACTCTTCGATCTGCTATTCACAGGGGAGTCCTATCATTTGCTGATACACGACGACAAGGGAGAACAGAGCGCACAGGGCACTGTGACACAATTTGCGCAGACATATCCGACCTTCCGCACCTTCTTTTTAGTAGGGGAGGCTTTTTTTTTACCAGGTTTCGATGGCCAGGGGCAGCCTCCCAGGTTCAATGCTGCAGGAACCCGACTGACTACCAGGCTACGGAGTGGTGTTAGGGCGCGTTGGTTGAGCCGGCCAGACACGCTCGAAATTAGCCAGGCGTGCCTCACGTGGCAGACGGAGGAGGAAACCGTACCGCTGAGGTTACGCTATGAAGACTACCGTCATGTTGACGCATACTATATTCCCTATCGCGTCACATTGCGTGACCGGCGTCTGGGGTTCACGGCGCAATCAGTCGTGAAGTCTGTCGAGATCAACGCTCCTCTGGCTCCAGGAGCTTTTGATGTCACGCCATGATCCCATGGAGGGCACGCGGTGAGCACGAGGCTCTTCGACTGGCTCGGGCATCTGGCTGTCTCACGACCCTGGGGGGTGTTGACGCTATATGCCATAGCGCTGCTGGCAGCCCTGCCACTCTTGTTGCGGGTGCACCTCGAAGCGGACGTGCGTAACACGCTGCCGCCCGACATGGCGCGGGCGCTGGAACGCCATAACACGCTTTTTGGCACTGCTGACCTGGCGTTTCTCCTCGTGCAAACATCTCCTGGAAGCCGCGATACACTCCTGGCCTTTGGTGCAGCTCTGCACGAGCGCCTCACCAACTCCCCATTGATTCGTAGCGTCGAGTACGGCTATGCGCCGGAGCTGCTGGAGGTGTTAGACCGCTTGAGTCTGGAGTACGCCCCGCTCTTCGTCACACCCGCACAGCTTGACGACTTCGACCAACTCCTGACGCCCCAGGGTATCCAGGCGCAACTCCACAAAACCCTGCTCCAGCTCAGCGCCATGGGCACTGGACCCCAGGACCAGTTACTTTTGACAGACCCCCTCCAACTGCGCCGCTTCGCCTTCGCTCGTCTGGCCGCTCTACGTGGTACGTTCCGTTTCGATCCTACGTCGCCATACTTTCTGTCGCCCGACGGCACTGCCCTGCTCATGAAAATCGCCGGACGGCGCCCTGTCCACGACATGGCTGGTGCCAAGGCCACGGTGGCCCTGATTGAGCAGGCTAGCGACGCCCTCCGTGCGCAACCGGCTTTCCGGGGACTGACGGTCCAGGCTACCGGCGGCTACTACTTCGCTACGGAGAGCGAGCGCGTCATCCGCCGCGACATGATGGTCAGCGTTCCCCTTACTGTCGCCAGCATCGGTGCGCTCATCACCTGGTCGCTGCGGCGTTGGGGAGTGCTGATTTATGGCATCCTACCCACGCTTCTGAGCCTCGTCCTCGCCCTCGGCCTCTTTGCCGCGCTCCGCTCTACACTCAATGCTCTCACGTTGGGTTGCATCGCGAGCCTGGTCGGTTTTGGTATGGACTTTTCGGTGCACGTCCTGCAACGTGCCTTCAACGAGCAAGGGCGCGGCCTCTCTCGTGCCGCGTCCCTACGCATTGCCGTAGGCCAAACCGGTGATGCTCTGCTGCTCGCAGCGCTGACGACGATGGCCTGCTTCCTCGCCTTTCTAGCCGCGAGTCAGCCCTTTCTCCACGATATGGGCTTGCTCGCCGCCGTGAGTATGGGGCTGAGCTGCTTGCTCAGTGCCACATTCCTCCCAGCCCTGCTGACCGCTCTGCCGTCACCCCAGCCCTTGCGTCCTCTACGTGCGCTGGGGCTGCCGACCTATATCGTCGCCGTCGCACGTTTCCCCCGCCTCATCCTCGGTCTGTCGTTGCTGCTCTCGTTGGGCGCCCTGACAGCACTACTTTACTGGCCGCCCCGCTTTGAGACCGACCTGCGCAACATTCACGCCGCCAACTCGCCAACGCTACACGTGCAGGAGACCATCGCGGCGTCGTTCGGGGGCTCGCAGGAACCGCTGATGCTGCACGTGGAAAACGCTACGGAGAACCAGGTAATGCAGGACTTATATCGTCTGCAACCGACGCTAGCGTCTATGGTGCAAGAGGGACTCCTCGCCGCGGTGACGTCGCCAGCCGTGCTTTATCCTGATCCGGCAACGCAAAGCGCCGTGCTACAGCGTCTACAAACCAAAGACCTGCAACAGCTCCGCACCGCACTCAGCGCCGGCCTCGAAGCTGCCGGCTTTGACGCGCCCACCATGCAGGGGTATGTAAACCGCTTCCAGCGCGCCCTCACCCACCGTACTCCTCTTGACCTGGCGACCTTCCGCGCCTTCGGCTTTGACGCATTACTGCTGCCATTACTGGCCCATGACGCCGCCGGTGCCGTCGGTGTGGCCATGCTCTTTCCCACCCACAACCTGTGGACGCTCGCAGCCCGCGATGCCATCACGCAACGCCTCACCACTGCTCTCTCAGTGTATGCTATCCGCGGCACGCTGAGCGGCCTCTACACGGTCTCATCGGCCTCCGCTGCCCTGCTCAGCGCCGACTTTGTACGCATCACGCTGCTGGCGTTCCTGGGTATCACGCTGCTGGTCATCCTGCACATGCGACGTCTGTGGCTGATTAGTATGGTGCTCCTCCCTGTGGGCTGCGGTACCCTGTGGGCGGCAGGCTTCTTCGCGCTGTATGGTTTCAAGCTGAATTTTATGACGATCTGTATTCTGCCCATGCTCCTCGCGACGAGTAGCGACTATGGCATCTATATCGTGCACCGCTTCACCTTTCATGGCCGCTCTGACATGCAAGACGCTATGCGAGTCACCGGACTGGGGGTCATCTTGAGTGCATTGACCACCCTGGAGGGGTTTGGTACACTCGCCCTCTCGGTGAATCGCGGCATTGCGTCCGTGGGGCTGATCGCGCTGGTAGGCATCTCGGCCTGTCTCTTGGCGGCGCTGTTCACGTTGCCGGCGACATTGCAGATATGGAGTACGCAGCACCACCATGGGGAGCATGGCTAATGCGCCTGGGTGTTCTCCTTGTGCTGGCGGTGTTCCTCGTCAGCACTGCGTGTGCAGAAGACCTCGGCAACCCGGTCACAGGTGAGGCGAAAACGGCCTTTCTGACGGCATGGGGTGAACGCCTGCGCGGTATGCATTCCCTGCATATGGTCTTCACCCAAGAAAAGCACCTGCGGCTCCTGCGCCAGGCGCTGGTGGCGCAGGGAGAACTCTGGCTGAAAGGGGAGACGCTCCTCTACGTGCTGACCAACACCGCGGGGGAAAAAGAACTGACGGTGCGCCTCGACAAACAGACTGTTCAAACATACTATCCCCTCCTGAACACCCTCGAAGTGATTGACTTGCAGACTACCAGTACCCTCCCGCAGTCCCTCGCCTTCTGGCAGGCTGATCCAGAGGCATTGGCTAGGGATTATGCGGTGGATCTGTTTCAGGCCGTCGGACTCCACACGCTGCGTCTTGTTCCCAAAGATGCCAAAGTGCCGCTGCAAGAGATGCGTATCGTCCTGCGTGATTTCCAACCCCAAGAACTCATGCAGATCGAGAAAAGCGGCACCCGCGTTCTCATGCACATTACTACCTTCACCATCAATGCGAAGATCAGTGAGGCGCAGTTGGATCTCCACGTGCCAGCAGGGACCAAGGTGACCCATCCATTGAAATGATCCTGCAGCAGGAAGGGTCCCAGCAGGATGGAGAACCTGGAAACCAGGATGATATCATGCGTATCTGTGATCTCACCACCTTGTATATCGATGGCGGCGCTGGCGGCGTGAACACCTACCTCCTTGAGAAAGCTCGCTATCTGGCGGACTATGATGGGGTAACGAACCATACCATCATTGTGCCTGGGGCACGCCATGCCAAACAGTCCCTCTTTGGCTCGACGCTGTATACCATCAAAAGCCCCAGATTCTTTTACAACCCGCACCATCGCATTCTCACCAATTATCAGCAGGTCAAGCAACTCCTCAGGTCTGTGCAGCCTGATCTCATCGAAGTGGACTGCTCCTACCTACTGGGCCGTTGGGCGCAGGCAGCCATGGGCAAGAGACACGTACCGCTGGTAGGGTTCTATCACACACATCTGCCGAGTTTTTACGCCCGCCCGTTGACGCAACGCTTTGGGAATGCCGTGGCCCAGATGGCCGAGACATGTGCCTGGCGGTATATTGCGTATTGCATGGCACCCCTGGACAAGGTGTTGGTCGCTTCGCAGGACATCTATGCGCGTCTGCTCACCCGTCTCGAGACGAAGGTGGAACAAGTACCTCTCGGGGTGAACATGGATCTCTTCGCACCGCGGACGCCGCAGAGTTCAGCGGCTGGCAAAGAGCGGCCTATCATCCTCTACGTGGGTCGCTTGAGCCAGGAAAAGGATTTAATGATTCTGTTTGAGGCGTTTCGGATCTTGAATCGACGGGGTACCTATCAACTCTGCATTGTCGGCGATGGACCCCTCCGTCTCCAAACTGAGCGATTTGTCCGGACCACAGCACACACCGTCTATGCCGGGATCATTCCCTACGGTGAGCGCCTAGCGGAGATCTATGCCACTGCAGATGTCCTGGCCCTGCCCAGCCGTAACGAGACCTTTGGCCTCACCATTCTGGAAGCCCTGGCTTCAGGCCTTCCTGTGGTGGCGATCAACCAGGGAGGACCTACCGACCTGCTCCACGCGCGCGTCGGTGCCCTGGCGACTCCTGGCGATCCCGTGGATTTCGCTGACAAGTTGGCACGTGTGCTGCTAGACACGAGTCTGGCCGAGCAGTGCCGGACCTATGTGGCGGAGCATTTCTCGTGGGACAAAACTTTTCTGAGGCTGCTCACCATCTACGATAATTTACTCTCGCGTGGAACCAAAGCCTCTTCACCCTCATCCTCTCCCACATGCCAGGCCCAGATTACTGCGCCGTCATCGCCAGGCGGAAACCATGGGTACCGTAGACGTAATCCGGGGAATCATAACTGCGAAACGCCACGCGACAACGTATAGAGGGGTAGCCCCAGCCCCCACCCCGGTACCCTCTGGCATTGCCTGTGGCTGGGCCTTGTGGGTCGCCTTGTTGCCCTGCTGCGTACGGTCCACGCCAGTCCTGCACCCATTCCCAGACATTGCCCATCATGTCATATAGGCCCCAGGCGTTCGGCTTGAGTTGCCCGACGGGATGTGTGGTACCCTTGTCGCTCTTGTTATACCAGGCATACTGCTCCAGGAGAGCATCATCGTCCCCAAAATAGTATTTGGTCGTTGACCCAGCCCGCGCCGCGTATTCCCATTCCGCTTCGGTCGGTAAGCGGTATAGATTATGCCCCTCACGTGCATTCAGCTTGCTGATGAATTCCTGTACCATCTTCCACGACACCCGTTCGACTGGCCGATTGGGGTCACCTTTGAAATGACTGGGATTGGTGCCCATGACCTCCTGCCACTGGGCCTGCGTGACTTCATACTTGC
>Ga0209382_10012750_pt1 | contig 10364 bp, 4 predicted proteins | sample SoiMetdeltSBSDD5_FD_187599 | JGI IMG/M metagenome (GOLD analysis project Ga0209382, IMG submission 187599) | Bulk soil microbial communities from a Populus tree surrounding site in Tennessee, USA - Soil MetaG P. deltoides SBSDD5 (SPAdes) (version 2) | ecosystem: Environmental > Terrestrial >...
CGCGACCGTCCCGGTCGCTCCAGTCGGCGTCCCGCCGACTGGCTCAGCGCGCCTCGCAATTCACCAAACGGTGCGTCGTCTCGTGGCAACAATGGTCTTCGGCGGGACGCCGAAAACAACGGGCGAGACGCCCGCGCTCCCCAGAGCAACTGCATCGTTCCGGCTAAGGCGGGTTGCCGTGGGAACCCCGCTGCGACAGCAGGAAGGCCATCAGGTTATTGAAGTTCTCCGCGGCAATGATCTCACCAAAATTCTCCGGCATGAGCGACGTTTCTGACTCCCGCCGTTCCTGAATGTCTTTCTTCGGAACGGAAAGCTCTTTGCCGGTGGAATCCGCCAGGATCAGTAATTCACCTTCTTCGCGGCGCGGCAGACCGCTGATAATGTCGCCGTCTTTGAGCGTCAGGGTGTGGCTGCGGAAGGCGTGGTCCACGTTTCGGTTCGGATCAAGGATATCCTCCAGCAGTCGTTCGAGGCCGCGATTGCCGATGCCGTCGAGTTGCGGGCCGACCAGTCCGCCATTGCCGTCGATGCGATGACAGACAGCACAGTTTTGTTCATAGACACCTTTGCCATCGGCGGATCTTGCGCTGGCTGCGTGGTAGTTATTTCGTCGTTCCGCGATGAGTTTGTCGATCGCGTCGTTGGCGGGCGGCAGGCCTTGGGTCAGTTTGTTCAGCCGCGCCTCCCAGTTCGCCGGTTTTGCGGCCTTGACCCGATCGCGGACAGAGGCCGATTGGAGCAAGCGAGGCGACAATCGGGCCGATTCGACCGCAGCCAGCAACGCCTCCGCGCCGGCCGGCGTGCCGGCCAGCGCCTGTCCCCAGCGATTCTGCACGCGCGCCGGTGCCGTTTTCATGGCATTGGCGACGGCCTCGTGCGCCACGCTGGAATTCATTTCTGACAGGATAATTCCCAGGCGTTCGTGAAACAGGGGCGGATAACTCGCCGAGGTGAGTGTGGCCGACAAGCCCTTGATTGCCTCGTCCGGCGCGAGGGCTGCCCATCCCCGCGCGAACGCAGCCAATACGTCGGGGTCCGCGCCGGCCAGGTCGAGTCCGGGTCGGGGCAGAATGGAATGAGCAAAGATCGGCGCGTATTCCTTGAGCTGAAGGCGAGCGGCAATGTCGGTCGCTGCCGTCAACCCATCGGTCATTTTGCGCGGCGCGAACTCAGACGGCCGAAGCTGGGACAACTGAGGTTCAAAGCCGCCGAATGCGATCCACGCGTAAGCGCCGGCGGTGTCGCCATCGGCTACCTCGACGAACACCTTTTTGCCCCGAAACGCGGCGAGGTCCCAGGTGACGCGCTGTGCGATGTCGTTGCGCGGTGGAAACACTTCCTCGACGACGTCGCGGTCCCGGACCGCGGGCGTCCCGCCCGCAGCGGCCTCGCCGGATCCGGGGGTGTTGGACTTACCGGACGCGTCTGAAGTTGCGGATGCGCTGCGGCCTGGAAGGCCGCGGTCCGGGACCAACACCAGCCGAATAGCATTCTTCCGATGGTTCGGCTGGGCAGGGAGTCCGTTATGACCGCACAACCAGAACGATAATCGTTCCGGCGCCTCAAACGGCGGAGAGCGCAGCACGCCGGTGAGTTGTTCGCCATGCGGAAAACTCGAAGTCAGTTCGCGCGTCTGCCCGTCGGCGCAACGGCGTTTCTCGACGTCCCAGGGATTTGCCGTGGGACTCGGTTCGTAAGGCGTGTAGGTCCACGAATGGTATCCGTCCAGCGAATGGAAGAAGCGGCGCGCCAGTTCGGAGCCCCAGTCGCGAATCGCCTGAGGCATCGTGGCCCCGCGCTGCTGAAAGCCCTCGTCCACGGACTTAAAGAGTGCAAACTGTCGGTCCAGCTCGGCATAAAGTGCTTCGCCGAAGCCTTCAGGAATCTGTTTCCGGGCGAACGCGGCGAGCTTGTCCATCTCCTCGACCGGCGCGTAACGCGCGGCGTGACGGAGCCACGTCGTCGCGGTTTCACGATTGACCTTGTCCCGCTCCAGTTGTCGCAAAAGAAACGTTCCCGCGAGCGGCGACTTCACAGCCACGGCGACATCTGCGAACGCGGCGAGATCGGCGTCGCGCCAGTTCTTCGAAAGGACTTCACGGAAGATGTCATCGTGATTCAGGTGATCGCGAATGGATTTGCGGACGACATAGAGCAGGTGGGTGTCGGCAGAATGTGCTGCCAGCGTCCCGCTGGCAGATTGTGCCGGCAGGATGCCGGCAGCACGCTGGACACGGTGACGCAAATCGAGCAGCGGCCGGAGATTGTCGAAGGTTGTCCAGGAACCGAGCGCTTCCGCGGCGCAACGTTGGACCAAGGCGTCGGAATCGTTCAGTGCAGCGACAAGTTGCTTTCGGAGCGCGGGCATCCTGCCCGCAGCAGCGTCGGCGTCCGTCGTGGTGTTCGAGTTTCCGGAAGCGCCTGGTTTCCGAGAACTGCTGCGGCCTGGAAGGCCGCGCTCCGTCAGGATGCGCATCGCGTGAATGCGAAGCAACGAATTGGCGCGACTCGCGGCATAACGCACTTGCCCCTCGCCCAGGCCATCGAGTCGGTGGAGGAGCCACAGCGCTTGAACGTGCAGATAGGCGGGAGAGGTCGCGTCTTTCGCGGAGGAGGTTCCCCGGAGCCTTCCCACAGCTTCTTGCAAAGGCTTAATGGCGTTCAAGCCGAACCGATCAGAAATCTCATTCATCGCCAGCATCCGCCGCGTCAGGTTCGGCGAGCCGAGTTCGCGAATAAGACCTCCAAGATCGTCCGGCAGCGCGGCGGGACGCAAGCGTGCTGCCGGCATCTTGCCGGCACTCCCTGCCGACGAGACGTCGGCAGCACCTTTGTAAACCACCCGCCAGATGCGCCCGCGCTCACGGTCGCGGCCCGGATGCGTGAGCGGCACTTCATAATGTCCAATGATCCGATTGTAAAAGTCGGCGATGTAGAACGCCCCATCGGGACCGAGTTGATTGTCCACTGGCCGGAACCAGGGGTCGTCGCACTTCACAAAGTCGTCGAGTTCATTCGCCTTCGGGGTCGAGCCGTTGAACGTGAGCCGATCGCGATTGACGCGGCTGGTCATGACGTTGCCGATGAAAATGTTGTCGCGGAATTCCTCCGGCCAGAGGTTATCCGCATAATAGACGATGCCGTCGATGGCCGTGCTGCCATGCGCGTGCTCCATCATCGTCGGCGCGAAGCCCAAGCCGTCGTGCGGCTTCCCAAAACTTGGATAGTAGCCGCCCGTCAGGAGTTGATAGATCGGCGCGCTGTGGCAATCGCTCGAGTAAAGGTTGCCGCTCGGGTCCCAAGCCAGGCCGTAGGGATTGACCTGACCATGCGTGTGATGCTCGATGCGCGACCCATCGAGCCGCATGCGATAGGTGTTGCCTGAATTGAGGTGGACCTCGTTTCCGTCGCGGCCCTTGACGTGAGAATCGTTGTTGAATCCATGGGTCGCGTAGAGCCAGCCGTCGAATCCGCGGCGGAACGACGCCTGGTTGCCGTGTGTATCGCGCGTGTGATCGAACGGGCCATAAAGCACTTCGCGTTTGTCGGCCTTGCCGTCGCCGTCCGTGTCTTCCATGAGCCAGATGTTCGGGATGGACCAGACGATGGCCTTCCACGTTTCACGTGGGTGGGGCGAGAGTCCTCTCGAGCCCTGACTCTTTCCTCTTTCGGGAGAGTTGGGCTCGACGGAGTCTCGCCCCACCGACGAGCGGCTGCGAAACGGGTAGATGCCAATGGGAATGTTCAACCCGTCCGCGAACTGCGTGACTTTGCGCGCGCGTCCATCCGCTCCGAAGTCCTCGAAGATCATCAAACGGTCCCGGCCGGGGCGGTTCGTCGGCGCCGCCCAGGGATACTCGATGCTGGTGGTCACCCACAGCCGGCCGAGGGCGTCGAACGCCATGTTCATGGGCTTGTTGATGTCCGGCTCGGCGGCGACGAGCTGGATCTCGAACCCGGGCGGCAGCTTGAACGTCTTCTGCTGTTCCGAAGGCGTGAGCGGATCGGTGGGGCGCACGCCTTCGGCAAAAGGATCGGCGGCCTGAATGCTGATCTGCAACACCTCAATCCCGATGATGAAGGGAAGGAGCCCTGCCCGGAGCGGGCGCGTAAATCTCGATTTCATGATGACCGTTCAGTTTTGACCCAAATGGGAAAAACCCAAAAGGAAAAGTTGTTCGAGCCGCGATTTGCGCGGTTTGCAAAACCGGGAAAGGAAGGAAACACCTGCGTTTTCACCGGCTGATGGCGTGGGCCCGCAGCCAGAGCAAATCCGGGTTGTTGGCAGGCACGGCGGTGAATTCCTTTTTTTGGGTTTGATTCCCGATCTGCTGAGGGGCCTGGAGTTGCGCGCTCATCCAGCGGTGTATCTCCGCATGGCCATCGGCAAAAGTGAGTCCTCCCGACTTTCCGTGATAACCGGCGGGGAAATTCACGATCTGGTTCGCCACCATATCGGTGACAAAATAGCCATCGTCGATGCTGTCGTCGCGCTCGTCGATGAAGACCAACGTGTCACTCGGAGAGGGCCTGACGATGTCCGTGGTCTTGCGGAACAGGGTGTAACCTGGATTCCAGGGCCCGGTATTGGGAAGGCCCATCCAGCAATTCATGGAGACGGTGCGCACCACGGGAAAGCGGCCACCGCTTGTCCGCGCCGTCACCTTGCTCGCAATGCACCGATAGACGCCGGGCGTTTGTGTGTAAGGCCCGATGACACCCCATTTCGGCTCCAACAGGAGCAGGATGTTCGTGTTATCGGGGTTGTTCGCCAATCGGGGGTCGAGCCAGCCCGACACCCAGTTCCCGACATTCGTTGTCTTTGCCGACTGTTGCTGCCAATGGTTCCCCGGGATGAGATCGTTCTGGTCTCCGGCGTACATGAACCACGCCAACTGCAACTGCTTCAGGTTATTCATGCAATGAATCGCCGTTGCCTTGGCTTTGGCCCTGGACAACGCAGGCAAAAGCAACCCGGCCAGGATGGCAATGATGGCAATCACCACCAGCAGTTCAATCAGCGTGAAACCAATGGAGATGATTTGACGCCGAGGTTCATTCGCCCTGTTTCGAGCGGTATTCATGGTTTCGCTGGATCACCTATCATTCTCCGTGCTTGATTTCAATGAAATAGCCGGGCCGCGCACGCCGAGGAGAGCAGCATCCCGGGGGCAACGGTCGTGCCAAGACTGCGTTCGGAAAGACGTCTGGATAACCTATCGAGACACCAAACAGTCCGACTTCCTCAGGTTGCAGGAACGCGCGCCCATCCGTAAGAATCTTGTCGGTTTTCGCGATGTCGCGTCCATTATACCTGAAGATGAACGATTGGCAGCTTGTCTCGGCGTATGCCAACAGCAACGAAGAGGCCTTCGAAGACCTCCTGAAGAAATACTTCCGAATCGTCTATTCAACCGCAGTCAGGCAGGTCGGCGATCCGCACCTGGCGGAGGAGGTTGCGCAGTCGGTCTTCATTATCTTTTCGCGCAAAGCTCGCGGGTTGCGTCCGCAGGTTTCCCTCACGGGATGGTTCCTGCGAACGGCGCGGTTTGTTTCCAAGGACGCCTTGAAAAAGGTCCATCGCCGTGCGCAAAACGAGCAGGCGAGCGGAACGCTCCTGGAATTGCACGGGACCGCGGCACCGAATCCGTCGAACCTCGCGGCGCTCGTGGATGAAGCATTCCTTTTTCTGTCTCCGGCGGAACAGGAATGCATCGCCGCTCGATTCTTCGAGGAAAAGAGCTTTCGGGAGGTTGCCCAGCTCCAAATGATTTCAGAGGATGCCGCACAAAAACGCGTGTCACGCGGCATCGAGAAGATGAAGGCGTTCCTCCAGCGAAGAGGTGTCAAGGTCAGCGCCGTCGCACTTCCCGCAATGCTCGCTGCCGAAAGCGTTCGCGCCACGGCCGGGACTCAGTTGGTGCAATCGGCGATGGAGGCGGTTCAGGCCGCCGCCCACGGCAAGGCCGTCGGAGGAAGCTCGCTTTTGCTCGCGGACAAAGCGGCCGACGCGCTGGCGTGGCGCGAGCTGGTTGCCGCAGGCACAAAAATCCTCCTTGGCGCGCTGCTGGCCGGCGGAAGCGGCTTCTTGTATTGGGCGAACCGGAAACCAGCATTGCCGGTCAACCCTGCGTTTCAGATCACCGATGCCCGGGTCGATGTGCTGGGGAAGGCCTGGAGCCAGGTCGTCCTGCGCGTCGCCAGACTTCGTCAGGAATTTCCACGCGCTCCGGGGAGAGGCGACCCGCGTTTCGGTGTTTATCAGCGCGACTACGGCTTGATCGTGAACGAAACCGTCCGGATTTCCGGTGAGTTGGACGGTCTTCTGCAGCCGGGCTCAGATCGAACGTTCATGGCCGAATTCCTCACGATCGAACTCAGGGAAGTCCTGGGCTTGGGCGCAGAGCAAAAGGCGGCGGCTTATGCCTTGCTTCGGGATCAGCTTGCGAAAGACGACTCGCTCCTCGACGCCATGAAATCGCTCGTCCAGGCCAAAGCGACTCTCGCCACAACCCTCCGCGAACAACTCTCGTTCTTTCAGAAGAGACGATTCGATGCGGTTTATGGCGCGGACGGCATGGGGTTTCTCTCTTTTGTTGTCGCTGCCGCCCGCGACCAATAGGCCACGATGCCGATAGCGGCATGCCTCCGGAGACCTTTGCGAAAGGTTGTCGAGCGCGGAGCGCAGAGCATTGCTCTGCGCGATTTCCGGCAGTTCAGACGGAGCAATGCTCCGCGCTCCGGCTTCCGATGGGCTTTGCAGAGATTTCCTCCGGCGTTACCCAACGATGCAGTTGAAATTGGGGAGGGCGACCCGTCCCGTTGCTCCAGTCGGCGTCGCGCCGACTGGCTCCGCGCGCCTCGCCCTCCACCAAAACAGGACCTCGTCTCGCGGCAGGAGTGTTTTCGGCGGGACGCCGAAAACGGCGGGCGAGACGCCCGCGCTCCCCAAGAGCAGTTGCATAGATGCGCATAAAGCGTGTCCAAGCGGCAAGGTGTCGCCCTCGACGACAGGCGGGAGGCACGCGGCTACGATTCTTCGGTTCAAGGCGGGTCCGGGCTCCCTCGCTTTCTTCGCGAATTTTTTCCTGCCCGCCTGTCGGTTTCTGAGGAAGCCAGGCCATTTACAGGGTGGAAAGTGATCTGTATGAAAAACACCTCAACGAAATGGACTGTTCGGCGCGTCACGATCCCCGGCTATCTCCTGTCCCTCCTGGCGTCGGCCGCGTTCTGGCCCTCAGCGCACGCGGCCTCAACCGTCGTGGCCTGGGGGCAAAACGATTACGGTGAAACGAATGTCCCGGCGGGATTGACTAACGTGGTAGCCGCGGCTGCCGGATATACCTACAGCCTGGCGATTCGAAACGACGGCACCGTGACAGGCTGGGGAAGCAATAGTGCCAATCCGCCCGGCGTCCCACCGGGTTTGTCGGGAGTCATTGCGATTTCCGCCGGCGCGAGCCACAAACTCGCGCTTAGGAACAACGGCACGATCATCGGCTGGGGCCTCGACGATTATGGCCAAAGTAAAGCTCCTGCTGGACTGGGCAACGTCGTGGCGGTCGGCGCCGGCGGCTTGCACAGCATCGCCCTGAAGTCGGACGGAACCGTCGTCGCCTGGGGCAATAATTTCCGCGGGCAAAGGAACGTTCCGGTTGGGCTTTCGAACGTGGTGGCGATCGCTGCCGGCGGCAACCACAATCTGGCGCTCAAAAGCGATGGAACCGTCGTCGCCTGGGGAAACAATCATTTCGGCCAATCGACCATCCCGGCCGATCTTTCCAACGTTGTTGCCATTGCCGCTTCTCCCGTCACTCATAACGTCGTCCTCAAAGCCGATGGAACAGTCGTCGGATGGGGCGGGACGCGCGTTGCAGGCATTGACCAGGCGATCCCTCCAGCCGGAATCTCCAACGTCGTGGCCATCGCTGCGGGTGGGACACAGAGCCTGGCGCTCAAACGCGACGGCACGGTGGTGGCATGGGGCTGGGGTAGTCCGGGCGGCGAGGCGGAGGTGCCCGCCGGTCTGAGCAATGTGGTGTCGATCGCGGCGGGCTTTTACCACAACGTCATTGTCACCCGGACTTTTTCGGAAAGCCCGCCGTGGCCGCTCCTCGCCCAACAATTGCAAAGCGTCCGGAAGTTTGCCGGCGACGCGGTCACGTTCAGCGTTCCGGCTCCCACGGGCGGGACCTGGAATTATCAGTGGCAGTTCAACGGCGCTGACCTGCCGAACCAGACGAATCCAAGCCTTACGCTGGATAATCTGCGGATAACGGACTCGGGTCGTTACTCCGCTGTGGTCAGCGAGGACGGATTGATTGTCAAACGCGCGCCGTTTGGACTGGCCGTCGTCCTTCCGTCGTTGAGGATGGGAAGATCGGGCAACGACATCACCCTTTCCTGGCCCGCGTCGGCTCCAGGGTATCGACTCGAAGCCGCCGACAACGTCGCGCAAGGCTTTGGCAGCTTGAGCGTCACTCCCACAGTTGTCGATGGCGAAACCGCGATCGTGACGTTGCCGTGTTCCGCTCCACAGAACTTCTTCCGCTTGAGAAAGCCGTAACGAATTCAGAGCAACGCGCCGTCCGCGTGACGCGGGCAGATTGCTTGAGCGGTCGTTCTCGACGGCGGGGTCAGTCGCCAGCAGATCGGTGCGGTCCTGCGATCGCGGACCGAACGCTGGCGACCTGGCGTAAGTGCCGCGGCCTGAACTCAACCAACGGCGGGTTGCTTTGCCGCGTGTTCGCGCAGCAAAGTGCCCAGCAGTCCTTCCATCATCCCGACGCCGCTGCCGTTGCCGCTCACCGCGACATCCGGCACGATTCGCACATTGCGTTCGCCGACGATTTGCATGAGTTGCATCACGGTATAGCCCTGCGTGCCGAGTGATTCGACGCCGGCGCGATAAGCTTCGGCCTTGGCCTGGCCCGTGGCCCGAATGGCCTCGGCCTCACCCATCGCCCGCAGGCGCGTGGCTTCGGCTTCGCCGCTGGCGTGTTTGACGTTCGCGTTCGCTTTCAACTCGGCGATGTTCACGCCTTGTTCGGCGCCGACCACCTGGTGCTGGATGTCGGCGAGCGACGTCTGGCGCACGAGTTGTTGGCGCTGTTTCTGCGCGGCTTCCTGCACTTCATACGTCTTGCGCTGTTCTTCAGCGATCTTTCGCTCCGTCTGCGTTTCCATCAACGTCCCCGGCGGATTGATGTCGCCGATGAGGGTGTCGATCGCCTGCACGTCGTAAGCGCCAATGGCGGCGCGGATATGTTCGGCGGCTTCGACCTGGCGCTGGCTGCGCGCGCCCAGAAAGTCGAGCACGGTGTAATCCTGCGCCGAGTTGCGGAAGTAATTTCCGACGATCGGCTGCAGGACGTGGTCCACGAGGTTCTGCATCGAGCCCACGCGAGAGATCACCTTCGGCGCATCGAGCGCGCCGACGTGGATGATCTGCGCCACGTCGAGGTTGAAGGCAAACCCATCACGCGAACGCACGGTGATGGACGACAATTTCGCGTCGTAATTGTGCGATTCGGTGCGCGAGGCCCAGTTGAGCACGATATTCGTGGTGGGGACGAGTTCCACTTTCATCACGCGGGTGTTGATCGGGTGTTTGCCGGGATAAAGCGGCGTGACCCAGACGCCTTTATGGCCTGCGTTCACGAGATCGCCATGTTTGAATTCCACCCCGCTTACGTCTTCGTGGGCCTTGCCCACAAACGAGATGACGACGCCGACGTAACCGATGGGGATTTGCACCATCGGCACCTGCTCCACCTGCGCGAACCACGGGTTCAGATTCCACGTGCCGGACAGGAGGATTTGCTCCTGCAGACCGCGACGCCCGCCGCCGTCGAGGAACGCATGTGCGCTTTGGAAGTTGTCGTGGCCGGAGATGGACGGTCCGGCGATTTCACCGGCTTCGATCGGCTGGCCGTCGAGCGCGGTAACGATGCCGACCATGTCCGGTTCGACGCGCTGCAACAGCAGTTGCTCGGGCGACATGCCGTGGTCAGGCGCGGTCGCCGCGGTGATCACGGTGAAGAGCGCCGTATTGATGCGATATGTGCCCGCCGTGAGAATGGCGAGTTGGCGGCCTTTTTCGCCGCCGTTGAGGAGGAATTTCCGCGCGTCCTGGAAGTTGTCGCACTCGACCACTTTGCCAAGGATGCGCTCCGGCGGAAGGGGCGCGCCATCCGCGGCGAGCACCAGCGCGATCTCGCCCTGCGGCACGACAGTGACGTGGACTTTGATGATGCGGTACTGCCAGCGCCAATAACCGAAGTGCAGACCCGGCGCGAGCGTGTCGGCCTGATAGCCCGCCTCGCCGCCCAGCGCGACGAAGCGTTCGGGCGGCAAGGCCC
>Ga0209382_10012751_pt1 | contig 10364 bp, 11 predicted proteins | sample SoiMetdeltSBSDD5_FD_187599 | JGI IMG/M metagenome (GOLD analysis project Ga0209382, IMG submission 187599) | Bulk soil microbial communities from a Populus tree surrounding site in Tennessee, USA - Soil MetaG P. deltoides SBSDD5 (SPAdes) (version 2) | ecosystem: Environmental > Terrestrial >...
CGCGGCGCACCAGCCACTCCGCCACCTCGGTCGCCAGCGTGTAACCGCGCGGCGCGTCCCGGGTCAGATGGTCCACCCGTACGGTCATGGTCGAGATCATGCCGGCGAGCGCCGGCAGCACCAGCTCGAGCGTGTCGACCGCGTCGAAGGCGGGTTCCTTGTCCTCCTGCATGTCGCGGTCGTAGGTCAGCGGCAGGCCCTTGAGCATCGTCAGCACCGCAACGAGACCACCGATCAGCCGGCCGGCCTTGCCGCGGGCCAGCTCGGCGATGTCGGCGTTCTTCTTCTGCGGCATAATCGACGAGCCGGTGGTGAAGCCGTCGTCCAGCTCGACCCAGCCGAACTCGTGCGAGGTCCACAGCACCACCTCCTCGCCAAGGCGGGACAGGTGCACCCCAAGCATCGCCGTCACGAACAGGAACTCGGCGACGAAGTCCCGGTCGGACACCGCGTCCATGGAGTTGGCGAACGACTCGGTGAAGCCAAGCTCCTTGGCGACCTGCGGCGGGTCCAGCGGCAGTCCCGACCCGGCGAGCGCCCCCGCGCCCAGCGGGCTGACGGCCGCCCGCCTGTCCCAGTCCTTGATCCGCCCGAGGTCGCGCAGCAGCGGATGCACATGCGCCAGCAGCCAGTGCCCGAAGGTCACCGGCTGCGCGTGCTGCACGTGCGTCATGCCGGGGGCGGGCGTGTCAACGTGCCGGGCCGCCTGCTCCGTCAGCGCGTCGGCCAGCCCGACGACCCCGGCCGCCACCCCGCGGGCGTGATCCCTCAAAAACAGCCGCAGATCCGTGGCCACCTGATCGTTGCGGGAGCGGCCCGCGCGCAGCTTGCCGCCCAGCGCCCCCAGCCGCTCGAGCAGGCCCCGCTCCAGCGCCGTGTGCACGTCCTCGTCCTCGACCGTCGGGCGGAAGGTGCCGGTCTCCACCGCCGCGTCGAGGTCGTCAAGCGCCGCCAGCATCTGCCCCAGCTCCGCGGGCGTGAGCAGGCCCGCTCCGGCCAGGACGCGAGCGTGCGCCCGCGAGGCGGCGATGTCGTACTTGGCGAGCCTCCAGTCGAAATGGACGCTCACCGAGAGGCGGGCCAGCGCTTCGGCCGGCCCACCGGAAAACCTTCCGCCCCACAACTTCATTTATTGAGGTCCCGATGCGATGCCAGGCGCGAGGGCAGGCCCCACAGCTCGACGAAACCGCGCGCCAGAGACTGGTCGAACTTGTCGCCCTCGTCGTAGGTGGCAAGGTCGAAGTTGTACAGCGACTCCTCCGAGCGGCGGCCCGTGACCACCGCGCGCCCGCCGTGCAGGGTCATGCGGATCTCTCCCGAAACGTGCTGCTGCGTCTCGGCGATGAAGGCGTCGAGCGCCTTGCGCAGCGGCGAGAACCACAGGCCGTCATAGACAAGCTCGCCCCAGCGCTGATCCACCGACTTCTTGAACCGGGCCACATCGCGCTCGACGGTCACGTTCTCCAGTTCCTGGTGCGCGGTGATGAGCGCGATCGCCCCCGGCGCCTCGTAGACCTCGCGGCTCTTGATGCCGACCAGCCTGTCCTCCACCATGTCGATGCGGCCGACGCCCTGCGCGCCGGCGCGCCGGTTCATCTCCGCGATCGCCTGCAGCGGCGTCACCGTCTCGCCGTCGATGGCCACCGGGATGCCCCTGTCGAAGGTGATGACGACCTCGTCCGGGTCGCGCTGCGCCGACGGGTCGGACGTGTAGGAGTAGATGTCCTCGATCGGGGCGTTCCAGATGTCCTCGAGGAAGCCGGTCTCCACGGCACGCCCGAAGACGTTCTGGTCCACCGAGTACGGGGACTTGTGCGTCACATCGATCGGCAGGTGCTTGGACTCGGCATACTCGATCGCCTTGTCACGCGTCCACGCGTAGTCACGCGCCGGGGCGATCACCTTCAGGTGCGGCGCCAGCGCCCCGATGCCCACCTCGAAGCGGACCTGGTCGTTGCCCTTGCCTGTGCAGCCGTGCGACACGATCGTGCCGGCGTGCTTGGCCGCCGCGGCCACCAGGTGCTTGACGATCAGCGGGCGGGAAAGCGCGCTCACCAGCGGGTAACGGTCCATGTAAAGCGCGTTGGCCCGCACCGCGGGAAGGCAGTACTCGGCGGCGAACTCCTCGCGCGCGTCGATCACCTCCGCCTCGACCGCCCCGCACGCCAGGGCACGTTTGCGGATGGCGTCCATGTCCTCGCCGCCCTGCCCGACGTCGACCGCCACGGCGATCACCTCGGCGCCGGTCTTATCGGCCAGGTAAGGAATCGCGACGGACGTATCCAACCCACCCGAATATGCCAGTACGACGCGATCAGTCATTGATGTCCTCTCCTCCTCAAATCCCCTGCGGGGAAATTACGTCTTCAAGTCCTGCCCAGCGGGCCAATTTTGCCGCCAGATCCGCCCCACCGTCTGCGGAACGGGCGACTACGAAGATCGTGTCGTCGCCGGCGATGGTGCCGACGATCTCCGGTACGCCACTGCGATCGATCGCACTGGCCAGATAGTGCGCCGCCCCCGGCGGCGTGCGCAGCACGGCGAGGTTTCCGCTGCTGTCCGTGCCGTTGAGCAACTCGCGCAGCAGCCGCACGAGCTTGGTCGTCCCCGTCTCCACCGGGCGCAGGGCCGGGTTGCCGTCCTCGGGGATCAGGTACACCCCGCCGACCTTGATGGCGCGCAGCTCCTCCAGGTCGCGCGAGAGCGTCGCCTGCGTGACCTGCACCCCCTCGGCGGCGAGCAGCTCGCCGAGCTCGGTCTGGCTGCGGACCTGCCGGGTCCGGATGATGCCCTCGATCCGGCCATGGCGGGCGGCTCTGGTCAAAGGGCCTGTCATCGGGTACCCGTCAGAAAGGAAAGCAACGCCTTCTGGGCATGCAAGCGGTTCTCAGTCTGATCGAAAACCACGCTCTGCGGGCCGTCCATCACCTCATCGGTGATCTCCTCGCCCCGATGCGCGGGCAGGCAATGCAGCACGATGGCGTGGGGGATGTTCTTCAGCAGGGCATTGTTTATCTGGTACGGAAAAAACGGCGTCACCCGATCGACATTGTCGTTCTCCATCCCCATGGAGGTCCACGTGTCGGTGGCGACGACGTCCACGCCTTCGACGGCCTCGTACGGGTCGGTCAGGACCGACACCGATCCCCCGGTCTCCGCCGCGATCCTCGCGGCCCGCGCGACCATCTCACTCGCGGGCTTGAAGCCCTCGGGCGCGGCGATGCGGACGTTCATCCCGGCCGTGGCGCCGCCCAGCAGGTAGGAGTTGGCCATGTTGTTGTTGCCGTCGCCGAGATAGGCAAGGGTCTTCTCCTTGGTGCCGCCCAGATGCCTGCGGATCGTCATCAGGTCGGCGAGCACCTGGCAGGGGTGGAAGCCATCGGTGAGCGCGTTGACCACCGGCACCGTCGCGTGCTCGGCCAGCTCGATCAGGCGGACATCGGCGTGGGTGCGTAGCACGATCGCGTCGACAAAGCGGGAAAGCGCCCGCGCGGCGTCGGCCATGGACTCGCCCCGACCGAAGTGGGTGGTTATCGCGTCGACGATCACCGGGGTGGCGCCCAGCTGGGCGATGCCGACCTCGAACGAGACGCGGGTGCGCAGTGAGGGCTTCTCGAAGATGACCGCGACCGCCTTGCCCTCCATCACCCGTCCGGGCCGGTGCGTGAGCACGTAGTCCTGCTCGGCCGGGCTCAGGTCGTCGTCGCGGAGAAAGTGTCTGATCATTTGTGCGCGTCCATGGCTTGGGTGAGGGCTGCGAGGAAGGCGTCGGCCTGTGCGGTGGTCAGGATGAGCGGCGGCGCCAGGCGGATCACGTCGGGCTGGCATGGGTTGACGAGGTAACCGTTGTCGCGCAACGCTTTTGTCACATCGGCGGCGATGGGTTCGGTGAGCACGACGCCGAGCAGCAGGCCCGCCCCGCGCACGTCGGTGACGAGCGGGTGCCCGGCGATGCCGCGGCGCAGCCGCTCACCGATGCGCTTGACGTGATCGAGCAGGCCGTCCGAGGCGATGGTGCGCAGCACGGCGAGCGCGGCGGCGCAGGCGATCGGGTTGCCGCCGAAGGTGCTGCCGTGCAGGCCCGGTTTGAACAATCCGGCCGCTCCCTCCGGGCTCGTGCGAGCGAATGCCCCGTCGGAGAAGGCGATGGTGGCGCCGATCGGCAGGCCGCCGCCGAGCGCCTTGGCGAGGGTGACGATGTCGGGCGAGACACCCTCGGCCTGGTGGGCGAACCAATGCCCGGTGCGCCCGACGCCGGTCTGCACCTCGTCGAGGGCGAGCAGGGCAGCGTGCTTGTCGGTCAGCTCGCGCGCCGCCGCCAGGTAACCGGTCGGGGCGGGCACGACCCCGGCCTCGCCCATGATGGGCTCCAGGATCACCATCGCGGTCTCGCCGTCGACCGCCGCCGCCAACGCCGCCACATCGCCGAAGGGCACATGCACCACGTCAGCGGGAAGGGGATGGAAGGCGTCGCGTTTGGACGGTTGGCCGGTGAGCGCGAGCGCCCCCATGGTCCGGCCGTGGAACGCCTGCTCCGCTGCAACGATCTTGGTCCTGCCGGTGAGCCGGGACATCTTGAACGCGGCCTCGACCGCCTCGGTGCCGGAGTTGCTGAAGTAGACGCGTCCCGGGCGGCCGGTCAGCGCGAGCAGCAACTCGGCCAGGGAGACGGTGGGCTCGGCGACGAAGAAGTTGGAGATGTGGCCCAGCCGCGAGACCTGCTTGGTCACCGCGTCAATGACCGCGGGGTGGCCGTGGCCGAGCGCGTTGACGGCGATCCCCGAGAACATGTCCACGTAGGACTTTCCGGCCTCGTCGTACACCACCGACCCGGCCCCGCTCACCAACGCGAGCGAGGGCGTGCCGTAGTTGTCCATCAGGGACTGTTCCCAGCGCTGCACGAGGGTCGTCATGGCAGCACCGTCGTCCCCTCGTGCTCGAGGTCGCCCACGACCTGCGCGGCGGGCACGCCGCCGCGCACGGCACGCACGCACGCCTCGACCTTGGGCAGGATGCCGGGGGCAAGCTTGGGCATGAGCTCCTCCAATTCGTGCGTGCTGATCCGTGGGATGAGGCTTTGCGGGTCGGGCCACGCCGCGAACAGGCCCGGCACGTCGGTGAGGATGACCAGCCTGGTGGCGCGCAGGGCAACCGCCAACGCCGCGGCCGCGGTGTCGGCATTGAGATTGTGGGGTACCCCCGCGGCGTCCGGTGCGATCGTGGAGACGACCGGGATGTGCCCATCCGCCAGGAGCTTCTCCACCAGCGCAGGATTGATCTCATGGGCATCGCCGACCAGCCCGATGTCGTGCGAGACCGGCACCGCCGTCATGAGCCGGCCGTCCTCGCCGGAGAGCCCGACCGCGCTCGCGCCCGCCGCGTTGAGGTGGCGCACCAGGTCCTTGCCGATCGACAGCAGGACCATCCGCACGATCTCCATCGTCTCCGGCGTGGTGACCCGGAGCCCTTGGTGGAAGCGGCTTTCGATGCCGACCCGGTCGAGCATCTTGGAGATCTGCGGCCCGCCGCCGTGCACCACGACGATCCGCTTTCCCTGCTTGAAGAGCCTGGCCACGTGCGCCGCGAACCTGTCCGGCTCGGCCATGGCGTGCCCGCCGTACTTGACGACGATGAGCTCGCTCATGCCGAAGCCTCCTTCGTCGGCTTCGCTCGGCAAGCGCCTCGCAAGGCATGAGCGAATCCCAATCTCATGATGAGCTCCCGCAAGCGTCCGCTCATGCCGAAGCCTCCTTCGTCGGCTTCGCTCGGCAGGCGCCTCGCAAGGCATGAGCGAATCCCAATCTCATGATGAGCTCCCGCAAGCGTCCGCTCATGACGAGTACGCCGAGTTCTCGTGCACGTAGGCGTGCGACAGGTCGTTGGTCCAGACCGTGGCCTGGGAGGCTCCGGCGTGCAGGTCGATCGTGATGATGATGTCGCTCCCGCTCAAGTCCACTTTGGAGCGTTCCTCGGCGGCGGCGCCTGCCCGGCACACCCACACCCCGTTGATCGCCACGTCAAGCTCGTCGGCCTCGAACCGCGCGCTCGTCGTGCCCACGGCCGCCAGCACCCGCCCCCAGTTGGGGTCGTTGCCGAACAGCGCGCACTTGAGCAGGTTGTTGCGCGCCACGCTTCGGCCCACCTCGACCGCGTCGTCCTCGCTCGCCGCGTTGATCACCTCGATCGCGACGCGCTTGGTGTGCCCCTCCGCGTCGGCGAGCAGCTGCTGCGCCAGGTCGTGGCAGGCCATGGTGACCGCCGCGGTCAGCTCCTCCAGGCTGGGCGACAGGCCGGAGGCGCCCGACGCCAGCAGGAGCACCGTGTCGTTGGTGGACGTGCACCCGTCGGAGTCGAGCCGGTCGAACGTCACCCGCGTCGCATTTTTGAGCGCTTCGTCGAGCGTGTCGGCGTCGGCCACCGCGTCCGTCGTCAGCACGCACAGCATCGTGGCTAGCGAGGGGGCGAGCATGCCCGCGCCCTTGGCCATGCCGCCCACGCTCCAGCCGTCACCGTCGACCACGGTCTGCTTGGGCCGGGAGTCGGTGGTCATGATGGCCTCCGCCGCAAGCGACCCGCCAGCCTTGCCCAGCGCCTTCACCGCACTGTCCACTCCGGACAGCAGCTTGCCCATGTCGAGGCGCTCGCCGATCAAACCGGTCGAGCAGACCGCGACCTGCCCGGCCCCCATGCCGCCAACCTTCGAGGCAACGTGTTCCGCGGTGCGGTGCGTGTCCTGGAATCCGGCAGGTCCCGTGCACGCGTTGGCCCCGGCGGCGTTGAGCACGACCGCCTTGAGCGCGCGGCCCTTGAGCACCTGCTGGCTCCACAGCACCGGGGCGGCCTTGACCCGGTTGGTGGTGAAGACCCCGGCGGCGGTGGCGTCGGGTCCGTCGTTGACCACCAGCGCCACGTCGGGCGCGCCGGTCGTCCGCATGCCGGCCTTCACCCCGGCGGCACGAAACCCTTTAGGCGCCGTAACACTCACGGTGCGACTCCAAAGACTGACAGGCCGGAGGTCTCCGGCAGGCCGAACATGAGATTGGCGCACTGGATCGCCTGGCCCGCCGCGCCCTTGCCCAGGTTGTCGATGGCGCTCACCACGATGATCCGGCCGCTGTCCATGTCGACGGCGGCTTGCAGGTGTGCGCTGTTGGAGCCGAGCGTCGCGGCGGTGTGCGGCCACTGGCCCTTGGGGAGCAGGTGCACGAAGGGCTCGTCGCCGTAGGCGTCGGCGAGCACCTCGCGCACCACGCTGTCGGTGATGTCGCAACTGGTCGGCTGCGCGGTGACGGTGGCGAGGATGCCGCGCGGCATCGGCGCCAGCACCGGGGTGAACGACAGCGACACCGCGCCGGTGGCCTGCTTGATCTCGGGCACGTGCTGGTGCGATCCCACCTTGTACGGCGACAGGTCGCCCATCACCTCGCTGCCGAGCAGGTGGGCCTTGGGCGACTTGCCCGCGCCGGAGGTACCCGAGGCCGCCACGACCACCACATCGGCCGGCTCGGCCACGCCGCTCATGATCAGCGGCGCCAGGGCGAGGGTGGTGGCGACCGCGTAGCACCCGGTCGCCGCGACCTTCTCCGCCTTGGCGATGCGCTCGCGCTGGCCGGGCAGCTCGGGCAGGCCGTAGGTCCATGTGCCCGCGTGAGCGCCGCCGTAGTATCTGGTCCACTCGCCGCCGTCGCGCAGCCGGTAGTCGGCGCCGAGGTCGACGATCTTCAAGCCGTCGAGCTGAGCGGCGAGGGCGGCCGACTCGCCGTGCGGGAGCGCCACGAAGACCAGGTCGGCGCCGCCGAGCGCCTCCGGGTCGGTGGTCGACAGCGTGAGGTCGAGCCCGGCGAGCTGGGGATGCACGGCCGAGACCGGCTGCCCCGCCTGGGAGTGGGCGGAGGCGGCCACGAGGTCAAACTCGGGGTGCCCGGCGATCAGGCGCAGGAGCTCACCGCCTGCGTAGCCGCTGGCCCCCGCGACAGCAACCCGAATCCCCATACTCACCTCCGCATAATCATTCGTTCAGCTCGTAAGGATACGGACGAGCGCATGACCATGCAACCGAGATCCGATTCATTCATGCATTGTTCTCGCGCGCGTTTCACGGCCAGTCGATCCCATATTGCCCTCATTCACGGGGCCAATAGTGGCTAAATGGAGATGAAGAACACTTTTACTCTTCTTAAATGTCTCTATTTAGTCAATCGATTGGTGTAGTTTCGTGGTGACATCCGTCGATGTGAAGCTAGGCTATTAGTCATTTCCGGCGGCCGTCCGCCAGCGGCGCGCGCATCAGAAACGGGGGATGGGCGTGACTGGGGGAGCATGTGATCAGAGTCCTGATTGGACAAAAGGTAAGCTTATTCGCAGGGCAATCGCGACAGTCCTATCAAGTCCACCCGACATGTCGGTGGTAGCGGAGCTGTCCCACGGCGACGAGGCGGCCAGAGCGGTCCAGCGGGAAGCGGTGGACATCGCCGTTCTGGATGCCAAGCTGCCCGGCGAGAGCCCGATGTATGAACTTTGCGAGAAATTGATCCCGCAATGCGGGGTCCTCCTGTTGGCCGATCCCGAGACCAGCGACGGCTCGTGTTTCAGCCTGACCCGGCTCGTGCCGAAGGTGGGCTTCATCGCCACCGAGTCCTCGCCCGAGGTGCTCATCGAGTCGGTGCGGCGGGCCGCCCGCGGCGAGGCGGTCTTCGACAACAAGCTGACGCTGGCGGCACTGAACGCGCACCACAATCCGCTGACCGACCGGGAGCGTGACGTGCTGGGCCTGGCGGCCGAGGGGCTGCGCTCGATCGATATCGCGCAGCGCCTATTCATCACCAACGGGACGGTCCGAAACCACCTTTCCCGGATCCTGACCAAGACCGACTGCCGGACAAGGATCGCGGCGATCCGGCTGGCTCAGGACAGAGGGTGGATATGAGCTTGCGGTACAGCTCCGAGCGCTCGAGCAGGCTCTCGTGATCGCCCAGGGTGGCGGTCTGCCCAGTCGTCGGGCGGGTAGATGGTGACGAGCTTGCCGCTGAAGCCGCGGGCGGCGTACTTGGAGACCCGGCCCAGCAGCGCGCCTTGCGAACGCAGGAACTTGAAGCTGATTTCCCTTGGCACGCAATAGTTCCAGACCGCCTCGAGGACGCGCTCGGCATTGTCCATACAGGACGAGGCGTGGATCTTCCAGCCCTAGGCGGGAAGGACGGTTTCGGGGCGGCGCATGATAATCCAGTCATCGCGCTCCTCGCGGCCCCACCCCGCGGGCAACTCCCGCTCCCCCATCGGGAACACACCGGTATCCGCCTTCGACGAGTGAAGCACATCGTAGAACGTCGGATCCGCGGCGATGAATGCCTCATACCTGTCGTCCACTCGAACATCGTCGCGGTCGGGCCGGACACCCATCTAGTGACGACCGTCACTGTTTGTGCATGACACTCGACCGGTAGCGCAGGAACAGCAGGTTTTCGATCGGGATGGCGTGCACGAAACTCATCCGGCGCGGCGGATGCGGCTGCCCCGCGGTGATCCTGCCCGCCCCGGGCCCGGCCAGCAGCGGGCCGAGCGTCAGGCAAAGGTCGTCGATGGCGTCCATCCCGGCGAGCGCGCCGAAGATGTGCGGGCCGCCCTCGCACAGCACCTGGGCCTTCTGCTCGCGAAACTGGCGCACCAGCTCGCTCAGGGGCGGGCCGCCGCCTCTGAGGGTGGCGATGACCAGCCTGGGATGCGGGGGGAGACCGTGCTCCACGCGCCAGTGACTGGCTTTGTCGTCGATGAGATTTCCTTGGTACCCCTCGACGCGCACCGTGCTGGCCCCGACCAGGATCACGTCGGCCAGCATCCGCAGCCTGATCAACATCGCCTGGTCGGCCGGGCCACCCAGCCCGCCCGCACGCCCCTCGAGCGTGCCCGCACCGTCCAGAGAGGACACCATGTTGAGCCGGATCATGGACACGTGGCGATCCTCCGGCGCGTACGCCGCGATCAGCTCCTCGTCGCTCAGCACGCCCCAATCATGCCGCCAGCGATAGGCCGGCGACGTGAGGTCCCGCAGATTTTCACCGCGAGCCTTGGTCTAGACGTTGTGCGCCATGTGGGCGGGCTCGCGCCAGCCCATGATCGCCTCGACCATGCGCGCCGCGTCGACCGACTCGCGGACATTGTGCATGCGGATGATGCGGGCGCCCCGGGTGATCGCGAAGACGGCGGCGGCGAGGCTGCCGGGAAGCCTTTCGCCCGGGGCGCGGTCGAGGGACTCCCCGATGAAATCCTTATTGGACACGGCGGCCAGCATCGGGTACCCGATGGAAGCAATCTCATTCAATCGCCGCGTGAGTTCCAGGGTGTGGCGGGTGTTCTTGTTCAGGTCG
>Ga0209382_10012753_pt1 | contig 10363 bp, 11 predicted proteins | sample SoiMetdeltSBSDD5_FD_187599 | JGI IMG/M metagenome (GOLD analysis project Ga0209382, IMG submission 187599) | Bulk soil microbial communities from a Populus tree surrounding site in Tennessee, USA - Soil MetaG P. deltoides SBSDD5 (SPAdes) (version 2) | ecosystem: Environmental > Terrestrial >...
GAAAACTTTTCCCTCGTTGAGTTCGTCGCGCCACATGATGACGGCCTGGAAGGTGAGCGGGCTTTGGCACAGCCCAGCGATCATCGCCTCGCGGCCGGCCTCAATGCGTTTGGCGATGGCGATTTCACCCTCGCGCGAAAGGAGTTCCACCGAGCTCATTTCGCGGAGATACATACGCACGGGGTCGTCGGTGCGCTCGGCTGGGTCCTTGGCCCCAGACTTGGTCGGAAGCTTGAGCTTGACTTCGACCAGCTGGCGTTCGCTCTCCTCCCCCTCGTCGTCGGGCTCCTCCCGCGCGACCTCATTTTCGGGCTCGGCTTCCTCGGTCTCGACCACGCCGGCTGCGTGCCATGGGTGCGCGTCGCCCATCACCCCTCACGGCCCGGGACGCCGGCAGCGCGCAGTCCGCCGACGAAGCGGTCGGGAAACTCCTGGCCGTTGCAGAAGAACAACTCGTCTCGCGCGGTGCCCGTCGTGTAGTCCGGCTTGCGCTCGGTCAGCGCCACGGTGGCGAAGCGGGCCTGCGCTTTGTCGCCGAGCTTGCCGAGCGAGGCGGCGAGGGTCGCTAACGCCCGATAGGTCGCGTTCGGCTGCCGGCTCGCGCGTCGCGCGAACTCGGCGGCCACGTCGTACTCGGCCAGCGCAAAGTGCATCCAGGCGCGCACGTGATGGAAGCTCCACAGGTGGCTGTCGCGCGGGCTGAGCATGGTGGCGCGATCCAGCAGCGCCTCCGCCTCAAGGGCGCGACCCGCCCACAGCAGATTGAACCCTTGCGCGAAAAATGCCTGCGCGAAGCTCGGATTGAGCTCGATCGCCAGTTCAAGCTCGGTTGACGCCTCGTCGTTGCGGTGCACGAGGCTGAGCGCGCGGCCAAGCACGCAACGGCAGAAGCTATCGCGGTCGTCGAGCGCGACCGAAGTACGCGCCTGCTGCAGGGCCGCATCGAGATGGGCTTGCCGGTCGCCGGGCGCATCGTACAGCGCCCGCTGCACATTGACGTAGCCGAGCGCGCCATGCGCGCGGGCGAACCCGGGATCGATCTCGATCGCGCGGCGGTAGAGCGCCTCGGCCTGAGCGAAGCCGGGGGTGGTGAACGCCCAGAAGTTCCATAGCCCGCGCTGGTAGCAATCCCAGGCATCGAGGTTGCCGGGCGGCTTGCGGGCTGCGAGCTGCTGCTCGACCCGCGACAACTCCGGCTCGATCGTCGCAGCGATCTGGCGGGCCATCTCCTCCTGGATGCCGAAAATATCCTCGAGCGGCAGATCGTAGGTCTCGGTCCACAGCTGGGTGCCGTCCCCCGCCCGCACCAGCTCGGCGGTGATCCGCACGATATCCTTGGTTTTGCGCACACTGCCGACCAGCACGTAGCGCACCGCGAGCGCTCGGCCGACCTCGCGCAGGTCGACCGTGCGGCCCTTGAACGCGCTGGTGGAATGGCGCGAGATCACGGTCAGCCAGCGGTTCCGCGCCAGCAGCCGGATGATGTCCTCGGTGATCCCGTAGCTGAAATAGTCGCCCTCTGCATTGCCGCCGAAATTGTCGAACGGCAGAACCGCGATCGAGGGCTCCGATGCCCCGGGCATGGCATCGACCGGCTCGGCCGCGTCGCGCCGCGGCCCGCTCTCGGCCTCGGTCTCCGACGGTCCGACTATCGAGGGTGCACCGTCGCGGACCTCGCCAACGAAGCGGAAGCCGCGCTTGTGCAGCGTGCGGATGAACAGCTGGTCGTTGCCGGTGTCGCCAATCGCCTTGCGAGCGGCGTTGATGCGGCTCGACAACGCCGCCTCCGAAACAATTCGTCCGTTCCAGACCGTCTCGATCAACTCGTCCTTGCTGACAATGCGTCCGCGGTTGCGAACCAGGTGGAGCAGAAGGTCGAACACCTGCGGCTCCATGTGCACGATCTCGCCCCCGCGGCGCAGCTCCTGCTGGGCGACATCGAGCTCGAAATCGGCAAAGCGAAGCACGCGATTCCCCGATTCTCGGTGATGCAACTCCCGGCCGCGGCACCAGCGCCCACCGCCGGGTCTGCATCTTGGAGCCGGCGGCTTCGACCCGCCGGGGTTTTTGTTTCTTCAGTGCGGCGGGGTAGTGGATTCGGGACGGGGCCCAGTAGGCAATGAACGCCCGACGCACCTGCCCGGTCCCGCATCCTTCGATGCGAGAGGTCTTAGATAAACCAGTCGGCACCTGGTTGTGCTGCGCGCCAAGTACCCGACATGTTCTCGATGGTCGCAGCTGCTGAACCCAGCGCGGGCCGTCTCGCGCAAAACGTAACCACTATCGCTACTCCTTTTTCCGCCCTTTGATGGCATTGGCGTATGCTAGCCAGGCCATCTCCGCTCAGGGCGAGGCGCGGTCCCGCATGGTCAGGAACTGGTCAGGGTACGACGGCCGCCGAGGCTCGGGGGCATAGCCGTACGCCGTATGGACTTCGAAGTCTCGCGTTCGCCGTCGGGCTTCCCGCCTCGCGCTTTCCTTGGCGCGCGCGGCTGGCGCACGTCTGGCGGCCGCCCTCTCCGCGGGGGGGGTCGCGCGCGGTGCCACATAGGGCTCCGGCGTCGCCGCGAGCTTTGCGCGCAGGGCGTCGGCCCGTTCCCTATCGGCCAGCGCGGCAGCCTTTTCCTTCTCGGCAGAGGTCACACCTTCGGCCTTTCGCTCCAGCAACGCTTGCATGCGGGCCGATGTGGTGGTTGTGGTTTCTTGCCGCGCCATCGCCGTTCGGGGGCTTGGCTCCGGGGCGGAGAATAGGACCGTCACCGCGCCGCTTCCGATCACAACCACTGCGACGAGATAGGCGAGCAGGCCGAGGAGGAGACGCATGGCACGGTAACCCCTTCTGACACACATGCGGCGTGCACGTAACGGCGACTGCCGTCGCGCAACACGCTAACCTTTTGCCAGCGCGGCCCAGGTACTACTCTGCGCAAATTCCGAACCGCATGGCAGTCGCCAGCGGCCTGCGGGCGGTCCCCGAATGCCGATGGTCAGCCTAGACAAGCTACCTGAGCGGCGTCTGAGCAAAATTGCTCATTTCAGTTGGCCACAGGCGAACTGACGCAGACGAACGGCGCGTGGGGCGTGCAGGCGCGGCCCCGCGCTCGATCGCTTCAACACGCATATTGGGCTTGCGCGAGTAGCACGCATGCCCCCGCGGTACGCGGTACTTGACAGGAGACCTTAGCAACTGGAGCGCTGGGCTAGTCGCGTTCGGCAGCAGCTCTTTTCAAAGCTGCGCTACCGCTTGATCTATTCCCACATCCATCCGACAACCGTGGTCGCCTGAGGTCCGGCTAAGCCGCTCGCGGATGACTTCAGGAAGTCCATGCCCTTCGGCAGGTCCTTCTCGCGGATCGTGGGCATGGTTTTAGTCGCTGATTAGGCTTTGAACAGAGCAGCGCTACGGTCGGCGAATTGCGAACGACCCTTTACGGTATCCGGCCCTTTGCTTTCAATAGATGCGTTGAGCGTAGCGATGCGCCGAATTGAACTCGTTCCCCTCTACCTCTCGCCACTCATCGTGAAGCACGTCATTACCGAGAACGCGGATGTCCTCATGCGCTCTCTTTTTGCGGGCTTCAGTGATCACACCGTCCATTGCCGCTTCGTCAATTCGATCCCTTAGCGTTCCTTTCTTGTATCCATTTGCGCGCAAGGTCTTCTCAAGTGTGGATCGCAACAAAGCCGATGCGGCCCGCCATGCCTGTACTGAGGCACACAGTTCTGCCTCTGCAAACTCGTTACGAATACCCTCCGGCACGGATATTGGTATGTCCAAGTGACTTACCGTCTGCGGGTAAAATCGCTCACCTCAAAAAAATCCGCAGCAAATCGGGCACATGAAAACCAGAGCCCGCCGTTGCGGCATGGCAATATCTTTTTCTCCCTTTTATCGTCCTTAGCTGGCCATTGCTGCGGTCGTCAGTCGTGTCCCGCCTGCAGAAATGCCTGCCAACTTAGCGATTTTCGCGCAACGACCGTTTCTGCCCCCGCACTCGAATCACAGTTGTCCCCATAAAATGGGCGTTTCTCGCCTTGCGCAGTGTCCCGTGAGGGCCCATATTCGGGACAGTAGCACGAGAAGAGGCCTGAAAAATCGTGACAAATCCGCGCCCAGCATGGGTGGCGCCAACCACCGTTATTGGGACAGTTGCCGATCGCCGGCGCCCGCCGCCCCGCAGACGCAACGCCGAGGTCCGCGCGCGCGAGTATCTCACCGAGGCCGAGGTCGCCCGCCTGATCGATGCCGCCGGGAAGAATCGCTACGGCCACCGCGATGCCACCATGGTGCTGGTCGCCTACCGGCATGGGCTGCGGGCGGCCGAACTCGTTACGCTGCGGTGGGACGCCATCGACTTCGCCCATGGCCGCCTGCATGTCCACCGCGTCAAGGGTAGCGCTGAATCGGTTCATCCGTTGTCCGGCCGCGAGTTGCGGGCGTTGCGCCGGCTCAAGCGCGAGCAGGACCCGGCGTCGCCGTTTATCTTTACGTCCGAGCGCGGCGCGCCGTTCACGCCGGCGGGCTTTCGCAAGATGATCGCCCGACTCGGCGTCGCGGCCGGCTTCGGTTTCCCGGTGCATCCGCACATGCTGCGCCACGCCTGCGGTTACCAATTGGCCAACCGGGGCGTTGATACCCGCTCGTTGCAGGCCTACCTCGGGCACCGCAACATCCAGCACACGGTGCGCTACACCGAGTTGGCGCCGACCCGCTTCAAGAACTTCTGGAACGACTGATCACCTGCCAGCCCAAGGAAGCGCGCAACGTGTTGCAAGACCAGCACGTATGGCGTTGATCCCACCGCGATGGCCAGCTATGGAATCGATTTTCAGACTTCCCAAAGGTGCAGGAGGGGATATGCTCAGACTGAGGATATCCCATGAATGCACCCAGTATAGTTGCCGGAAAGTCACCGCGTAGTCGGTCATCTCAGAACCTCAAGTCGCACGGCCGGTCTCGGCTGACGAACAAGAAAGATTTGCTGCCCGGCGTCGACGGCCGCACCGTCATCTATCGGCGGTTTCGGGACATCGCGTCGCAAGTCGCTCTCGATCAGGGCGGACTCGATCAGCTGAGCGAGGCTCGCCTGCAATTGGTTCGCCGGTTTGCGGCCGCCGCTGTCCTGGCGGAGCAGCTTGAGGCGGCACTTGCCAATGGCGAGGAAATCAACGTCGAGCGCCACGCCCTGTTGTGCTCCACCCTGACGAGGCTCGCTCAGCGGATCGGCATCGATCGTCGCGCCAAAAACATCACGCCTACCGTCGCCGACTACGTCGCGAGCATTCCGAGCGAGGCGGTGGAATGAGACCGACTGTTTCATTGCGCCGTGCGCTCTCCGATCCTAACCTGCTCGGCAGTGTCTTAGCTGGTGATAGCTGGCGTCCGTGGCGCACGATCCTGATCGGAGCCATGGGCGAGGAGCTCACCGACGAAGAGCGCGTGATCTTCAAGCAGCTCACCGGGCGCGAGCATGAGCCGACGCAGCGCGTCGACCAGTTCGTCGCCGTCGTTGGCCGCCGCGGCGGGAAGTCCCGCAGCATGGCTACGCTTGCGACCTACCTCGCGGGGCTTTGCGATCATAGCGACGCCCTGGTGCCTGGCGAGCGCGGCGTTCTGTTGTGTGTGGCGCTCGATCAGCGCGTTGCAAAGATCGTGCTTGATTATTGTCAGGCAACTTTCGAGCGCAGCCCGATCCTGAAGCAGCTGATTGCAAATCGCACGCAAGATGCGCTCGAGCTGACCAACAGTATCAGCCTCGAGGTCCGACCGGCGAGCTTCAGAAAATTACGCGGCCCAACTTACATCGCCGTCATCGCTGACGAATTGGCCTTCTGGTACGTGGACACAGCCTACGCCAACCCGGACGTCGAAATCCTGAACGCAGTTGAGCCCGGCCTGGCGACGACCGGTGGACCGCTGATCCTGGCCTCTAGTCCTCATGCGCGACGCGGCGTGTTGTGGGAAGTGTTCAAGCGCCATTACGGCGCAGGTGGCGATCCGCTCATCCTCGTGGCTCACGGCGCGACCCGGACCCTCAATCCTTCTTTGCCGCAGCGCGTGGTCGATCGCGCGCTGGAGAAGGACCGCGCCCGCGCGGCGGCTGAGTATCTCGCCGAGTTCCGCACGGACGTCGAGGGTTTCGTCGCGCTCGAGGTGATTGAAGGCTGCATCGCCGATTACCGCGAGATGCTGCCGGCGGCGGGCGTCACTTATCGTGCTTTCGTCGACCCGTCTGGAGGCAGTGAGGACGCGATGACGCTGGCTATTGCGCACAAGACCACGCGGCCAGACAAAATGGTGATCGTGGACGCTCTGCGTGAGGTACGGCCGCCGTTCTCGCCAACGACCGTAGTGGAGGACTTCGCTGCGTTGCTCAAGACCTATCGCATCAGCAAGGTAGTTGGTGATCATTACGGTGGTGAGTTCGTGAAGGATCCATTCCGGCGCCTCGGCATCAGCTACGAAGTGTGCAAGCAGCCCAAGTCCGACCTATTCAGGGATCTGTTGCCGTTGCTCAACTCCGGCCACGTCACGTTGCCGCGCAATGATCGGCTTGTCGCCCAGATCGTCGGGCTGGAACGGCGGGTGTCGCGCGCCGGACGCGACAGCATCGACCACGCACCTGGCGGTCACGACGATCTTGCGAATGCGGTGGCGGGCGCGGTCAACATTGCCGCTGAACCGTTCGACGATCTGTCATGGGTTTGCGGCGAAGGTGCTGAAGCCGACGCTGCGTGGCAGCGTTTTCGCCTGCAACAGGCGATGTTTGGAAGACGGTGGCTCTAACAGATCGTGTCCGCCGGCCAACGTGCTATTCTCATCCCGGCACCCCCAGCGATAGGAGCAGCGATGGCTGCCGACGATCTCTGCTATGCCGATCTCGTCGAGGTTGGGCAGCGGATTCAGACGAGGCGGCTATCTTCGGTCGAAATCGAGCTGGCGCGCCTTTCCTCGTCGAGCCAAGCCTGCCGCTCGGACCCAGCTTTTCGGGTGTCATATTGCCGAAGCCCCTCTCGGCCGGGCTTAGGTGCTTAGGTGTTCAAGCTTGCGGGTCATCTCGCCCGCCGCCTCGTCGACCGTCGAGATAGCACCGCCGTCGAGGTCGAAGTCGCCCGCCTCGTATTCCAGCCGAGCAACCCCTTCACAAACATCGAGCTGGACAAGGGCAAGAGCCCGGATGATGGCGAGGTGCTTTTCGGCACTGGTCAAGCCGCGACGGTAGGTAGGGCACCGCTCGCGCAGAGCCTTATTGATTAGCGCGTCCATGTTGTAGGGGTCGAGAACGGACCGCAGTTCGTTCCGTATGAACTCGGCCGTTGCCTCGACGCGCTTGCCGTCGACTATGGGGTTGATTGTCATTCGTTTGTCTCCTTTCGGTTGGTCGGCGTCCGGCCGGCGCGGGTACCAGATCCACAGCCTCGCGCGCGCGCGTACCCCTGTGTAAATTCGTTGGCATACGATAGCACCGGCCTATCGCCCGTAGCGGTCGTCGCCTCGGCCACATTCTGGACTTGGCTGTGGGGGCCGATCGGGTTGATCGTTGCGGCACTGCCCTTTGCGCGGGCACTTCATGCAAGCGATGCGGACCATGTCGAAGGGGAAGTCAGCCAGTCGGGACATCCTAGCGTCCCCAGTCGAATCCCTCTGCATCGCGCTTGGCCGCAGGCGAGGCCGGGTTCTTTGACTTGAGCCAGTCGGGCGAGCGGCCGGAGCGATAGCACGAGTCCTTGCGCTTCGAGACGATGCCTTCGAGGCCGAGCCTGCAGGCGTGAGCGAACAGGGTCCGAACGGCAGCTTGCCCATTGGCGGCGCGATTCGTCGACTGGGACTCCTCAGAATTCGGCACGAAGGCGACGCGCGTTTTGTGGAACTCCTTGCCCACCTTCGCCGCTTCGCCTCCGCGATCCGATCCTTTCCCTCCGAGGTCCTGGGCCCGGTCGACAGGCCGCCATGAAACCGGCACCGACGCTTGCCCGGCTCCACTCTGACCGAACAGGGCTGGCCGCGCCGGCTTCTGGCCCCACAGATCACGGGACCCGCCTCTACAGGAGCCGGACCTGGCCATATGCCGGGTCTAGGTGATGTTATCGTCTCGTTGCCGAAACTGCCCTCCGTCATAAAAACATCTTCGCGGGCCCGACGGCTGCCGGCGTTCGCGTCAGCTCGTGAGCACCGGGGCCTTATGCAGAAAGGCGTCGTCGTTGATCTGCTTAACGAGGAAATCCGCCACGTCGGCACGCGAGATGAACCCGCATGTCCAGTCGCGCGGATCGACCAAAGCGCGATAGGTGTTCGTCTTCGGCCCATCGGTTAGGATCACGGGACGCACGATCACCCAGTCGAGCTTGCTTCTGCGGACGATGCGTTCCTGCACGTCCTTGTCGTCATAGACGCGCCCCAGCAGCAGATGAAACCCCAAGCGATAAAGAAACCCGCCATGGCCGCGGCTGTCGCCCGCTCCGAAGCCTGTCACGCAGATCAACCGGTTCGACCGCCTGCAGCGAGGTGGTCAGGTTGGTCACCCGCTGGCGTCCAAAACCCCTGCTGGCTGCATGGGTAGACGCTTGTAGTCAGGATTGTCACCCCCCGCGTCAACCGCATTCTCGTAAGCTTCCTCGAATCCAAGTTTTCCCTCGACGAAGCGCTTCAAATTCTTCGCGGGGCAACACAGATGGTCGGGAGGGCATCTCGTACATCGACCGCTCGCATTATTTCGCCATGCTGAATTTTCTGAACGATGAAGTCATCAAAATCGGGATAATGATCGCGAGCTTTCTTGATTTTCTTCGATTTCAGAAACTCATCGTAGTAACTCCAGCCGCACGATCGCCAGCACCCGGCGTGGTCGCAGCAAGGTCGCCATGGTGGACATGGGCGTTGCCTGCATTGGCCTGGCTGATTCTGTTGATGACGGCCTTTCTCGATGGTGGCGGTCTCATCGCCGCAGTTGCCGGGGTCGCCCTGCTAGGCACTGTGTTTGCGGCCGTGTACCACGCGGAAGTGATTGCACACCGTGTCGGCGAGCCATTCGGCGTGCGCAGTGTGCGGGTCGGGCGGCGCGTCCTCCAGCAAACGGTGGCGCGTCTTGGCGAACTCGATGAGCACGGATGCATCGCGGCGCGAGCGCTCGCGCGGCGGCTGATCGGCACTCCTGAGCAAGCGCCGTTGTTCGACGATGGCAGCGAACATCTGACTGTGCCGGTGCGTCTGCGCCTCGCCGAACACGAGCTACCGACACTCGCCCGGCCTCAAGTACAAGGCCGCGCTCAGTGTTGCCTACGGTGCCGGGCTGCGGGCGTCCGAGGTGGTCGCCTTGAAGGTCTCCGATACGACAGCTTGCGCTGCTGATCCGGGTCGAGCAAGGCAAGGGCCGCAAGGACCGTCACGCGATGCTCTCGCCGCAGCTGCTGGACGTGCTGCGCGCGTGGTGGCGGCAGTGGCTGGCTGTTCCCAGGGCGTGATCCCGATTCCTGCTCACCGTCACGCTCGGCCGCGCCAATCTCGCCGCCCAGCTCACGCGCGTGCATTACCCGCGCCGGCTGCCGCGTGTGTTGGAATGGCGGCAGAAGACAAGAACAGCCCTGGCTAACTATATGACTAGCGTTGCGACAAAATCGTAGACTTTGATCCTGATCATTTTTCTTCGCTCTTTGTGGCTTAAGGTAATGTGTTACGCGAGGAAGCTCGCCGCCGAGGCCCCTGGGGGGCTACGATGCTACTCCAAACCAGCCCAAGAGTGGCCGCGTGCCTGGACAAGGCGGTTGAGGCGCGCCTGCTACACGATGCTGAACCCGATCCCGACAAGAGGTTCACTTACCTGCACATTGAGCAGTGCTGGTACCGCTTAGCTAACAGCTATGAATTCATGGGTCAGCTGGAAGCCCTGATGAAATTCTAAGCTAAGTCGCGATGGCAGCGGTGGTTGACCCGCGCGGTGAACATCTGGATGACGAGCGGCGAAGCAAACGGCTCAGGTGACCATTTGCTCCAACCCAGCACGATCTCGCAGCACGATGCTTCTAGTGGTTCGTAGGGCGATCGCCGACGTGTTCTCGAGCTTTGTCAGCGTGCGGGATACGGTCTCACCGGTAACCGCCAGATAATCGGCAATGTCTTGGCGTGACATTGGCAACCCAATTTCGTCCTGGTGCCGAGTGCGGTCGTGCCGAGTGCGGTCGCCCATCTCGAGCAGGAAGATGGCCACCCGTTCCGAGGCGCTTTTGTTGAGCAAGAGTAGATGGCTTTGCGTTCGGTGAAGCTCGTTAGCCACATGTGCCCATAGGTCGCGCGCCAACGTGTTTTCTCGCGCTGCCGACTGCATTACTTCGTTACGATTGATGACAAGCATTTCAGCGTCAAAGA
>Ga0209382_10012754_pt1 | contig 10363 bp, 9 predicted proteins | sample SoiMetdeltSBSDD5_FD_187599 | JGI IMG/M metagenome (GOLD analysis project Ga0209382, IMG submission 187599) | Bulk soil microbial communities from a Populus tree surrounding site in Tennessee, USA - Soil MetaG P. deltoides SBSDD5 (SPAdes) (version 2) | ecosystem: Environmental > Terrestrial >...
CCGCGCCGCCCGTTCTGCCGCCGGCGGCGGAAGGGGCGTCGTTCCCAGCGGCCGCCGTCTCCGCGCTGGCTGCCGCACCGCCCGCACCGCGCCCGCCGCGACCTGCCGATGGCGGGCGTGCCGTAAAGATCGCCGCGGTACCGGTCCGATTGATTGCGGTGAACGTCTTGACGGTTTGATCGGACGTCACTGCCGATATCGGTCGCCCTCGTGACACACCGCTCGAGACGATGTAGATCTGTGACGCCGCGCTGTCGGCTGGCGAGCCGTTGACGACGACCACGCCCCCGGTGCCGGCCACGATCGCCGTCTTGGCGATGCCGCCGGCCTCCAGCGCCGACTCGGCCCCGCTCGCCAGCTCACGAACGGTGATCGTTGCGCCGGCGTTGAGCAATTGGGTGAGCGCCGTCAGCCGCGCGGCGCGGTCCTCGGTCGTTGCCGAGTCGAGCGCGGCTTGCGCCGCGGTGATGTCCGCGGACTCCGGCATCTTGAGGTAGGCGATCGTGGTCCCGTCGGGCGCGAAGGACGGACTCCAACCCTTGAGCTCGGCGATGGCACGCGTGGGTTCCGCGGTCGCGAACAGACGAATCACCCGCCTGGTGTTCGCGCCGGCCTCGTAGACGAACAGCTTGCCGTCTTTCGAGAACTGCGGCGACGCTCCATCCGTGGTGATCTCGAGGGTCTTGAACAGCTCGCCGGTGCGGAGCGCGATTGCTTCGAGTGTCTCGTCGGTCTGTAATGAAGGTGAATCCAGAATCTGCAGATACCCGCGGAGCGCGGTCGGGTAATCGCCGCGATCCCAGGCGAGGTCAGCGAGCGTCAGCGGCGTGTCGGCGGCTGCCTTCGGCGCGGGCGCGAGAGCCAGCAGGGCGGCCGCGCACATCGCGGACAGAGACGCGGCGCGAAGCGAGTGCGACATCGGGGCAGGATAACACGCGCAACTTATCGGACACGCAGGTCGGCGGACCCGCCGCCGGTGCAGGGCGCGTGCGCCCACGCGACGATCTGGTAATCGCCCCGGTTCTCGAAGCGGTGAGTGACGCGCGCCGGCAGCGTCGCCGTGATCTCTCGCTGCCGTTCATCGTCGAAATCGACGGTGACCTTGCAGTAACCGGAGCCCTGGATGTTGATGACGACCGGGCTGTCCGTGCGTGCGTCCGTCGCCACGTCGACCGCGCTTACTCTGCCCCGAGTCCGGCCCGCATCTGGGTCGCTGTCGCCGACCACCACGAAGGAGCGGGCGGTTCCGGCACACGGCGCGCTGGCGGTTGCGACGACCCTATAGCGGCCCGGCGCGGGATAGTTGTGCCGCACGACGTCGGGTAGCGCTGCGTTCCGACCTTCGCTGTTGCCGTCGCCGAAGTCCAGCTTGTACGCGCAGGTGCCCGTACCGGCGACTCGGATAGAGCGCATGCTTGGTTCGGCATCACCAGGTGTGCTCACGTCGACGCTGACGATCGACGGTCCCGTCGCCGGCGCCGATGGCGGCACGGGCGGTGTTGGTGGCGCGGGAGGAGGCGGCCCTTCGACGCGCACTGTTGTCGTCGCCTGCCCGCTGCAGTTGCCCATGCCTTGCGCGCGGATCGTGTACGACCCGCCGTACTGATAGGTATGTGACTGAGAAACCGGAAGCGTCGATGTCGGATAGGTAATCGCGGTACCGTCGCCCCAATCGACATGCACGGCGCCGCACAGGCCTTTGCCGCTGGCGATGGCTGTCACGGGGGAGCCGGCACGGGCGACCGTTGGCTTGGCGCTGACGCCGAGCACGGTGCTGTCCTGACCGGCGCCGAGCGCGATCGAAGTCGCAACGGTGATGAGACCGAGCACGATTCTCACGGCTGTCCCACCCGCGAAATATGGTGCGTGCGCGAGGTCGCGCACGCACCGGTGTGACCGAGACTACTTCCCTACGATCCGCCGCAACTCCGCCAGGTGCGCGCGCAGCTGTTCCACCTGCTGCGGCGTCAGACGGACTTCGTTGCCCGTAATCGTCGTGCGGGTCGAGCCGCTCACGGTGCCGGACGTGCCGACCGCACCGCCCGCCGCCGTCTGCGCCTGTGACTGAGCCGTCGCCTGCGCGCTCAGGAGCGCGTCGATGGCGTCGATGTGATTGAGGATCTCCGTCTTCTGATCGTCGTCGATCTTCTGCGCCGGTTCATCCGGTTTCGCCGGATTGGTCGGCGTGGCCGGCGGCGTCTGCGTGGTCGGCGGTGTTTGATTGGTCGCGGGCGTCTGACTGGTCGGCGTGGCCGGCGGTGGCGTCCGCGTTGGCTCGCTTTGCGATGTCGTCGGATCGCTTTGCGTTGTAGTCGTGGTGGTGGTCGAAGTGGTCGACGTCGCCGGTGGCGTCGTCATCGTCGACGATGACGAGGTCGTGGTCGGCGAGGACGCTGGTGTGCTGGATGCTGCACCGCCACCCGCGGCCTCTTCGAACTTGTCGAGGTGCGACCGCAACTCGACCAGCTTCGAGCGCAGCGAAGGATCCAAGCTGGACGCGGCCGCGCCGCTGGTGCCAACCGCACCCTGCGTGGCGGGTGGGCGCGCCGGGTCGGTGGCTGCCGCGGCCGCCGCTGTTGCTGGCGAGCTGTTGAGCAGCGTGGCGAGGTTGGCCTCGACCTTCTCGTACGCTTCCTTCCAGCTGGCCTGCGTGGTAATCAGCTCGTTGAAGTTCGTAATCAGTTCGGCAACCTGCGCGCGTGTTTCACCCTGCAGCTGTCCGGCGGCCGGGAGCTGCGTCATTTGACTGAGTGTGTTGCGCGCGGCGGTGAGGTGCACGCGTGCGGCCTCTTGTGCGGACGATCCCGTCTGCGGCGTCGGCTGCTCGGGCGGATTCTGAGCGGCGGCCGGCGGCGTGGTCTGCGGGGGCGTCGTGGGAGGAGTGGTCTGCGCGAAGCCGGCGGCCGGCAACGCGATCAGCGCCGCGGCGGTCAGCGTGGTGGTCCAACGTGCGATCGTCCAATTCATCTCAGTGACCCTCCAAGGTCGTTCCCGTCTACCCACGAATCACTCGAGCAAGCGAGGTGCCACGAGTCGGCGATCGCGACAACCCTTGCGAAATGGCGCCGTGACCGTGGTTGGGCTGCGGGCCCACTGACGGGCTGGTAGCAGGAAGGAATTACCGGGATCCTCAGCACACGTAACACAGCCACAGCGCGACGACTGACGGTGACTCGACTGCTGCGCGCCGCGAATGTCACCGGCATCACTCGTGCATCTTTGTAGGGTGGTCCGGGGGACCAAGTCCTCCGGTTTATCGGAGGTGTCTTGTGCTGTATTGGGCTTTCGTCTTCTTGATCGTTGGCCTGGTTGCGGCCATGCTCGGATTCACCAACGTCGCCGGCGGCGCATTCGCGATCGCCAAGTTCCTCGCCGGCCTGTTCCTCGTGCTGTTCCTGATCTTCCTGGTTCTCGGCTTGTCGGCCGCGCGGAAGATCGTCGGCTGAGCGGCATCGGCGTCGGCCCGCCTGCGCCGGAAGACCACACCCGGCGCGGGCGGGCCATACGTGCGCAGCACCTCGGTTTGTGATTGAATGCCCCGGTGCACAATCAGACCGAGGCACGTGATCGACTCCTGTCGTCGCACGAATTCCGTCATCTCGTGGCGCGCCGCTGGCGGATGTCGCTGGTGCTGACGGTCGTCCTCTTCGTTCTCTACTACGGCTACATCCTGTTGATCGCCTTCAACAAGCCGTTTCTCGCGGTGCAGGGAGCACGCGATCCGCGGCCGGCGGCGGCCGACGCGCGCCCCGGGTTTTCCGTTCCGCTCGGCATTCCGCTCGGTGCCGCGGTCATTGCTGGCTCCTGGGTGCTGACCGCGCTCTACGTCGGTTGGGCCAATCGTCACTACGATCCCGAAGTCGCGCGGCTTCGCGCCCTGCTGTCCACGCGCCGCTGAACCCATCCACGTGACCGCGAGCCTCTGACGCCTATGGCAGCGCTCGATACTTCTCTTGGCACGCCGACCGCTTCGGCAATTTTCTTCTTTCTCCTCATCGTCGCGCTGACGTTGGCGGTGACGTGGTGGGCGGCGCGCCGCACGCGTTCGACCAGCGAGTTCTACGCCGCCGGTCGGTCGGTGCGCGCGCTCGAGAACGGACTGGCGCTCGCGGGCGACTACATGAGCGCGGCGTCGTTCCTCGGCATCGCCGGCCTCGTCGCGCTGCGCGGCTACGACGGGATGATCTACGCCACCGGCTGGCTGGTGGGATGGCCGGCGCTGATGTTCCTGCTCGCCGAACCCGTGCGTAACCTGGGCAAGTACACGTTCGCGGACGTGGTGGCGTTCCGGCTGCGGCAGGTGCCGGTGCGCGTCGCGGCCGCGTTCGGCGGCATTCTGACCGTACTCTTCTACACCATCGCGCAGATGGTCGGGGCGGGGAACCTGATCCGCCTGCTGTTCGGCATTCCCTACGAGTGGGCCATCACCGGCGTCGGCCTGGTGATGCTCGCCTACGTCCTGTTCGGCGGCATGCTCGCGACCACCTGGGTGCAGATCATCAAAGCGGTGCTGCTGCTGTTCGGCGTCAGCGTGCTGACCGTGCTGGTGCTGGCGCAGTTCGAGTACTCGCCGGTCCGGCTATATGCCGCGGTCGCCGATCGCTACGGCGCCGCGGCGCTCGAGCCTGGCGGCTTGATTGCCGATCCGCTCGACGCGATCTCGCTGGGCCTCGCCTTGATGCTCGGGCTCCTCGGGTTGCCGCATATCCTGATGCGCTTCTACACGGTTCCCGACGCGCGGGCCGCGCGGACGTCGGTTCTCTACGCGACCGGCTTCATCGGCTATTTCTACTTGATCATTCCCATCGTCGGCTTCGGGGCCTCGGCGTTGGTCGGGCGCGAGTTGATCGCGAAGGTCGACGCCGGCGGCAACATGGCGGCGCCGTTGATTGCCGAGCAACTCGGCGGCACACCGTTCCTCGGGTTCATTGCCGCGGTGGCATTCGCGACCATTCTCGCGGTCGTCGCCGGCCTGACGCTGGCTGGCGCGAGCGCGCTGTCGCACGACATTTTCGTGCACGTCGTGCGCGGCGGCCAGGCCACCGATCACGAGCAGATGCGTGTGGCCCGCGCGGCAACCGTCGTGTTTGGCCTGCTCGCCGTGGTGCTCGGGGTCGCGTTCAAAGGGCAGAACGTCGCCTTCATGGTCGGGCTGGCATTCGCGATTGCCTGCAGCGCCAACTTCCCGCCCTTGCTGCTCTCGATCGTCTGGCGCCGGTTCAACACCGCCGGCGCCGTGACCTCGATCCTCACCGGTTCGCTGCTGTCGGTGCTGCTCATCGTCCTCAGTCCCACGATCTGGGTCGATCTGCTGCACAACCCCACGGCAATCTTCCCGCTACGCAATCCCGCGATTGTGTCGATGCCCACGGCGTTTCTCGCCGGAGTCATCGCCTCCTTGATGACCAGCGAGCCCAGCGCTGAAACGAAGTTCGACGAAGAGAAGCTCCGCACCTACTTGGGTGTGGGAGCGGAGTAGCAGACGGCAGGCGCGCACGACAGCTGCGCATCAGAACTTCCAGACAGTTCGAACCGACACGCGCAGCGTATTGTTGATCTCGTCGCCAATCGAGCCGTAGGCATAGCGGACGTCGGGCACGATCGAGAAGCGAGGCGTGAGGTAAACCGCGAGCTGGGCGCCAACCGTCAGTCCGCCCATATTGCGCGTATACCGTTCTTCGCTCGCGACAACCGCTGGGTGCTGGCGGTCGACACCGGGTGGGATGACGAGCGGCGTCGTTCGCCTGATCGTGCGCGTTCGCTGATTGGTCACGCCGGCTACCAGTGCTGGTACGACTCGTCCCGTCACGACGGGATGAATCAGGACCACGGCGGAGATGTTGGACGTGATCCGTCGATCCCAATCGGAGCGACTGACGACGCCGAGCCGTTGCAACTCCTGGTAGGACGATCCTGGGGGCGCGAACGACACCAGGACGCCCGTAAAGGTCCGTGTGAGCGAGGCGGTGGGGAAGACGGCGTCGATCTCGACGTCGACATGACGCCTCAGCGTCAAACCAGCCACGAGGCCGGCCGCTGCCGTACGGCCGTCGACATCATCCGAGTCGAGACTGAAGGACCCGACCGAGGCACCGATGTAGGGCCGTATCGACGACTGGGCATCGGCCGTGGCCGCAACGCCAACTGTCAAGGCGGTGATGGCGCCGGCCACCAGAACTGTTCGAAAATCTGCGTGCGGCATGGATCCCTCAACCCGAAAGGCGTCATCGGGAGGAAAACCGGCTCGAGTCGTGCCGCGACCGTCAAATGACCGTCAATCACCCTCATTCGGGGAGTTGTTACATGCGTAACGCCGTCATCACGTCAATCGTTGCCGGGGCCGTGGCCGTTGCACTCGCCATCGGAGCGCGTGCCCAGGTCCAGACCGTCCCGGGGCCGGGATCGGGGATTATCACCGTCACCGGCCGGGTCGAAGTTGCGGACGGCGTGATCCACGCCGTCCAGAACGGCGAGTGGAAGGTCCTAGTAGCGAACGCGCCCGACGTCCGCGTCGTAAATACGCCGACGGTCGCCCACGCGCCGATGCCGTTCCTCAAGGTCGGCGCGCGCGTCGCGATCACGTGGCCGGATGGCGTGAGGGACACGGTGGAAATCAGCCAGCTCGGCGGTGGCACCTGGATCCTCGCCGACGGCAGGTCGCGGCCGCGATGGATCAATCTGAGCGCTGCTCGGTCGGTCGAGGACGCGAAATAGCCCTCGCCGGTGTCTAATCGGCTGGCCCGTCTCTGAGGTGTCGGAGTAACGACTATGTACAGGGCACTCAGGGTTCCCACATCGGTTCCGTTCGTCGTCATCGCCGTGGCGGCGACGTTCGCAGGTGGCGTTAACGCCTCGGCGCAGACCCGCGACACGCCGCCGCCCCGCCTTCCGGCGACGGCACCCGGCCAGGTGCAGATGGGCATTCGCGATGGGCGGCCCATTCCGAAGACCGGAACCGGAGTCGTGCGCGGCCGGGTGGTTGATGGCGTCACGGCACGGCCGATCCCACGGGTTCGCGTCCGATTGCAGGGGGACGCGAGCAAAGGGCCGATCCTGACGGATGGCGACGGGGCGTTCGAGTTCACGGCGCTGCCGGCGGGAGTTTTCTGGATCACGACAGACAAGTCCACATATCTGCCCGCGCGCCATCCCGAAGCCCCACGGTCCATCCGCGCCCGAATGAACTCGTTCTCGTTGGGTGCCGGGCAACAACTCGACGACCTCTCGATTCCGCTGTTTCACAGCGGTGCGATCGCCGGACGCGTCGTGGACGCGCACGGCGATCCGATCGAGTCGGCGCAGGTCATGGTGATGACCGTCCAACGCAGCGGCCGCCCGCAGCAGCGCGGCGGGGGAACCACCAACGATTTGGGTGAGTTTCGCGTTTCGCGGCTGCAACCAGGACGATATGTCGTTCGTGTTCGCACGCAGACCAACTTCATGACCGATCCTCTTTCTACCGACAAGCCATTGCCGCAGCCGTTGCCGGTCTACTATCCGAGCGCGCTCTCGCCCGATCAAGCGCAGGTTGTCGTGGTGAACCGCGGGGAAACGATCACCGGGATCGACGTCATCATGGCCGAGGGGATTCCGACGACTATCAGCGGCCTCGTCGTTGCCGCCGACGGTCAAGCGTTCACCGGCGGGAGTATCTCTTTTCGCTCCGTCTCTTCGATCGCAACCGGCGCGTTTGACGCCGCCGGCGGAACCGGCATCCGTCCCGACGGTTCGTTCCGCGTGCAGATTCCGCCCGGTGAATACCAGGTCGAGGTGCGCGCCCAGCCCGGCAAGACTCCGATGCCGATGATCAGGCCCGAGTCGATGCTCTTCGGATCGATCCGTGTCGTTGTCAGTGGCGACACGATGGAGGGCGTAACCATTCCCATCGGCACGGGCGCAACGGCGTCAGGGCGCGTGATCTTCGAAGGCAAGACCCCACCGACAGCGCCGACGAACGAAGTTCGGTTGCCGCTCTTCAACCCTGAGGGTCCCGGGTGCGAGGGGTCGGCGCGCGCGACGATTGCGCCGGATTGGTCCTTCAAGGCCGAAGGACTGATGGGCACGTGCGCCGCGCAGCCCGATGCGACCTTTGGCGGCTGGAGACTCAAGGCGTTGATGATGGGCGACGAGAACCTCACTGGCCAGACGATGACGTTCCAGCCCGGACAGCACTATGGGAACGTGCGTCTGATCGCAACCGACAAGCTCACGTCGGTGGAGTTTCAGGTTGCCGACGAATCGGGCCAGCCCACTCGCGAGTACGCCGTCATCGTGTTTTCAACCGACAAGACGAAATGGACGCAAATGGGTCGCGGCATTCGCTGGCAGTCACCGCCGCCGGTCCGCCCCGAGCAGAGCGCGCAGCTGTCCGAACGGGCGCCTGTGGACGTCCTCAATCGAGCCGCGGTTCGGATGCAGAGCCTGCCGATCGGCGACTACTATGCGATCGCCGTCGACGACTTCGAGCAGGAGGACGTCTTCGACCCGGGGACGCTGGAAAAGCTCGTCTCGAGCGCCGTCAAGTTCTCCTTGTCGGAAACGGCGCCCCTGGAAGTTCCGCTGCGTCGCGTCAAAGCTGCCGACGTCATCCGCTGAAGTAACATCCGGCGGCGCTGGGAAGTCGTGTAGACTGGCCGTTCAAATCCTCATGCTACGGACCCGACATGCATAGTCCACGAGTTGTACTCGCGGCGGCCCTCGCGTGTGCCTTGGGCGCCTCGGCGCCGGCGGGACAGGAGAACAAGCAGCAGATGCCAGACGTGCGGCTGATGACGCTCGATCCCGGCCACTTCCATGCCGGCCTGATTCAGAAGGAGATGTATCCGGGAGTCGCGGCCCGCGTCGACGTCTACGCGCCGCTCGGGTCCGATCTCATCGAGCACCTCAATCGCGTCACGGCCTTCAATCGCCGCACCGATAAGCCGACGGCGTGGGAGCTGGAGGTGCACACCAGCGCCGACTACTTCGAGCGCATGCTCCGCGATCGTCCCGGCAACGTGGTCGTCCTGTCGGGCCGCAACGGTGTCAAGATCGATCGCATCCTCGCGTCGGTGAAAGCCGGCCTGCACGTGCTCGCCGACAAGCCCTGGATTCTGACCTGGTCGGATCTGCCGAAGCTCGAAAGCTCGCTCGCCGAAGCGGACACGCGCAAGACCGTCGCTTACGACATCATGACCGAGCGGTTCGAGGTGACGACCATGCTGCAGCGGGCGCTGGTGAACGACCGCGCGACGTTCGGCGAGATCGTGCCGGGAACGCATGAAGACCCCTCGGTCTACATGGAGAGCGTGCACCATCTGATGAAGGTGGTGTCCGGCGCTCCCAACATTCGCCCGACGTGGTTCTTCGACACGACCGAGCAGGGCGAGGGGCTCAACGACATCGGTACCCATCTCGTCGATCTCGTGCAGTGGACGCTGTTTCCCGAGCGCGCCATCGATGCTCGTGCCGACGTGCGCGTGCTCGCGGCGCAGCGCTGGCCAACGTGGATTCCCGAGGCGGACTTCAAGCGCGTCACCAACGCGCCCAAGTTTCCCGACAGCTTGTCGAAGTCGGTCAAGGACGGACGGCTCGAGTACTTCTGCAACACGCTCGTCTCGTACGCGCTGCGCGGGGTCCACACCAAGCTGAACGTGATCTGGGATTGGGAGGCGCCGGAAGGGTCCGGCGATACGCACTTCGCCTACTACCGGGGCACGCGCGCGCGCGTCGAGGTGCGCCAGACCAGGGAGGACAAGTTCCTGCCGGAGCTGTATGTGATTCCGGCCACGCCGGGAGTCAAGGCCGAGGTGCTTGCCGCGGTACAAGCCAAGATCAAGGCGCTGCAGGCAGAGTTCCCGGGCGTGACCGTCGAGGATCGCGGCGCCGAGCTGCGCGTGGCTGTCCCGGCGGCGCTCCGCGTCGGCCACGAAGCCCACTTTGCTCAAGTCGCGACGAAGTTTCTCGAGTACGTGCGCAACCGCGTGGCGCTGCCTGCCTGGGAGCGCCCGAACATGGTCGCCAAGTATTTCGTGACGACGACGGGGACCGAGTTGAGCCGAAAGGGTCCGCCACGACCCGCGCCACGCATCGCGCCGAAGTAACGGACCAGCGACCAGCGACCAGCGAACAGCGATTACGAATGCACATCAACAAAGTCAAACAGGCGTTGAAGCGTGGCGAGTCGGCGTTCGGGTGCAGCGTGCTGCAGCTGCGCTCGCTCGATGCGATACGTGCCATCGCGGCGTCGGGGCTCGACTGGGTGTTCCTCGACTCGGAGCACGGCCCGTTCGATCTCGAGACGCTGCACGATCTGATGCGCGTCGCGGTGCCGGCCGGGCTCTGTCCGATCGTGCGCGTCGCGGATCTGCAGTATCAGCTCATC
>Ga0209382_10012755_pt1 | contig 10363 bp, 20 predicted proteins | sample SoiMetdeltSBSDD5_FD_187599 | JGI IMG/M metagenome (GOLD analysis project Ga0209382, IMG submission 187599) | Bulk soil microbial communities from a Populus tree surrounding site in Tennessee, USA - Soil MetaG P. deltoides SBSDD5 (SPAdes) (version 2) | ecosystem: Environmental > Terrestrial >...
GCAATTTCGAGGCACTCGAATTTGCTCGTTCGCTGGGCCTTTACGTGGCGATCAATCTTATTGCCGATCCGGACTGGGATATGGAGCGGTTCCGGGTTATTCGCGATTGGTGCATGGACGTGCCAGAGGTGGTGAACATCAGCATCAACACGCCTTATCCGGGCACCGAGACCTGGCTTACTGAGCAACGACGATTGCAGACGCGCGATTATCGGTTGTTCGATATTCAGCATGCTGTGCTGCCAACCAAGCTTCCACTTGATGTGTTCTATCGCGAACTTCTGGACACACAATGGGTGCTCTACCGGAAGCACATGAACTGGCGGACAACGCCAACGCTCGCTCGCGTGCTGGCGCATAATATACGCCGAGGCCAAATCAATTTCATTCGTGGGATCATGAACTACAAAAGGGTTTACAATGTCGAAAAGATGTTGGCAGACCATGCGCGGCCGGTTCGTTACGAGTTGCCAACCAGAGCCGAGCCGAATGCTCCGATAGCGAGACCTGCACTCTACATTCATGCGCCCCGCGGACGGACGGCCCGCATTATCGATGGTTCGACCGAGCGCTCGAAAGCCGCGTTGGCACGTCCGGCTGAACTCAGAAAGTAACTGCGCGCCGCGATCTCCGTGGATAAGATTTTCGAGGGCCGAGCCTGCCGAACAGTCCAGCAACCCGAAAAGTTTAAATTCGTTATAAATCTCAAGGCCGCCTGGACGCGAAAGTATTTCTCTGCTGCGTCTACAGCCTCATCGAGGAGCGTATGGAAGCATACCCTCCGCAGAATATCGCCATGGTACAGAGAAACGCTCCGGGACGCCTGCGACGCTGGTGGCAGACACACGGCGTGATGCGCTTTTGGCCCTTAGCGGCCATCAGCACGACAGCACTTAATACCCACTTTCAGGGTTAAAGCGGACATGGGCTAGTGCAGTGCAAATGTCTGCCTTTGCCCAAAGCGGACATCACGCGGGAGTCTGGCACCGTTACTTCGTTACTTGGTAATCATGCGTCTGCTCGCGGATCAGCTTTTCGATGAGCTGGGGCGTCCCTGCTGCGTCTTTGGCGATTTGTCGATGCTGGGCGCCTTGGGCTGTGGTGGAGGCTTAATTTCCCTCCAAAGCGGTGCCTCGTTCTCGATGTGAACGGTTGCTCGGCTAAATTTAGATTGGTAGTGCAAACTTAAGAAAAATGATGGATCGCGCCATTGCCATTTGTAAGTCTGCAATCTGTCATTGGACGATATTGGTGTGCCGAGGGCATTTATGAGGGCGGTCTTTAATGTGTTAAAATTATCTTCGCCGTCAAAGAACATCTCTCCAGCGTAAAGCTTGTAATTTTCAAAAAGGTAGGTTTCTTCTGCAACTGGCACATTCATAAAAGGCGATAATTTTTTGGAATTTTTCCAAGTGGAAATTTTATCCTCGCCAGATGGCCCGTCAATCTTTTGCATCCACAGTGCTGGCCTTGACCCCCATTTAACTCCTCTGAAATCCCGTGGCGGCGGTGCCGAGGCTGAGACAGGAGCCGTTGCCTGAGCCTCGCGCTGGGCGTCATTGAGAGGCTCAGAATTTGTCGGCGGCTTTTGTGATTGTTGCGCGGATGTGGGCGGCTTTATTTCGCTGCTTTTTACCAGCAGCAAAATGCCGAAACCGATGCCGACCGCGAGTACTATGGCGAGAAGTATGGCTATTTGTTTAAAAACACTATTGGCTATTGATCGCTGCACGCAATGCCTCATCGTCCGCCCGAGGCTGATTGCGATTCCAAATCGGCCTCCGCACTCTCTCAGCCGTTTTTGGCGGCCTCCGGGCACCGCGCCCCGCATTGATCATTCATATTAGACTTCTTCGGGCAGTCGGCGGTGATCATATCGAGCCAATCGACATTGCGGTAGGAACCTGCGCGATTACAACTGTCACATGCCACGCGCAGCACATCTCGAATAACGACCAGACCTAAAATTCTACTCTCTATCCGCTCACCCTACCTTCTAGGACATGCACCGCAGGGCGACGGGATGGGGAGTGGCGGTCGACTGTCTGCGAACCGACAGTCGGCCGCTGGCTTTCTCGATGGATCACGTTGACCGTCGCTGGCTTTAACAAACATACCAGCATCGGTACGCGTTGCAGCGACGGCACGAACGCCGCGGAGCTACCACCACGCCTGGCGCCGTTACCGCGACGCCTGGGGCTACAGCCACGCCTGGCGCGCCGACATAAGCGTTGCGACGGCAACCGCCATATGGGCCACGGTGAAAGCCCGGTCCACACCCACCAGCGACCGGGATTGTCAGGCTAGTCTGCGCCTGTTCAAGCGGCGCGAGTGGCATGGATTGGGCGGCGGCAACGCAAATGAGGCTGATAGCGAGTGCTGCACCAATAGAAAAAACTTTGTGCACTTTTTCCTCCATCAGTTTATTACGCAAGTGCCCCTGCAAGAAGGCTTTCACAAATCAAGCTCAGTCCAAACCAACTTGAGGTAGCAAGTCAATGTATCATGCAGGCGTCATGCGTCTGCCGCGCCGTGGGCGGGAAAGCCTGTTTAAATCGTATAGGTCCAGGCGAAGAGTGCGAAGAAGTCGTTGGACCAAGGTCCAAGCTTCAAGGTCTGCGAGACCGCCTAACCTTCCCTTGTCTTGGCTGGAACGGAATGACAATGGACACGCATACAGCGTGATGCTCGCTTTAGTTGTTATCATTCTGGCGTGCCTCGTAATCCTCGCGATTACATATATTCGGTAAACTCAATCGGAACATGACGGGGGGAGACTAACTGCTCGGAAAACAAGGTCCGCGTGTCAAATGCAATAGCGACACGTCTCGTGTGCGTTTAAGTTTCCCCAGTAATGAATCCAGACTTCCGCGTAATTTTAATCGCTTTGGTTGTTCTTATCGTTTTGTTCGGTGCGGGTATCGTGTTCGATTACGCCGAATGAAGTTGGTTGTCCGGTAAACTACCGAGTTGCCCCAGTCTTTTAATTATAGGCTCAGGGCTGGTCTCTAATTTCGATACCCGCCCACTGCGTCATGGTCTCACCGCATATAGGGCACTCAAACATTCGCCTTGTGTAACCGGGATATTCTTCCTCGGTGTGCGTGAGCGACATTCGTGCTGCGCGACACCTCAGGCAGAGTGGCCGACTAAGGTGTTCCAAGGGGTCAGCTTGGTCAGTTTGTGGCATGAGGACGACCCCACAAGCTGTGTCATTTACCCGGCAGTTCAGGAAAGGAGCCGCGCCATGTTTGCCGCGACCGACGCGGCCCTCATCACACGCTCCCACGGAGTTAAGGAGCAACGTGCGATATGGGTTTAAGGCAAAAGGTGCGGAATCACATGATGTCTGCGCATCGGCTCTCCGATCTCCGCCATAGCCAACTCCTCGGTCGCTCGTCATTTCTGATACAAATCGCGACGCTATTTTGAACTAGGCGTACTCGTGGCGGCTGAGTTCTCGGGCGACGTCCTCGACCCGGTTGCCGACTTTTTTGACGGCCGCTTCGATTTCATCTTTTGGCACGTCGAATCTTTCGGACCAGTACCGGAGTTCGTAGTCCTCATGGGCGTTGATGCGAGTTAGCTCGGGTGAGCATCTTTGCTGTGTCATTTGACATATTCTTTTGCGTTACTGCCAAAGGAGGCCGCGCCGATTGCCTCAACGACAGGGCCCTCATCACACGCTTCCCGAGGAGTCGAGTAGCGGCGTGCGATGATAGGTTTAAGCTAGAAGGCCTTCTGGTGGTTTCACCACCCTGGAAAAACTTTTTGGTTCGATTTAATGTCCGCGGCATGTTGTGGGGTAGTTCTCGCGGTCGGCCATTAAACGCGCCTGCCGCCTTCGTCCATCCGTGTCAGCCAACCGTCGCCAAGCAGCCCCCCACTGGTGATTCAACACCGCTTCGATGACATGCGGCTCTACACCAATATCAGCTATACCCGTGCCCGCCGCCCCCTGTTTGCCCCCGGTTGCAGAGTTCGGTAGCGGGGGGTCGCCGTGTTGATCCTTCGCGGCGGCCCTTTTAATCCCCGCAGTCTTTCAGTCCAAACAAGATAGGGGACCGCTGGAGGTTCACCCCACGGCCCCTATGCAGCAACCTGCCTGACGCAATCGAGAACAGGCTACTACGCGACCACAACTATCAAGCAGGGCATAGGTTGCTATTAAATAATACATAGGCTTCGTCATCAGCATTTTCCGCGTCCAGGAACGGCGCGTTGGCGGTCTTGGTTGACTGAATGGCTGCCGCTTCTAATCCTCCCCCAGTCGATAGAGGCGGTGGCTAGGGTCGGTTGCTCTCACCATCTGCGGCGGCCCCTTGTTTGCGCGAGCATTCATATCGCGCTAGGCGTATCGTATACATCAGCTTGCACGACGAACGCTCCCCAGTTTCGCGTTGTCGCTGCGGAGATTTTGCCATGGCTGAAATTCTGGAAGGCAGTCGCGTCGTCACTCAAATCACCACCGTGAAATTGACGCCCGACAAGCAGGATGAGGTGATCAATCTCATGATCGAACGCGCACGCTTCATGGCGACGCAGCCTGGTTTCGTTTCCATTGCCCTGCATCGAAGCAAGGACGGAAGCCATGTGGTCAACTACGTGCAATGGCGCGATGCAGAGTCGCTCGCAGCCGCACACCACTCGCCGGAGTTCCGCAAGAAGTGGCCGCAATTCGGAAAAATTGCCGACGAGATTGAGCCGTGCCTTTACGACCTAGTTCACGTCGAAGCGGCGGAATAGTGTTACATCGTACTGACCGCGCACCGGTCCAATACCCCATGCGGCGGTAAACTCGCCCCGGCCTTCGCGCCGGGTTTTTTTGTCAGTGGAGTCTGTTTTCTGGCTCAAACTCGACGGCCTGCGCATCATGGCTGGCCAGAATTGGTTGGCCTTGCACAACACCCCGACAGTAAGTGCACACCAGAAACGGGCTGATCGGGTTTTTAGGTTTGAATATGGCGAACACTTTCTCGCCGTTCAGCGGATCAAGTCCTCCGACGCGAGCGCTCAAGTCTCGGTCATTCTGGCGGTAATAGATCTCGTAATAGCGCCTGTCCGATATCGGCCAGCCGGTCTGCTTTTCAATAAACTTCTTGATGGCCTGGTAGCTCTCTTCAGCGATTTTGGTTTCTTGTACGGGTAGAAAGAATTTCATGTGCGGCTCCCAATCCCGTTCCTGGCCAAGCAGAGCGCTTTCGTTAGCCTCTATTCTGGGCAGATCTTGGATGCGCTAGATGAAACAAATTTAGCGCTGGGCGATCTGCGGAAAGAGCTGGTGAGTGAACGCGAGAAGAATGCAAAGCTGCGCAGCGATGTTGAAGTGTTGCGCGTCATGATCCGATCGCAAAGCGTTGGCATAACACGGAGCAATCGCGGTGTCACTTGAGGACTTGCGCACCGAACTTTGGCGTTTGCCAGCGGATGAGCGCTGCGCGATGCTGATCTTGTCGGTCACCGAGTTGGATCAGGATGCGCTCGCTGCGGTGCTCAATATCATCGGTGTGGCTGAAAAAAAGGGTCAGCGTCTCGCGCCGCATCATCAGAGCGTGCTGGCGGGAAGGCATCGCTTAGCCGCGCATCGGCTCGAACAAGATCGGATCCCCCGCACGACGGTTGAAGTGAACGGCAACGTTCGGCGCGCGATTATTTAGTGGAGACGTGGCCGATCTCTCCTCTGGTCGACGCGTCGACGGCCCGCGCGGGTTGCTCGTCCGGCGGTCCGCGCGGGAGTTTCCGCGCGGGGAATTCATCCGGCGTGCTCGCCAAATCTGGCGCTTATGTCCGATCAATTAAATGGATATACGATGACCCACATTCTTCGCACGCAAAGGTGTGCCGTTCCTTCAGGGGCTCGAGATCGGGTTCGCTCAGGCTGATGTTCGCGACTGCGCGACATTCCGGGCAGCGTGAAATGATTGCAGTTGGTGAGGGGTACGACGAGATCAATATCGGCATGTGATTCTCCAATCGAGATCCACTCCCCCGATCCATTCATTTTTGTGCTGTATTGTTAATATTTTCTTAATGAACAAAAACGACCACACGAAAAGGCGCGTTTTTCGGTGAGTGATGACGGGCAGCGTTGGCAATCATGTGCTCGACTTTGACTTGGACACGCTCGTTATCGACACGACGGCAATTTGCCTGTGCATATCGGAGCCGACCGCATACGCGCTGGCCAAGCGAGATTTCAAGTGCTCTAGCCGTGGCCGCTGGTGCGTTCGCCATGTGAAAATCAGTCCTACGCCAATACGCTTCGAAAACCGGTGTTTATGAAACGTCAAACGAAGATTATGGTCGGCTTTTGGACAATTCTACAAAATAAATCACCCATAGCGATGCGATGTCTGCTTTCGCATAACTGATCCTTCAGCTTGCCGAATCAAACATGACGACAGCCGCGTCGCGGAAGCGCTTAGTTGCGGGGACAAGCGGTTGTTTGACCATGGCCCATTTTGACATCGTTTTAGCTTCAGCGAGCGTGTTACTGGTCAACCGGCCACACTGCCTTCAATGCGGCAGGCCAATGACGGTTGTACGTCTCACGCCTTTGGTGCCGCACATGATGCAGCGCACGTTTGAGTGTTCTACTTGCGATCACGCGAAAGACGAGACAACGCTTTCGTCCTGACCCGATGGAAGCCACCACTGGGCCAGGGTGCGCAAGCCCGGCCTTAATAGCTCCTGATAGAAAATCGATCGTACAAACGAGTTTGTTGGTAGTGGCTAGGCTGCGTACGCTGATTTTGGGGTGGCGCTTTGGCCCGCGCCTTTTTGGCTGACACTTCGACCCGTACTTTGTTGGGTGGCGCTTCGGCCCGCGCCTCACGTGCTGCGGGCGTCACAGCTTCAAACGCCGATGTGGGCTGAGCAGCGAGCACGAGTGGCGACGTCATGTCAGGCGCGGGTGCGGGCACGGCGGCGAGGATTTGTTTTTGGGTCTTAGGACGCCAGGGCTTCTCCAGAACGTAATGGTCGCTGGTGACCACCGGGCGCCAGGGCTTTGGCAGACCATATTGGCTGGTGACCACCGCAGGCGTACCTTTCTCCAGCGTTGCGTCCGCAACGAACAGCAATGCAATCAGCACCGAACCGACCACCGCAAAATAGGTGAAGATTGGCATCGCCGCGCTCCGACTGCGCAAGCAGGACGATGGATTGGAGCGATGTGGACGGGGCAGTGCGCTCCTCCTTCCTGTCTCAAGCGGGAGCGCTTAACCGGGCTCTCAGCCACCGACGCCTGGCATAGGGCCGAGTCGATGATGGGGCATATTCAGCATCTATCCCTCGAAAAGTCTGGTCAAAATGGATCACTTTCAAAAGGAGCCACCAAAAATGAACCACTGGGGCACAAAAACGGAGCGAGATGATGCGCCATATTCCCTTAGGTTAGCTATCGGACACACTATCAACACAAGTGCTACTGCTAGTGTGTAGCATCACTGACTTAACCCTTGGCGTCAGTGGCTGAGAGACGCGACCGCGCTCCCGCCGAACAGGTAGAGGAGTGGGTGATGCTTTCAAATGAGCATGAGCAATTGTGCTTCGTTTGTTATCGGGTTGCCGACATGCCCACGCCGCAAGTGCTGTCGCGTCAGTGGCCGTGCGCTGGTTGCGATGCGCCGATTTGGGTACCGAAGAAATCGCCCGTCGCACTGCCCAAAATTTGTATTCACTGCACAGGTGGCTGAGGAAATCTCACGCCGCCGGTTGATGCGCCAGACCGGTCCGCGCCAGCTTCGCCACATCGGTAACATCGGCGTCGGTGAAATGACCGCGACCGCGCTGGGTGAGCATGGCGGCGATCCTTTGCAAATACAGATCACGCTTCTCGACCGACAACGCCTTGGCGGCGTCCATGACGACTCGAAGCTGATTGTCAGTCAGGCCAAGCATCATGTGCCGGATGATGCCGCAGTTCGGTTTGGCAGAAAATCACAAATTATTGGCCGCAAACGACAAGACAGACCTCACCCCCGATGGCTAGTGTGTGGTCATCACTGACTTAGCCCTTGGCGTCAGTGGCTGAGAGACGCGACCGCGCTCCCGCCTAACAGGCAGGAGGCGCGTCATGCTATCCAGTCATGATTTCAAGATTGTCATCATCGGCTTTGCCGCTGCTTTGCTCACTTTCTTCGTCATCACCAGCATTGCCACCGAGTTGCGCATCAACAAAGGACTGCGCTGCGCGGTGCCGCTTACCACGTTCTGCCAAAACCTCAAGCAGATCGAAGAATAAATTATGCGACATCGACGACATCGCTGTCGGTGGTCTGGATCAAACCGGCCATCGCCAGCTTCGCCATATCGCTTGGAACGGTGCGGCGCGATGCTGCGAATGCGTGGTGCTATGGCCATTTCAACGATGCCGATGTTAAGAAAAAACAGAACGGCGCTCGACCGGCACATGCTTAGAAAGTCAGTTTCCATATAGACCGCGTGCGAAGGGTTATCTTCGATGTAAACTAGACAGATGCCGAACGGGTACTCCGCGCTGCGGCTGTCCCTGTCGCAAATTAAATCCGTACGTATTGATGGTGCAGTCCGCCAAGCACAGGTCGACCTTCGACGCGCCCGACGCACTGAACGCCCCTTCGAACGGGCGCATCCTTCCCTAATGAAAGGTGGGTACGCACCGCATTGTAATCTCGCTGCAGCTGGTGTTCCGGTCAGGTCGGTTCGCTACAATGGCACGATCCACGACTTCATGCTGCTCAACCCGATCGCGAACACGCCCCCGGTGCGTGGCGCCGTCGATCAGGCGTCAGATTATTTGCGTAAGGTCTTCGCGGGCTCTTAGGTCTGTAACTCGGTGAAGCTGGCGTTGAGGTCATCGCGCCGGCGGCGTCCATCGACTGAGCGCATCCTAAGATCGTTGTGCGATTTTCATGACAGATAATCGAACTGGAGTTGCGACCGAGCAATAGTTTCGTGGGTATAGAGTAATAACGGGGCGTTTCATGATCCTAGGGATGTCGGTCGGAGCTTTCACCCTCTTGCATGTCATCATTACCCTGGTCGCGATTGGGAGTGCACCGATGGTCGTGGGCGGGATGTTTGCTTCGCATAAGGTGCCGGGTACGACCGCAATATTTCTTCTCACCACGGCACTGACCAGCGTAACGGGATTCCTTTTTCCCGTGCACGGCTTCACCCCAGCTTTGGGTGTCGGCATCTTGGCTTGCGTGATCCTGGCGGCCGCGTTGTTTGCTTTAAACAAAGAGCGCTTGGTAGGCGCGTGGCGTTGGGTCTATGCGATCGCCGCGATCGCGTCGCTCTATCTAAATGTTTTCGTTTTGGTCGTGCAGAGCTTCGTGAAGGTTTCGGCCCTTAATGCGTTAGCTCCGACGCAGTCGGAGCCGCCGTTCGCGATCACGCAGGCCGTCGTGTTAGTGATCTTCATTCTGATTGCGCTCATCGCCGTGGTTAGATTCCGGCCGGTCACTACAGTGCGGGCGTAGAACATTGGCTCGGGACCAGTTCAGAAGGGGTCATTGTCAGCGTTGACCTGAATCAAATTGCTATTCCTGACAATCAGATAAAATCGGTGGTTTAGAGGAGCTGATCATCTTGGATCGGATAATCGATTGGCTTTTCGGCACGGGAGAGATCATTCCCCAAATCCCGGCCGATGTTCCGCATCATGAATTGCTTCGCGGGTTCGGTGTCCTCTTGTGATCCTCCTTGTACTATTTCTCGTGTCTTCCATCGGCTCTTACTTTATCTCCTCGAAGAACCAAGTGAAGGATCGGTGATTCTAATCTGCGGGCATAGGGAGATCGTTCCCGCCATTACAGGACAATCAATCAACACCTTACCGGGACGGCGATGCACTGACGCGCTTTTGGCAATGTCCGCTTTTGGCCCTTAGCAGACATCCGTAGTTGCACCGCACATGTCCGCTTTCGAAGGTGAAGCAGACATGATCTTTTGCATATGTCTGATACTGACCCAAAGCGGACAAATGAAATCGTTTCGGGCCAGCCCTTCAGCCGTCGCAACATTTCGAATAGAGTGCCGTAGCAGCCAATCAGGCTGACGATCAGCATCTCAAAGACCGACTGCTTAACGACCTCTTGCAAGTGCTCTTGGATCACGAGCATCGCCAATGAAATCGCGGGACTATCGCTAGGAGAAGATTGATGGCCTTGCGAACCGCTCTGACTAAACGCCTCGGGTTGCGGTATCCCGTAATTGCCGCCCCGCTTGGTCGTGGTTCAACTCCCGAGTTTCTTGGTGCTCTCGCCCACCAGGGCGCAATGGGATTCGTCGGGCTGCATATGCCTGAACCAGAAGTACGACAAATACTGTCCGGCTATATCGCTGCGACAGGTGCAGGTGACCGTTTCGGCGTAAA
>Ga0209382_10012756_pt1 | contig 10362 bp, 6 predicted proteins | sample SoiMetdeltSBSDD5_FD_187599 | JGI IMG/M metagenome (GOLD analysis project Ga0209382, IMG submission 187599) | Bulk soil microbial communities from a Populus tree surrounding site in Tennessee, USA - Soil MetaG P. deltoides SBSDD5 (SPAdes) (version 2) | ecosystem: Environmental > Terrestrial >...
GATCAATTCGTTTCTGAAAGTCTCCGACAAGGTTGAATTCATCGCCGTCGCCGACGTCTACGAACCGCATCAGAATGAAGCGTTGAAACGATGTCGCGCTGGCGCCAAGGCCACGTTCGATTACCGCAGCGCGCTCGACGACAAAGAGGTCGTCGCCATCTTGAACGGCACGCCTGACCATTGGCACGCGCCGGTGCTGATTGATTCGGTCAAAGCCGGCAAGGACGTTTACACTGAGAAGCCGTTTTCGTTGTCGATCGAGGAAGGCGCGCGGATGGTCAAGGCCGTGCGCGCAACCAAACAGGTCGTCCAGGTCGGGATGCAACGGCGCAGTTCCGAGGGCGTGCGCGGCGCGAAGAGACTCGTTGACGACGGCGTATTGGGCGAAGTCATTCTGGCCCGCGCCCAATGGTACTGGAACTCCAAGCCGATGCCTCAGAAACTGCGCCTGGAAGGCACGCTGGATTGGGAACGCTTCCAGGCGACGGCGCGCAAGAAACATCCAATGGATGAGCGGCGCTTTTTCCACTGGCGCAATTTCATCGATTACAACGGCGGCCACATGACCGATCAAGGCACGCATTTGATGGACGTCATCCAATGGTTCTGCAACGACGGCAAACCGCCCCTCTCCGCGGTCTGCCAAGGCGCCGTGATGCAACACAAAGGCGGCGACGCGCCCGACACCTTCAGCGCCGTTTACGAATACCCGTCATTTATGGCGACCTGGACCTTGTGTTACAGCAATTCGTATCACAACGGCTGGCAGATTATTTTGCAGGGACGTAAGGCGACGATGGAGCTGGATGACGACGGCTATCGCGTCTATCCCGAACCGTGGACCGGAACGAACAAAGCCCCGCAACCGATCCACGAATACAGGGGCGCGATTTCGACCGAACCGCACGTCGAGAATTTCCTGGATTGCCTCAGGTCGCGTCAGGAACCTAACGCGCCTGTCGAAGTAGGCCACTACGCCGTAACGGGCCCGCACCTGGCGAATTTGGCGATGTGGCGGAAACGGCGCGTGGCGTTGAGTGAAGATGGCTCGACGAGGGCAAATCTCTAACAGAGAACCGCATTCAATGCGCCATTGCGTTGTGGGTCAATGAGACGCCCGACGCGTTTGTTGATCGTGAGGCTTCGGCAAGCCGGGTTGAAGAAGTCCTGTCCGAGTTGCGCCGCTTAGCGCAGCAAGAGCCCATCGGTCAGGAGCTGACGGCTTTGGGTTGCCTAATTCCTTAGAGCTGTAATAGTCTCACGGGCCTTGACACCTAAGCAAAATGGATGTCATGAAAGGGATGTCATGTTCGGAGCGAGCTCTGCGTGCGCCCCCTCTCGCTTCTCTCGGGTCTTGATACTTAGGCATAAGGGATGTCATGTTCGACATGCTGTTAAGAGCTTGGCGCTATCGTCATTTCATTTTTTCATCGATTAAAAATGAATTTCTAAGCCGTTTTGTGCGCAGTCGGTTGGGGGGCTTATGGATGGTGATACACCCGCTGGCCCAAGTCTTTATCTTCGCTTTTATTCTTTCTGCCGTACTCTCCGCCAGGCTGCCCGTGATTGCTAACCGATACGCATATGCGATTTATTTGATGGCGGGCACGCTGGCCTGGTCGTTGTTTTCCGAACTCGTATCGCGATCGTTGACGGTGTTCGTTGACAACGGCAACTTACTCAAGAAAATGATGTTCCCGCGCATTTGCCTGCCATTGATCGTCTCCGGATCGGCGCTGGTCAACAATCTCTTCTTGTTAGTCGTCGTCCTTGCGGTATTCCCGCTGTTAGGCCATCACCCCGGCTGGAACGCCCTTTGGCTTCCCGTGCTGATTGTTCTTAACGTTATGTTAGGGGCAGGCCTCGGGCTTGTACTCGGCGTCTTCAATGTCTTCATCCGCGATGTCGGCCAGGTCGTACCCATTGTTCTGCAATTCTGGTTTTGGTTTACCCCCATCGTTTACGTACCAACCATCATTACCGGACGTTACAGGGACTGGTTATTCCTCAACCCGATGACTCCATTGGTCAACGCCTACCAAAATATTTTGGTATTCGGTGTCGAGCCAAAATGGCTGCCATTAGCCGGCACGGCTATATTCGCGATCCTGTCTTCGATATTCGCCTTGTTCCTCTTCCGTAAAGCCGCCCCCGAGATGGTGGACACGTTATGAGTGAGCCCATCCTGTGCGTAGAGAACCTGGGCAAGGCCTACCGGAGTTACGGCGGCGAATGGCGGCGGGTGCTCTCCTGGTTTGGCGCCCCCGTGAAGCCGATCGAGGAGCGCTGGGTGCTCCGTCATGTTAACTTCAGCGTTCGGCCGGGCGAGGCGGTCGGTATCGTCGGACAGAATGGCGCAGGCAAGAGCACGTTGCTCAAGCTGATTACCGGCACCCTGCGTCTGACCGAAGGATCGATGCGCATCAACGGCCGCATCGCCGCCATGCTCGAACTGGGCATGGGGTTCAATCCTGAGTTTACCGGGCGGCGGAACGCCTATCATACCGCCGGTCTCATGGGGTTCTCCCAGGAAGAGATCGAAAAGGCCATGCCCGAGATCGAATCATTCGCAGAGATCGGCGCCTACTTCGACGAGCCGGTGCGCATGTATTCCAGCGGCATGCAGGTTCGCGTGATGTTTGCCGTCGCTACCGCCTGGCGCCCCGAGATCCTCATTGTGGATGAGGCGCTTTCGGTTGGGGACGCCTATTTCCAGCATAAAAGCTTCAACCGCATCCGAGAGTTTCAGGAGATGGGGACCACTTTGCTCATCGTTTCTCACGACCGCAGCGCTATCCAGACCCTTTGCGACCGGGCCATCCTTCTGGAAAACGGCATGATTATCAAAGACGGCAATCCGGAAGAGGTATTTGACTTCTACAACGCCATGATCGCCGAGAAGGGAAACCTCACCGTCAAGGTGATAAGGCTGGATAATGGTAAGGCGCAAACCATCTCCGGCACCGGCGAGGCCGGAGTCGAGGAGATCGCCCTTTACAATAGCAAAGGCGAAGTGGCCGAATACGTCGATGTGGGAGAGAGCATCGAACTGCGGATCAAGGTCAAGATCCACCGGCCGATTGAAACGCTGGTGCTCGGATACGGTATCAAGGACCGACTGGGACAGGTCATGTACGGCACCAATACCTGGCACACCGGGCAGGTCATCCACAACCCGCGGCCGGGCGACGAGTACCGATTCGTTATCGCCTTTCCGGCCAATTTAGGGATGGGTAGCTATTCGATTCAGACCGCTCTAGTGGATCGCGATACACACCTTACCGCTAACTACGAATGGCGGGACATGGCGCTGGTCTTCAACGTAGTCAATATCGACAAGACACACTTCGCGGGCTGTCTTTGGAACGAACCCCATATCAGTATCGAGAGCCTGACTCAATGAGCTTTATCTCCTACGCGCAGAATTTTGAAGACGTGATGCTTTGGCGCGCCCTAAAGCACATTGACCAGGGCTTCTACATCGATGTTGGCGCCAATGACCCCGACCAAGAAACGGTGACAAGGGCGTTTTACGAGCGGGGATGGCGCGGTATTAATGTCGAACCGGTGCCCCAGTGGTTCGAACGCCTGGAAAAGGCGCGTCCTCGAGACATCAACCTTCAACTCGCGCTTGGCGCGGAACCGGGTGAAATCACGCTCTACGAGATACCTGACACAGGTCTTTCGACGGCAGAGAAAAAGTTCGCTGAACGGCACGAGGCGGAGCATGGTTATCAGAGTCGTGAGTTGCGCGTGAAGATGGATACCCTTTCCAGGGTATGCGAAAGGTTTCATCTGACGCTGATACATTTTCTCAAAGTTGATGTCGAGGGCGCGGAGACGGCCGTTTTCCAGGGGACCGATTTCGGGAAGATACGTCCTTGGATCATACTTGTAGAGGCGACATTACCAAATAGCCAGGAAGAGTCTTACTCCGACTGGGAGCCTTTACTGCTAAACGCGGGGTACGAATACGCCTACTTCGATGGGCTGAACAGGTATTACGTCGCAGGTGAACACGAAAATCTGAAGGCCGCTTTTAAGACGCCACCCAATGTATTTGATGATTTTATTAGAGGCCAACAGCTAGAGTCGGAACGCCGGGCTCGAGAAGCGGAAGCGAAGGGTAAGGAAGTCGAACAACGGGCCAGCCTGGCCGAAGTCCGCGCCCAGGAAGCGGAAGCCAGGGCGCGGCAGGTCCGACAATGGGCCGCCCAGGTCGAAGCCCGCGCCCAGGAAGCCGAAACCAGAGCTTGGCAGGCCGAAGCTGCTTTACAGGCGATGTTTAGCAGTCGTTCGTGGCGCGTTACGAAACCGCTTCGCCGGCTGGTCAGTACTGTGCGTTTCCTACGTGAGAAGGCGATTGGCGCATCCTTCAACGTAACATCAAACGAGTCGGCGCATGCGCCATCGATGACCGCGCCACAAGAACCCATGGAGCTATCGCCTCGCGCCCGCCAAATTTACTTCCAACTGAAAGACGCCAAAGAGAAGGATCAGGAGAATAATTGATGCGTATAGTCATCGATATGCAAGGGGCGCAAACCGAAAGCCTGTTTCGGGGCATCGGGCGTTATACGATGTCGCTTTCCCAGGCTATCGCGCGTAACCGCGGCGAGCATGAAATCATCCTCGCCTTGAACGGTCTTTTTCCGGGCGCCATCGAACCCATCCGCGCGGCCTTCGACGGTCTGCTCCCGCAGGAAAATATCCGCGTGTGGTACGCCCCCGGACCCGTACGGGAATGCGAGCCGGGCAACGACTCGCGGCGCGAAGCGGCCGAATGCATTCGCGAAGCTTTTCTTGCCAGTCTGACGCCAGACGTGATCCACGTTTGCAGCTTGATCGAAGGCTATGCAGATGACGCCGTCACCAGCATCGGCCGTTTCGATGGCGCCGCGCTCGTCAGCGTGACGCTTTACGATCTAATCCCTTTGCTCAACCCGGATCACTACTTAAAGCCCCATCCCATCTTCGCCAAATACTATCAACGTAAGCTCGAATACTTAAAACGCGCGGCGCTTTACCTCGCCATTTCCGACGCTTCGCGGCAGGAAGGGATCGCCCATCTTGGCCTCCCCGCCGGCCGAGTCGTCAACACTTCATTAGCCACTGACGCGTACTTCCGGCCGATCCGGGGCGAAGATACGAGTACCGCGTTACTACGCCAAAAGTTCGGCCTGACTCGTCCTTTCGTCCTCTGCGCCGGAGGCGCCGACGAACGAAAGAACTTGCCACGTCTCATCCAGGCATTCGCCGCCATGCCCGCCCCATTACGCGCCGGCCATCACCTGGTTCTGGCCGGTAAGATGCCTGGGGGGATTATTAGCGAGTTCAACCATCAGGCGGAAAAGGCCGGTCTCAAGCCCGGTGATTTGCGTTTTACCAGCTACATAACGGATGAAGAACTCGTCCAGCTCTACAACGTTTGTGAACTGTTTGTTTTTCCCTCATGGCACGAAGGCTTTGGGCTACCGGCTTTAGAGGCGATGGCCTGCGGCGCGGCGGTGATCGGAGCCAATACTTCCAGCGTACCAGAAGTCATCGGGCTGGATGTCGCCATGTTCGACCCGTTCGATGTTACCACCATGACGCGAAAAATGGCCCAGGCGCTGCAGGACGACGATTTCCGTACCACGCTGCGCGAACATGGTTTGCGGCAGGCGGCGAAGTTTTCCTGGGATGAATCGGCGAAACGAGCGATTGGGGCGTGGGAGTCGCTCCAAACCACTGCGGCCAATCAATACGGCTACCTCGACCGTTCGGTTAAACATGCCAGAACCATCCAGGCGGTCGCACGACATCTGCCTGCTCCCGATCCCGCGCTCATAACGCCGCTCGCCGTATGTCTCGCGCAAAACCAGAATACAGGTATCGAGCGCCAGTTGCTGCTCGATGTCTCGGAACTTTCCCAGCATGACGCCGCGACAGGCGTTCAACGCGTTGTTCGAAGCTATCTGAAGGCGCTGCTCCAGTCTCCGCCGAAAGACTTCCGGGTCGAGCCGGTCTATGCCACGCGAGATGAGGGCTATCGTTACGCCAGACGATTTACGCAGCGTTTCCTTGGGCAGAATGCCGAGTACGTGACCGATGAGCCGGTACACTGGCAACGCGCTGATGTCTTTTTCGGCCTCGACATGCAGCATCATGCGCAACTGGCGCAGCAGGCGTTTTTCCGCCGACTCCAGTCCGACGGCGTCACCGTCAAATTCCTTGTCTACGATCTGCTGCCCATTCAGTTGGCGAGTTCGCTCAAGGATTCCGACCTCAAGGAACTGCACGAGCGGTGGCTGGCAATGATCGCCGGCGCCGATGGCGCCATTTGCATATCAAAGGCGACCGCCGACGCATTCGACTACTGGATCACCGAGAATAACATCAGTCGAGCGCCGAATTTCCAAATAACCTGGGTCCATATTGGCGCCGATATCGAAGACTCCAAGCCCTCAATGGGGTTACCGCCGAATGCGCCAGAGGTACTGAGCGTCATCCAAAGCCGCCCCAGCTTTCTCTGCGTGTCAACCCTGGAACCGAGAAAACGGCAAGACCAAATTCTAGGCGCCCTTGAATTGCTCTGGAATGAAGGTTTGGATATCAATCTCGTGTTTGTGGGACAGCAGGGATGGAAAACCGAAAACCTGGTGGAAAAGATACAACGCCATCCCGAGAAGGATCGCCGTCTATACTGGCTGCAAGGTATCAGCGACGAATACTTGCAAAAGGTCTACAGCGCTAGCGCTTGCCTGATCGCCGCGAGTGTCAATGAAGGTTTTGGCCTCCCCCTTATCGAAGCAGCCCGTCATGGCGTCCCTATTGTGGCGCGCGATATACCCGTCTTCCGCGAAGTAGCTGGCGAGTGCGCCTTCTACTTCGCAGGCGACACCCCCCACGAACTCGCCGACTCGCTCAAAGCTTGGCTCGACCTAGATGGAAGGGGATCTCACCCCAAATCTGACCAGCTGCGCTGGTCAACCTGGCAAGAAAGCGCAGAAAGACTGAAGAACGCGATCTTTCAGGAGAACTATCCGCGCCGGCAACTGCTCGTAGATATTTCTGAACTGGCGCAGCGGGACGCCAAGACCGGAATCCAACGTGTCGTGCGCAACATTCTTAAGGAATGGTTGAATCATCCACCGCCGGGGTATCGTGTTGAGCCTGTATACGCCACGACGGAAAAAGATTACCGATATGCTCGGTGTTTTATCCACTCCTTTCTTGGAATCCCGAGCGGCGAGCTGCAGGACGAGCCCATCGACTATGCGCCCGGAGATATCTTTTTGGGGCTCGATCTGCAACCCCAGGTAATCGCTGCGCGCCGGGAGTTTTATCAGGTCTTGCGCAGGCAAGGGGTGCGGGTAGAGTTTTTGGTTTACGATCTACTAAGTATCCAGACGCCTCAGTATTTCCCTCCAGGAACTGCCGAGAACTTCACCCAATGGCTTAAGGTGGTTGCTGAAAGCGACGGCGCCGTGTGTATATCTAAAACAGTAGCAAATCAGCTTGCCGCCTGGGTGGAGGAAAACAGCGCTGAGCGCCAACGGCCCTTTAGAGTCAACTGGTTCCACATCGGCGCCGATATTGCTGATTCCTTGCCGTCCAGGCGACTTCCGCCAGATGATGACACCATCTTAGACTGCATAACGAATCGCCGCACCTTCCTGATGGTCGGCACCGTTGAACCGCGGAAAGCCCAGGCGCAAGTTCTGCAAGCATTCGAAGCGCTTTGGCAGGATCACCACGATCTCAATCTCGTCATCGTCGGCAAGCAAGGCTGGATGGTGGAGGGCCTCATCGATCGGCTCCGCGCGCACTCCGAACTGAACAGTCGCCTGTTTTGGCTCGACGGCGTCAGCGATGAGTATCTGGACAAGATTTATGCCGCGAGTACCTGTCTGATCGCGGCTTCCGAAGGGGAGGGCTTCGGCCTGCCCCTCATCGAAGCGGCGCAGCACAAGATTCCGATCATCGCCAGGGATATTCCGGTCTTTCGAGAAGTGGCAGAAACGCACTCCTTTTATTTCAAGGGCAATGACCCTGAAGCGTTGGCAAATGCGATCGAGGAGTGGCTGGCGCTACACGACAAGAACAATCATCCGAAATCAGACGATATGCCGTGGCTCACGTGGAAGGAAAGCGCGGCGACGTTGTTGCAATGCTTATTGGGAGAGGATTATCGCCTGAATGAGCGCTGCTCGATCGAACGGCGTCTGTGGGAAGATTCGCAGAGAGAGCGTCCATTCGTAGGAGAGCCCTGCATGCGGCAAAACGCATCCATGTCGGGCGACGAGGCGGCGCATCAGCTAACAATTTAAGTATTGCAAGGCAGGCCATGCAAAAATATGGGTCTTTGGGAATCGCCGTGGGATGCCCCAATATATTGGGGTCAGTGAATCAAAATCATCCCAAGGAGAATCCGCATGACCATTCCGACGGATCGTAAGCTTGAACCGGTCGAGAAGTTTTTGTTGACGATCCCGGAGCGCTTGCGCGCGACGGCGCAAGAAGTCTGCATCGATATGTACGACGGCTATGCGAGCGCGGTCAAAAAAGTCCTGCCGCAAGCGCGGATCGTGGCCGACCGTTTTCACGTGGCGAAGAAGTATCGCGATTGCGCCGACCAGTTGCGGATCGTAGCGCAACGCGATCTGAAAGCCGATTTGAGTAAGGAAGAGTACGAAGCGTTGAAAAGAAAGTAGCTGATCGGAGGCGATATGTTCGATTCATTTCCCAAGACGCGACCTCAATTATTGAAAGAGGTTCAAGAAATATATGTCGCCCATTCCAAATCAAATCGGCGAGGCGAAACCGTAGCTTCGTCGCTGTCCCAGAGGATGGAATCATGGTTGCATAAACAAGTGGCAAAAGACGTGCTCGACGCTCAGACAGGGAAAGTAACCCTTGAGATCGGAGCGGGTACCCTAAATCAGTTGCGACACGAACCGGAGGTCGGCCCTTATGATATTGTCGAACCTTTCAAAGAGCTATATGAAGGAGCGCCTGATCTCAAGAGGATTCGCCATATCTATACCGACATTGCCGAGATACCTGGAAATCACAGGTACGACAGGATTACATCGGTGGCGGCTTTTGAGCATATTTGCAACTTACCAGAGGTCGTCGCATATTGCGGTTTGCTATTGGCGGATGACGGTAAATTGCGTGTGTCCATACCAAGCGAGGGTACTTTTTTATGGGCCTTAGGTTGGAAGCTGACGACGGGGCTGGAATTTCGCATTAAGTATGGCCTTGATTATGGGATGTTCACGAACTACATGAAACACGAGCATGTGAATACCGCGGCGGAGATCGAAGAGTTGCTCAGATATTTCTTCGAGGAAGTGGAGCGTAAAATATTCGGACTGACCGCGTCATTTTCACTCTATCAGTTTTATTCGTGCGGCGGCCCAATGATCGAAAGATGCCACAAATTTGCAAAGCGATCAGGAGGTTAAGCGGGGCTTTGGGAGTCGAGGTGAGACGCCTGATGTCAGATATTATTCGTCGAACGCGGCCCCTCACGGCTTCCAGCAAGGGCGGGCGGCGATTCGTGGCACGGCAGTTTTCACGCCGTTGTTCCCACCCCTGCGAAATCGAGCTTCATTTACATACTTTTCGATCGCAGCTCAAGAATGTGAGGTATAAATGATGCGCCCTGTGCTGAATCAAGGCGCCGACATTGCTGTGAGAATTGCTGATGCTTTTCGAGTAGCTGTGCGGCGCCTCCTTGATCTTCGCTGGGTAATGGCGTTAGTTGCCGTGGCATATGTCTATACATATTTTGCTCACCGAGATACTCCAGGGAACAGCCCTCTTGAGCACCCACTAGGGTGGTGGGGGTGGTGGGATCAAGGACTATACCTGAAACAAGCCAATGCGATTCTGCATGGTGATCTAACGGCGGACAAGCACATTGTCCCTCCGCTCTATCCGGCTGTAGGCGCCATTTTCCTAAACTGGTCTAGTGGGCATCCGTATTTCCTGCCGGACCTTTTGTGCTGGCTTTTGTTCGTGTTCGCCTTCATTCGCTTCGCCGATCGCTATGTTCCCCGCTGGAGTGGTCTCGTTCTTCTGTGTGGCGCCATTATTGTTAACCATGAGCTACTTGAAAATTATGTGATTCCCTGGGCAACCACCCTCAGCACGGCGTTGCTAGCCACTGGCATATTAGGGCTGGTTTGGCTCCAAGACGCGCAGGAAGGAAAACGGAAGCGAATTAGCGGCTGGCAGTTGTTTATCGTGGCCATCAGCCTGGGATTATTGGCGCCAACGCGTCCTATTGAGGCGGTTGTAGGCGCCGTACTCGGTTTGGCATTTCTGATTGGGTATTGGCGCGCGCGTCGCAAAGCCGCGGCCAACTTACCT
>Ga0209382_10012758_pt1 | contig 10361 bp, 9 predicted proteins | sample SoiMetdeltSBSDD5_FD_187599 | JGI IMG/M metagenome (GOLD analysis project Ga0209382, IMG submission 187599) | Bulk soil microbial communities from a Populus tree surrounding site in Tennessee, USA - Soil MetaG P. deltoides SBSDD5 (SPAdes) (version 2) | ecosystem: Environmental > Terrestrial >...
CGAGAGCAGACGGGTGCGGAAACTGATGTTTCGCCGCACTCCGAGCTCCTCGGCGGTCCTCTTGAGATAGTCGAGGATCTCCTCGCGAGGCGAGAAGTAGCGGCTCCAACGGTAGCGTCGTCCGAACGAGAACGAATAGGAGTGATTCGGCGTGTCGACGCCACAGCCGGGATAACGGTTGACGTTCCAGGTGCCGCCGAGCTCGGCATTCTTCTCGACTATTCGATAGCGGATGCCGAGCCGGCCGAGCGCCACCCCGAGCGCAATCGCGCAAACCCCCGCCCCGACGATGAGCACCTCCGCCTGGTCGCGCCGCTCCGGTGCCTCGCCGCCGGGCCATGTCGCCTCCCGCGGGATGATGCCCATTTCCTCGCGGATGAGCGGTGCATAATCGGGCGCCACCGCCTCGCCAAGACATGCGCTGGTCATCCGCTGGATCAGCTCGTCGCCGGGATCGGTGATCACCGGGCTCAGGGAACCGCGCCGCAGCAGGTCGAGTGCCGCTGCCCGCACCTCGGCACAGACATCGTCCGAAAGACCGGCCCTCGGATCGGGAATGAGCCGCACGTCCCGCTTCGGGGAGAACGGGGGTGCAAGCCAGCACATGTCGCCCGTCAAATGAACGAGGCACATGAGCAGGACGCGGATGTCTGCCTCCTCCGCCGCTTGCCCGAGATCCGATGGCGTCTGACCGAATGCCACGTCGATCTGTCCGATGCTGCCGCTGTTCGATAAATACTGAATCACGATTCATGAATCAATATGGCCAATTGAGGCATGTTCCGTTGGCAAACGGGCGCGGTTAACCGAGAAGGCCGCCCAAGGTCCGTCCTCGTCCGCCTCGGGCGATCAGCCAGGCCGCGATGGCAATCCCGATCATGCTCACGATCAGCATCATGACGGCAAGTGCTGCGACATCGCCTTTGAGCCCGGCCTTCATGGCGGAAAGGATGTAGATCGGGAAGGTCGACGTGCCGGGGCGCTGCACGAAGAGCGAAATGATCACGTCGTCGAAGGAGAACGTGAAGGAGAGGAGCAGACCGGCGAGAACAGCCGGAAACATCAATGGCAAGGTGATGTCGATGAAGCTGCGCCAGGGCCGCGCACCGAGATCGGCCGCCGCATGCTCCAGGGTTTCGCCCAATCCCTCGGCGCGGGCTCTGACGATCAGGGCCACGACCGCGACGTTGAACAGGGAATGGCCGATCGACAGGCGGGTGATGCCGTCGAATATGCCGAGGCGGTCAAACCAGATCATCTGCCCGATCGCCGAAACGAGCTCGGGTATACCCAATATGACGAAGATCAGCCCGAGATAGGGCACCGTCCACGCTCCCTTGCGGCGCGCCAGCGCAATGCCGGCGAAGACCCCGAAGGCAACAGCGATCACGGCATTGATGAGGGCCGTCCGAATCGAGACATAGAGCGCGCTCAAGGCCCGGGGATTGTCGATCGCCACGCCATACCAATGCGTCGACCATTCCGTCCAGACATAGAGATTTCGCCCACCGTTGAAGCTGTAGATGATGATCACGATGATCGGCAGGTACAAGAAGACGAAGATCGCCACCATCCAGGCCAGCAGCAGGCGGCGACCAGGATTCGCCGGCTGGCGATTGATCGTCGGCGTCACAGCGGCGCTCCCCGCGCCAGCTTGAGGAGACGCTGCAGGACGAAGAGCACAAAACCGGCAAGGATCAAGACGCCGGCGAGAAGCCCGATCAGCATCACGGCCATGGCCGAGCCAAGCGGCAGATTCTGCGATGCGAGTATCTGCGTGGCAATCAGATTCCCGACCATCAGCCCCTTCGTGCCGCCGAGAATGGTCGGGACGACATAATCGCCGGCAGCGAGGATGAAGGTGAGGACAAGCCCGCCGAGAAGGCCCGGCATGGCGAGCGGCAGGGTGACCTGCAGGAAGGTCCGCAGCGGGCCGGCTCCCAGATCCATGCTCGCCCTTATCAGCGAAGTATCGATCCGCTCGAGCGCGACATAGATGGGAAGGATCATCACCGGCAGGTAGTTGTAGACGATGCCCAGCTGCACTGCCGCGTTGCTGTCGAGAATCAGCAGCGGCCTGCTCAGGATGCCGAGAGCCTGCAAGACGTCCGATAGCGTTCCTTGCGGCGCCAGGATGATGCGCCAGGCGAAAGTCCGCAGCAGAAAGCTCGTCCAATAGGGAACGATGAGCAGGAACACGAGAATGGACCGCCAGCGCGCCGGGACATGCATGGCGATTGCGTAGGCCACAGGGAAGCCGAAGAGAGCGCACAGGATCGTGCCGAGGCCGGCGGTGCGCATGGTGATCTGGAAGACGCGGAAGAAGATCTCGCTCAGAGCTTGCCGGTAATTGTCGAATGACAGCGTCTCGAGCGCGACCGGTCCGGGTGCCTCGGCGCCCGGCCGTGAACCGAAGCTGTAGACGACGATCCAGAGCAGCGGCACGATGAAGAAAACGGTCCACCAGGCAAGCGCCGGCCAGGCCATCGTCCAGCGCGGCATCCCCCGACGATGGATGCGGATGGGGACTGTGTCAGCGGTCAATTCGGCCACGGCTTTCCCTGCCTTGACTCCAGATCCTCGAACGGAAAGAGGGTGAAGGATTCCGACTCCCAATATGCCCAGACCTCGGCGCCCTCCGGCAGAATGTCGACGCCGCGACGGGGCATCCGGCTCAACAGCTCACGACCGTCGGGGAGGGTGAGCACGAATTCCATCGTGTCGCCCAGCATGACGCTGGCGGCGACTTTCGCCGTCAGTCGGTTCCGCGCCGAGGGCTCGCGGGCGGCAAGGAGCACATTCTCCGGTCGAACGGCACCGAGCACATGCGCTTCGCGTTTCAGCCCTCTGATGGCCCGGCTTGCCTCGAACACCACGCCCCGTTCGCTGCGCATGGCGAGGCTGTCGCCAAGCCGATGGCCGGGGATGAAGTTCTGCGTCCCGATGAAGCCGGCAACGAAGGCGGTTGCGGGGTTGTCATATAGCTCGGTCGGACCGCCGAGCTGCTCGATCCGACCATGGCGCATGACGGCAATCGAATCCGACATCGCCAGAGCCTCTTCCTGGTCGTGGGTGACAAAGATGAAGGTGGTGCCGAGCTGACTTTGCAGAAGCTTGAGCTCCACCTGCATCTGCTGCCGGAGCTTGCGGTCCAGCGCTCCGAGCGGCTCGTCGAGAAGAAGAACGGATGGCCGCTTGACCAACGCGCGGGCGAGAGCGACCCGCTGCTGCTGGCCGCCGGAAAGCTCGCTGGGCTTGCGACCGGCGAAGCTCAGCATCTCGACCATGTCGAGGGCATCGCCGACCCGTTTCCGGCGCTCTGCTGCGGGCACGCCGTCCTGGCGCAGCCCGTAGGCGACATTCTCGGCAGCGTTCATATGCGGGAACAGGGCGTAGTTCTGGAACACCGTGTTCACGTCGCGTCGGTAGGGTGCGAGCATGGTCACGTCATGACCGGCGATCCGGACCGTACCGTAATCCGGCAGCTCGAAACCGCCGATCATGCGCAGAATGGTCGACTTGCCGGCGCCCGAAGGCCCAAGCAGCGAGATGAACGAGCCCTCCCGGATGGCCAGCGTGACGTCATCCACGGCCTTGAACGAGCCGTAGAGCTTGCTCACGCGCTCCAGCTCGACATCCGCTGCCATCACCCCGCCCAGGTCTATCGCATGTCGCTCTGATCTTGATTACTGTGCCGCCGCTGCCTTGAACTTGGTGAGGATCGCGACGCGACGGTCGTACGTCTCGTTGCGCACCGTCCGCTCGCCGCGCTTCAGGGCATCCGCTGGCGGGAAGATCATCGGATCGATGGCGACCTTGGGATCGAGATGCTTCTCTGTTCCCGACACGGGCGAGAGGAAGCCGGTATAGGTGATTTCGCGGGCCGCGATCACCGGGTCGAGAACATAGTTCATCCAGGAATGCGCCGCCTTCAGGTTCTTGCCCCCCACCGGCAGGTGGTAGCTGTCGAGCCAGAGCTCCGATATCGGCTCTGGATAGACGAAGACGAGATTGGAATTCTTCGAGGAATCGATCGCCTGCTTGGCATTGCCATTCCAGCATTGGGCGAGGATGACGGAGCCCGAGGCGACGTCCTGCACGGGATAGGAGTTGAAGGTTTTGATGTGCTTGGCGAGCGACTCGACCTTCGCTTCGGCGTCCTTGATGGCGGCTTCGTCCGTCGTGTTCCAGGACAGGCCTTTGGACCAGAAGAGCGGCGCGATGGCGAGCGCGTCATCGAGCAGCGATGTCCTGCCGCTGCCCTCGTTCTGAATTGCCTCGAGGAAATCGCCCCAGCTTTTCATCGGCCGGGTGATCACGGATTTGTCGTAGATGAAGCCTTCCGAACCGGTGCTCTTCGGCACGGTATAGGCGTTTTCAGGGTCGAAGTCGGGGTGGGCGAACTCGGGCCTTATATTGCCGATGTTCGGAATGAGGGATTTGTCCAGCTTCTGAATCAGCTTCTTGTCGATCAGCAGCTTGATCATGAAATCGGTGTTCATCCCAAGATCGTAGCCGCTATTGCCTTGTGCGAGCTGCAACTTCGAATACATCTCATCATTGCTGGCATAATTGTCGTAGATGAGCTTGCTGTTGTTGGCCTTTTCCCACTCAGCGACATCATCGGGACTGATGTAATCGGCCCACCCCATCATGCTGAGCTGGGGCTCGACGGCTGCAAAAGCGCTGTCGAGGCGTGGCCACACGCCAAGCAAGGCTGCACCTGAAGCGGCGCCGAGAAGGGTACGGCGCCCGATGAGAAGCCGGCGTTTGCGGAGGTCAGGCGTCATGGACTTTTCTCCCTATGCTGGCAGCAATCTTCTTCTTCAGTTCAGCTTACCGGTTTTCCGGCCGCTCGTCTCCGGCACCAGGCTCCCTGGTGGCCTCGAGGCAGTCGCTCTCGCGACCAAGTTCGGCCAATACCGCCAGGGTGACCGGCCTCGTCGGCGGGCGCGGCGCCGGGAAATCAAGCTCGGACGGGCAATGGCCGTTTCCCGTTGCAAGGAGGTTGACTGCCAATGGACCGCAATATCGCGCCTGGCATCGGCCCATGCCAAGCCGGGTCGCGCGCTTGACGCTGCCGATCGGCGCACCGGCAAGGACATGATCGGCAAGGGAACCGGCGGAGACCTCTTCGCAGCGGCAGACGACTGCACCGGGCGAAGTTTCGCCGGAAAGCTCGGGATCTCGCCTGAACAATTGCCAGAGCGCCTGCTGTCGACGGCGACCGATGCCGGCAATCCTGCACTGAAGACAACGCCATTCACGAAGTGCACTTCAGCGGCTCTGGCGCGGGCGATGAGTGACCGCCCGCCGCTGAACTGGGCATCGGCGAGCCGGCTTGCCGGCAGGTCGAGCTCGGAGATTGGCTGCTTGTAGAACTGGCCTCCCAAAACCGGTCGCTCATCGACCAGCATCACCTTGACGCCCGTCTCGGCTGCCGTGATGGCTGCCGAAAGACCGGCAGGTCCGCCGCCGACCACCAGCACGTCGCATCGACGCGGCATCGCTAACGGCACTCTGCTTGGCACCTTTACGCGCTTGGCGCAGGGCACTCCCTGCCCTTCCACCTGCATGCCCGATTCGACCTTGGTCATGCAGGCCCGCCGGCTCGGCGTGCCGTTGATCTGGACCAGGCAGTCCTGACATACGCCCATGCCGCAAAACAGCCCACGTTCACCACCGCTCCGTATACGACGCAATGAAAGAATGCCGGCTGCAGTCAATGCTGCAGCGACGGTCTCGCCCTTGCGGGCTTCGATCCGCTTGCCTTCGAAAGTGAAGGTCAGGCGATCGGCGCCGAGTGGCGCGAAGCGCGCGCGCATGTCAGCTGCGTTGCCGTCGGTAGGCGAGAAGTGCCATCAATTCGCGATCTCGCCAGCCGACGCGCTTGTCCCAATCCTCGAGCGGCAGGGCGGCGCGCCTGTCGGCAACCACGGCGTCAATGGTTTCCTCGGTCCAGCTTTGATGCTCGCCGCGCTCGGCACCCATTCGGATGTAAGCGGGAAGCATGCGCTGCGCATGCGCGGCGATGCCGCCGCGGGTGTTGAGATCGATCGACTCGAAGGGTCCGACGACGGACCAGCGGAACCCCAATCCGTCGCGCACCAGCCGGTCGATATCGGCAGCGTTGGTGGCGCCTTCGGCAATCAGCGCATAGGCCTCGCGGAGCAGAGCGCCCTGCAGGCGATTGAAGATGAACCCGTCCTTCTCGATGCGCAGCATGATGGGTGAGAGACCGCAGCTGCGCATCAGGGCTTCGCTCTTGTCGATCGCCGCCGGATCGGTGAACGGTGCCGGGCATATCTCGGCGATACGCAGCAGAAACGGCGGATTGCCGGGATGGATCACCAGGCAGCGCTCACGCCCCGGCAGGATCGCGGCGATCTGAGACATGGGGATGAAGGAGGAAGAGCTGGCGATCACGCAATCATCGCTGGCAAGCTTGGCAAGCCTTGCCAGGACCTCGAGCTTTGCATCGCGATTCTCGGGGATGCATTCCTGCACATGCGCCGTCCCGACGACTGCCGTCGCGAGGTCGGTGGTGAAGCTGACGCGGCCTGCAATGACCGCCGGCGGCTCGTTCAGCAGTCCGAACCCGGCAAGCTCGTCAAGCCGGCCTGCGACGACCCGCTTAGCCTCCTCGAGATGAGCGGCGGCGATGTCGTGCAGCCGCACCATGCGCCCAGCGCTCGCGAAAACGATTGCCCAACCCGTGCCGATGCTTCCCGAGCCGATGACCGCAATGCTATCCGTGTTCATGTCGACAGGCTGTCTCCAAGACGCGATTGGCCTATAGGCTAGGATATGTTTGCAGCGCTTGGAACACCGCACAATGGGAGGCTCGCATGTTCGAATTGACCGGCAGAACCATCCTGGTGACCGGCGCTTCCAAAGGTATCGGGGCGGCGATCGTCGAGGCCCTCGGCGCTGCCGATGCGCATGTGGTTGCCCATTTTGGCAGCGATCGCTCAGGCGCCGAGGCAGCCACGGCGAGAATACCGCGCGACAGGGTGAAGCTGCTTGGCGCCGATCTGGCCGATCCTGGCGCCATTGACCGGTTGTGGCGCGACGCCGTCGCCTGGCGCGGCCGGATCGATGTTCTCGTCAACAATGCTGCCGTGATGCGACTCGAGGGCGGCATCGATGACAGCGACGCGGTGTGGGACCGCGTTTGGGCGGAGGCCCTGCAGGTCAATGTGCTCGCCCCTGCCAGGTTGATGCGCCATGCGGTGCGGCACTATCTCGAGCACCGGGGCGGCATTCTCGTCACCCTGTCGAGCTGGGCAGCTCAACGCGGCCCCGGAAACCCGGCGCTCATCGCCTATGCGGCGTCGAAAGGAGCAGTCCTCTCTGCCACCAAGGCAATTGCCCGCAACTATGCCAAGAACAACATCCTCGCCTTCGGGGTGGCGCCGGGCGTGGTCAGGACGCGGCTGTCGGAGCAGGCCTCGGCGGCGACCGGCGGCGAGGCCGCGGTGACGGCGACGCTTGCCATGGGCGAATGGGTTCCGCCTTCGGATCTCGGAAGCCTGATCGTGTTCCTGTCGAGTGGCGCCTGCCGGCATCTCTCGGGCGCTACCCTCGACGTCAATGGCGCGACCTATATCCGCTGAGTGCTGTCAGCGATCGAGCACCGCGGCACGGCGCTCGAGATAGAAGCCGTAATATTTCGGCAGGACCGCATAGGGGTTTTCGATCTTGAGCGCCTCGGCGGCATGAAACGGCCAGTTGGGATCGGCCAGGAGCTCGCGGCCCAGCGCGATCAGATCCGCATCGCCGGCCGCGAGGATCTGCTCCGCCTGCGGACCGTCGAGAATGGCACCGACCGCCATGGTCGCGATGTTCGCGCCGCGCCGGACTGCTGCGGCATAGGGCACCTGGAAACCGGGTTTCAGTCGTCGGCCCGACAGCGTCACCGAGCCGGCGATGCCTCCGGACGAGCAGTCGACCACATCGACCCCGATCGATTTGAGCTGGCGGGCGAGCGCGACCGTGTCCTCGATGGTGACACCGCCCTCGACACCGTCGATGGCGGACACGCGGTAGAACAGCGGCTTGTCCTCGGGCCACACCCGGCGGATCGCCGCCGTCACCATCAGCGGCAGGCGCATCCGGTTCTCCAGGCTACCGCCGAACTGGTCCGTACGCTGATTGGCAATCGGCGAGAAGAACGAGTGCAGGAGATAGCCATGGGCGCCATGCACCTCGACGATGTCGAAGCCGGCGGCGAGTGCGCGCCAGGCTGCCGCGACGAAGCTTTGGACAATCTCGTCTATTTCCGCCTCGGTGAGCGGATGCGGGACCGGATTGCCATCCTTCTCCGGCAACGGGCTGGGGCCGACCGTCCCCCAGGGTTCCTCCCCATCCGCTGCCGTTAGCGCCCGCGCGCCGTCCCAGGGACGTGTGGCGCTGGCCCGGCGCCCGGCATGGGCCAGCTGGATGCCGGAAAGCGCCCCATATTTGTGATGGAGATCGGCGATGCGCCTCAACCCGGCAATATGGGAATCGTCGTAGATGCCGGTGCAGCCATGGGTTATGCGGCCGTGACGCGTGACTCCCGTGGCCTCCACGAAGACCGCTGCCGGGCCGCCAAGCACCAGCCGTCCATGATGGATGAAATGCCAGTCCTGCATGTGACCGTCGACGGCCTGGTACTGGCACATCGGCGACACGACGATGCGGTTTCGCAATTGGCAATTGCGAATGCGCAACGGCGTAAAGAGAAGAGGAGCGGGCATTGGCAGTGCGGTGCGGGCTCGATCACTCCGCTGCGGCGGCGCGGGGCTTTGCCATCGCCTCCACCACGCGGTCGAGCTCGCCTATGACCTCCATGACCTTGGCGACCCGCGCCTCGCCCTCGCTGCCGAGCGCGCGGAAGGTGGTGAGCGGCGGACGCACATCGCCCACCGGATAGCCCTGCGCTGCCGCCAGCGCCTTGGAATAGCACTGATGACCGTAGGTCGGGTGCCCCTCCTGGATGATGGCGTAGATGCGATTGATCAGCCGCTCGATGCGCTTGGCCTCCTCGAAGCGACCTTCGGCACAGAGCTCGCAGATCCGCGTCGATGCGCGCGGGATGTAGTTGCCATAGGGATTGACGTAGCCGACGGCACCATAGAGATAGGACTCGACGATGCGCTGGCCGGCGAAGACGTTCATGACGCCTTGCGTCTCCTCGACGATGTCGTAGACGCGCGCCATGTCCTGGCTCGCCTCCTTGATGTAGCGGATCTGCTCGAACGCGCCGGTGAGCCGGGCCACCAGCTTCGCCGACATGTCGACATTCGAGGTGAAGGGATTGTTGTACAGCATGATCGGCAGCGCGACCTTGTCGCAGATCGCCTGGTAGTAGGCGAAGATCTCGTCGTCGGTCGGCGTATAGTAATAGGGAGGGATGATCATCAACCCATCGGCACCGAGCCTCTCGGCCTCGACGCTGTAACGCACGGCATGCGGCGTGTAGGCGTTCATGGTGCCGACCAGCACCGGAACGCGCTTGCCGACATGCTTGACGGTCTCCTCGACGAATTCGGTGCGCTCGTCCTCGCCGATGGTCAGAAACTCGCCCGAAGTGCCGAGGATGATCAGTCCCGGCACCCCCTCGGCGAGCTGCCAGTCGACGAAGCGCCGCCATGCTGGAATGTCGATGCGGCTGCCATCGGCGGTGAAGGGAGTGATGTTGACGGCGAAACTGCCGCGAAACGGCTGGGTCATTGGCGGCCTCCGGAGCGATCGATCGCGCATTTCGTATGCAACTTGCCTACAAGAAAGTAACACTCCAAAAAGGGTCGGGAAAGGTGGAGAACCGGGGGTCGCATGGCTGCTCTGCGGACCGATATTCTGGTTGTAGGTGGCGGGATTGCGGGCTGCGCCATCGCCTACTTCCTCTCTCGGCAGGGGGCTGAGGTCACGCTTGTCGAGCAGCATGACATCAACAGTCTTGCCTCCGGTTCGAACGCCGGAAGCCTGCACGCCCAGATTCCCCATGAGCCGTTTCTCCTCGAGGGCGAGGGGTGGGCGCGGCGGTTCGCGCCGGTGGTCCCGCTGCTCGTCGAATCCATCGCGCTGTGGAAAGCCCTGTCCGCGGAGCTTGGCGTCGATCTCGAGGTGACGACGCCGGGCGGACTGCTGGTGGCGGAGACGGATGCCGAGATGAGCGACATCCGCCGGAAGTTGGCGATCGAGCGCGCCAGCGGCCTCGACGTCCACCTGCTTGGGCGGCAGGAGCTCGAAAGCATCGCCCCCTATCTCACGCGCAATGTGGCGGGCGCAGCCTTCTGCCCGCTCGAAGGCAAGGCGAATCCGCTGGTTGCGACGCCTGCCTTGGCAGCCAGGGCCCGCGCCATGGGTGCGCGGAT
>Ga0209382_10012762_pt1 | contig 10361 bp, 7 predicted proteins | sample SoiMetdeltSBSDD5_FD_187599 | JGI IMG/M metagenome (GOLD analysis project Ga0209382, IMG submission 187599) | Bulk soil microbial communities from a Populus tree surrounding site in Tennessee, USA - Soil MetaG P. deltoides SBSDD5 (SPAdes) (version 2) | ecosystem: Environmental > Terrestrial >...
TGACCAAGGAGGAGGGGGGCCGGCACACGCCGTTCTTCAAGGGCTACCGGCCCCAGTTCTACTTCCGGACGACGGATGTGACGGGGAGTGTGGAGCTGCCCGGGGGGGTGGAGATGGTGATGCCGGGGGACAACGTGCAGATGACCATCGAGCTGATCACGCCGATCGCCATGGACGAGGGGCTGCGCTTTGCCATCCGCGAAGGGGGCCGGACGGTGGGTGCCGGCGTCGTCACCAAGATTCTGAAATAGGACGGTCAGTGCCGAGAGACAAAATCATTCTCGAGTGCACCGAGTGCAGAAACCGCAACTTCTTTACTGACAAGAACAAGCGGAAGCACCCGGAGCGGGTGGAGCGGCGGAAATACTGCCCCCGGTGTGATACCCACCGGGTGCACAAGGAGTCCAAGTAGGCATGGATACGGCGCAGGTCAGCCAGCGGTCGAACAAGCTGATCGGCTGGGTGCCCCGTACCCTGGGTTTTCTTGTGGCCGTCCGCGACGAGCTCAAGAAGGTCACCTGGCCCACTAGGCCCGAGCTGATCAAGGCCACTCGGATGATCATCGTGCTCTCCATTCTGCTGGGGATCACGATCGGTCTCCTGGACTGGCTGCTCCAACTGATTCTCGTTGGGGGAATCGCGCGACTCGCGCGCTAGGACATAGATGGAATACCGCTGGTACGCGATACAGACGACGGCCGGGCACGAAAACAAGGTTCGGGGGCTGTTACAGCGCCGGATCGAAGAGGATCCTCGTCCGGCCGAAGCAAAGCTGATCCGCCAGGCCCTGGTGCCGGTTCAGGAAGTGATCGAGATCAAGAACGGCAAGAAGGTCAATGTGGAGCGGAAGCTGTATCCGGGCTACGTGTTGGTTGAAATGGCCATGAGCCAGGAGGCCTTGCACGTAGTCAACAGCATCCAGGGCGTGATCAAGTTCGTCGGCACCGGCAAGATGCCCCAGCCGCTCCGGCAGGACGAGGTCAACCGGCTCCTGGGCATCGCCGAGGCTGTGGCCGAGGCGGAGCCCAAGGAAGAGATTCCGTTCCTCATTGGGCAGGTGGTCGAGATTACCGAGGGCCCGTTCTCCGACTTCAGCGGCACGGTGGAGGAAGTCCTGGCCGACAAGGGAAAAGTGCGGGTGACGGTAAGTCTGTTCGGCCGGCCGACGGCGGTGGAGTTGGATTACTTGCAATTGCGCGGACACTAACGGCCTAGAGTCAGTTTCCCGCCACCGCGCGGGTTATCGCGGGAGTCGCCCTAAGGGGCTGACGCTACAGGAGAAAAGATGGCAAAGAAGATCAACGCCATGGTCAAGCTGCAGGTCCCTGCTGGAGCGGCCACACCCGCGCCGCCGGTCGGCACCGCACTCGGGCCCCACGGCGTCAACATCATGGAGTTCGTGAAGCAGTTCAACGCGAGGACCCAGAGCCAGTCCGGGATGGTGATCCCGGTTGTGGTGACGATCTTCGCCGATCGGACATTCAGCTTCATTACCAAGACTCCCCCTGCGCCCAACCTGCTCCTGAAGGAGGCGGGCATCGAGAAGGGGAGTGGACAGCCCAACCGCACCAAGGTTGGCCGCGTAACCCGGGCTCAGGTCAAGAAGATCGCCGAGATCAAAATGGCCGATCTCAACGCCGCCGACCTGGACAGCGCCATGCGGATGATCGCGGGGACCGCGCGCTCCATGGGGCTGGAGGTGGTGGACTGATGGCCACCAGGGGCAAGAAGTTCCGCGCGGCGGTGGCCAAGGTGGACCGCACGCGCCAGTACGCCATTCCAGAGGCGGTGGCCCTGGTGAAAGGGTCCTCCTTTGCCAAGTTCGACGAAACCGTCGATGTGGCCGTCAACCTGGGGGTAGATCCCCGCCACGCCGACCAAGTGGTGAGGGGGACCGTAGTCCTCCCCCATGGAACCGGAAAGTCGGTTCGTGTGTTAGTGATAACCCAGGGCGACCGGGTACGGGAAGCGGAGGCGGCCGGGGCGGACTTCGTCGGGGTCGAGTTTATCCAGAAGATCAAGGACGGCTGGCTGGATTGTGACGTCATCGTGGCCACCCCTGACGTCATGGGTCAGCTCGGCCAGTTGGGACGGGTGCTTGGCCCTCGCGGGCTGATGCCCAACCCCAAAGCCGGCACGGTCACCATGGATGTAGGACGGGCCGTCCGGGAGATCAAGGCCGGCAAGATCGAGTTCCGGGTAGACAAGAGCGGGAACGTCCACGCCCCGGTCGGCAAAGTGTCGTTCTCCCAGGACCAGCTGGCTGCCAACGTTCAGGCCTTCATGGACACCATCGCCCGGGTGAAACCGGCAGCGGCCAAGGGCACCTACATCCGCTCGGCCACCGTCTCCAGCACCATGGGGCCGGGCGTGCGGCTGGAAACGGCGGGGTACCGATGAATAAGACTCAGCGCCAGGAAACGGTGGAGAGCCTCACCGAGCAGTTTCGGGCCTCGCCCAACCTCTACGTGACCGACTTTACCGGACTCAACGTGCTCCGGATGACCGAGTTCAGGCGGCGGCTGCGCTCGGCAGGGGTCACTTACGTGGTGGTCAAGAACACTCTGGCCCAGCGGGCCCTCGCAGCGAACCAGGTCACCGGCCTGGACGACCACTTGGCCGGCCCGACCGGGTTGATCCTGGCCGGACAGGATCCAATAGTGGCGGCGAAGGTGCTGACCGACTTCGCCAGGGAGTTCGAGAAGCCGGCCATCAAGATCGGCCTGGTAGACGGAAAGACAGTGACTGCGGACCAGGTCCTGCGATTGGCCGCGCTGCCGAGCAAGGACGTCCTGCTTTCGCAGTTGGCCGGTGCCATGCAGGCTCCCCTGGCACAGCTCGCTGGGGTCATGAACGGAATGTTGTACCAGGTCGTTGGCGCCCTCGAGGCGCTTCGCGCACAGCGTTCGTAACAAATCACCGGATGGAGAGACCAAATCGATGCCCACCACCACGCTGAGTAACGAAGAGATTCTCGAGGCGATCGGCAATAAGACCGTTGTCGAGCTGGCCGAGCTGATCGAGGCGTTCAAGGCAAAGTTCAACGTCACGATCGCGGCAGCCGCAGCGGCCCCGGCCGCCGGCGGGGGCGGCGGCGCGGCTGCTCCGGCAGCTCCAGCCGAAGAGAAGACCGAATGGACCGTCGTCCTCAAGGAGGGCGGAGCCAAGAAGATCCAGGTCATCAAGGCGGTCCGCGAAGTGACCAGCCTGGGCCTGAAGGAAGCCAAGGATGCGGTGGACAACGTCCCCAGCAACATCAAGGAAGGCGTGTCCAAAGCGGAGGCCGAGGAAATCAAGAAGAAGCTGGAAGAGCAGGGCGCGGTCGTCGAACTGAAATAGCGCGAAGCCTTGTCCCAAGCCGGGGCCTTCGCGGTCCGGTAAGGGGCCTAGCGGCTTCAACCTATTTCAGTGAGACGAATGCAAACTCGAAGCTCTATCTGTCTGTTCCCGAATTTTGACGAGCCCCAGATGCGCGGGTTGCGCCGGGGCCATTTGTGTTGCGCGAGAGTGAGTGACTGATGCCTGAGACCCGATCGGTAATCACGTTCAGTAAGCGCGAGGGGGGCATGCCGATGCCGCACCTCCTCGACATTCAGACCGCCGCGTTCGAGACCCTGCTCGTGCCCGACGATGTCCATGGCGCACGCCAGGATGTCTCGCTCGAGCGCGTCTTCCGGGACCTGTTCCCGATCACGGACGTCAACGAGAAGTACAAGCTCGAGTTCCTGGGTTACGCCCTGGGCGAAGCCAAGTACTCGGTAGAGGAGTGCATCGAGCGGGATATGACCTATGCCGCCCCGCTCAAGGCCAAGCTGCGCCTCGACGTCTACGAGGAGGTCGAAGGACAGAAGCGGCTCAAGAACGCCATCGAGAAAGAGGTTTATCTGGGCGAGCTGCCCATCATGACCCCGCTCGGCACGTTCGTGATCAATGGCGCCGAACGGGTCGTGGTCAGCCAGCTGCACCGCTCCCCGGGCGTGGTGTTCGAGGAGGACACCCATCCTAACGGGCAGCGGCTCTTCTCGGCGCGGATCATCCCCTTCCGGGGGTCATGGGTCGAGTTCACCATCGATATCCACGACGTGATCTATGTGCATATCGACAAGAAGAAGAAGTTCCCGGCTACCGCGCTGCTGCGGGCCTTCGGCCACGGGGGCAACGCCGACATCCTCAAGCTGTTCTTCGCCACCAAAGAGCTGAACCTGACGGGCAAGCTCGAGGGCCGGCAGGAGAAGCGGGAGGTCATCGGCTCCCTGCTGGCCGCCGATGTGCCCAATCCGGAAGACCCATCCGGTGAGCCCCTGGGTGTGGTGGGCGACGAGCTGACCCAGGAGCGGCTCAATGAAATGCGGCACAAGGGGGTCAAGACCGCCCTCGTGTTCGCGGGCTATACCACGCTGGACGTCCGGGAGGAGGAACAGCCGACCTCGACCCGGGACCGGCAGAACCACGTGCTGGCGTTCGATGCCGCCGACCCCGAGACCGGCGAAGTCGTGACCGAGGCCGGCGCCGAGCTGACCGATGCGCTTCGCAAGAAGCTGATCAAGGCCGGCGTCCATAAGGTGGAGGTGCTTCTTCCGGCCGGGCGGTCCGAATCGCCCCTGATCAAGAACACCCTGGCAAAGGACCCGACCCACAGCGAGGCCGAGGCCCTGGAGCAGATCTACGCCCTGCTCCGGCCGGGTGACGCCCCCAACCTGGAGACCGCGCGGCAGCAGCTTCAGAAGCTCTTCTTCAATCCGAAGCGCTACGACCTGGGCCGGGTGGGCCGCTACAAGATCAACCAGCGGCTCAAGCTGAAGACGGATCCGAATCACACGGTACTGACCGAGGACGACTTCGTCGCCATCATCCGCTACCTGATCGATCTCCACGATGGCCGTGGATTCACCGACGACATCGATCATCTGGGCAACCGGCGGATCCGCTCGGTGGGAGAGCTGATCGCCAACCAGTTCTCGGTCGGTCTTTCCCGGATGGCCCGCCTGGTCAAGGAGCGGATGAGCATCAACTCCGACCCGGAGAAGATCTCGCTCGACGACCTGGTCAATGCGCGGACGGTGAGCGCGGTAATCCAGGCATTCTTCGGATCGTCGCAGCTGTCCCAGTTCATGGACCAGACTAACCCGCTGGCCGAGCTGACCAACAAGCGCCGGCTCTCGGCGCTGGGTCCGGGCGGTCTGACGCGGGAGCGCGCCGGATTCGAGGTACGCGACGTCCACTACTCACAGTACGGCCGGATGTGCCCGATCGAGACTCCGGAAGGTCCCAACATCGGACTGATCACCAGCCTCTCGACCTACGCCCGGATCAACGACCTCGGCTTCATCGAGACCCCGTACCGGGGGGTGAAGGGCGGCAAGGTAACCGACGAGATCCGCTGGCTGTCCGCCAGCGACGAAGAGGACTACGCGGTCGCCCAGGCCAATGCCCCGCTCAATCCAGACGGCACCTTTGCCGAACAGCTGGTTCTGAGCCGGAAGGGCGACGACTACCCGCTGCTTCCGCCGGAGCGGATCGAATTCATGGATGTGGCCCCGGAACAGCTGGTCTCCATCGCTGCGGCGCTGATTCCGTTCCTGGAGCACGATGACGCCAACCGCGCGCTGATGGGCTCGAACATGCAGCGGCAGAGCGTGCCCCTGCTCTTTCCCCAGGCTCCGCTGGTCGGTACCGGCCTGGAGGAGAAAGTTGCGCGAGACTCGGGGGCAGTCATCGTCGCCCGCCGGGCCGGCACGGTCACCCGGGTTACGGCGGATGAAATCATCGTCGATGCCGGGACCAACGGCCACGGCAGCGTGGGCGAGACCCCGCTTGCGCGGCTGCACCAGCACGACCGCTATCGGGTCAAGAAGTTCTGGCGCACCAACCAGGACACCGCGATCAACCAGCGGCCCCTGGTCCGGCTGGGCCAGCAGGTGGGGGCCGGCGAGATCATCGCAGATGGTGCCGCTACCGAAGGCGGCGAGCTGGCACTGGGCAGCAACGTGCTGGTGGCGTTCATGCCCTGGTACGGTCACAACTTCGAGGACGCCATCGTGCTCAGCGAGCGGCTGGTGAAGGACGACGTGTACTCGTCTATCCACATCCAGGAGCTCGAGCTCCACGTTCGCGATACCAAGCGGGGGCAGGAGGAGATTACCCGGGAAATCCCCAACGTCTCGGACGAGAGCGTCGTCGACCTGGACGAGCGCGGGATTGTCCGGATCGGGGCCCATGTGAAGCCGGGCGACATCCTGGTCGGCAAGATCACCCCCAAGGGTGAGACCGAACTGTCGCCGGAAGAGAAGCTGCTGACCGCGATCTTCGGCGAGAAGGCGAAGGACGTGAAGGACAGCTCGCTCAAGGTCCCCCCCGGCATGGCCGGCGTCGTCATCGACGTCAAGATCTTCAGCCGGATCGAGGATCAGGTGGTCGAAAAGGACCGGGGCGAACGGATCGGCGAGGTGCGCCGGATCGAGAACGACGAGAAGGCCCGCATCAACGCGGTCATGCTGGACGAGCTCACCAATCTGCTCAACGGGCAGGAGGTGGCGCTGATGCTCAAGTCCGGCACGGTCGAGGAGTATCTGCCCGCCGGGACCCGGCTAACGCCGGCGCAGTTGGACCAGTTGGCGCTGGCCGATGTGGATCTCAAGACGCTGCGGGTGGCGAATAAGGCGGCCAACGAGCGCATCCGGGCAGCCATCGACATGGCCGCGCGGGAGCGGGCGAAGGTCGAGGAGAAAGCGGAAGACCAGATCGACAAGATCCTGCAGCCGGACGAGCTGCCTCCGGGCGTCATCCAGCTGGTGAAAGTGTACATCGCCGAGAAGCGGAAGATCTCGGTCGGCGACAAGATGGCGGGGCGGCACGGGAACAAGGGCATCGTGGCCCGAATCGTTCCCGAGGAGGACATGCCATTCCTGCCGGACGGCACGCCGGTGGACATCGTGCTCAATCCGCTCGGCGTCCCCAGCCGTATGAACGTGGGTCAGATCCTGGAGACTCACCTGGGCTGGGCGGCCAGGATCCTGGGCTTCGAGGCCAAGACTCCGGTATTCCGGGGAGCGGACGAGGCCGAGATCGGAGCCCTGCTCCGGCTGGCTGGATTCCGTTGGGCAGCCGAGGCACTGCGGCTGCGGGCCCGCCCGCCCGAGCTGACGCCTCAGGCGATCAGCCGGATGGTGCAGGACCTCAAGAAGGTGGCGCCCAACGGCGAGCGCACGACTCTGCTGGAGGCCGGCATCGCGATGCTGGGGTCCCGGAGCGCATCGCAGGAGACTCGGGACCTGTTCCAGTCGGTCCGGGAGTTCCTGACGGATGCGGCCAAGGAGCTGGCCGAGCGCGAGCTCGGTCAACGCCGAACCGAGCTGGATTTCCACCGGGCACAGGCTGAAGACAACGGCCGGGACGAGAAGGCGACCGGCAAGGCCCTCCGGGAGATCGAGAAGGCGGCCGGGCAGTCCGCGGCCGAGGCACTCGAGTCACTCGGCAGGTCTGGGCTGGCCGGACTGTTGGGGCCCAAGGGAGAAGCCGATGTGGATGCGGCGGCCAACGAGCTGCTCCGGGCAGCCGGACTGACCCCCGCGGGGAAGGCGCAGCTTCGCGATGGCCGGACCGGCCATCAGTTCGAGGGCGAGGTCACGGTGGGCTCGATCTACATGCTCAAGTTGAGCCACCTGGTAGACGACAAGATCCACGCCCGGTCTATCGGCCCATACTCGCTGGTCACCCAGCAGCCGCTGGCCGGGAAGGCGCAGTTCGGCGGTCAGCGGTTCGGTGAGATGGAGGTCTGGGCGCTCGAGGCCTACGGTGCGGCGCACGTGCTTCAGGAAATGCTCACGGTGAAGTCGGACGACGTGAACGGCCGCAGCAAGGTGTACGAAGCCATCGTAAAGGGGCAGAACCTGCCGGAGCCCGGCATCCCCGAATCGTTCAACGTATTGGTGAAGGAACTGCAGGCGCTTGGTCTCAAGGTCACCCTGGGGACCACCGAAGCGGGAGACGAATAAATCATGATTGATTTTCGAAGCGGTCGCGAGCCCAAGAGCTCGAGTTTCGACTACATCAGTATCCGCATCGCCGCGCCCGAGGAGATCCGCGGGCCGCGCGACCCCAAGGAGCGCGAGCGCCTGGAGCTCCAGGGCCAGCGCACCTGGTGGTCGTGGGGCGAGGTCACCAAGCCGGAGACGATCAACTACCGGTCGTTCAAGCCGGAGAAGGACGGCCTCTTCTGCGAGCGGATCTTCGGCCCGGTCAAGGACTGGGAGTGCCACTGTGGCAAGTACAAGCGGATCCGCTATCGCGGCGTGATCTGTGACCGCTGCGGCGTCGAGGTGACGCTCAGCAAGGTTCGGCGCGAGCGCATGGGTCATATCGAGCTCAGCGTGCCGGTGGCGCACATCTGGTTTTTCAAGACGCTGCCGAGCCCGATGGGCAACCTGATCAACATCACGCTGCGCGATCTCGAGCGAGTGATCTATTACTCGAGCTACATCGTCATCGAGCCGGGCAAGCAGGACGTCGAGTCCAACCAGCTGCTGGACGAAGACGAGTACCTCACCCTCCGGGCCAAGGCCCGGGAGGAGGGGGACGCCGCCTTCAAGGCTGACATCGGCGCGCCGGCGGTCCGGGAGCTGTTGGGCCGGATTGACATCCGTCGCCTGGCAGAGGAACTGCGCGCCGGCGTGGCCAGCGAGACCAGCCAGCACCGCAAGAAGCAAATGCTGAAGCGGCTCAAGATCGTGGACGCCTTCCTATCCTCCGGGGATTCGGGCGACCTGGCCAACAATCCGGCCTGGATGATCCTGGACGTGATTCCGGTGATTCCGCCCGACTTGCGGCCGCTGGTCCCGCTCGACGGGGGCCGATTTGCCACCTCCGATCTCAACGATCTGTATCGCCGGGTGATCAACCGGAACAACCGGCTCACCAAGCTGATCCAGCACAAGGCGCCGGAGGTCATCCTCCGGAACGAGAAGCGGATGCTGCAGGAGGCGGTGGATGCGCTGTTCGACAACGGCCGCCGCTCGAAGGCCATCCGGGGCCGGGGCAAGCGCCCGCTCAAGAGCCTGAGCGACATGCTCAAGGGCAAGCAGGGGCGGTTCCGGCAGAATCTGCTCGGCAAACGGGTGGACTACTCGGGCCGGTCGGTCATCGTGGTTGGCCCGGAGCTCCGGCTGCACCAGTGCGGTCTGCCTAAGGCCATGGCGGTCGAGCTGTTCAAGCCCTTCATCATCCACAAGCTGGTGGAGAAGGGCATCGCCGAAACGGTCAAGCGGGCCAAGAAAATCGTCGAGCGGGAGAGCCCCGAGGTCTACGAGATCCTGGAAGAGATCATCCAGGATCACCCGGTGCTGCTGAACCGTGCGCCCACGCTGCACCGGCTTGGCATCCAGGCGTTCGAGCCGGTGCTGGTCGAAGGAAAGGCCATCCGGATTCACCCGCTGGTCTGCGCTGCGTTCAACGCCGACTTCGACGGCGACCAGATGGCGGTGCACGTGCCGCTTTCGTTCGAGGCCCAGCTGGAGGCTCGCCTCCTGATGATCTCCTCGAACAACGTGCTCAAGCCGTCGGACGGACGTCCGGTGGCCGAGCCGTCGCAGGACATGGTGCTGGGCAGCTACTTCCTGACCAAACTGCCGGCCGGCTTCGAGGAGGAGCTGCGCAAGGCCGGCGCCGGGAAGGGCGAGGAGGTCCGCGCCCGGCTCTGGGCAGGTTGCAAGCACTTCGGCAGCCTGGCCGAGCTGGAGATGGCGCTGCTCAACGGTAGCGTCAGCTATCACACGGCAATCTGCTTCTGGTACATCCCACCCCGGGAGTCGGAGGAGGCCACTCCGCGCTGGCTTCGGACCACAGTGGGCCGGGTGCTGTTCAACAGCATTCTGCCGCGAAGGGTCGTCGCCGAGCTGGGATTCCGGGACGAGCTGATGAAAAAGAAGAACCTCTCGGAGCTGGTGCTGCAGAGCTACCGGCGGGCGGGGCTGGCCGACACGGTCACGTTCCTCGACCGGCTCAAGGACTTCGGCTTCCGTTTCGCCACCATGGGTGGGGTGTCGATCGGCGTCGAGGACCTCGAGATTCCCGCCGAGAAGACCGACCTCCTGACCGAGGCGGACGCGAGGGTCAAGCGGTTCCAGCGGGCGTACAACACCGGCCAGATCACCTTCGGTGAGCGGTACAACAAGGTGATCGACGCCTGGACCCACGCCAACAACGACGTAGCCGAGGCGATGATCAACTCGATGCGGGTAAGCCGCGGCGGGTTCAATCCGGTGTTCATGATGTTCGACTCAGGCTCTCGCGGCAGCCGAGACCAGATCCGGCAGCTGGCCGGTATGCGCGGTCTCATGGCCAAGCCGCAGAAGAAGCTCACTGGA
>Ga0209382_10012765_pt1 | contig 10360 bp, 19 predicted proteins | sample SoiMetdeltSBSDD5_FD_187599 | JGI IMG/M metagenome (GOLD analysis project Ga0209382, IMG submission 187599) | Bulk soil microbial communities from a Populus tree surrounding site in Tennessee, USA - Soil MetaG P. deltoides SBSDD5 (SPAdes) (version 2) | ecosystem: Environmental > Terrestrial >...
GCTCCGAGCGAAAAAAGGGAAGCGAATAAACCGGCCTCAGTGCCGGCGACTCGCCAAATCCGAAGGCCCTTAGATACCGCTACGGGGTGAATACGTCAATCTGCTGCGCCGAGCGATCTAAGAGCCACCCGCGCCTAACGCGTTTGTCGAATAACACCAAGTGCTGAAACTCGAGGCGTTCAATCCACCCCATCACTTTGTCGGGGAATCCGGCGCGCCGCAGATAGTCCACCGCGTTAGGGTCTCCGAGCTGCCCGACAATGAACAAACGAGAGGCGCCGCGCACTAGCGGCTTGACGCTCGCCGGATATTGCGTCGCGCCGATCACGGTTAGACTCACATGCCGGCCGCGATTCCAAAGGCCATTGACTACCGCGTCGCTCGAGTGGCCCGCTACCGTCTCGAGCTCATCACAGTAGAGCGCCAGGCCGCCAACCGCGCGCGAGAGTGACGGCGCCGTCGCGATTCGTTCAGGGACTAGCGCCGCACATAACTTGACGGTCTCCGCTTCCGTCAATGCGGCGTAGATGCGCCAGGCGCCGCGCGACGGCGCGAGCCGTTGCACTGCACGCACCACTTCGGCCGCCGTCTCGACAAGAATCACGCGACCGCCGAGCTCCGACCGCTTGAGCCACATTTCCCCGGTCACGTCGAGCACGATCACGCGCGCATAACGCGGGAGGATACGCCGCGACAAAAAGTAACTTTTCCCTGTGCCGGTATCCCCTACGGCGAAAACGCGATCACTCGCGGGGAGCATCCGCCGCCACTACCTCGCTCGAGCTCGAGGCGGGTTCGCTCGAGGCCTTGCGCGCCTTCCGCTCTCGGAGCATGGCGTCAATCTTCGGACTGCCGATCTCATACGTTTTGCCTAACGCAATCGCCCAGGGGATGCCCTCGACAATTTTGTCGTAATGCGGCAACGCAATCGGCGCCCAGGCGTCCGCGAGCTCCGAGGATTCCGGCCGCGTGATCACCATATGCTCACTCTGAAAGAGCTTGACGAGAAACCCGCCGGCCAGGTGAATCGACGCGCCGAGGGCCGTCGTTAGGTTCGCCAGCTTGTCTTGTGGCGTGAGCTCGAGCGGCGCGGCGGCCTTGCCTTCCGCCGATTCCGGCGACGGGACGCGCGCTTGCAACTCCGCGACGTAGCGCCGGAGGTCGCTCGCCTTTGCTTTGGAGATACGGCGCTTAGACCAGAGGTCGGAGCTCGAGCTCGAGCTCGAGGGTTGCGCCGCCGCCGGAGAGGATACGCCAGGCGGGGAGGCGGTGCCTGACGATTCGACGGACGGCGCAACGGCCGGCGATTCGACGGCCTGAGCTACCGCCTCGAGCTGTGCCGTATCGAGAGCCGGCGCCGCCTCCCCGCCAGCATCGAGCGCGCTCTCGAAGGTTGGCGCGGTCTCGGGTTTTGGGTCTGGCGCACTGGCGGCCGATTCGCCGTTAGGCGGCGGCGCGGTCCTCGAGCGGCGGGGAGGTCTGGCGGTAGATGTCTCCGACATTTGCGGCGTCAGGGTATGGGAGGCCTAAGAGCTCACACTCCCAGCGGACTAGGAGCGTTCGCCAAAGGGCGCGAGGATACCGCCACAAAGAGAGCGCCGCAACCCGCCAGGTTCCGCGCACATCCGCGCGCGCAATATCCTCCCACTCTGCCGGCGACCAGGAGGCCACTTCCTCGGCGCCGCTTTCGGGGAGCTCGGTTTGCGCCTCGAGCTCGAGCTCGAGCTGCTGTGCATGCGGGTAGCGGAGTCGGAGCTCGCGCGAGACGGTTAATTGCCGCGCCCCTTTCATGGCGTTTGCCCATTCCGACCAGAGTCGCGTATCTCGAGCCAGCGCGGCCCGATCCCCTTTGCGATTTGTCAGGTCGCGGAGGATTTGCCACGGTGTCCGATTGACCTTGCGGCCCTCTTTGGTGTGCGAGAGCGCGAGCTCGGCGGCTAGGCCCATCTTCGCGAGATAATCACCCGCCTTCGGCGCGGAGACTCTAACGCCATGCTCTCGAGAGGGCGCCGGCCAGGCCGTCCCTTGAGTGAACGCGGAGGCCCACCTCGAGAAAAACCAGGATTGCACCTCCGCGAGCGGCGGCGCCTTCCCCTCGAAATAAATCAGCGCGTGCAAATGCGGATGCCACCCATTCAACCCATGCGTTACCTCGAGGGCACGAACGAACCCGAGCACCTTATGCTTTGCTTTCCAGCGCACCCAGGGCGCGCCGGAGACGACGCGACGCCAGGCGCCGGAGACGTGGCGCCGGAGTGGTTTTAGATCGTTCCCGTATTCGTGAGGCGCCGTCAGCGTGATCAAAAGCACGGCGCCGGAGCTCTCCGCGTGACGCTCCCACAACATGCGCAACGCCTCGGCGCGGTCCTGCATGATCCGAGGCGCACAGACTGGACATTGCCACACTGAGTTACAGCGCAAGAGGCCGGAGAATGAGAGGGAATCGCCTCGAGCCCACAAACTGACCCCGCCGCTCGAGCTCGAGCCGAACAAGCGCGCGCGCCGACCGCACAGCCGAACGGCCTTCGACGGCGAGAGCTCGGCGCCAGTCTCACGCATTGCGTAACGGCCCTTCAAGGCCGGCGAGTGTTCTCCCGCCACGTCGCCAAACGTCAGCGGCGTATAGAGTTGACTCTCCCCGCTCGCCGGCAAACTGACCAGAGGGGGGGAAACTCTACTCTTACGGTGTTCCCGAGAGCACTGCACGGCCGCGCGCCTTACCCTTTTTCGTGCGCAAAGAGTGGCCCGAGGTCATGCGGGAGGCGGTTTTGCTTCCAAATGCGGCGCCATCCCTCGCCGCTTTCGTATTTCTGGAGCTCGAGACGCCTCACGCTCCGATCGTTCGCCCATCGCTGCAGCTTGGGCACGACCGCCGCCGAGGTTTCGGGGAACCGGCCCAGGATACGAACCCGACCGTTCGCGCGGAGGGCGATCACGCGGAGAGTGCCGTTTGCCGGCGCCAGGTTGACGCGAGAGCTCGAGCTCGAGCGGCGCGCGACTCTTGACCCTTCCGCAGATTCCGAGGCCCTAGAACGCCTCACAGACTGTCGAGCACGCTTCCGGCCGTCCCATCCTGGCACTTTAGGATCCCGTTTCATAACGGGAGCTCGGTTTGTCGTGCTCGAGCTCGAGCGACGGCCGTCTCCTGGCCCTCGAGCTGAATCACCGCGTCAATCGCGGCGCGCACAGCGTCGAGATAATTCGCGGCGCCAACACCATGCTTGCCGCCGTTCCAATCTCGGAGCGCCGCATAAATGGCGTCGCGCTCTTTCCTCGGGACTTTCGCCCAATGGCCTGGACACATCAAAGCTTTGCCGGCGCGCACGCTCTCGAGGCAATAGGGGATTTTGCATGCCGAGGGAATGCGCCGGCCCGTTAGGCAACCTTTCATAACTTCGGCCTCCGCTTGCTCCTGGGACTCTCGAGCTCGAGGGCGCGCCGTTGCTTGACGTGCTCGGGGAGCTCGGTGCCTGGGCGCGGTGCCGCCTCGAGGTCTCGGATATAGTGCTCGAGCGCAACCATTTCGCGCCGGCACAGCGTGATCACGTTCGCGAGCTCGAGGCCCTGAGTCGTCGAAGCTTCCTCGAGCACGCGGAACCAGTCCGTTAGGCGCTCGAGGGAATACTTGAGCTGTGCGATTGTTGGCGCCTGGCCGGCCTTGAGAGCGTTCTCACCCTCTCGGACTCCCCACCAGAGGCCCAGGCCGACGCCTCCCGCCAGCGCGATCACCAGGAGCGCCCAGGCCTCCCGCCCGAGCTCGAGCACAAAGGTTAGAAATTGCCGCATTGCGAACCCTCCCAGGGGATTGATTGTTGACAAATCGCCTAACTGCTGACATCACTTACAGCACAGCGGCGCGCCCTCCCAGGCCCCGTCAACCGTTGCGCTTAGACCCCGCAACGTCCCCGAATCGCCTAGCGAAACCCGTTAGGCGATTCTCTTTTTTGCTCCTGGCTGTGGTTGCTCTCGGCGGACTCCATGCATGCCGACAAAGGCGCCGGGGTCGGTATCTGAGCCGCCGAGGGACACCTCCCAACGCCCGTTAGGCATGGGACTGACGCACCGCTCCGCGCGCACGTAATGCGCGTCCGCGTCGGTCTCGAGCTTACGCCGTACTTCCTCGCGCGCCTGACGATAGGCGCCCTCGAGCGCCTGGGCGCGATTGCGGTAGGAGCTCGAGCTCACGGCCGGCCGTCAAAGAGTCGCGCGACGATGCGGCCGCCGAGGTTCCATCCAATGCCGGCGCCTAACGCCGCAATGAAATAGCCGAGGAAACACCAAACGCTCACGTCGGGATGCATGCTACTCGTCTCCTACGCCATCCGCTTGGGTTTCGGGTTTCGCGTGGCCCTGGCCGGTATACTCGCCAACCACCTGGGGAGCGTCGGAGCTCGAGCTCGAGCTCGAGGCGGGAGCGGCGGCCGTCTTTTTCGCGGCCGTCTTTTTCTTCGCGGTCATGCGCGTGCCTCCTGAAAAGGGATTAACCTAACGATCAAGAGCCGAGGGCGACGGGGAGTCAAAACGCGGGAGATTGGCACCCCCAATGCCGACGCCCTAACGAGAACCCGCCGCGCCTCGAGCTCCTAAACTTCCTCGACAATAAAGCGCGCCATTGACCGTTCCATTGTCGTGCCGGCGGGAGTCCCGACGCCAATGCCAGGATAGAACCCAACGGCCGCGCTCGGAAATACGGGCATGTTCGCGTCCCCGCTCACGGTGTGCAGCGTCGCGCCGTCTATGAGCCATTCAATGCGCGGCGTGAGGCTTTCGGTATAGCGGATGCCTAACAAATGCCAGGCGGTCGGATCGATGCCGGAGCTTGGGCCGTCCGTGATTGCGCCGGCCGCAATGCGCCGATAGCGCGGCAACCAATTCCCGCCAGAGTTAGAGCTCCAAATCGCGCCGGGGTCCGTGCCTAACAGCGTCAAGAGGCCGTTACTCGTCACCATTCCCGCCTCAACTATCGCGGTGCCGTCCACTGTGATGCGCGTCGGGCACGTCCAGGTGTAGCGACGGAAGGGCCGTAACATCGTCTCGGGAATGCTTTGCGCGTCATTGTAGCGCGTCGGGAGCGGCATCTTAAACGTGCTATTGCCGCCGACCATCACAATGCGCGCCGCGCCGGAGACGTACCTAACGAGTAGCCGGCCCGTGTTGGCCTCCGCGACGTTCGCGGGAGCTCCCGTTATGTTGGACATCATGCCAGGATGCACCGTCCATCCGCCGCCGGCATAACTCCGATATTCTACTTGCGAATTCGCGGCCGCCTGAGCGTTCGCGTCGAAACCGTCGAGAGCTTCGACGGCATCAATCAGCGTTCCGCCGGCAAATTGCGGGTTGCCGCTCCCGCGTTTAGAGGCGCCCATTAGCGGACTCCCGCGCCGGCACCGGCATACGTCACAGCCAGGCGGAAGATGCCGGCCGTTAGGGCCGTGAGCCTAACGCCTATGCCTTCCATTTCTCCCCGGCACGTCTCGCGGTCCACGCAATCGAAAGAGTCGCCGCGCACGATGTTGCGGAACCCCGCCGCCGCCGTTAGGCCGATCATCAGCATAACGGGAGCACCCGCCGGCATGTCTGCGACGTACACGTCCGTTACCTCGCGGCCCGCGTTCACAAGCGGCACCGTCGAGCCCACTGACGCAATCGTCGCCAGGTCTATGAAAACTTCCTCTACGTTCGCCATGAGCTCGAGCGTTAGGGTGAAAACTTGCCGCTCAGAATGAGCGCGCCAATCACGACCACGGCGACGACGACGACTAGGAGCGCCTGGCCGCGCCGCGTGCGCCACTGCGCATAGACGCGCGCCGAATCGCCTAACGCAACCGGCACGTATTTCGGCGCCGCCGCCAAAAATGAGGTTTGAATCAAAACGGTGTTTGCTGGCTTATTCGCGAGCGGCAACCCGATGTGCAAATGATCTGAGCCTAACGGGTACGTTATGAGCTGCGAGGTATCCAGGTCGAACCCCGAGGCCTCGAGGCGGCGCAAGAATTCCGCGACGCTGATTCCTACCGGGTCAAAATCCGCGGCGCTCGCCGTCATGTGCTGCGACGTGCTCGAGGCGCCAGGGAGTGTCGAGTTATGCGCCGCGCTGCGATACGTGCGGCCCTTCACTGCGAGCGGCACCCCTACCGCCGCGCGCACCCGCTCGAGCAAGGCCGCTAACGCCTCGAGGTTCGGCCGGAATACAGCCGGGGTTTCGTCGTAACGCATCTCTTTCCGGGAGAAATGCGCGCTAACGTGCGTGACGGATAAGGGCGCCATTGAATCGTTAGGTCAGACTGATCTAACCTGAACCTCAAGCGAAAACTGCGCGCGCACGTCCACCACATGCGAGGCCGCTACGTCGTCGGCAATGTGCCGCGCCATCGTCTCGGCGGCATGCTCGAGCATCTGTGCATAGGCGCCAGGCACTAGCCTAACGTCTCCTATCTCTTGGTTTTCGTGTAGGAGGATGTGCCCTTGCCTCGAGAGTAACACGGAAAGGTGAAACCTCACGACTCTATCCCCAACTCGCGGCCGTCCGCTCGAGTAAATGCATTGTCAGGCCGGGGAGCTGCTTTCGTGACGTAGTGGCGCCCGATCTCCATTGCGCCGCCTCGGTATTCTTCGGCCGCCGGCCGCTCGAGCTCCGACGACTCCCCGCGAGCCAGGGCGCGCGTCTTTTCCTCGGCGCGCGCGTCGAGCTCGAGCTGCGAGCTCAGTGCCGTTAGGACATCGGCCAGGAGGTAACGCTCCTGCACCGTGCGCGCGAGTGGCCGCGCCGTCGCCTCCCACAAGTGCCGCGCGATTTCGTCCGCGCTCCATCCGTCGCGATTCGCGCTGTCGATTTGGTGAATGATCGACGCCATAACAAAAGCATTGATCACGCGCAACGGTTTGCGCTCAGCGTCGGCGTTAGGTCGCTTTTTCATAACTCCCCCCAGGAGTAAAAAGTTTGTGAGACCCCGCATTTACTTGCCGCTTGCTACTTTCGCCCGCGTGTATAGGTACACGAGGCCGCCAATAATGACGGCCCAGGTCAAGAGTTGCAACGTATCAATGGTGTCGCTGATCACGTTTCGCCCGGAGGGCCGACTCGCCGGTTTGGGCGCTTCGCTAACGGCCGCTTGGAGTTGCGAGGCCCTATCCGCCTGGCCTTCGGCCGACGTTTCCCCGGCCGGAATCCGCTTGACGCGCACCACTTCCCCGCCGAGTCGCTCGGTCCAATCGCGAACGAGACTCGAGAGCGGGAGGGCGACGGGGAGCGTCGGAAACCGAACATCCATCACAAAGTAGGCACCCTGAGCCGAAGGCACAGAGGCCGGAAATCCTTTTTGCAACGATGCGAGGCCGATGTCAGCGAAGGCACCATAAAACCCCGAGCCCTCGCCGTTGTACCATCGTCGGCCTAACGCATCGCCGTTAGGCGAGAGGCGCGACGTATCGCGCACCACGATGCGCCATTTCTCCCCGCCTAACGGCATCGAGCCCGTATCCAATCCTAACGTTTTGATCATGGCCGGACTCCGATAATGACGACGGCGCCGACCGCGAGAAACACTTTCCACCAGGGGAACGGCGGCGCGACGATGATGTCCACCCTGGGGAGCTGCTGCGTTTCCTGGCCTAAGTCGTACAGAATCGACGGCGCGGTTTGTCCGCCGAAGGCCGCGCCAGGCGTTAGGGCGCGACTCGCGCACCCGCAACCCATGAGCATGTTAGCTGCCTCCGCTCGAGGGTTTCATCCGCGAGACGAGGAAAAGGCCCAGGATAATGAGCCCAACCACGGCGAGCACCTTGCCGGAGACCGTCGAGAACGCTCCGGCGGTCGGTTCCGCGCGAGTATGCACCGGAGCGTCCGGGTCGATTTTTTGATCGACGAGGATTCCGCCACCGCCGCTCCCCGCGTCCCCTGAGACGCCAGGCGAACCACCACCTAGGCCACCCTCGCCCTCGAACGGAATAAACCCGCTCGGGTCAGCGTAGACCAATGCATCGGGGTCAGTCGGGTCGCTCGGGAAAAACAAAGGCGTCGCGGTGCCGATTTCCGAGCTCACCACATTTTCCCAGGGGTCAGGCGTGCCGGCGCCCGATTCGCGCGGCCCTTCGGCAATGATAGCGGGAGCAATCCCCGCCACCTTTTCCGTTGCTGCAGAAACCGCCAGCGACTCGAGCGTTTGCTCGGCGGCTTGCGTCGCCTGAGTGTACGAAATCGGAATTGTGCCGGCGGCGGGAGTCGAAGGCACGACGCCCTGACCGCTTGGGCCGGCCTGAGCTCTCGAGTTAATAAAATTCCCCGCCGCGAAATATTGCTTATAAGCCTCCTGAATGAACGGGTTAGGGTCCGTGTACTCGTACGGTCCTAACGTGATGCCTAACGTATCTCGCGCCGAGAGTGCCGTTAGGAGATTCTGTTGCGTGTTCTGATTCGTGAGCTGCGCGATAGCAGCGTCCAGCGCAACAATCGCGGTGCCTATCGACTCGGCGCCAGGCGGCGGCGGATATGGGATTAGCGGCATGAGCTCACCCCTTTTTGCTCGAGAGGTATATCACCGCACCTAACGCGAGCGCCACGCCGGCCCAAATCGCCCACCTGGGCAAAATCTCATAGCCGGCCTCGCGCGCCGTTTCTTTGATGACTGGCGCAACTTTTTCGCCTATCGTTTCCACCTGGCCCATCAAATTGAGCTGTGCAATCGCGCGGTTGTAATTGAGCTGCGCATAGGCGCGCGACTCAGCCGAGCCGTAACCTCCGACCGGCCCGCTCGAGTCGAAGGGCGCGCCGGGGATGCTGGCGGCGGTGCCAAACTGGCCCGTTCGGTACTTCAGCCACTCGAGCGCCGCCTTATCGCCAGCGACGGCGCGGCGGAAAGCTTCATCAATGCGCCCGAAACGCTCTTTGTCCTTCGGGTCAACCGCTCCCGCGATTGCGCCGCCTATCGTTATGCCGGCCTGTACGGCCGCGAGCAATGCCATGTGTGACCCTCGAGTGATGGAGAGGCCAGGACGACGCGAGAGGGCAACCGCGCCGCCTGGCCTTCCGGTTTTCCTAACGAGTCAGGAAAGGGGAACCTGAGCCGTTAGGCGACAAACCCCCAACGTTCCGGCGGAAGTGTGAGCCCTGGGATTTCCTCGAGCTCGAGCACGCTCAAGCGAATGTTGCTCGAGGTGACTCCGGCCGTGATCGACGGCAACGCGTTGAATTCGTGACGTAGATTCGCGTTGCGCGCTTGGTTGATCACCTCCGCGAGCCGTCCGTTTCTCTGAAAGTTGAGATACAGATAGCCCGACGTGGCCGCCATGTCGCCGCCGAACTCGCGCACCGCGTCGCGCTGCAATTCCGTGTAAGGGATTTGCGCCGGCCCGATGTAGGTTCGCTGAGCGCCCAGGAAACGAAATCCGTTCGCCAGGATGTCCGTTACCTCTCCGATGTTGCTGTCCTGCTGAATCAAAATCCCTCGGAGGCGTAGGCTCGAGTCCATCAGCGTGCGCAACGTCGAGTTGGCCGTAGCGACGGGTTGCACGATCTCCCGCCAGAACGGCGAGAGCTTGGACGGAACGCTGCCGCGATCATCGTCATAATGCGCGATCACGGTCACGGTCGGCGTGCCTAACACCAACGTTGCCGGCCCGACGTTCGCAATCTGCGTGTTGTCAGGCACCCAGGTCACGAAGGCGCGCAAGCGCGTGTTGGGGTTGCGCTCCGAAAAGGCGGTTTCCGAGGGCGAGACGCTGAGCGGATTCGCCAACGGCATGTAAACGGTTTCCTCGAGATTGTAGACCGCGACTGGCGTAGCAAGCCTAACGCTCGGGAGCACCTGGCCGGAATGGATTTGCCCAATGACTCCGGCGCTGCGCGCGTCGACGTTTACCACGTCGCGCCCGTTGTCGTTCACTCCTAGTTTCGTGAATTGCGAGAGGAGAGAACCCCGATTGCGGATAGCCGTTAGGGCCGCAACCGTGACCGTCGCCACCTGACGGAACACAAACGAGAGGCCGAAAATCCGCTTACCGTTAGGCAAGTCGATGAACGTTCGGCCCTGGGCCGTGATGCCTGACTCTGGGGTCAGGAATTCTTTTTGCTCGACTAGCATGTGATCCCTCCGGGGAATGGGGTAGGAGGGTTAGCCAACGAGCTTTTTGACTGGGCCGATGCGATTTGCAACGGCGACGATCACCAGGACAAAGACGGCGAGCCCTACCGCCTTTTGCCAGGTTTCCACGGGTTTGAATGCGTCCACGTTAGGCGCTCCGAGCGAAAAAAGGGAAGCGAATAAACCGGCCTCAGTGCCGGCGACTCGCCAAATCCGAAGGCCCTTAGATACCGCTACGGGGTGAATACGTCAATCTGCTGCGCCGAGCGATCTAAGAGCCA
>Ga0209382_10012766_pt1 | contig 10359 bp, 12 predicted proteins | sample SoiMetdeltSBSDD5_FD_187599 | JGI IMG/M metagenome (GOLD analysis project Ga0209382, IMG submission 187599) | Bulk soil microbial communities from a Populus tree surrounding site in Tennessee, USA - Soil MetaG P. deltoides SBSDD5 (SPAdes) (version 2) | ecosystem: Environmental > Terrestrial >...
AGCGCGGCGGGAATCGCCAAGCAGGCGACGAGGATCCCGATCAGCACGAAGTCCATCGCGAGGAGGACGATGCCGATGATGAATCCGACGATCAGGACTCCGAGGCCGATCATCATCGGTCCTCCGCGGTCGGTGGTGCTCATGTGTCTCCCTTCGGTCGGGTGTCGATGGTTGCGTCAGCGGCTGCCATCGCCGTCAATCTTGACAGCCGCGGAGAGGCAACCGAACGGGCGGACGGTTGCCGGAGACGCATCTAGTAGTCGGCGAGCTCCCTCTCGCTTACGTCACGCGCATCGCTCCCGGCCGGGTCAGGGCCCAGATCACCCAGATCGCCATCGCGATCATCAGCAGCGACCAGAACGGGTAATAGGGGATGAAGAAGAAGTTCGCGATCGCGCTGATCCCGGCGAGCACGACCGCCGTCACGGCCGCCCACGCCGCCCCGCGGAAGAGGTAGAAGCCGGCGAGGATGAGCAAGACTCCGAGCAGCAGGTGGATCCAACCCCACGCCGTCGTGTCGAAGTTGAACGTGTAGTTCTGCCCGACGACGTAGAAGTTGTCGTCGATGATCGCCACCAGGCCGGTGATCGCCTCGAACGTGCCGATCAGGATCATCATCACGCCGGCAAAGGTGATTCCTCCGACGGCCCATCCGGAGACTTCCGGAGTGCCCGTCCTGTCGTCGTACTGGCTCACGATGTACTCCTTTCAGGTCGACGCAGGTCGAGTTCGACACTACGAGAGGTTTTCCCGCAAGGCATCGCCCGGACGGGTTGCAGCGGTCCGTCCATGATCCCCCCGTGGAACCAGTCCCCCTGACCACCCGTCGCCGCCGTCGGCCCCGAAAGCGGATCGTCCTCGCCGTCATCGGCGCCGCCTTTGCGCTCGCGACGTTCGCGTTCTTCCTGCCACAGATCGCCGACTACCGGGACGTCTGGGCAGTCGTCAAGGGGCTCTCGTGGGAGTGGCTCGTCGCCCTCGCCGCCGCGACAGTCCTCAATCTCGCCACCTTCGCCCCGCCTTGGCAGGCAGCGCTCCCCGGGCTCTCGTTCCTCTCTGCCTTCGTGCTCACTCAGGTCTCGACGGCGCTGTCGCTGGTCGTTCCGGGCGGAGCGGCGGTGGGGATCGCGGGCGCGTACGGGATCCTTCGGCGCTGGGGCTTCCCGGGCAGGGACATCGGGCGCGGCGTCACGCTCGTGAGCCTCTGGAACCAGTTCGCAAACCTCTCCTACCCGGTCATCGCCGTGTTCCTCCTCGCAGTGGAGGGCGGCAGCTCGGCCGTGCTCGCCACAGCGGCTTTCGTCGGCGCGGCGGTGCTCGGGATCGCCGTGGCGGCGCTGGGCGCGGTGCTCGCGAGCCGCAGAGCTGCCGCCGGGATCGGGGAGCTCGCTGCACAGCTCGCCGACTGGGCCCTGGGCAAGTTCGGTCGCGGGCCGGTCGCCTGGGGCGGAGAGAGCTTCGAGCGGTTCCGCCTCGAGGCGGCAGATCTCCTCAGGAGACGCTGGCACGTGCTGACGCTCGCGACCTACGGCGGCACGCTGACCGTCTTCCTCGTCCTGCTCGTCTCGCTTCGCGCCTTCGACGTGCCCGCGTCCGAGGTCACCGTGATCGAGGCCTTCGCAGCCTGGGCGCTCGCCCGCCTCCTCGGGACGATCCCGATCACGCCTGGCGGAATCGGCGTCGTCGAGCTCAGCCTCACCGCGACGCTAGTCGGGTTCGGCGGCTCCAACGCCGGCGTGGTCGCGGCGGTCCTCGTCTACCGGTTTCTCACGATCGTGCCGACGATCGTTGTCGGCCTCGCGGCTACCCCATACTTGAACCGGCGCGCAAGGAGAGAGACAGTCTCCGTGGAGGCGGAGCATTGACGCACGTACGCTTTAGGATCATCCCGATCGAATGATGAACGCCGCCGCCTCGCGCGCAATTCTCGAGGCCCCCAACAATAGGAGGAGTACGTGAGCACGATCTTGAGCACGCTCTTTGCCGCTGACTATCCGTTCCTCGAGGTCCTCTGGACCATGCTCATCTTCTTCCTGTGGGTGATGTGGTTCTGGCTGCTGATCGTGATCATCGGCGATGTCTTCCGGCGCCGTGACATCGGCGGCGGGAAGAAAGTCGTGTGGCTGATCTTCATTCTCTTCGTGCCCTTCGTCGGCGTCCTCGCCTACGTGCTGGCGAACAGCCACAGCATGGCCGAGCGGAACATGGAGCGCGCCCGATCCCAGCGGGCTCAGATGGACGAGTACGTCCGCGAGACCGCAGGCAGCGGTGGCGCTGCCGCGGAGATCGACAAGGCGAAGCAACTGCTCGACTCCGGCGCGATCACGCAGGCGGAGTTCGACGCGATCAAGGCCAAGGCCCTCGCGTGACACGGCTCGAACATCTCGCGCAGCTGAAGGCGCAGGGGATCATCACCGAGGACGAGTTCCAGGCGAAGAAAAAGCAGATCCTCGGGATCTAGTGCGCAAAGCGGTCGTCCTGTCGCTGCTCGCCGCCGCCCTGCTGGCCGGGTGCGGCGGCGACGACGGCCCGCCCAGCGCGACCGACTGGGCCGATGACCTCTGCTCGGCGCTGGGCGACTGGACCGATTCGCTCACCTCCGCCGCCCAGTCGGTGACGGAGGAGCCCTCGCGGGAGTCCGTCGAATCCGCGGTGGACGACGTCGAGGGGGCCACTCAGAAGCTCGTCGACGACGTCGATGACCTGGAAACGCCCGACCTCGAGTCCGGGCAGCAGGCCGAGCAGTCCGTGGACGAGCTCTCGGACTCGCTGAGCGCCGAGGTGGAGAAGGTCAAGGAGACGGCCGAGAACGCAACGCTCGGAAACATCAGCGAGTCGGTGACGGCGATCAGCCAGTCGTTCACCGCGATGAGGCAGCAGATCTCCGCTGCCTTCACCGAGCTCGAGGGGCTCGACCCCGGTGGCGAGCTGAGGACGGCCTTCGAGGAGGCCGACTCCTGCAGCGAGCTGCAGACGGGCTAGATCCCGACGCTCATCGGCGAGGTGGCCACCCAAGCGGCCGCGCCGAGGAACACGACCCACCCGACGGCCAGCATCGCCGTGCGGAGCCCGGCCGCGGTGAGCTTCGTGCTCATACCGGCAAAGAACAGCGCCACGGCGAAGAGGACGACGGCGAGCACGTAGTTCGAGGCCCGTTGGATGTCGCGCCGCACCGTGGCCGAAAGCACCTCGGCCTGCGCGTCGAGCCGGGCGGCCTTCGCCGCCGAGTCAAGCTTGTATTCCGGGAGGGCGAACGGTGTCGGAGCGGCGTCCGTGTTCTCGAGCGGCCTCGTCCCGATCCAGGCATTGAACGCCGGCCTGAACTCATCGCGAAAGCGCGTGCGGTAGAAGCTCGCCAGCTCGTTCTCGTTCTGCGCGTAGGCGTCGACCCACTGGATGAAGGTCGCGATGTCCACCTGAGTCAGGGCGTTCGTGCGGTCCGCAGCCCGGGCTGCGTCGATCCTCGTCTTGTTCACACGGCTCGACGTCTTCGCCTGCTCGCCGTTCCAGCGCGTCGCCTGGTAGCTGCTCCACGCCGTCGCGACGGCAGCGGCTGCGAGCAGGATCGTGGCGGCGAGCTCGGCCCAGTTCCGCTTGGCCGCCGTGCTCACGAGGCGCGTCCTCGCTCGTCGCACGGCGGTTCGGGAGCCCGGTCGACGGCGACCAGGGCCTCCTCGACCGTGCGCAGGATGCGCTCCATGGCGACGGGTTGAATCCCTCCCGCGCCCTCCTTGAACGGGGTGTCGAGGAACTGGATCAGGAGCAGCATCGCGGCAAGCGTTGACGCGACCGTGCCCATGAGCATGGCCTGGGAAAGGGCTCGCTCGGCGCTGTCGGCGAAGAAGAACATGTAGCCGACGATCACGATCGAGAGCAGGATCAGGACGATCCAGAGCGGGGACGGGATCACGCCTACCGCCCCGTGGAGCCGGTCGATCCGGGCCGCCTCCCGTTCCGCGGTGTGATCGAGCCACTTGTCGTACGCCGACTCCTCCACCGGCGTCCGCGGTTGGAAGCTGCGGATGGTTCGGAAGAGCTCGACGCCCCAGGGGTTGACCTCGTCGACCGGGCTCCCGGACTCTGCCTCCGGCCACTCGACGTGGACGACCGAGCGGCCGTAGCAGACGAGCTCGCCCGTCAGCTCGGCGGACACGGCCGCCGGGAAGAACTGCGCTGTCTCGATCTGACGCCCGACGGCGAGGGACTCGTCTTCCGCGCCCACGCGGGACTTGTCGTAGCTCGTGAAGGCGAGGAAGACGACGAACCCGACGAGTACGGCGAAGCCCGTTGCCAGTACGCCGAAGACCCCGGCAGCTCGGTCGCCGTCGGCGAAGTAGCTGCCCTCCGGAGCGCGTCGGCGAACGAGCAGCATCGCTGCTACACAGGGCACCGCGACGGCGACGATGATCAGCGCTGCCCAGACGAGGTTCATGGCTCTGTCGGCCCCCGTGCCGCAGGTGGCAGCCTCATGGAGGCGCGAAGGTCCTTCAGCGGCGTGTCCGGGACCTTGATGACGCCGCGGGTCGGACGATCGAGGTCGAACGTCACGAGCAGCAGACCGCTGACGAGCGCGGCCGCGAGCACGACCATGACGACGCCCCGGCCGACGAGCGCGAGATAGAAGGCGAGCAGGCCCAGCGCGATGGCGGCGCCGATGACCTCGAGCGCGAGCACGGCACCTGGCACCCGGTTGTTGAGCGCGGCCACCCGCACGGTCTGCTGGTCGATCATCTGGTTGAGCGTCTCGACGTAGAGGCGCGGCGCGCTTGCCGTTGGCGCCCCGTCGAGAGCCTGGCCCGCGAGCCGCCACAGCTCACGCTGGAGAACCTCTCCGTCCGCCTGGGCGCGGCGGGCCTCGTCGCTGCTCGGCACCGACTCCGAAAGGCGGATGCTCGTGTCCGTGTACCGCCGGAGGAGATCGAGCGACTGCGTTCGGACCGGCTCTGAGAGGGTCTGGGCTCGCAGGTACGTCGTGCCGATCCGGTTCGCGTCCTCGACGACCGCCGCCCGCCTCGTCTCGTAGCGCCCGACCGCGAGTGCAAGCCCGAAGGCGAGGATCAGGCCGACGACCCCGAGGAGCGCCGCCTGGAGGGCGGCGAAAGGCTCTCGTAGCACCTCCGACCGGTGCCGTAGGTACCTGCCGAGCAGTGCGCCCAGGCCGGTCGTCCCGACGACGACCGCAAAGAGGATGAGCGCGAGCTCCCAGCTACTGAGCCGGAAGAACAGGCGCCTTCTCCGCTATCTCTACCTCGAGCGTCAGGCCGTCGAGCGCCACAACCCGGACCTGGGCTCCGGCCGGTATGGCCTCGGTCGCGTGCGCCTCCCACAGCTCTCCGTGGACACGGACGTGGCCCTCCGGCTCCAGCGGCTCGACAGCCTTGCCGACGGCGCCGACGAGGTTCTCCGCTCCGGTGACGACCTTCGCGCCGCGCATCCGCCGGTAGAAGTACAGGACTTCGAGGCTCCAGAGTGCGAGCGCCGCGAGCGCGCCGGCGACGTTCCAGGGGTCCGGAAGAAAGAGCAGGAGCAGGAGGGCGAGCAGGAGGAACACGGCTCGCCCGAATGATCCGGCCGCGACGCGCACTCAGCATCACCCCGATTGGGCGATGAACGGCCCCTCGGTCAGGCGGAGGCTGATGAGCGACCAAGCCGATCGAGGAGGCATCAATGCCGGAGCAGCCAGAACCGGGGCGCGACGTCCTGCCGATTCCGGATCGTCCGTACGACGGGAAGCTTCCGATGGACGCGAAGGATCCGGAGGCGACGTTCCCGCCGATCGAGCCACTCCGGCCCCCGGCCGGCGCGCCCAACGTCCTGATCGTCCTGATCGACGACGCGGGTTTTGGCTCCCCCAGCGCATTCGGGGGTCCCTGCGAAACGCCGACCGCCGAGCGCCTCGCGGCCGACGGGCTCAAGTTCAACCGTTTTCACACCACCGCGCTGTGCTCTCCGACTCGCGCTGCGCTCCTCAGCGGCCGGAACCATCACTCCGTCGGAATGGGCGGAATCACGGAGATCGCGACCTCGGCGCCGGGCTACAACTCGATCCGCCCGAACACCTGCGCGCCGCTCGCCGAGACCCTGAAGCTGAACGGCTACTCGACCGCGCAGTTCGGCAAGTGCCACGAGGTGCCGGTTTGGGAGACCAGCCCGATGGGGCCGTTCGACTCGTGGCCTTCCGGCGGCGGGGGATTCGAGTACTTCTACGGCTTCATCGGCGGCGAGACGAACCAGTACTACCCGGCGATCTACGAGGGCACGACGCCTGTCGAGCCTGACAAGACGCCCGAGGAGGGTTACCACTTCACGGAGGACATGACCGACAGGGCGATCGGGTGGATGCGCCAGCAGAAGGCCCTGATGCCCGACAAGCCGTTCTTCGTCTACTTCGCGCCCGGAGCGACGCATGCGCCCCACCACGTCCCCGAGGAATGGTCGGCGAAGTACAAGGGCCGCTTCGACCAGGGTTGGGATGCACTACGGGAGGAGATCTTCGCCCGCCAGAAGGAGCTCGGGGTGATCCCGGAGGACGCGGAGCTGACCGCCCGGCACGACGAGATCCCGGCCTGGGACGACATGCCGGAGGAGCTCAAGCCGGTGCTCGCGCGGCAGATGGAGATCTACGCCGGCTTCATGGAGCACACCGACCACCATGTCGGCCGTCTGGTCGATGCGCTCGACGACATCGGCGTCCTCGAGAACACGATCGTCTACTACATCATCGGCGACAACGGCGCCAGCGCGGAGGGCGACCTCCACGGCTGCTTCAACGAGCTCATGAACCTCAACGGCGCCGGCGCGCTCCAGACAACCGAGTTCATGGTCTCGAAGATCGACGAGTTCGGCACTCCGGCCGCGTACAACCACTACGCAGTCGGCTGGGCTCACGCGATGGACACGCCGTATCAGTGGACGAAGCAGGTCGCCTCGCACTGGGGAGGGACCCGCAACGGCACGATCGTGCACTGGCCCAGCGGGATCGAGGCGAAGGGCGAGGTGCGTTCCCAGTTCCACCACGTGATCGACGTCGCGCCGACGGTGCTCGACGCGGCCGCTCTGCCGGAGCCGACATCCGTCCACGGCGTCGAGCAGCGGCCGCTCGAGGGCGTGAGCATGCGGTACGCGTTCGACGAGGCCGAAGCGGCTGAACGGCGCGAAACGCAGTACTTCGAGATGTTCTGCAACCGCGGCATCTACCACCAGGGCTGGACCGCGGTCACGCGCCACTCGACTCCGTGGGTCATGGCCGAGCTGCCGCCGTTCCAGGACGACGTGTGGGAGCTCTACGACACGAACACGGACTGGAGCCAGGCGCACGACCTGGCCGCGGAGATGCCCGAGAAGCTCGGCGAGCTGCAGGAGCTCTGGCTCGAGGAGGCCCGAAAGTACAACGTCCTCCCACTCGACGACCGCCGCGTCGAGCGCTTCAACCCCGACCTGGCCGGCCGCCCAATGCTGATCAAGGGGGACTCACAGCTGCTCTTCGGCGGCATGGGCCGCCTGAGCGAGAACGCGACGATCAACATCAAGAACAAGTCGCACTCGGTCACCGCCGAGGTGGAGGTGTCCGACGAGGCCGCCGAAGGCGTGATCATCTCCCAGGGCGGCGCCTACGGCGGTTGGAGCCTCTACGCGAAGGGCGGGAGGCCGAAGTACTGCTACAACCTCTTCGGCGTCCAGCTCTTCCACGTGGAAGGCGAGGCGCCGATCGCCGCCGGGAGGCACCAGGTGCGCATGGAGTTCACCTACGACGGAGGCGGCCTCGGCAAGGGCGGAACCGCCACGCTGTACGTCGACGGTGGGCAGGTCGGCGAGGGCCGAGTGGAGGGGACCGTGCCGATGATCTTCTCGGGCGACGAGACCTGCGACATCGGCTCGGACACCGCGTCGCCCGTCTCCGACGAGTACACCGTCGAGGAGAGCCGCTTCAACGGCACCGTGAACTGGGTGCAGATCGACATCGCCGAGCGCGCAGAGGACGTCGACCACCTGATCTCCCCGGAGGAGCGACTCAAGATCGCAATGGCGAGGCAGTAGACCCGGCGCTCAGCCGAAGACGCGGGCCCGGATGTCGCCTCCAGCGGCAGCGATCTCACCGAGCTCGTACAGGAAGTCCATGGTCTCGACATCGGGCTGAAGCTCACACGAGCCCCTGAACCCGCTCGAGCGAAACGCCAGCACCACTGCGAGCAAGCAGCGGATCAGGTCGTCGGCAGCCTCCTGCAGGGACGCGCCGCGCCCGCGCGCGAGAGCGCCGACCTGCAATTGCACGAGCCCGCCACTCTCTGTGACCGTCAGCGAGGGCATGAAGAAGGCATCGGCATTCGGTGCCTGATTGACGAGCAGGCCTTCGAGGCGGATCAGCGATCCGACGAGGCCGGCCCGCGGCACATCTCACTCTCTCCTCTCGACGGCTCCCGGCGGTCTGGTCGGGATGCTCTGGGCCAGGAACAGGGCAAGGACGGCGAGCACGGCCAGGATCGCCAGCGCAGAGCGGAGGCCGTCGAGCCGGGCCTCTGCGTTGGCGTCCACGGCTGCGTCGGTGGTCTCCGAGGTTGCGCCCGCTTCTTCGAGTGCAGTCTCGAGGTCGGCGTCGGAGATGAACGGGATGCCGCCCGCGAGCTCGACCTGCGCCTGCTGCTTCGCGCTCGCAGGGATCGCCTGGCTCTGCTCGATGTTCGTGAGGAACGAGGAGGTCAGTGTCGCGATCAGCAGCGAGCCGGCCAGCGCCGTGCCCAGCGAAGCGCCGAGGTTCGTCATCGTGTTCTGGACGCCGCCGACCTCGGGGCTCTGGTCGTCCGGCACCGCCGAGACCGTGACGGCCCCGAGCTGCGAGGCGAGCGCCCCGATTCCGAGCCCGACGAGCAGCATCGGCAGGAAGACGATCTCCGCGCCGGCTTCCGCGTCGAGCGCGCTGAGAAGCACGACCGTGCCGGCAAGGAGTGAGAGGAGGCCGAGTCGGACCACAAAGCGCGGCGAGGCGTTCGGGAACAACTTCGGAATGCCGATCGCCGCCGCCAGCAACGTCACCGAGAGCGGGAGCAGCCTGATACCGGTGTCGATCGCGGAGAGGCCGAGTGCGACCGAGAGGAAGAGGGGCACGACGAAGAAGAACCCCGCCTGGACGAGAAACTGGAAGAAGAACATCGTCAGGCCGCCGGTCAGCTGCCTGTTGCGCAGCATCGCAGTTCGCACGAGCGGCTCCTGGCCATGCGACTCCCGGCGGGACTGCCAGCGGAAGAAGACCCAGATCACGAAGAGGCCGCCGATGATCAGCCAGATCGTCGGGGACAGCCCCGCCCACGACGGTCCGCCGGTCTTGGGCTGGATCCAGCCCCACTCGCTCGAGCGGAGGACGCCGAAGACGAGGAGCCCGAGGCCGAGAGCCGAGAGCACGGCACCGACGACGTCTAGCTGGGGCCGCTTCTCGACCGGCGCGTCCTCGATCCGCCGCGTCAGCAGCAGGATCGCCAGCACGACGATGACCTCGCCTGCGAACACCCAACGCCAGGAGAAGTAGGTCGTGCAGAAGCCCCCGATCAACGGACCGACCGCGACGGCGACCGCGCCGGCGGCGGCCACGAGCCCGTACGCGGCGGGCCGTCGCTCCGCGGGAAAGTTCCCGGCGACGAGGGCGACGATCGCGGGCATGATCAGCGCCGCGCCGACGCCCTCGAGGAACGACCAGCCGAAGAGCAGCACGGGAAGACTCTGGGCGATCGACGTCGTGAGGGACCCGCAGCCGTAGATCACGCAGCCGATCGCGAAGGCGCGTTTCCGCCCGATGATCGCGCCGATCTTCGCCCCGGTGATCATCAGCGCGGCCATCACGAGCGTGTAGGCCGTGATCGCGCCCTGGATCCCCGTCACCGTCGTACCGACGTCCTTGGCGACGGTCGCTATGGACACGTTCATCACGGAGCTGTCCAGCGTCATCAGGAACTGGCCCGACGCAAGCGTGAAGAGGACGAGCATGGCGCCGCTCGCGCGCGCCGACGGGGCCGTGTCGGCGGCGGTCGTCACAGGCGCGACTCTCTCAGAACGGTCACGCCGCCGAGGATGCGCCGGCACGCAGGTGGCTCTGGAGCTGCTCCACCTCGTGGTGGACGAGTGCGGTCGAGTACGCGAGCTGCTCCTCGCTCGGCGGCGTCGAGCCGAGCCTGAGCTTCCGGTCCGCCTCGAGAGCCGCCGCGAGGTCGTCGAGACGCACGCGGAGCGCGCCGGCCGCTGGGCTCGACTGATCGTCTGGCGCGCTCGACTCGAGCGACCGCGCTTCGTCGGCGAGCGTCTGGACCTGACCGGTGACGAGCGAGCCCTGGCCGACGACGTCGTCAAGTGCGAGGAGGCTGCGCCGTGAGA
>Ga0209382_10012767_pt1 | contig 10358 bp, 8 predicted proteins | sample SoiMetdeltSBSDD5_FD_187599 | JGI IMG/M metagenome (GOLD analysis project Ga0209382, IMG submission 187599) | Bulk soil microbial communities from a Populus tree surrounding site in Tennessee, USA - Soil MetaG P. deltoides SBSDD5 (SPAdes) (version 2) | ecosystem: Environmental > Terrestrial >...
GCGTCGCTCGACGCCAAGCGATCCCAGGCAGCCGCTCGGCCCGATGCGAACGACCCGTCGGCCTCGCTCGATTCGGAGGCTGGTCCAGCACCCCAGCCTTCGACCACGCCCTCGGACGACCCGACGACGAGGTAGCGCGGTCGGTCGCATCGTTCCCGGCGGGACGCCATCGGTCGTGGCGACCGATCGTGCTGTCGGTTGTCCGCGACCGTCGAACGTGCGACACGCCACCGACCCGGTGCGTGTCGATCGCTACGCTTCGAGTGATGCGCCAGCGACCCCCGGAAAGGAATGCGCCCATGCGAACCCGACTCGCCATTATCGCCGCCACCGCCGTCCTGACTGCCTCGCTTCTTGGTTGTGAAAAAGGCCAGACGAACGGCTTTCTCATCTCCGGAACCAGTTCAGACGCGCGTGTTCGGGTGTTCAACGCTGTGACCACCTCCGCGGCCGTCGATTTCCTCGTCGACGGTCAAATCGCCGCCTCCGGCATCGCGTTTGGCGCGCCATCGGGATACGTCTCCGTCCCCCTCGGGAATCACCGGCTGCAGATCCGGTCTGCCAGCATCGGAACCATCCTCGTCGATTTCACGCGCGACTTTACGTCGGCAGGCGCGTTCAGCCTGATTCCGGCTCCAGGTCTGGGTCAGTCCGGAGCTCTGGTCACGGCTGACGATCCGACGCCGACGGCGGGGCAGACGCGCGTCCGACTCATCAACGTGGCCGCGGCCGCGGGGCCAGTGTCCGTCTACGTGACCGCGCCAGACGTCGATCTGACGTCGGCGACGCCGTCCGTCCCCATTCTCCCCTTCGGTGCCGCGTCCGACTACGTCACCACGACGCCGGGGACCTATCGGATTCGCTTCACGCGCGCGGGGAGCCCTAGCGAGGTATTGCTCGATACGGGTGGTGTCACCTTCGGAGCGGGCTCGGTGAGATCACTCGTGCTCACTGATTCACCGGGTGGCGGTCTGCCGACCATGATGTCGAACATTTCGGACGCGAGCTGAGCGGGACCGCAGCGGGCCGCATTGACGGCGGGTGGAAGTGTAGACCTCATTCGGGATAGGGAGTCCGCTCGGATGAACGCATGCGGTTGACGCTCGCGGTTACGCTACTTGTCGGCGCGATTCTGCTCTGGTTCACGTCGAGGCGAGAGCGCGGGCGCATCCCGCCATGGGTCCCGATCCTCGCGGTGGCGATCGGAGCATTGGGGCTCAGTACGGCGGCGAGCACTCGTGTCGGACTCGCGTGGAGCATCTCGTCGATCTGCTTCAGCATCATTGCGATCGTCCTCATCCTCGTCGTGATTCGCGAGATCCTCCGACGCTAGTCGTGGGTTGGTTTTCGGGTTGGGGTCAGGGTCAGACCTGGCCTCCAGCCCCTGACGCCGACCCACGACTCAGTCCCGGCGCTTGCGGGCGAGGAACGCGACGAAGACATTCGCGGTCGCCGACAACCAATCTCTCCCCATCGACATGCGCGTAGCCCGCCCCTTCGGCGCCACCGCGACCGTTCTCGCGCTCGCGTGCAGCCCGTCCAACCCCGCTCCCGCCCCGACGCCCGCCCGTTCCTCACCGCCGACGAATCAAGCCGCACCACCCTCGACGACCCAGCCGCCTGCGTCCGCCGGCGCGTCGCAGGGGCAGGGCGTCGCTACGAGCATCGCGGCACGCACGGGGGGCCTCGAGCGCCGTTCGGGGCTGATCCCGTTTTACGTGGACGATAGGCAGGGACGGCTGCTCCTCGAGATCCCTCGGGACTCGATGCGTGTGCTAGCGTTCTTCCAGCAGTCCACGGGACTTGGCTCGAACCCGATCGGCATCGACCGTGGCGCGAACGGGCCCGACCACGTCGCGCGGTTCGACCGCAACGGCGATCGCGTACTCGTCGTATTCGAGAACTGGAACTACCGAGGCGAGTCCCAGCGTGACCCGGGGCTCGCCACGACGATCGCCGAGTCGTTCCCGCAGAGTACCGTTGCGTCGCTCCAACTGCTCGCTGTCGAGGGTGGGCGCATGCTCGTCGACGCGACCGACTTCGTGTATAGGGACTGGCTGGACATTGCTGGAGCGCTCGCGCGCAGCAACGAGGGGAACTACTCCCTCACCCGCGACCGATCGAGCATCGACCGCCGTTACACGAAGGGCTTTCCGGAGAACACGGAGATCGACGTCGCCCTCACGTTCGCCGCGCAGGGGCGTCCAGGCGGCACGGTCTCGTCGATCGTTCCGGATGGCCGGGCGTTCACGCTGCGCCAGCACATCTCGTTCGTGCAGCTGCCCGACGTGGCGTATCGACCCCGCGTGCTCGACCCCCGTGTGGGATTCTTCGGCATCACGTTCAAGGACTACGCGCAGCCGATCCAGGGACCGCTGGAGCAGCGCTGGATCTCGCGCTACCGGCTCGAGCGCGTGAACCCAGCGGACCCGAACAGCCCGTTCCGCAAACCCATCACGTACTACATCGACCCTGGCATCCCCGAGCCCCTGCGTACGGCAACGGTGGAGGGCGCGCGATTCTGGGAGGAAGCGTTCAACCAGGCCGGCCTGCGGGGCGGCTTCAAGGTCGAGATGCTGCCGGCCGGCGCGGACATCATGGACGCGCGCTACAGCACCGTGATGTGGGTGAACCGGAACGAGCGCGGGTGGTCGTTCGGCGGATCCCAGGGCGACCCGAGAACCGGCGAGATCCTCAAGGGCGTCGCCCACATGGACTCTCACCGGAATCGCACGGATTACAACATCTACGCGGCGCTCGTCGGTGCCGCCCCCGCGGCTGCCGATACGGCGTTCGTGCTCGCACGCATCCGCCAGGTGACCGCGCACGAGATCGGTCACACGCTCGGTATGTCGCACAACTACATCGCGAGCACGTACGAGCGCGGTTCCGTGATGGATTACCCGGCGCCTCGCGTTAGGCTGAACGGCGAAGGTGACATCGACTTGTCGGCGGCCTACGATCGCGGGCCCGGGGAGTACGACGTGTGGGCGATTCGCTGGGCGTACGGGATCTTCCCGCCAGGCAGCGAACGCGACTCGCTCGAGGCTATCGTGCGCGAGGGGCTCCGGAAGGGCTATCTCTTCCTCGCCGACAACGATGCGCGGCCGGAGTTCGCGTCGGATCCGCGCACCAATCTCTGGGACGACGCGACCACGGCCGTAGAATTCCTCAGACATCAGACTGACGTGCGGCGGGTCGCGCTGCGGCGCTTCGGGCTCGCGAACCTTCGCCCGGGCGAGCCGGTGGCGCTCCTGCAGGAACGCCTCGCGCCGCTCTACTTCTTCCATCGCTTCGCGCTCAACTCGGCGTCGAAGGCCGTCGGTGGCCTCGAGTACAGCAACGCGGTGGTTGGTGACGGCCAGCAGGCAACGCGGCCCGTGAGTGCCACCCGGCAGCGGGAAGCGTTAGGGATACTCGTCGCCGGGCTGCAGCCTGCCGAGCTCGCAATCCCCGACACCGTGCTCACACTGCTCGGGCCGCGCCCCTTCTCGTACGGTGGGTCAGTCGAGCTGTTCGGCACGCGCACGCGCCCGGCGTTCGACGAGCTTGGCGCCGCGCGGACGCTCGCACAGATGATCGTAGACGGTGTACTTCAGCGAGAGCGTGCGGCGCGACTGGTTCAGCAGGCGGCGTACGGCGAGCGGCCACTCACGCTCGGCGAGACGATCGATGCGCTCGTGAACGGGACGTGGGGCGGGAGCGTCCCGGCGTCACCGAAGATGGCGGCGTTGCGCCGGGTCGCGCAGCGGTCAGTCGCAGACCGTCTGATGGCGCTCGCCGCCGATAGTAATGCCGCACCGGAAGTGCGCGCGATCGCCGACTACAAGATCACGGAGTTGCGCTCACGAGCTCGGGCGCAGGCGGGGTCGGGGAGCGTGGACCAGCGTGCGCACTTCACGAGCCTGGCCGCCGACCTCACGCGATGGCTGGAGCGGCGCGAGCTGCCGGCACCGACTCCGGCGTTGCGTCCGCCGCCCGGTGATCCGTTCGGCGAGGATATCCCGTGGTGAAATTGGGGTCGGTAGTTGGGGTCTGACGTTTGCCCCCAATTCCCAGCGGTGAGGTGACGCTCAAAGTGCCCGAGAGGTTCGGCTGAATGCCCTCGGGCACTTTTCGCATCGCGGACGAGTACATCGGGAGGCAGCGGTTCATGAAACGCCCGCTGTACCGAGCCGTAGGTGCTCATCGAGCCAACCTTAAGGTCATATGTCTCGAGTCTCCCCGGCATTTCGTGCATTGGTCGCTGGCTCGCTCGTCGCGTTCGCGACTGGGAGCGTCCTTACGACGACGCTGTTTGCTCAGGGCGCTCCCGTTCCGCGCGGCGGCGCGGCGCTACCGCGCGCCTACGGCGACATCAATTTCATCGTTGCCCAACCCGTCGGCGAGTTCGACACCTTCATCAGCGAAGGCTACGGCGTGAATGGCGGGTTCGTCTGGAACTTCGACCGTGACCGTGTCTTCGGCATGCGCTTCGAAGGCGGCTTTCTCCAGTACGACAGCGAGGAGCGGCAAATGTGCTTTCCCGGCAGTTGCCGTATCGGCATCGATCTGACGACGACCAACGACATCTTCTGGGGCGGTATCGGCCCACAGATCTCGGTGCCTTCAGGTCTGGTGCGACCATACATGAACGCCACCTTCGGGTTCAGCTACTTCTACACCGAGTCGTCAGTCTCAGGCGTGGACGACCTCGACCTGGAGTATTTCAACACGACGAACCACGACGACCTCGTGTTCGCGGTCACTGGTGGCGGCGGGTTCCTGATCCCGCTTTCGATGGGACGCACGCCCGTGCTGCTCGACCTCGGCGCCACGTATCATCGGAACGGTGATGCGACGTACTTGCGACGCGGCAGCATCATCGACCATCCCGACGGGAGTGTGACGATCCGCCCGATCCGCAGCGAAGCGAATTTCGTGTCGTACCGTATTGGCGTTTCAATCGGGTTTCCGACGACCAGATAGCCGCAGCTCTCAGCCGTCAGCGACTGATGGCTGATGGCTGATGGCTGCTAGTCACCACGCCATCGTCGCTCGCGCTTCTTCTGGCTCACGCGCTTCTTTGCATCGAGTCGCGCCTGCTTCGCCGCCCGGCTCGGCTTCGTGGGACGGCGCTTCTTCCGCACTATCAGGGCTGCCCGTACGAGCTCCGCGAGACGCGCCTCGGCACTCTCGCGATTCTGGCGCTGGCTGCGACGGTCACTCGCGACGACGCGCACGTTGCCGTCGGCGTCGAGGCGCGAGGAGAGTTTCTGCCGGACGCGCTCGCGTTGCTCATCGGTCAACGCCCGCGACGCGCCGACTTGCCAGAGTAGCTCGATGCGCGTGGATGACGTGTTCACGTGCTGACCGCCCGCGCCGCCGGCGCGCGTGGCGCGCGCGACCAGCTCGTCGCGCGGGATGACCACCGACTCGTTGACACGGATGCCGTCGGTGGCCTCGCCGTTCATCCCTAACGACTCGCGGCGCCCGCCGCTCGCGTGCCGCCATTGGCGGACGCGGCGTCCGCGCGATGCACACGCACTGCCGCGACGCGCCGGCCATCCATCGCCACCACCTCGAGCTCGCCACCGGGGAACGGCACGCGATCACCGATCTTCGGCAGCTTGCCCAGTTTCCCGAACACGTACCCGCCGAGCGTGGACCAATCGCCCTCGGGGATGCGCAGCTGATAGTCCGAGCGGACGTCCACGAGCGAGAGCGACCCCGCGAGCTCGAGCACGCCATCGGTGACGACGGCTGTGCGTGATGCCATGTCGTACTCGTCAGCGATGTCTCCGATGACTTCCTCGACGAGATCCTCCATCGTCACGATCCCGGCCGTGCCGCCGTACTCGTCGAGCACCACGGCCATCTGTGCCCGCGTCTTCCGCAGGTCATCCAGCACGCGCTCCGCGGGCCGGCTCGACGGCACGTAGAGGGCCGTGCGCACGAAGTTCTTGAGCGAGAACGGCACCTTGCCGTCGTGCAGCCACAAGTCCTTCGCGACAAAGACGCCGACGACATCATCGAGCGTGTCGCGGTAGATCGGATAACGCGAATACCGCTCTTGGCGCACGACTTCCCATACCTCGTCCGCGGTCGCCTCGATGTCGAGCGCGGCGACCTCGGTGCGCGGCCGCATCACGTCGTACGCCTTCTTCTCGTGGAAGTCGAACACGCCCGCGAGCATCGCCGAGTCGGTCTCGTCGAGCGTGCCGTGTGCGCGCGCCTGCATGACGAGCAGCCGTAACTCCTCCGGAGAATGGACGTGCTGTGCTTCGGACGCGGGTGCGATACCCACCTTGCGCATCATCCAGTTCGCCGTGCCGTTGAGCACCGCAATGGCTGGTGCCATCACGCGCGCGAACACCATGAGCGGCGCGGCGAGCTGGCGGCTGACAGCCTCGGGCTTCACGAGCGCGATCGACTTCGGCGCCAGCTCGCCCAGCACGATGTGCAGGAACGTGATGATCAGGAATGCGGTGACCGCCGCCGCGGCCGTATGCGCGGCTGCGGCGGGCGGCTCGAGGCCGAAGAGTCCGAGGAAGCGGTCGATGAGCCCGGCGAGCGCCGGCTCACCGATCCAGCCGAGTCCGAGCGATGCGACGGTGATGCCGAGCTGCGTGGCCGAGATGTACCGGTCGAGATCCTTGATTGCCGCCTGGGCGACCTTCGCCAGTCGGTCGCCTTCGGATACCATCTGGTCGATCTTGCTCCGCCGCGCCCCGACGAGCGCGAACTCGGCCGCGACGAAGAACGCGTTCGCGAACACAAGTAAGATCACGGCCCCGAGGCGCCACACGTAGGCGCCAAGGCTCAGATGGTCGCCGGTTTCCACTAGGAAACAACCTCCCTCGCAGATCGTCCAGATCGTAGCAGAATGCCAGACGGCATTCGAAGTCTACTCCGTCGCAATTTGCAACGCGCCCACGCCGTGCATCCCGTCCCTACCGACGACCCGCGCCGCCGATCGATGCTCGACCCGCACCGGATCCTGCGGTGGGTCTATGTCGGTCGGTTGACGATGTCCGCGGCGATCTTCCTCGCCGCGGTCCTCGCGTGGCGCGACGCCGATACCGGCCTCACGCTGATCGCGTCGCTGGTCATCACGGGTGCACTCGCGTTCACGGCCGGTTCGGCGTTGTACAGCGTGGTATACCGGAGCGCGCTTCGGCCTGCCTTCCTTTATACGCAATCGCTGTTCGACCTCCTGGTCGTAACCGCGATCGTGCACGTCACGGGTGGCGCGAGCTCGCAGTTCGCAGCCCTGTACATCCTCGTCATTGCGGCGGCCTCGTTGCTCCTGCCGTTCTCCGGCGGTCTCGTGATCGCTGCCCTGGGCTGCCTCCTGTACTTCGCGGATGTCATTCTGACGCCAGGGATGCAGCTCGATCTCGCTGTCTGGCTTCAACTTGGCGTCTTCGCGGCAGTTGCCCTCGGCAGTGGGTACATCGCTGCGCGCCTGCGGCAGGCCGGCGCCGGCACCGAGGAACTCGCCGCCGAGCTGGTCAAGGTCCGTCTGCAGGCCGCCGACATCCTCAAGAACATACGCAGCGGAATCATCACGGTCGACGCCTCCGGCAGTCTCGTCTACGCGAACCCCGCCGCGTCCCAACTCCTGGGGATCGACTTCGACGAGCACGTTGGCGCACCCGTCATCGGGATCATTCGTGCGGCGTCGCCCGCGCTCGCACGGGCAATCGAGCGTGCCGCGCAGCACGGCTCACGCACGACCCGCGCCGAAGGCGTCGTTACGGCGGGCGAGCGCCACTTTCCCGTTGGACTGCACACGACGACGTCCGAAGGCGAAGGGGGCACGGCCGCTACCGCGACGGCGATCTTCCAGGACATCTCGGATCAGAAACGCCTCGACTCGCTCCACGCGCGGGCCGAGCGACTCGAGGCGGTCGCGGAGCTGAGTGCGTCGCTCGCGCACGAGATCAAGAACCCGCTCGCCTCCATTCGCAGCGCGGTGGAGCAACTCGCCCGATCGCCGCGCACGACGCCTGACGAGCGCACGCTCGCTACCCTCATCGTGCGCGAATCCGATCGTCTCTCGCGCCTGCTGTCCGAGTTCCTGGACTTCGCCCGCGTTCGAGTGGCGCGTGTGGAACCGGTCGACCTCGCGTCCGTGGCACGTGGCGCCGCGAGCCTTGCTGCCGCACACCCGGACCGCCCAAGCGATGTCGACGTCGAATGCGATGCGACGTCGGACGGCATGATGGTCGAAGGGGATGAAGACCTGCTGCATCGCGCCGTATTCAATCTCGCGCTCAATGCCGTTCAGGCATCGCCGCATGGTGGGCGCGTGCGTGTCGAGCTCGCGCCGCTCACGATGGACCAGGTCCCGGCGGGTATGACATTCGATCGCGGCGGTGTGGCGCTTCGCGTGTCGGACAACGGCTCAGGCATCCCGCTGGAAATACGCGACCGGCTGTTCGATCCCTTCTTCACCACCAAGCCAGGCGGCAGCGGTCTTGGTCTGAGCATCGTGCACCGCGCCATCGAAGCGCACTCGGGCTTCGTGTTCGTGGACAGCGATGATCTCGGAACCCGGGTGACCGTCCTCTTGCCGTCCCATCAGTCCAATAACGGAGAGCTCGCGTGACCGAACGCTCGAATGGCGGCCCGGACGTCCTCATCATTGATGATGAGGCCGGGATCCTCGATTCGCTCCGCATTCTCTTGAAGAACGAGGGGTTCACGCCCCACGTGGCGCTGGGCGGAAAGCAGGGCCTGGAGCAGATCGAAACGCTCTCGCCGGACATCGTGCTGAGCGACGTGCGCATGCCGACGGTGAGCGGGCTGCAGGTGCTGTCCGCGGCTCGGCAGCGCGATCCAGATACGCCCGTCATTCTCATGACCGCGCAGGCGACGCTCCAGTCTGCCATGCAGGCGGTGAACGAGGGGGCGTTCTACTACATCCAGAAGCCGTTTCGCAATGACGAGCTCGTCGCGATTCTCCGCCGCGCCGCCGAGCATCGGCGGTTGCGGGTTGAGAACACGTCGCTCAAACAGGAGATACGGCGGCGCGATCGACATCACGGATCGCGCCCCATCGGCAACTGTCGCAACTGGCTGGACGTACTGCGCCTCGCGGAAACGGTCGCGCCGACGGAATCGACGGTGCTCATCCAGGGTGAATCGGGTACCGGGAAGGAGGTGATCGCGCGCTACATTCATGAGTTGTCGAATCGAACCGATGGTTCGTTCCTTTCGATCAACTGCGGCGCCTTGCCGGAGAGCCTCCTCGAGAGCGAGCTGTTCGGACACGTGAAGGGGTCGTTCACCGGAGCGATGAAGGACAAGAGCGGGCTCTTCGCCGCCGCGGCGAAAGGGACGTTCTTCCTCGACGAGATCGGCGAAACGACGCCGGCCACGCAGGTGAAGCTGTTGCGTGTGCTGCAGCATCGAGAGGTGATTCCAGTGGGTGCGACCGAGGCGCAGCCCATCGACACGCGTCTCGTCGCGGCAACGAACCGCGATCTCGAAGAGGAGATTCGCCGCGGTATCTTTCGTCGGGACCTGTATTACCGACTCAACGTGATCGCGATCCACCTGCCGCCGCTGCGCGAGCGGCGCGATGACATCCCACTCCTGATCGGGGCGTTTCTGGATCGGGCCGCTGCTGCGCGGGGCGAGGCACCGAAGCAGCTGAGCCACGCGGCGCAAGATGCGATGGTCAATCACACCTGGCCGGGCAACGTGCGCGAGCTGGAGAACGCGCTCGAGCGCGCGGTCCTCCTGACGAGCGGCGAGGTGATCGAGGTCGGAGCGTTGCCGGACCGGGTGACGACGCCTGAGCCGGCCAAACTCGTGGACGAGCGGCCCGTGCGGAATCCGACGCTCGAGACGATCGAGCGCGCATACATCATGTGGGTGCTGCAGAGTGAGGCGGGGAACAAGACGCGCGCGGCGGAAACGTTAGGCATCGACCCGTCGACGCTCCATCGCAAGCTGTCGCGATTCGGGGCCGAAGCGTGATGGAGGGTCGGGGGCGTGCGGCGAGCGCGCCCGTGTTCGTGGATCTGATGGACCGCGCCCGCGTGCGGCTCTTGTGCCTGGCTACCGTCGCCGTGGTTGCGGCGCTGGCGTATGCCAACGCGTTGTCGAACGGGTTCGTGCTCGACGACGGCGGCATCCTCCTCAGTAACCCGTTAGTCCTCTCGCCCTCCACGGCGTGGCGGGCATTCGGGCTCCCGTACTGGCCGGAATCACTGGGCGGCGGGCAGTACCGTCCGCTGGGAATCGTGTCGTTCGCGCTCGACTGGTGGATATCGGGCGGTGACGCGCGCTGGCTGCACGCCGTGAACGTGCTGTGGCACGTCGCGGCGACCGTGGTGGTCTCGCTTCTCGCCGCCGAGCTGCTCGCG
>Ga0209382_10012768_pt1 | contig 10358 bp, 4 predicted proteins | sample SoiMetdeltSBSDD5_FD_187599 | JGI IMG/M metagenome (GOLD analysis project Ga0209382, IMG submission 187599) | Bulk soil microbial communities from a Populus tree surrounding site in Tennessee, USA - Soil MetaG P. deltoides SBSDD5 (SPAdes) (version 2) | ecosystem: Environmental > Terrestrial >...
GTCGCCGGTGGCGAGGTCCCAGAGGCGCACGGTGCCGTCCTTGCCGGCGGAGGCGACGCTGGCGCCGTCGGGGGCGAAGGCGACCAGCAGCACGACGTCGGTGTGGCCGCGCAGGAGCCGGGGCGCGTCGGCGGCGTCGGCCGCGACCGGCCACACGCGGACGACGCCGTCGTTGCCGGCGACCGCGACCTGGCGGCCGTCGGGCGCAATCGCGCACGCCTCGTCGGCGCCGTCGTGGCGGCCGATGACGTGCTCCTCGCCGGTGGCGACGTCCCAGCGCCGCACGACGCCGTCGCGGCCGCACGACACCAGCGTGCGGCCGCCGGGCGCCATCGCGCACGCCTCGTCGGCGCCGTCGTGGCGGCCGATGACGTGCTCCTCGCCGGTGGCGACGTCCCAGCGCCGCACGACGCCGTCGCGGCCGCACGACACCAGCGTGCGGCCGCCGGGGGCGAAGGCGATCGCCTCGACGGTGTCGTCATGGCGGCCGAGCCGGCGGCCGTCGCCGGTGGCGACGTCCCAGACCCGCACGGTGCCGTCCTTGCCGGCGCTGGCGAGGGTCCGACCGTCGGGGCTGAAGGCGAGCGCGAAGACGGTGTCGGTGTGGCCGTCGAGGCGGCGGCGCTGGCGGTCGCCCGGGCTCCACAGCGTCACGACCGAGCCGTCGGTGCCGACCATGGCCAGGTGGCCGCCGTCCGGGGCGAAGGCGAGGCTCGCCATCTGCGCCTGCTCGTCGAGGACCGCGACGCGCGCGCCGGTGGCGACGTCCCAGAGGGCGACGGTGCGGTCCTCGCTCGCCGAGGCGAGCCAGCGGCCGTCGGGAGAGAACTGGACGACCCGGATGGTGCCGTCGTGGCCGGTCAGGACCCGGCGCGCGACGCCGCGGTCGACGGCGTCGGCGGCGATGTCGGCGACGGCGGCCCAGTCGGCGCCGTCGGCCGGGTAGCGCTTGAGCCAGGCCAGGGCGCGGGTCGGATCCTCGTCGAGCGACTGGCGCGCCTCGATCACGATCAGCTGGTTGGCGCGCGCGGCGGCGGCGGCGCGGACGCGCAGGACGGCGGCGGTGACCACCAGGGTGATGATCGACAGCGCCGCCACCGCGACCCGCAGGCGGTGGCGCAAGAGCCAGCGCCCGACCAGGCGGAGCGGCGAGTAGCGGTACGCCGACACCCGCTGCCCGGCCTGGAAGCGGCGCAGCTCGTCGGCGAAGTCGCCGGCCGAGCGGTAGCGGGCGCCGCGGTCGCGGGCCATCGCCTTGTCGACGATCGCGAGCAGCTCGGGCGGCGCGCCCGGCGCGACCCGCGCCAGCGGCTCCGGCGGCGTCCGCGTCACCTGCTGGACCACGGCGCTGCCGGTCGAGCCCGCGTACGGCGGCGCGCCGGCGAGCACGTGGTAGAGGACGGCGCCGAGGGCGTAGATGTCGGCGCGCTCGTCGATCGGGGTGCCGGCCGCCTGCTCGGGCGGCATGTACGCCGGCGTGCCGAGGACGACGCCGGCGGAGGTCAGCCCGGCGGCGAGCAGCCGCTCGCCGGTGCTGTCGTCGCTCGAGTCGTCGAGCGCCTTGGCCAGGCCCCAGTCGATGAGGACGGTCTCGCCGAACGGGCCGACCAGGATGTTGGCCGGCTTGAGATCGCGGTGGAGCACGCCCTCGGCGTGGGCGTAGGCGATCGCCTCGGCGACGATCAGCACGTTGGGCAGGAGCAGCAGCCGCTCGTCGAGGCGCGTGCAGTCCTCGATCACCTCGGCCAGGGAGCGGCCCGAGATCAGCTTCATGGCGAAGAACGGCTCGCCGGTCGGCCAGCGCGCCGCCTCGTGCACCGGCACGATCGCCGGGTGCTGCAGGCGGGCGGTGATCGCCGCCTCGCGCAGGAAGCGCGCTGCCTCGCCCGGCCCGTTCCGGATCAGCTCCTTGATGACGAGGTCGCGGCCGAGGCGGCGGTCGCGCACCTTGAGGATGCGGCCGAGGCCGCCGCGAGCGATCTCGCCCTGGATCTCGTACTGGTCGGGGTCGGCGATCGGCAGCGCCTCGACGTCGGCGTAGGCGGTGGCGCGGGCGAACGAGGCGATGGCGCGTCCGCCGTCGGTGGTGTCGGCGGCGAAGGCGTCGGTCACGGTCTCGAGCGGGACCGTGGGGCCGACGCGACGCCGCTCGTCAATCACGGAAGTCGTCCGGACGGATCCCGTAGCGCTGCATCCAGCGGTAGACCTGGACCGGCGCCTTGCCCAGGTCGCGCGCGACGGCGGCGACGTTGCCGCGGTGCAGCTCGAGGAGCTCCGTCAGCTGGTTGCGCCGGCGCATCTCCTCGGTCGAGTACGTGCCCTCGGCCAGCGGCGTCGGCGGCAACGTGGGGGACGACGACGGTGGCGGGGTCGGCGACGACGGCGAGGTCGTGTTCGGCGTCGCGGAGGCGATCGACTTCAGGTGGCAGAGGTCGATGACGCCGTCGTCGGTGAGGGCGACGGCGGTGGCCAGGCACTTCTCGAGCTCGCGGATGTTGAACGGCCACGGGTGGCGGAACAGGGCGCGCGCCGCGGTCTTGGTGAAGGACAGCGTCACCCCCGGGGCCAGCTCGTGGAGGAGGGCGGCGATCAGGGCGCCCAGGTCCTCGTAGCGCTCGCGCAGCGGCGGCAGGCGCAGGACCAGGCCGGACAGCCGCGCGTACAGGTCGCTGCGGAAGCCAGCGCCGGCGACCAGCGTCGGCAGATCGCGGTTGGTGGCGGCGATGACCCGGAAGTCGACCCGGGTGGCGCGGACCTCGCCGACCGGCGTCACCATCTGATCCTGGAGGACGCGCAGGAGCGCGGCCTGCGCCGGCGCCGGCAGCTCGCCGATCTCGTCGAGGAACAGGGTGCCGCCGTCGGCGCTGCGGATGAGGCCGAGCCGGTCCTCGTGGGCGCCCGAGAACGCGCCGCGGCGGTGGCCGAACAGCTCCGACTCGATCAAGGTCGGCGGGATCGACGCGCAGTTGACGGCGACGAAGGCGCCGCGGCGCCGCGACCGCTCGTGGACGGCGCGGGCGAGGACCTCCTTGCCGGTGCCGGTCTCGCCGAGGAGGATGATCGGGATCGCCAGCGGCGCGATGCGCTCGAGCTCGTCGAGCTGGTCGGCCAGCGGCTGGTGCAGGGTCGACAGCTCGGGCAGGCGCAGCGCCGGCACCGGGTTGTGCGTCTCCTTGAACCAGAACATCGAGTGGCCGATCTCGATCGAGTCTCCGTCGGTGAGCGCGGCGCGCCGGGTCGGCGTGCCGTTGACGAGGATGCCGTTCTTGGAGTCGAGATCGATCACCGCCCAGCGGCCGCCGGAGCGGGCGACCTTGGCGTGGGCGCGCGACATGAAGGGATCGCCGACCAGGAGGTGGCGCACGCGGCCGGTGCTGCCCGGCAGGAGCGTGCGCTCCTCGCCGCGGCCGATGACGATCTCGTCGACCTCGTCGAGGGGGACGCCGAGCGAGCCGGCGGCGGGCCGCTGGTATTCGAGGGCGAGGATCAGCGTCCCCGGCGGGGATGCCGGCGGTCGCAGCTGCGAATCCTGGTGCGGAAGCGTGTCCGCGTCCCGGTGAGACATCGGCCTGCGCTATTCTTACTCCCTGCGCCGCAGTCGCCGACCCTCAGTCGACGATACCGAATGGCATTTTTGAGCCAGGCCGGTGATCGCGGGCACCGCGGGAGCGCCGGACGGCGAAACCGATTCCCGTATCGCGAGCTTCCGCCGCGGTCGGGCCGCGTTTGCCACGATCACCGGGGCACGACCGCGTGCGCCGCGCAACGCTGATAGCGAATCTTGTGTCGTCGCCGACCGAGCAGCCACGCTACGCTGCGTCTTCGCGGCCATGCCCGCCCCCTCGGTCTCCCCCACCGTTTCTCCCCCGCCCGAGCGCGTCGGCAGCTACGTCCTCGTGCGCCGGATCGGCTCGGGCGGCATGGGCGAGGTCTGGCTCGGGCACCACGTCGTCAGCGGCGGCCTCGCGGCGGTCAAGCGCCTGGCGCCGCACGCCCAGCTGCGCGATCAGCTCGCCGCGTACTTCAGCCGCGAGGGGCGCGCGCTGGCCCGGCTCGCCCACCCGCACGTGGTGCCGGTGTTCGAGGTCGGCGACGACTACCTGGTGTCCGGCTTCGTCGACGGGCCCAACCTGGCGCGCCGCCTCCACACGCCGATCGAGCCGGCCGAGGCGCTCCACATCGCGCGCCAGATCGCCGACGCGCTCGGCCACGCCCACGACCGCGGCGTCGTCCACCGCGACGTCAAGCCGTCGAACATCCTGATCGACCCGCTCGGCAACGCCTACCTGGCCGACTTCGGCCTGGCCCAGGTGATCGGCGAGGACGACGAGGCGACCCGCGCCGCCGGCACGCCGCAGTTCATGGCACCGGAGCAGCGCCGCGGCGAGCCGGTCGGCCCGGCGGCGGATCAGTACGCGCTCGGCCGCACGCTGCTCGAGATGCTGGTCGGACATCGGGTCCCGATCGATCGCGACGCGGCGCTCGGCGAGCTGCCGGCGCAGCTGCCGGAGCCGCTGCGGGCGGCGGTGGCGCGGGCGACCGAGCGCGATCCGGCGGCGCGCTTCGCGTCGGTGCACGCGTTCGCCGCGGCGGTGCGGGACGTCGAGCTCGGCGCCCTGGCGCCGCCGCGCAAGCTGGCCGCGGCGGTGCGCGAGCCGACGCCGTTCGCGTGGCTCGCGGCCGCCCACCGGACGGTGGCGATCGGCCCCGACGTCGATCGCGCCGACTACCGCCTCGGCGACCTGGTCGCCGCCGGGCTGGTCCGGGCCGAGGCGGCGGCGGCGTACTTCGCGGCGACCGGCCTGCGCGAGCTCGGCTTCGCGATCTGGGGCTCGCCGGCGCGGCTCGGGCCGATCACCGATCCGATGGCGCTCGCCCGGGCCAGCGACCTGGTCGTCCTCATGCACGGCTGGTCGGGGACGCGCGAGAGCTGGGCCCAGGTCGCGGCCGGCGTCTGCCGCGACAACGCGCGCGCGATCGTGATCGCCCTCGACCTGCACGGCTTCGGCGAGTCGGTCTTCGACGGCGTGCCGACCGCGGCGCAGGCGAGCATCGCGGCGATCGCCAGCGCCGTCGAGGACTGGCGCCGGCTGCTCGGCCTGGTCGCGATCCCGACCGCGCTGGTCGGGCACTCGATGTCCGGGCTGGCGCTCCTCGGCATGGACGACGAGCGGGTCGGGCCGCAGACGTCGCGCGTCGCGATCAACCCGATCCTGCTCAGCCATGACGCGGCGATGCGCCGCCGCTTCCGGCGGATCGGGATCGCCACGGCCACCGTCGGGCGCATCGGCCCCGTGCGGCGGGCGGCGATCCGCCAGCTCGCGAAGAGCCCGGACATGCGGACGATCGCGCCCGACGTGCTGGCGCGCGGCATCGCCGAGATGATGCGGATGCCGGCCGGCGTGGTCGCCCGCCTGATGCGGACCTTCGGCGCCACCCCCGAGACGGTCGGCCGGCGGCGGCGGGTGGCGCTCATGTACAGCCTCGACGATCCGCTGATCGATTACAGCGCGCTCGACCGGCTGATCGCCGAGGTCGCGATCGCGTCGCCGCTGGTCTACCCGATGTCGAGCGGCGGCCACAGCCCGCACATCGAGTCGCGCGACAACCCGGAGTGGCAGGTCAGGAACCTGGCCGACATCGTGCGCGTCATCGACTCGATGCTGATCACGGCCGGCGAGCCGACCACCGGGGGCAGCCCGAGCGGCGTCGAGACCACGATGCCGGCGTCGGGCGGCGTCGATACCCACCTGCCCTGACGTCCCCGCCTTTCGCCGACGTTGACGTTGACGTTGACGGCGACGGCGACGTGGACGCACGTGGGCGCCGCGCCAGGCGGACGAGCACGGGACACGCGTGCAGCGGTTGTGCAACCAGGAAAATGGGTGACGTGCCAGGCGGACGAGCACGGGACACGCGTGCAGCGGTGCTCGTCCGGATGCATCGGGTGATCGTGCGTCGCCGTCGCCGTCGCCGTTCACGTCAACGTCAACGGGGCATCGACCCGTCGCTCCGTTCTGACGGTCAGCGACCATCAGGACGGTTGGGGCGAGGCTAGTTGGCGTCGATCACCGCCCGGGCGCGGGCCTCGCCGACGCTGACCGCCTCGTCGTGATCCTCCGGGGTGGAGACCATGGCGCTTCCGCCGGTGAAGGCGATGTAGGTGACCCCGCTGTCGGTGCCGCCGGTCGCCGGATCGGGGTTGATGCCGAGGCGGTCGGCCATCGCGTACGACGCCTCGCCGATCATGTCGTCGGGGCCGGTGTCGCCGATGATGCCGTACTCGATCTGGCCCCGGTAGATGACCGCGACCACGCTGCCGAGCGCGAGGCCGGAGGCCTCGAAGTCCCAGCGCCAGCTCGGCTCGGGCGCGACCACGTACGGCAAGGTCGAGGCGTCGAGCCAGTCGCCGTTCGAGTCGACGAGGGCGGTCTGGTTCTGGAACCACGGATCGGTGTTCTCGTTGCAGACGTTGCTGCGCTCGCCGTCGCAGTCGATGTCGAGGTCCGCTTTCCAGAAGACGGCGCCCTGGAGGCCGCCACAGACCGAGATCTCGCCGGAGGTGTCGAAGTCGGTGGCGTAGAGGCCATCGGAGATCTCGTCGCAGTCGGCGGTCAGCGCCAGGAGGTCGTCGACGACGTCGCCGCCGCCACCACCGCCACCGCCGCCGCCGTCATCGTCTCCGCCACCGCCGCCGTCATCGTCTCCGCCACCGCCGCCGTCGTCGTCTCCGCCACCGCCGCCGTCGTCTCCGCCACCGTCGTCGCCGCCGCCGCCGCCGCCGCCGTCGCACTCGCCGACGAGGTCCCAGGCCTGGGTCCACGCCCAGCCGACGCCCGGCTCGTACGCGGCGCCCGCGCCGCACCAGCCGGAGTACGGCCACGGCTTGCACTCGTAGACGCTGCCGTGGTTCGAGACCTGGTCGCCGCCGCTGTAGGCGTGGCCGGCCTGGTACGCCGGGGCGTCGCAGTCGCCGCCGCCACCGCCACCGCCGTCGTCGCCGCCACCACCGTCGTCGCCACCGCCGTCGTCGCCGCCGCCGTCGTCGCCGCCACCGTCGTCGCCGCCACCGTCGTCGCCGCCACCGTCGTCACCGCCGCCGCCACCGCCACCGCCGCCATCGACGACCTCGGCCGACGATGCACCGAAGCGCGCTCTGACCACTTGCTCGGTCGTCCAGATCCGGAATCCGTTCGACCGGATGTAGTCGATGATCCGCGGCAGCGCGTCCGCGGTCTGCGCATGCACGGAGTGCATCAGGATGACTCCATAACTTCCGTTGCCGCGTGTTCGCAGGGCATTGGTGACATTGTTGAACACGCAGTTGGCATCTCCCGCACATGTGTAATCGAAGGAGTCGATGGCCCAGCCGATGTGGACGGCGTGGCGCGCCACGATCGGGGCGACCCGGCGGTAGCCGTCGCTGGGGAAGCTGGGGTCGTTGCCCTGGTACGGCTCGCCGAACGGGGCGCGGAACAGCGTGAGCCGCGGCGCGCTCGATCCGAAGATGTTCCGCACCGTCTGCTCGACTCCCGCGACCTCCGATTCGATGCCGCTGTCGCTCAGCGACGGCAGCGAAGGGTGGTGCACGCTGTGATTGGCGAGCTCGTGGCCCTCGTTGACCATGCGGCGCACCAGCGCCTTCATCGGCTCGTCCTGGTTCACGCTCGACCAGTTCTCGGTGTTGATGAAGAACGTGGCCTTGACGCTCTTCTGGCGGAGCACGTCGAGGACGCGCGCCGTGTTGTTCCAGTCCGGCCCATCGTCGAAGGTGAGCACTACGACGTCGTTGGGCAGGTAGCTCGGGCGATTCGCAAAATCGATCTCGGGATTGGTCACTGCCTTGGAATTGCTGGCGAGATCGTTCGACGGAGCCAGCGCGCAGGCTCCGAGCGACAGAAACAGCGCAGATCTCGCCCATACGTCCAGACTCGGGGACGATCGCATGGGGAACCTCCAGCGTTTCGCTGCCGGTTCGCATGGTGGTCCCGTCAACGAGGGGAGGTGGCCAATTTCGACCAGAACCGTGGCCGTTCAGCTGGACTAGCCAGTAACCCGCCGAAGCGACATGCGCGCCGCGTCGCACGTTCGACGCTCGACAGGGGCCAGCCCTTACAGGTCATGTCGCGAGAGAGCGCGCAGCTCATGCGCGGGCCCGAACAGGTGTGCCGGCGACAACCGATCATGCCTTGCTAGACTCGAGTCAACGAATCGAAGGTTCACACCGTGCGTGTGATTCTGCTATCGAATGCAAGGCAGCGGGGGCGGACGCCCCCGGCCCGGCTTGCAGCCGGCGTGAAACATGTTCTACCGTGGCCCCGTGAAGATCACGTGGACGACCGCGGCCCGCGACCTGCCCCCGCCGGTGGCCGCCGCCGAGGCTGCGCTGCTCACCGCTGGCGGCCCGTTCGAGCTCGAGGACGGCGACGTCCTCGGCGAGCGGATGGCGGTGTTCCGGAGGCGGGCGCGCAGCCTGCGCGACTTCGTGGCCGCGTCGGCCGGCTTCGGCGACGCCGAGCACCTCGTCTTCGTCGGCGGCACCGCCAACGAAGTTGGCACCGAGCGCCCGTCTCCGGGCGCGATCTCCTCCGAGCGAAGGTTCACGTTCGCCGATCACCTGCGGCGGGTGGCCTCGACGGCGGCGGCGCTCCGCGATCGCTTCGGGGTCGGCCCCGGCGACCGGGTCGCCATCGCGGCCGCCAACACGCCGGAGTGGCTGGTCACCTTCTGGGCCACGGTCAGCCTCGGCGCGGTCGCGGTCGGCCTCAACGGCTGGTGGACCGGCGCCGAGCTCCGCTACGCCCTCGACGACGCCGCGCCGAAGCTCCTGGTCGCCGATCGCCGCCGGCTGGCGCGCCTCGGCGAGCCCGGCCTGCCGACGGTCGCGATCGAGGACGGCTTCGACGCGCTGTGGAACCACGATCCGGGCGCCGGGCTCCCCGACGCGCCGATCGACGAGGACGATCCGGCGGTCATCCTCTATACCAGCGGCACCACCGGCCGGCCCAAGGGGGCGGTGCACAGCCACCGCAACCTGATCGCCCTGGTCGGCCTCAACTTCTTCCACGGCGCCCGTCTGCGCGGGTTGCGCGGCGGCCCGCCGGCGGCGCCGTGCGTGCTGATCTCGAGCCCGCTCTTCCACGTCTCGGGGCTGCACAGCGCCGCGGTGTCGGCGCTCGCCGGCGGTATCAAGACGGTGTGGACCCAGGGCCGCTTCGATCCGGCGGTGCTGCTCGCCCTGATCGAGCGCGAGCGGGTGACGTCGTGGGGCTACACCGCCACCGGCCTGCACCGCCTCCTCGCCCATCCCGCCCTCGCCCGCACCGACGTGTCGTCGCTGGTCCAGCTCGGCGGCGGCGGCTCGCCGATCGCGCCCGCCCTGCAGGAGCGGACGCGCGCGCTCCTGCCCGGCCTCGCCGCCAGCTTCGGCGTCGGCTACGGGCTCACCGAGTGCACCGCGCTGGCCGCGCTCGCCTTCGGCGACGACCTGCGCGCGCATCCGGCGTCGGTCGGCCGGCCGCTGCCGACGGTCGAGATCGAGATCCGCGACGCGACCGGCGCGCCGGTCGCCGAGGGGGTCGACGGCGAGATCCACGTGCGCAGCCCGCTGGTCATGCGCGAGTACTGGCGCAACCCGGCGGCGACCGCCGAGGCGATCGGCCCCGGCCGCTGGCTGCGCACCGGCGATCTCGGGCGCATCGAGGGCGGGCGCCTGTACCTGACGTCGCGGCGCCGCGACCTGATCCTGCGCGGCGGCGAGAACGTCTACCCGGTCGAGATCGAGCAGCGCCTCGAGCAGCACCCGGACGTCGCCGAGGCCGCGGTGATCGGCGTCGACCACCCGGACCTCGGCCAGGAGGTGAAGGCGATCGTCGTCGCCCGCGCCGGCGCCCGGCTCGATCCCGAGGCGCTGGCCCGCTGGGCCGCCGAGACCCTCGCCTACTTCAAGGTGCCGGCGCAGTGGGAGATCCGCGACGCGCCGCTGCCGCGCAACGCGACCGGCAAGGTGCTCAAGCAGGTCCTCGCCGGCGACGACGCCGGCTTCCTGGACGAGTAGGGCTACGGCGCGGCGATGATCCGCGCCCAGACCAGGTAGAACGGGATGCCGGCGACGATCAGGCCGACCGCGGTCGCGGCGTGGATCGGCGTCGCCGACGTCACGGCGCTGAAGATGGCGTAGACGGCGGCCAGGCAGAAGACGATCGACGGCCACGGGTGGAACGGCATGCGGAATGCCAGCGCCGACCGAGCCTCGCGTGCGCGGAACACGAAGATGGTCGCGCCGCTCAGGCCGAAGAAGATCCAGTCGCCGATCGCGTTGTAGTTGATGAGCTCGTTCTCCTTGCCGACGCCGAGCA
>Ga0209382_10012770_pt1 | contig 10357 bp, 10 predicted proteins | sample SoiMetdeltSBSDD5_FD_187599 | JGI IMG/M metagenome (GOLD analysis project Ga0209382, IMG submission 187599) | Bulk soil microbial communities from a Populus tree surrounding site in Tennessee, USA - Soil MetaG P. deltoides SBSDD5 (SPAdes) (version 2) | ecosystem: Environmental > Terrestrial >...
CCGGACTTCCGCGACGACGTGCTGCCCGAGCTCGCGGCCACCTGCGGCCTGCTCGTGGTCGACGAGGCGCACTGCATCTCCGACTGGGGACACGACTTCCGCCCCGACTACCGGCGCATCCGCACGTTCCTGGCCGGGCTGCGCGACGGCGTGCCCGTGCTCGCCACCACCGCGACCGCCAACGCCCGCGTCACCGATGACGTCGCCGATCAGCTCGGGTCGGGTGCGCTCGTCCTGCGTGGTCCGCTCGACCGCGAGAGTCTGCGGCTGGGCGTGCTGAGCCTGCCGACCCCGGCGCACCGGCTCGCCTGGCTGGCCGCCCATCTTGAGGAGCTGCCGGGCTCCGGCATCGTCTATACGCTCACCGTCGCGCAGACCGAGGACGTCGCGGCGTTCCTGCGCGCCCAGGGCCACGCGGTCGCGGCCTACTCCGGCAAGACCGAGGGCGCCGAGCGGGAGGAGGCCGAGGCCGACCTGCTCGCCAACCGGGTCAAGGCCCTCGTCGCGACCTCCGCGCTCGGCATGGGCTTTGACAAGCCCGATCTGGGCTTCGTGGTCCACCTGGGGGCACCACCCTCACCGATCGCCTACTACCAGCAGGTCGGTCGGGCTGGGCGGGCGGTCGAACACGCCGATGTGCTCCTGCTGCCCGGCCAGGAGGACGAGGCGATCTGGCGCTACTTCGCCTCGCTGACGTTCCCGCCGCGCGAACAGGTGGCCGAGGTGCTCGCGGTGCTCGGCGAGTCCGACCGTCCACTCTCGACACCCGCGATCGAGGCGCGGGTCGACCTGCGGCGCGGCCGACTCGAGCTGATGCTCAAGGTCCTCGACGTCGACGGCGCCGTCCGGCGCGTCCGCGGCGGCTGGGAGGCGACCGGGCACGACTGGGTCTACGACGTCGCGCGCTATGCCCGCGTCGCCCAGGCGCGGTCCGTCGAGGAAAAGGCCATGCGGGAGTACGCGCGAACGCCCGGCTGCCGGTTGGAGTTCCTGCGCCGACAGCTCGACGATCCCTACGCGGCACCGTGCGGACGCTGCGACCGGTGCGCCGACGCGTGGTTCGATCCGGACGTACCCGAGGCCGCGCTGGCCGCCGCCCGCACCCATCTCGGCCGCCCCGGCGTCGAGATCGACCCCCGACGCCTGTGGCCCACCGGCGGCGCGACACTGGGCGTGCCGATGTCGGGGAAGATCGCCGCCACCGACCTGGCCGCGACGGGCCGCGCCCTCGGGCGCCTGTCGGACCTGGGCTGGGGAAACCGGCTGCGGGAGCTGTTCGGCGCGCCGGACGCCCCGGTGCCCGACGATGTCTTCGCGGCCGTGGTCAATGTGCTCGCCGCCTGGGGCTGGGAGCGGCGGCCGGTCGGGGTCGTGGCGATCGGCTCCCGCCGCCGCCCCGAGCTGGTGGGTTCGCTCGCCCGGCGGATCGCCACCGTTGGTCGGCTCACCTTCCTCGGCACGCTCGAGCCCACCGGCCGTGCCGGCCGGGGCACGCCGGGCGTGAGCAACAGCGTGCAGCGGCTCGCGGCTGTCCATGAGGCGCTCGCCGTTCCCTCGGATCTCGCGGCGGCGCTGCGGGGCCTGGGCGGCCCCGTGCTCCTGGTCGACGATCTGGTCGCCAGCGGTTGGACGATGACCGTCGCCGCCCGGCTCCTGCGTCAGGCCGGCGTGGAGTCTGTGTTGCCGCTCACACTGGCGCTCGACGGGTGAGGCAGACCACCACTGCGTGACCAGAACGTGACACTCGTACCACCCGAGCGTTGACTACCGTCGACTGTGTTGGGTAAGTGCGGGGGAGACGACGTGGGGCGGGGGAGACGATTCGACGCGCCGGGAGGCGAACGCACATGGGACGGCCAGTCATCGGGCTGACGACGTACGCGGAGGAGACCCGCTTCGGGGTACAGGACACGTTCGCGGCGGTGCTGCCGCTCGCCTATGTGCACGCCGTGCACAGCAGCGGCGGGCGTGCTGTGCTGATCACGCCGGACGATCCGGATGTCGACATCCTTGACCGCATCGACGGGATCATTTTCGCGGGCGGATCCGATGTGGACCCCGCGCTCTACGGTGAGCAGCCCCATCCCACGACACACGTCAAGCCGGAGCGCGACAAGGCCGAGATGATGTTGCTGCGAGCCGCGGTCGATACCGATCTCCCGCTGCTCGGCATCTGTCGAGGCATGCAGCTCATGGCCGTCGCGTATGGGGGTCGGCTGCACCAGCACCTGCCCGACGTGCTCGGCCACACCGGCCACCGGCCGACCAGCGGCTCCCGGTGCGGCGAGCACCCGGTGCACCTGTCCGCCGGCACCCTCTGCCAGAAGATCCTCGGCGACGAGGTCATCGTGAACTCGTTCCACCACCAGGGCGTCGCCGACCCCGGCCACCTCATGCCCGCCGGCTGGTGCCCGGGGGACGACCTCCTCGAGGCGGTCGAGGACCCCAACCTCAGCTTCGCCGTCGGTGTGCAGTGGCACCCCGAGGACACCAGCGACTTCCGCCTCTTCGCGGCGCTCGTCGAGGCCGCCGCCGGGCGGGCCCGGCGCTGAGCGCACCGATCCGGCGAGAGCGGGACGTCCCCGGGTTAGGCTCGGGGACATGAGCGTGCGTGCCCCGGTGAAGCCCGGCGAGATCACCCCGCTGCGGGAGGTACCGCCGCAGATCCCGCGCCCGGAGTACGTGGGCCGCAAGGAGCCGGCGCGGTCGAACCGGACCATCCAGTCGCCCGAGATCATCGAGCGCATGCGCGTGGCGGGGCGGCTCGCGGCGCAGGCGGTGGAGCTGGCCGGCCAGTACTGCAAGCCCGGCGTGAGCACCGACGACATCGACCGGGTGGTGCACGAGTTCCTCTGTGACCACGGGGCCTACCCCTCGACCCTGGGTTACAAGGGCTTTCCGAAGTCCTGCTGCACGAGCCTCAACGAGGTCATCTGCCACGGGATCCCGGACTCGACGGTGATCGAGGAGGGTGACATCGTCAACGTCGACGTCACCGCGTACCTCGACGGCGTCCACGGTGACACGAACCAGACGTTCTGCGTCGGCGCGGTCTCCGAGGAGGTCCGGCTGCTCGTCGAGCGGACCCGGGAGGCGACCCTGCGGGGGGTCAAGGCGGTCGCGCCGGGTCGGCCCCTCAACGTGATCGGCCGGGTCATTGAGGCGTACGCGAAGCGGTTCGGCTACGGCGTCGTGCGCGACTTCGGCGGCCACGGCATCGGGGAGTCGTTCCACTCCGGTCTGTTCGTGCCGCACTACGACAACCCCGACCTGAAAATCATCATGGAGCCGGGGATGACCTTTACGATCGAGCCGATGATCACGCTCGGAACGTACCGCCACGACTTGTGGGACGACGGATGGACCGTCGTCACCAAGGATCGAAGGTGGACGGCTCAGTTCGAGCACATGATGGCGGTCACGGAGACCGGGCACGAGATCCTGACGCTGCCGTGAGTCAGCCGGTGGAGGCTCGGCCGGCGGCGTACGACCCTCATCACCACGCGGACGTCTCCGGGGGCTGGCTGCGGCCGGCCGTGTTCGGCGCCATGGACGGCCTGGTCACCAACATCGCGCTGATCGCCGGCGTGGGGGGCGGCGGGGTGAGTCCCCAAGCCGTCGTTCTCGCCGGGTCGGCCGGGCTGGTCGCCGGCGCGATCTCGATGGGGCTCGGCGAGTACACCTCGGTGAAGACGCAGACGGAGCAGGTCGCGGCGGAGGTGGCCAAGGAGCGCCGCGAGCTCGAGCGCCATCCGGAGGCCGAGGCGGAGGAGCTGGCCCAGCTGTGGATCGAACGCGGCCTGCGGCCCGAACTCGCCCACGAGGTGGCCCGGGCGGTCGGGCGCAACCCCGACGAGGCGCTGCGGGTGCACGCGCAGGAGGAGCTGGGCGTCAACCCGTCCGAGCAGCCCAGCCCGTGGACCGCCGCGATCTCATCGTTTCTCTGCTTCTCGGTGGGCGCCCTCATCCCGCTTCTGCCCTACCTCCTCGGGGCCACGACCCTGTGGCCGTCCCTGGTCAGCGGGGGCGTGGGGTTGTTCCTCGCCGGAGCCCTCGTGGCGCGGTTCACCCGACGCCGGTGGTGGGCGAGCGGACTGCGCCAGCTCCTGCTCGGCGCGGCCGCGGCGGGGGCGACCTATCTTATCGGCATGCTGATCGGCGGCGGCGCCGCGATCTGACCCGCCCCGCGCCGCCCCGCGCCACCGAACGCCGCCCGATCTTGGATGATCTGTGCTGCCATAGCTACACAGATCATCCAAGATCTCGGGAGCGGCCGGCTCGGGAGCGGCCGGCGACGGGCACGAGATCTGCGAGCTGTGGCCGCGTGAAAAGCGTCAGCCGAGGAGGTCGCCGATGTCGCCGTCGACCGGGCGGCCGCGCCGGGCCAGCTCGTCCGCCTGAGCGATCAGACGCGACCCCAGCTCCGGTAGGTCCGAGGCGGCGACACCGGCCCGACGCACCGCGTCGGCGCTGTTGCGAAAGTAGGTCCGGGTGAGCAGTCCATCGACCATCGCCACGCCCAGCCGAGCCTCGGCCAGCACGAGCATCGCCGCGTCGGTCTCGTACCACTCGGCCAGCCGGCGCGCCTTCAGGTGGGCGCTCTTGGCGCGGCACCAGGCCTCGCGGGCCAGCGACGCGAACTCGGCCGCCTGCACCTTGGCGAGGAAGGCGAGGTGGGCGTCGCGCAGCCGCGGCCACCAGCCATCCGGATCATGAAGGGCCTTCGTCGTGATGTACTGGTCCGCCGCGAGCGGCCAGGAGGTCGTGAGCGTACGCGCGTGCCGCAGGTACTCGTCCGCCCCGATCACGCCGAGGTCGACGATCACGCCGTCGATGCGGCGCGTGCCCGGCTGCGGGCCGGCGACGGGCGCAAGGCCACGTGTCAGCCCGGTTCCGCCGGCCCCCGAACCCGTTTGGCGGGTGACCACCACAAGATCTACGTCGCTCGCGTCGGTGTCGTCGCCGTGGGCCAGTGATCCATGAACGCCGATCGCCTGGATCCGTATGCCGAAACGGCGGCGCAGGGCGTCGGCGACGTGCTCGGCGACCGTCCATCTCGGGTTGGTGGCGCGGGGGTTACCCACGAGCGGTGGCACGTGGCCATTCTCCGCGCTCAAACCGCGATCGGGCCGCACCCAAGCGCCGACCGTAGGCGTTTCGGAAAGCTTTCGGCTTGCGAATGTGACACGTGATGGGACGTGGTGCGCTCACGCAGGAGGCTTTCGGTACGGTTGCGGGCGCGCCGAAGGTATCGGGGGGCCCCGACTCGAAAGTTTCGAGCTACACTCCTGTCGAAACCAACGCTTTCTGGGGGAGGCATGCCGCGTCACAACAGGGCCACGATGTCGGAGATCGCGGAGGCCGCCGGCGTCTCGGTGCCGACGGTGTCCAAGGTTGTCAATGGGCGTCCGGACGTCGCACCGGGCACGCGCAAGCGGATCGAGGAACTGCTCCGGCAGCGCAGCTACAGCCCACGCCGGGCCCGCACGGGTAACCACGTCGGCCTGATCGACCTCGTCTTTGTCGACCTCGGCAGCCCTTGGGCCATGGCGATCCTCGCCGGTGTCGAGGAGGTGGCCCACCGGGCCGGCACCGGCGTGGTCGTCTCCGCCGTACACGGGCGTCACCGTACGCGTCCCGATCAGCGCTGGTTGGAGAACCTCGCGACCCGGCGCTCCGACGGCGTGCTGCTCATCCTCTCCGAGCTTTCCCCGGGCCAGCAGGCCCAGCTGGAGGAGCTTGGCATCCCGGTCGTGATCGTCGATCCGGCCGGGGCGCCGGCGCCCGGCATCCCGTCCGTCGGCGCGACGAACTGGGCCGGCGGCCTCGCCGCCACCGAACACCTCCTCGGGCTGGGGCACGAGCGGGTCGCGGTCATCGGCGGTCCCACCGATGTGTTGTGCAGCCGTGCCCGCGTCGATGGCTACCGGGCCGCGATGGGCGCCGCCGGCCTGCGGATCCCACCCGGTTATGTGCGCGTCGGTGACTTCCTCAGCCCAACCGGCTACCGCGAGACCATGGCGCTGCTGGAGCTGCCGACGCCCCCCACCGCGATCTTCGTGTGCGCCGACCAGATGGCACTTGGCGCATACGAGGCCCTGTACGAGCGCGGCATGCGCGTGCCCGACGACATGAGCATCGTCGGCTTCGACGACCTCGATGAGGCCCGTTGGGCCATCCCCCCGCTCACCACCGTTCGCCAACCGCTGACCGAGATGGCCGGCATGGCCGCCCGCATGCTGCTCACGCTCATCGACGGCGAAGAGCTGGACACGGCCCGCGTCGAGTTGGCCACCCCGCTCGTGGTTCGGGCGAGCACATCCGCCCCGAACGCGTCGAGCCCGAACGGTGCTGCCCCGGTCGCGGCGGCGGATGGGCAGCGCGCCGGCTGACGTAGGGTTCGGCCATGGGGGTCGACGCGGTCATCTTCGACTGGGGTGGCACGCTCACCCCGTGGCGCACTGCCGACGGCCAGGCCTGGTCGCGTATCGCGGCCCAACTGTTGCCCTCGGCGGAGCCGTCCGCCCTCGCCGCCGCGGCCGCCGCGCTCGATGCGGCCGAGGTCGAGGTGTGGCGGCGGGCCCGGGTGGAGCACCGCAGCGGCACCCTCGACGAGATCTTCGCGGCGGCCGGGATGGACGCCGACGACGCGGCGCACGCGGCCGTGGACGCCGAGTGGGAGTGGGCCACCCACCTTGACCCCGACGTGCCGGCGCTCTTCGCCGGCCTGCGCGAGCGCGACGTCCGCATCGGGATCCTGTCGAACACGTGCTGGCGCCGCATGCGCCACGAGCAGATCTTCGCCCGCGACGGGGTCGACCACCTCATCGACGGCGCCGTCTACACCTCGGACATCCCGTGGACGAAGCCGCATCCCGAGGCGTTCCGCGCCGCGATGGCCGCGGTCGGCGTCGACGACCCGGCGCGGTGCGTCTTCGTCGGCGACCGGCTCTTCGACGACATCTACGGCGCCCGTCAGGTCGGTATGCGAGCGGTCTTCCTGCCGCACAGCGACATCCCGGTCGTCCAACGTGGACACATCGAAGGCGAGCCTGACGCAACCATTCACCGCCTGGCGGAGGTGCTGTCCCTTGTGGACGGCTGGCGCTGATGGTCGGTCAGCGACCGGCTCGACGTCAGCGCGGCTCGAGGCGGAACACGCGTAGGTTGCGCCCCGCGGCGCGTTCGGCATAGGTCTCGTACGCCGGCCAGGTCGACCGCAGCACCGCGAACAGACGATCCCGTTCGGCCCCGCTGACCCGGTGCGCTCGCACCGGGAACTGCCGACCGTCCAGTGTGACCGTCGCATTCGGATCCGCGAGCAGGTTCGCCGACCACGCCGGGTGCACCTGTTGGCCCCAGTTGGAGCCGATCACGACGTACGCGTCGCCGTCGCGCACGAACAGCAGCGGCGTCGTGCGCGGCTGACCTGATCGGCGGCCCGTCGTGGTCAGAAGCAGGCAGGGCAGGTCGCGCATGCCCAGACCCACGAACCGACCACGGGTCAGCCGGCCGAGCAGCCGGTCGTAGGCCACCAGGCGCCGCCCGATCGCCGCGAACCTCGGGCGGTGACCCCAGCGGCGCACGATGGCGGACAGACGCGACATGCCGTCCAGTGTGTCAGGTGGACACTCGTCAGGCTGGGGCGCCGGGGAACGGGACGGTCGATGGCCGGACGCCGGCGGTGCGCCGCCACCGCGTCGCCTGCGCCGCGGCCTCCATGAGGGCCTCGACGGCGAGCCGGCGGTCCTCGCCGGCCGTCTCGGCCAAAGCCCGCCGCCAGGCCTGGGCGGTGTGCTCCTCCAGCGCGATGGCCAGGCGCAGCGCGCTGTCGCGGTTGGTCACGTCGAACGGGAGCGCGTACGCGGGCCGGGCCGCCGGAGGGGGCGTGCTGCTCGCGGCCAGGCGCACCGCGACGGCGTCGCGCCGGACCCGGTGGGCCGCCTCGGCGGCGCGGGCCGTGTCCTGACCGGCGCGGTCGAGATGGGCTCCCACGACGCCGTAGCCGAAGATCGCCTCGTGCTCGGCCATCATCGCCGCCGCGAGCGCGGAAGCGGCGCTCACACCAGCACCTCCAGGTGGCTCGCGCGAGCCGCCGCGATGGAGCCCAGCAGGGGAGCGAGCCGGGCGACGTTGGCGAGGCAGGCGGCCACCGCGTCGTCGCGGCCCTTGCGCTCGGCGGCCGCGAGGGCGGCGACCGCCTGCGCGGGTGGGCCGGCCACGTTGGGCACCGGCGGGGCCGACGTCGATAGCGAGCCGCCGACCGCCCGGACGAGGGCGTCGACGTGTTGGCGGTGGGCATCGCGTACGGGCGACAACGCCGCCGTCAGGTCCGGGTGCGCCGCGAACGTCGCGTCGTAGAGGGCGGCAAGACCGATGGTGGAGCTCACGAAGCCGGTCAGCGGATGGGGCGCCGGCGGGTCCCCACCGCCCTTGAGGAGGTCGCAGCCGGCCAATGTCGACCCGGCCGCCAGCGCGCCGAGGGCGCCGAGGAACGCCCGCCGGGAGGTGCCGCCCGGGGTGAGCGGCGGTTGCGGCGCGCGAGGAGGCGGGCGCAACCCGGTCCCGGGCTCCGCGCCGCGGCCGGAGCCACCTCGCCGTACCTGCACGCGGACATCCTGCCAGGCCAGGTCCGGCGCACCAACCGGCCCCAGCCCCAGTCCCGAGCGCCGGTGGGCGCGTGTCGCCTTCGCGCGGCCACCACCAGGTGTTACGGCGCGTTACGCTTCGGACAGCCGGCGCAAGGTCGCGGATGCCTGCGCCGGGGGTGGCGTGCAAGCTGAATACGGCGCGACGTTCGGGGCGGTGGCGGCTGATGCCCCGGGCGGAGCTGTGCGGGAGGTGCGGGCATGGCGCAGGGACGACGCGCGAGCGCCGGGGCCCAGCCCGCCGGCAGCGAGTCCGGGGCTGGCCTGTCGGCTCAGCGGGCCCGGTTGCGGGCGGTCATCGAGCCCGTCGTCGTCCGCGCCGGCTTCGACCTCGAGGACCTCACCGTGGCTCGGGCCGGGCGGCGCGGCGTCGTCCGGGTGACCGTGGACGGCGACGACGGCGTCTCCCACGACGCGCTGGCCGACATCTCCCGCGACATCTCGGGCGCGCTCGACGAGGCCGAGGCGACCGGTGGCGAGTTCAGCCTGAGCGCGTACGAGCTCGAGGTCTCCTCGCCCGGCGTCGACCGTCCCCTCACCGAAGCCCGCCACTGGCGTCGCAACATCGGCCGCCTGGTGAAGGTGAACGTGGGCGGCCGGCCGTTGACGGCGAGGATCATGGCGACGGACGCTGACACGGTGATCCTCGACGCCGGGGGTCAGCGCCACCCTTTCCGCCTGGCCGAGTTGGGTCCGGGACGGGTACAGGTCGAGTTCGGACACCTGGACGAACTCTCCGAAGAGGACGACGCTGAGCAGAACATGCACGGTTCGGATCGCAAGCTTCGAGTAACTGAAACTGGGGAGACCGGAGAGTCTGGGGAGGCCGGGGAGACCGATCGCGACGAGGAAGGGGTGGACCGGGCGTGAACATCGACCTCGCGGCCCTCCGCGCCCTGGCGCAGGAGCGGGAGATCCCGGTGGAGACCATCCTCGCGGCGATCGAGACCGCTCTGCTGACGGCGTACCGGCACACCGAGGGCGCACACCCGCAGGCCCGGGTGGAGATCGACCGCAAGACTGGCGTGGCCACCGTCTTCGCCCAGGAGACCGACGCCGAGGGCGACACGGTCCGCGAATGGGACGACACCCCCCACGACTTTGGGCGCATCGCGGCGATGACCGCCAAGCAGGTGATCCTGCAGCGGCTGCGGGAGGCGACCGACGAGGTGCACTACGGCGAGTACGTGGGACGCGACGGCGACCTCGTCACCGGTGTGATCCAGGCGCACGAGGGGCGATCGGAGAAGGGGATCGTGAGCGTCGACCTCGGCAAGCTCGAGGCGATGCTGCCGGCGGCCGAGCAGGTGCCGGGCGAGGTGTATGAGCACGGGCACCGCATCAAGTGCGTGGTCGTCCACGTGGCGAAGGGCTTTCGGGGCCCACAGGTCACGCTGTCCCGCTCGCACCCGAGCCTGGTTAAGAAGCTGTTCGCGCTGGAGGTCCCGGAAATCGCGGATGGCACCGTCGAGATCGCCGCCATTGCCCGGGAGGCGGGTCACCGCACCAAGATCGCCGTGCGCTCGACGGTCGCCGGGGTCAACGCGAAGGGCGCCTGCATCGGGCCGATGGGTTCCCGCGTTCGGGCCGTCATGAGCGAGCTGCACGGCGAGAAGATCGACATCATCGACTGGTCGGACGACCCGGCGAGCTTCGTCGGCAACGCGCTGTCCCCGGCGAAGGCCCTGCGGGTCGAGGTCGTGGACGCG
>Ga0209382_10012774_pt1 | contig 10354 bp, 10 predicted proteins | sample SoiMetdeltSBSDD5_FD_187599 | JGI IMG/M metagenome (GOLD analysis project Ga0209382, IMG submission 187599) | Bulk soil microbial communities from a Populus tree surrounding site in Tennessee, USA - Soil MetaG P. deltoides SBSDD5 (SPAdes) (version 2) | ecosystem: Environmental > Terrestrial >...
GTCCAAACCCACGTCGGGGCTGACATGCCGCCAGTTGGTGACACCGGTGTTTCCGCCGGCCGACAGCTTGACCTCGTAAAGGGCGGTGCCGTGACGGAAGGTGCGCAGCCAGACGTCGCTGTGGGTGCTCTCGGCCGGGGTGGCGGTGTCGCGGTCGTCCTCCCACACCACGGCCACGTAGCCGTTGCGGTTGGCGGCGATGGCCGCCGTGTCCTGGTCACCGGTGGCGTTGGTGTTGACAGTCTGCCACTGGGCGGCGGCGATCACCGGCTCCCCGGCGACCGCTAAAGTCATGGAACCGGCCAGCAGCGCAGCGATGAGTGCTTTCATGGGTACCCCCTAAATCGCCTGAAGGCCCGGCCGGCCGTCGAGGATCAGGAAAGATCTGGTGGTGGACGCGGCGGCGCCGTGCTCGGTGACGCTGCTGACAAAACGGAAGTCGGCCCGGACCTGGGTCTGGCTGATCGTCGTGCGCACGTAGCCGCGGCGATCGGTGTAGAACTTGATGTGCGGGTTGGCCGCGCCGTTGGGGATGGTGGTGGTGCCGCCGCCGTTGCCGCCCGACGAGATCGACGTGCAGACCAGCTCGGAACCGATCACCGGTGAGGTGGTGCTGGTGTAGTCGGCCTTGAGGTCGCTGGCCCAGGAGCGGTGCACGTCGCCGGTGAGCACGACCGGGTTGCGGGCGCCGCGGGCGATCCAGCCGTCCTGGATCCGCTTCCGGGAGGCGGTGTACCCGTCCCACGCATCCATGCTGGTACGCCCGTTGGCGTCGAGGTGGCGGGCGAAGAAGACCTGCTGGCCCAGGATGTCCCAGGTGGACAGGTGCTGGCCCAGCCCGTCGAGCAGCCAGTCCTCCTGTGTCGTGCCGGGCAGGGTGCGGGTGGCGCCGTCGCCGCAGCTGGGCACCTGCCGGCCGTCGCCGCACGCCTGGTCGGTGCGGAACTGGCGGGTGTCGAGCATGTGGAAGGTGGCCAGCTTCCCCCACCGCACGCGGCGGTAAAGCGGGATGCTGTTGCCGTTGTTGGCCTGCGCGGGCCGCAGCGGCATGTTCTCGTAGTAGGCCTGGTAGGCGGCGGTGCGCCGGGCGGTCCACTGGGCGGCGGTCAGGGCGGGGGTGCCGTCGGCGCGGACCATGCCGGCGTAGTTGTTCTCCACCTCGTGGTCGTCGGGCACGACCAGCCACGGCGCGGCAGCGTGCGCCGCCCGCAGGTCCGGGTCGGACTTGTACTGGGCGTAGCGGCGGCGGTAGTCGGCAAGTGACACGATCTCGGTGGCGCCGGCGTGGGTGCGGGTACGCCCGGCGGCGGCGCCGTACTCGTAGATGTAGTCGCCGAGGAACAGGACAAGGCCCGGGTTGTCCTCGGCCATGCGCCGGTGTGCGGTGTAGTAGCCCTCCTCGAAGTGCTGGCAGGAGGCGAAGCACATGACCAGGTCGCGGCCGAAGGTGCCGGCCGCGGGGGCGGTGCGGGTACGCCCGACCGCTGAGATGTGCCCCTGGGCGCGGAAGCGGTAGAAGTAGTCCGAGTCGGGGCTCAGGCCGCCGGCGACCACGTGCACCGAGTGGGCGGAGGCGGATCGCGCCACCACCGACCCGGACGACACGATGCCGGTGAACTTGTCGTTGGTGGACACCTGCCAGTCGACGGTGACGTCGCCGGCGCCCATGCCGCCCAGGCCGTCGGCGTTGAGCGGCGACGGTGCCAGGCGGGTCCAGAGCACGACGCTGCTGTCGTCGGGTTCCCCCGATGCCACACCGAGTTTGAACGGGTACGGGATGGTGGCCAGGATCCCCGGCTCCGTGGATCGGGCGGTGGAGGCGGTCAAGGGAACGGCCGCGGCCCCGGCCACGGCCAGTCCACCCAGGACAAACGTCCTTCGGCTAAGTCTGCTCATAACCACTCACCTTCAGGCTTATAGATGAATGGCGATTATTGTGCCGAAGAATGTTTCGCAACGCAAAAGATGTTTTTATCAGACAACAGAATGCCGTCAATTTCTTACGATCACGAACGGTGAACTGGTGACCTGCAGCGGCTCGTCGCCCAGGGATACCAGGCGTGGCGCAACCCCGTGCCCGCCACCTAACCTGGGGCGGTGACCTTCCCCGCACACCCGTTGACCGTGGCCGCCGTCCAGGCCGAACCCGTGCCCGCAGACGTCGCGGGCAACGCCGCCACCGCCGCCCGGCTCGCCCGGGAGGCGGCCAGCCGTGGCGCCCAGCTGGTGGTGCTGCCGGAGCTGTTCCTGCCCGCCTACCACCCGCCGTCGCTGCGCGCCGACCCCGACGGCACCGCCGTGACCGTCGATGATCCCAGGCTGGATCCTTTACGCGGCAACGGAATTACCACAGTGGTCGGCGCGGCCGTACGCCACCACAACCGTGTCTTTGGTCGCAGCTCCGTCGCTGCGCGCCGGCCGCACAGGCTCACCTGCTCGGCCCTCCTGATCAGCCGCGACGGCACCGTCACGGCCGCCTACGACAAGCAGCACCTGTGGGGGCCCGACGAGAACGAGCTGTTCAACCCCGGCATCAACGGATCCACCCTCACCGTCGATGGCTGGCGCCTCGGGCTCGGCGTGTGCTACGACGGATGCTTCCCCGAACACGGCCGCGCCGCCGCACTCGACGGCGCCCACGGATACCTCGCCCCCAGCGGCTACCTCGAAGGCTCGCAACACCGCCGCGACCTCTACTACCGCGCCAGGGCACTGGACAACACCATGTACGTCGTCTTCGCCAACTCCGTGGGCGGGCAGGCGCCGTGGCGGTTCAACGGTGGCGCCGCCATCCACGACCCACAGGGCCGCGTGCTCACCCAAGCCCCCGACGAAGGCGAGGCGATCGTCGTGTCCACATTGGACCCGGCGGTGCTCGAGCAGACCCGCGCCGCACACACCATGCTCGCCGACCGGCTACCCACCCTCGGCGGCCCCCGCACCCAAATCACGGGTTGACCTGCGCGCACTCCCCTTGAGATCATCAGCATCAATATTTGCGCGCCGACGCACCGGTGCGGGGTGCAAGGCCAACCCCCGGGAGGACACGTGCGACCCACGAAACTGTCCACACTGCTCATCGCCGCCGCGACCACACTGATCGCCACCCTGGCCTCAGCCCCACAAGCTCAGGCCGCACCCAACCTCGCCGCCGTGGCCCGACTCGCCGCCGACGACACCCGCACGGCCGGATTCCACCGCGACAGCAACGGCACCCTCATCGTCAACGTCACCGACCGGGCAAGCTTCGCCGCCGTGCGCGCCACCGGAGCCACCCCACGCCTGGTCACCCACAGCCTCCACGCCCTCAACCGGGTCATCGAAACCCTCGACCCCGGCATCGCCGGCACCGCCTGGAGCATCGACATCGCCACCAACCAGGTCGTCATCGACGTCGACCCCGGCGTTTCCGAAGGCGGGCTCGCGGCCGTGGGTACCGCCGCGGCAAAATCCAACGGAGCAGCACGCATCCAACGCCTGGCAAGCCCGCTGATGCCCCTCATCTCCGGCGGTGACGCCATCTACGGCGGCGGCTTCCGCTGCTCGCTCGGGTTCAACGTGCGAAGCGGCAACACCTACTCGTTCCTCACCGCCGGGCACTGCGGCGACGTGGCCAACGAGTGGTTCGCCAACGCGCAGCACACCACCAAGCTCGGCGACACCGCCGGCAGCAGCTTCCCCAACAACGACTACGCCATCGTGCGTTACATCAGCAGCTTCACCAACATCGAGGGCACCGTCGGTGGGCAGGACATCACCACCGCCGCCAACGCCTTCGTCGGCGAGTCCGTCAGCCGCCGCGGCAGCACCACCGGCACCCGCACCGGCACCGTCACCGGCCTCAACGCCACCGTCCACTACTCCAGCGGCGGCACCGTCAGAGGCATGATCCGCACCAACGTCTGCGCCGAACCCGGCGACAGCGGCGGCCCGCTCTACGACAACAACATCGCCCTCGGCCTGACCTCCGGCGGCTCCGGCAACTGCCAGATCGGCGGCACCACCTTCTACCAGCCCGTGACCGAAGCCCTGGCCAAGTACCGGGTATCAGTCTTCTAACCTCGCCGCAATGGCACGGGCCGCGGCGGCATGCACGTCGCGGCCCAGCTCTTCAGCACCGGGCCTGAGCAGCCCCGGCCCGCCCACCAGCGGCCCACCCTCATGCTGCGGCGCCAGATTGAAATGCAAGTGCGGCACCCGCTCCCCGAACACATAGACATAGATGAGCGCCGCGCCGGTCGCCGCCCGCATCGCCCCGGTCACCCTCGCCAGCACCACACCGAGCGTGCCCGCCTCCGGCCCATCCAGATCGGTGACAAAAGGTATGTGCCGCAACGGCTCCAGATGGGCAAACCCGGCCACGGCACCATGCTCCACCACCGACAGCCGCCACAAGCCGTCCTGCCACACCCTGACCCGGCCCGGAAGCGAGTCGGTGCACAACAAACACTCCATCCGCATGCACATATCATTGCCGCGATGATTCTTTTGACGGGTACCCAGCTAAGCCAGGACTTGATCGCCAAAGCGGCTCGCGCCGCCGCCGAACTCCCCCAAAAACCCTGCCTCGCAACGGTTCTTGTGGGTGAAGACCCGGCATCGACCACCTACGTGCGCATGAAACGCAACCGTGCCGCCGCGGCCGGCATCGACGCCCGCCTCGTACACCTGCCCGACTCGACCACCACCGGCGAGCTCGTCCTGACGATCCGGGCACTGTCCAAAGACCCCGCAGTGCACGGCATCCTGCTGCAGCACCCCGTCCCGCCACACATCGACGAACGCGCCGCATTCGAGGCCATCCACCCCGCCAAGGACGTCGACGGGGTCACCCTGCGCTCCTTCGCCGCCATGGCCTTCGGCCTACCCGGCTACCCATCAGCCACCCCCGGGGCCATCATGGCCCTGCTCGACCACTACAACCTGCCCCTGACCGGCAAGCACGCCGTCGTCGTCGGCCGCAGCCCCATCCTCGGCAAACCCATCGGCATGCTCCTGCTCGCCCGCGACGCCACCGTCACCTACTGCCACTCCCGCACCATCGACCTGACCTCACACCTGCGCGCCGCCGACATCGTCATCGCCGCCGTCGGCAAACCCCGCTTCATCACCGGCGACCAGCTCAGCGACGGCGTCGTCGTCATTGACGCCGGCTACAACCCCGGCAACATCGGTGACGTCGACTTCGACACCGCCGCCGAAAAAGCCTCAGCCATCACACCCGTGCCCGGCGGCGTCGGCCCCGTCACGATCGCCACCCTGCTCCACCACACCGTCACCGCCGCCGCGACCCAACTAACCTAGTCCACCGACCAGGCGGATGATCCGCCACCGGCAACCACAGCCGCGGCTGGAAATCCCCCGCCCCAGAGTCTTTGGTCGCAGCTTCGTCGCTGCGCGCCGGCCGCTCGGAGTCTTTGGTCGCAGCTCCGGCGCTGCGCGCCGGCCGCTCGGAGTCTTTGGTCGCAGCTCCGGCGCTGCGCGCCGGCCGCTCCCATGGGTAACGCCCGTCCTGATCCGGCCACACCACCTGCAGGAACTCCGGCGACTCCCGCTCAGTGAAAAGCAGATCAAACCAGCTGCCGTCGATGCGGCGCACCTCCACCGCCCCACCGAGCAACACATCGTCCACCCGCGACCCCGGCCGCAACACCACACCCGCACTCACCAGCTCGGCCACGACGTTCACCAGACCCCAGCGCCTCGGCGCCCACCCGAAGATCGCGATCTCCGGGTGGGCGAACCCGCGCCAAAGCCCCAGCGAATAGGCCCAACCCGCCTCGCGCACCACTCGCCAGGGCCGGGCCCGTCCTCCAGCGCTCCGGTCGACATCGTCGTCAAGCATTCCCAGAGTCTAAGAACGAGCCCCGACGAAACCGCAGCAACCCGACACGTGCGGCTTGCCGTGCGACAACACCAATACCCCACAACGGGCGGCGATGCCCCTACCTCCCGCAACAAGGGGTCTCAGCCGATCTCCGGGTTGCGGGTTTGGGTGCAGAGCAAGGGGCGCCCGGCAAGGCTCTTTTGTCGGTGAGTCTGGCGCGGAGCGCCAGGCGTCTTGGTGTTTTTTGGGCAGAACGGGTTACGGCCTCTAGTGTGTCCTAGGACGCTAGGTAATCGACCGATAGGTGACTCCAGCTGGCCGGAAGTTCCAGAATTCTTGTAAGACGGGCAGCTCAACGGCGTTGCGACTGGTCTTGTAAGGAGCGGTCAACAACGATGGTCTAAATGAGCCGCAGCACCCACATATCGTTCCCCGGCAATGTTGATCCCGAGAGGCTATGGCAACAGGCCGAGTCCGTCCTGTCCGGAAACTGGATCGGCGGTCACACGGTCCCCGCCCGAACACTGTACCCCCATCAATGGAGCTGGGATACGGCGTTCATCGCGATCGGGTTGGCGCACGTCGCGCCACATCGGGCCTGGCAAGATTTACATAGTCTGTTTCTTGCGCAGTGGCCCGACGGGAGGGTGCCGCACATCGTTTTCGATCCGAAGGTCTCCGACCGCGACTACTTTCCCGGCCCGAGCTTCTGGCTCACCCCGGCCGGCACCACCGGGATCGTGCAGCCGCCGGTGCACGCACTGGCGGCCTGGCTGGTCCACGAGCGCAAGCCGTCGCCCGGCGAGCTGGCGCGCCTGTACCCGTTGCTGGTCAGGCAGCAGAACTACCTGGCGACACAACGCGACGCCGGCGGCGCCGGCCTGGTCAGCATCGTGCACCCCTGGGAGTCGGGCCTGGACAACAGCCCCGCCTGGGATGAGGCGCTATCAGTCCTGCCCGCCGACACCAGCGTGCTTAAGCATCATCACCGGCGCGACGTCGAGGTGTCCGTGGTCTCGCACCGCCCCACCGACCGGGACTATGCGAGATACATCGGGCTGGCATCGGCCTATCGTGACCACGGCTATCGGGATTGTGGGCTACCCGGACCACACCCCTTTCTCGTGGAGTGCCCCGCGTTCAACGCCCTGACCGCCGCCGCCGAGCTGGCGCTGGCCGACATCGCGGCGGTGGTGGGCGCCGACCCGCTCCCCCATCGCCAGCGCGCCGCCGCGATCAGCCGGGCGATGGTCGACCGGTTGTACAACCCGGAGACGGGCATGTTCCACGCCCTTGACGTGCGCGCGGAGAAGCTGAGCCCGGCCCGGTGCATCAGCGGCCTGGTCCCCATCATCCTGCCGGACCTGCCCGAGGCGATCGCCGATTCCCTTGCAGTGCAGGCAGCCTCGGACCATTTCGGGATGGATGCGCTGCCGCTGCCCAGCTATGACAGGCTCGCAGTCGACTTCGACCCGGTGCGTTACTGGCGCGGCCCAGTGTGGATCAACATGAACTGGTTGCTGTGGCGGGGTTTCGCCGCGCACGGCCGCACCGATCTGGCACAGGCACTGCGCTCGTCGATGCTGGACGTGATCGCGCGCTCGGGCTGCTTCGAGTACTTCCATCCGCGCACGGGTGAGGGTATAGGCACCGGCGAGTTCAGCTGGACCGCCGCGCTCGCGCTCGATCTGCTCAAGGCGTGATCTAGCTCAGGCATAGCCGATTGTCACATCCCCGGAGGTGGACTCGGCGTCGATGGAACGGTCCGCTGACTGGGAGGCGTCGACGTTGACGCGCTGGTCGCCGGAGACCGTGCGCACGCTCAGACGGTACGGCTGCCGGTCGGAGGGCACGACGACGCGGGCGTCACCGGAGGTGGTGTGCACCGAAAGCGCCCGGGGCGCTACGGAGAACTCGAGGGTGGCGTTGCCCGACGTGGTGGTGACGGCGGCCTGCGCCGAGGCGAGGTCCGATGTGGACACGTCACCGGAGGTGGTCTTGACCGTGACCCGGCCCTTCAGGGCGGTGAGGGTGACGTGGCCGGAGACCGTCTCCAGGCCGACCGGCGCGGTGAGGCCGGCGACGGTCACGTCACCGGAGCTGGTCTCGGCGTGCACCTCCACGCTCTCAGGCAGGCGCACCCGGTACGCGATGGAGCATTCGTCGTCGTCGGCGTCGCCGCAGTTGTGGCTGACGCGCAGGGTCTGCCCCTCCCATGACTCGGTGTGCCGCGGCTTGGAGCCGGTCCACCGCAGCTCGCGGATGATCTCGATGGTGGTGCCCGCGGACCCCTCAACGGTGATGTCGCTCGCCTCGAAGTCGGTGAAGACGATGCGTGTCAGCGGTTGCGTGTACGAGGCCTGCTGCCGCTCGGTCTCGATCGGCCCGAGCGGGCCCAGCAGGCGCCACGCCCCGAAGACGCCGATGGCGATGACGGCAAGGGTGAAGGCGCCCGCGAGAAAACGCCAGAAAGTGGTCCCGCTCATTTCTACTTCGGCCTCTCGTTCAGGTAACGCAGCACCGCGAGGACGCGGCGATGGTCGCTGTCTGCTGGCGGCAGGTCCAGCTTGGTGAAGATGTTGTTGACGTGCTTGCCGACCGCGCTCTCGCTGACGAAAAGCGCCGCGGCGATCGCCGAGTTGGAGCGGCCCTCCGCCATCAGCGCCAGCACCTCCTCCTCGCGGCGGGTGAGCCGATCGAGGGTGGCGTCGCGGCGGCGCACCAGGATCTGCGAGACGACCTCGGGGTCGAGCGCGGTGCCGCCGGAGGCGACCCGGCGCAGCGCCTCGAGGAAGTCGCCGACGTCGGCCACCCTGTCCTTGAGCAGGTACCCGACCTTGCTGGTGTGCCCGGCCAGCAGCTCGGCCGCGTAGCGCTCCTCCACGTACTGCGACAGGACGAGCACCGCCACGTCGGGCCACTGGCGGCGCACCACCAGCGCGGCGCGCAGGCCCTCGTCGGTGAAGGTGGGCGGCATGCGCACATCGATGATCACCACATCGGGCCGGTGCGAACCCACGGCGCGCAGGGTCTGCTCGGCGTCGCCGGCGACCGCCACGACCGTGAAGCCTCCCGAGTCGAGCAGCCGGGCCAGGCCCTCGCGCAGCAGCACGGAATCCTCGCCGATCACGACTCGCATGGCAGCTCCACGGTGATGAGCGTCGGTCCCCCGGGCGGGCTTGACACGTGCAGACTCCCGTCCACCGAGCTCACCCGCTGGGCGAGGCCGCGCAGACCGGTACCCCCTGAGGGGTTTGCTCCTCCCACGCCATCATCCCGGATAGTTATGTGCAACAACGCTTCCGAGCCCTTCACCGAGATCTCCACCGATCCTGCCCGGGAATGTTTGGCCACATTGGACAGTGCCTCCGAGACCACGAAGTAGGCGATGGCCTCGACTGTCGGCGAGGGGCGCACGCTCAGCTCGACGGACAGGCGCGCGGGCACGGGCGAGCGGGCGGCGATGCCGGAAAGGGCGGCATCGAGGCCGCGGTCGTTGAGCACCGCCGGGTGCAGGCCGCGCACCAGCTCGCGCAGCTCCGCCAGGGCCTGCTTGGCCTCGTCGTGGGCGTGCTCGATGACCTCGCGGGCCTGGGGGTCCACATGCGACAGCTGGGTGCGGGCCAGCCCGAGGTTCATGGCCAGCGAGACCAGCCGCTGCTGCGCGCCGTCGTGCAGGTCGCGCTCGATGCGGCGGCGCTCGGCATCGGCGGCGTCGACCACCTCGGCGCGGCTGTGGCTCAGCTCCTCCACCCGCGTGGCCAGCTCCTCGGCGCGGCTGGACTCGATCATCCATCGGGCGGCGCGGACGTCGAGGCGGGCCAGCGCCGGGGCCAGCAGGATCGCGCCCGTGGCAAGCGCGACGGTGAGCAGGATGAGCCCGGCCCACGCCAGCGGATGCGACAGCGGCAGCCCGAACGGGCTCGTGCCGGGCCGGGTGAACACCGGCAGCAGCGCGCAGATCACCGCCCCTGCCCACAGCGACACCAGCAGGCCCGTGCCGAGCAGCGCGATCGATACCGCGACCACGATGTGGTACCAGACCTGGCGCCACCCCGCCGCGATGTTGTCCGGCCGGGCCGGGGTCAGCTCCACCCCCAGCAGACCGCGGAAGCGGGAACACTGCATCTCCGAGCAAAGGCGCGCCACCGCGAAGAGCCCGCCGCGCGCCGGCCGCGCCATCGACCACACCGTGGCCGAGGCGATCAGCGCGAATACCCCGGCGGCCTGCACCAGGCTGCCGGCCAGGATCGCCAGCGGCACGCCGACGACGAGGTGTACCGTCGCGGTCCAGCCGTTGGCGATCGTCTTGAGCATGCACCTACGGTAGGGGGCACGCTTTGGCCACGTCACGGTGGCCAACCTCACCGCCGGCGTGAGGCTGGCACCACCCCCACATCGGCGGCCTGCGTTACCGACTTGGCCCGCCCAGTTGGGCAGGCTCGGTTGACATGACTGGATTTGTGGGACGGATCAGCTTCCGCCATCGCTGGCTGGTGCTCATGGTTTGGGCCGTGATCGCAGCTG
>Ga0209382_10012775_pt1 | contig 10354 bp, 5 predicted proteins | sample SoiMetdeltSBSDD5_FD_187599 | JGI IMG/M metagenome (GOLD analysis project Ga0209382, IMG submission 187599) | Bulk soil microbial communities from a Populus tree surrounding site in Tennessee, USA - Soil MetaG P. deltoides SBSDD5 (SPAdes) (version 2) | ecosystem: Environmental > Terrestrial >...
GACCAGCCGAACGAGGTCAAGCCGGACCGCAATAACTTCGCCCCGACGATCGGCGTCGCCTACTCGCCGTCGGTCACTGGGGGGTGGCTCGGCCGGCTCGTCGGCGAGAAGCGGACGGTCTTCCGGGGCGGCTACCAGATCGGCTACGACTCGTTCTTTAACAACATCGCCTCGAACGCGCAGACCTCGTCGCCGAACGTCGTCGCGACGACGACGCCCTCGGTGGTCAACACGGCGAACCCGCGCGGCCTGCCGAACGTCTCCGCCTCGCTGCCGCTCGTCGCGCGCCCGCTCTCGCCGCTCGACTCGCAGACTCTGGTCGTCGAAAATCTGGTCAACCCCTACTACCAGCGCTGGTCCTTCGGGATTCAGCGCGAGCTGCCCTTGAACCTCATCGTCGACGCCTCTTACGTCGGGTCGAAGGGGACGAAGCTCTTCATCAACGAGGATTTCAACCCGCAGGTGCCGGCGGCGCTGCGGATCACGCCGGCCGCATTCACCGGCTCGCGGACCTGCACGCCCGGGGCGACCGGGTGCCTCATCTCGGGCCGGCTCGACAACCTGCAGGGCTCGCGGCTGATCCGGACCAACGGCGGCTCCTCGACTTACAACTCGGGGCAGCTCAACGTCTCGCGCCGCTTCTCCAACGGGTTCGCGCTGACGGCGGCTTACACCTATGCCAAGCTCATCGACAACGGGAGCGAGGTCTTCGCCGTGGCGAACAACAACCAGCAGCAGCAATCGGCCGTGCCGTCGATCTTCGGGGGGCAGGGGCGCGAGCGCGCGGTCTCGCTCTTCGACCGGACGCACCGGGCATCATTCACCTACGTCTACGAGCTGCCCTTCTTCCGCGAGCAGCGCGGGCTCGTCGGCCGCATCGCCGGCGGCTGGCAGATTTCGGGCGTGACCATCTTCGAGAGCGGCGTCCCGATCAACGTCACCAACGGGCAGGACGCCGACGCCATCGGCGGCAACCTCGACCGGCCCGACTTCAATGCCGCCGGTCAGCCGGGCGTCCGCGCCATCCCGGCGACGACGGCCAACCCGAGCCCGACCGGCTACATCAACCCTGACGCCGGCAACGCGCCGATCGATCCCCAGACGGCACAGTACATCGGCATCGCGGCCAACTCCGGGCGGACCGGGAGCCTCGGCCGCAACACCCTGCGCGGGCCGGGGATTAATAACTTCGACTTCAATGTGCTCAAGCGCGTCGCCATCACCGAGGGCATGCGGCTGGAGTTTCGGACCGAGTTCTTCAACGTCTTCAACCACCCGCAACTCGGCGTCCTCAGCGCGAGCGCCTTCGCCACGGGGGCGACCACCATCCAGGCTAATGTCTTCGGCTCGGCCGCCGGGCGCTTCCTGAGGCCTGAATTCATGGACGGCGGCGGGCGCGTGGTCCGCTTCCAGTTGAAGTTCGTCTTTTAGAGCGGGCCCCGTCAGGATCGGAAGAGAGAGAATTATAGGGGCGCGGGGGAGATCAATCCCCGTGCCCCCCGCGCCGCCCATAAGTAGCTCCACCAGTCCGACCTCTGATTTTGGTCCCGGAGGGAGGAGGGGGCTTAGCCGGTAGTTCCACTTGCGCTCCACCACCGCCTAATTTCCTCGGTCCCTCCGGGACAAAAATCCAAGATAAATCCAGCCCTGCCAGACCACTATGATACCGCGACCGTCAGGGAGCGGCCCTCGGCGTCGCTGGGACTCGACCGCGCTGCATCACCTCCAGTTAATCATCCGAAAATATAGATGACATTCAGAAAAATGGATAAGACTGGCGCGTAGGTCAAAAATATATTGATGTAAGTGTGGCAATGTCAGAAAATGAGCTGCGTCGTGGTCACGGTATATTGATTGCCTCCACGAATTTGGATTGAATCTTTCTCAGAGGAGAAGCCATCCGAATCAGGCGCCATCCACACTACAAGCGCTGATACCCCAGCAAGTTAGAAGCCCGAGGAGAGCTGAAATGAGCCACCCCATTAAATTAATCTTAGTTGCCCTCACCCTTTGTCTGTCTAATGTTTTGGCGGGCGCGCAGAATCCGCTCGGCCGGATGACTGGCACCGTGCGTGACCAGACCGGAGCAGTCATCCCCAACGCGACTGTGACCGTGGTCAATGAAAACACCGGCCAGCAGGCGGGGACCGCGACGACGAGCGCGGACGGTGTCTTCAACTTCCCCCAGCTCTCGCCGGCCCTTTACACGGTCAAGATTGAGATGGCCGGGTTCAAGGCGGCCTCTTACACCCAGGCAAAGGTCGACCCGGGGCAGGAATACTCGTTCACCGCGACGCTCGAAGTCGGGCAGGCGAATGAGGTCGTGCAGGTTTCGGCGGGCGAGGACCTGGTCAACACCTCGACCCCGGAGGTCAGCAGCACGGTCAGCCAGCGGCAGATCATCGACCTGCCGCTGCCCGGGCGCAACCCGATCGACCTCATCAAACTGCAGGCGGGCGTCGTCGGCATCCCGACGCGCACCACGACGACGATCAACGGCGGCCGGCCGACCTGGACCCAGGTGACGCAGGACGGGATCAACATTCAGGACAATTTCATCCGCACCAACGGGCTCGACTTCGTCCCTAACCGCCCGACCTCGGACACGATCGGCGAGTTCACGATTACGACCAACACCCAGGGCGCGGACGCGGCGGGCGGCTCCTCGCAGGTCAAGCTGATCACGCCCTCGGGGACCAACGAGTTCCACGGGAGCGTCTTCGAGTTCAACCGCAACTCGGCGCTCGGCGCCACCTCGTGGTTCAACAACAGCACGATCGACCCGCGGACCGGGACGACTCTCCCCAAGCCGTTCCTCAACCGCAACCAGTTCGGCGGCCGGATCGGCGGCCCGGTCCTGGTGCCGAAGAAAGTCTTCGGCCCGCTCGGCGGGTGGAACGACGGCCAGGACAAGCTCTTCTTCTTCGCCTACTACGAGGGGTTCCGCCAGCGGACGCAGGCGACGCCGAACATGACGATCCCGGCCAACGACGACTTCCTCCGCGGCGTCTTCCGCTACGTCAGGCCGAGCGACGGCAGCGTCCAGTCGGTCAACGTGCTCCAGCTCGCGGGGCTGCGGATCGACCCCATGGTCCAGCAGCGCATCCTCTCGAGCGTCCCGTCGGCGGCCAATGTCAACAACTTCGACGTCGGCAACTCGAACACCACGCGGCTGCTCAACACGGCCGGCTACCGCTTCAATCAGAGCGACCAGAACAACCGTAACCAGTGGGGCTTCCGCGTCGACCTCCAGGCCAACCAGAATCACCGCATCGAATTCACGCACACCTCCTTCAAGGAGACCGACGACCGCACGGACATCGACCTCGTCAACCAGCGGCCGCTGGCCTTCACCCAGTCGACCGCGCGGCTGATCGTCGGCGCGTGGCGCTGGAGCGTGTCGCCGAGCCTGCAGAACGAAGTCCGGATCGGCGCCAACCTTGCCCCGGTGGACTTCCTCAACAACGAGGACTGGGGCGGGCTGCTCTTCGTCACCCCGCTGGTGACCAACCCGACGGTCAACTTCCAGCCGCAGGGGCGCGACACGCGGACGCGGCAGTTCATCGACAACGCCTCCTACGTCGCCGGCAACCACTCCTTCCAGTTCGGCGGCAGCCTGCAGCAGATTCGGGTGAAAAACTATTCAAATTTCACCCGCTTCCCGACGGTCAACTTCGGCTTCAGCACGTCGGCCCCGGCGAGCGTGCAGTTGACGGCGGCGCAGTTCCCGGGCGGGATCGCGGCCGCGGACCTCGGCAACGCAAATACGCTGGCCTCCTTCCTCGCCGGCACGATCTCTTTCGTCGACCAGACCTTTCAGGTGACGAGCAAGGACTCGGGCTTCGTCCCCCTGGCCCCCAATCTGCGCAACTACGTCCTCGACAACTATGCGGCCTACATTCAGGACAGCTGGCGTTTCCGGCCCAACCTGACGCTGCGCCTGGGTCTCAAGTGGGAGTATTTCAGCCCGCTCCGGGAAGAGGATGATCTGGCGCTGCTGCCCGTGGCGGGCGGGCGCAACGTGCGCGACACCCTGCTCGACCCGAACGGGACGGTCGACTTCGTCAAGGGTGACTTCTACAAAAAGGACCTCAATAACTTCGGCCCCTCGGTCGGCTTCGCCTGGGACCCGCGCGGCGACGGGAAGATGGCGATCCGCGGCGGCTACACCCTGGCCTTCGTCAACGAGGAGACGATCACGGTCGGCAACAACGCGGCCGTCGGCAACGCCGGGCTGGAGTCGGCGCTGCGGCTGGCGAACCTTTACACCACGGTCAGCGCGGGCGTGCCGAACCCGGTCCCGACCTACAAGGTGCCGCGCAGCTACGCCGACCAGCTGGCGCAGAACCTGACGAGCGCGGCCTTCACCGTCGACCCGAATATCCAGCAGCCCTGGGTCCATCAGATCAGCTTCAGCGTCGAGCGCGAGCTGGGGGCCGACCTGGCGGTCGAGGGGCGTTACGTCGGCACGCTCGGCCGCAACATCTGGCAGGGCGTCGACCTCAACCAGACGAGCGCGGGAGTCAACCCGGCTTTCCTCCAGGACTTTCAGCGGGCGCGCAATAACGGGTTCCTGGCGCTCCAGGCGAGCGGCGTTTTCAACCCGGCTTACAACGCGAGCCTCCCCGGCAGCCAGCCGCTCCCGGTGATCACCAGCCCGACCTTCGGCGGCGGCCTCCTGACCGCGGCCGTGGTGCGCAATGCGATCCAGACGGGGCAGGTCGCCGAGTTGGGCAGCATCTACACGACCCAGGCGGGGGCGGCCGTCGCCCAGACGGCGCGCGCCTTCCTGCTGCCGAACTCGGGAATCTACGTGGCCGACCTCGTTCAGAGCGGGGCCGAAACCGACTACCACGCCTTTCAGGGCGAGGTCCGGCGCCGCTTCAAGAACGGGGTCTTCGGGCAGTTCAACTACACCTTCAGCAAGGTGCTCTCGAACTCTTCGGGGACGACGCAGGCTCGTTTCGAGCCCTTCATCGACAACAACCGACCGCAGCTGGAGAAATCGCGCGCCGACTTCGACGTGACGCACGTCCTCCACGGGAGCGTCATCTACGAGCTGCCCTTCGGGATTGGGAAGCGCTTCTTGAGCGGTGGCGGGATCGCGGAACAGATCGTCGGCGGCTGGCAGGTCGGCTCGATCGTCCACTGGCAGAGCGGGGCCCCGATCTCGATCCGCTCGCCGCGCGGCACCTTCAATCGCGGCGGGCGCTCGGCCAACCAGGGCGCGAACACGACGCTCAGCAAGGAGGAGATCAGAGACTTGTTCGGCATCCAGAAGCTGCCGGACGGCCGCGTCTTTTTCATCGACCCGAAGGTCACCGACCCGCAGACGGGGCGCGCCGTCGGGCCGGATAACCTCAACCTCAGCTCACCGGCCTTCACCGGGCAGGTCTTCTTCAACCCGGAGCCGGGGCAAGTCGGCCAGCTCCAGCGGCTCCAGTTCGACGGCCCGGCGCAGTTCGTCTGGAACTTCTCGGCGATCAAACGGTTCCGGTTGGGCGAGTCGACGAACATCGAGTTCCGCGCCGAGCTCTTCAACTTCCTTAACAACCCGCTGTTCTTCGTCGGCGACTATGACGTCAACAGCACGACCTTCGGGCGGATCACGCAGCTCAACGCCGACCCGCGCGTCGTCCAGCTCGCCCTCAAGTTCAACTTCTGAATGACTGCAGGGGGCGGACAGGGCCGGTTCCCTGCCCGCCCCCCGGCAGTCACGGCCGGAGTCCGGGAAGATGACGTCACGACGTAGAGTTGTGGGCCGCCCCTGGGTCGTCACGGCCCTGCTGCTCGCTCTGCTCAGCCCCTCCGCGGCGCAGGACGGGAAGCTCGACGCCCAGGCGCTGGTCACCAGACACCTGCAGTCAATCGGCCCGGACCAGACACGGGCCGCCCGGAAGACCAGCGTCGCCCAGGGGGTCGGGCAGCTGCGCATTCTCACCGGCGGCACCGGAACGCTCGAAGGCCCGGCTTACTTCTTTTCCGACGGGCGTAAGCTGCGCTTCGTCATTCAGTTCTCCCAGCCGACCTACCCGGCCGAGGAATTCGCCTTCGACGGCAGCAAGCCGGTGGTCGCAGTCATCCAGCCGCGCGTCCGCTCCCGGCTCGGACAGTTTCTCTACCTTTACAACGACATCATCAAGGAAGGGCTCCTGGGGAGCACGCTCTCGACCGCCTGGCCGCTAACCGATCTGGCGGAGCGGGGCGCGAAACTGCAGTACATCGGTCTCAAGAAGATCGACGGCCGGGAACTGCACGAGGCGAGGTATCAGCTGAAGAAGGGTGGCGACCTGAGCATCCATCTATACTTCGAACCCGAGACCTTCCGTCACCTGCGGACCACCTACCGCCTGCGGATCACCGCCCAGATCGGCGCCGGCCCGGCACAGTCCTCGGGCCAGCGGGACAGCATTTTCACGCTCGAGGAGCGCTTCGACGGCTTCAAGACAGTCGACGGGCTGACGCTCCCCACCCACTGGACCCTGCGCCTGAGCACCGAGGGCACACAGGGCAGCTCCGTCAACGAATGGGACATCAGTTTTGACAAGATCGTCCTCAACCAGGAGATCGACCCCAAGTTCTTTGCCGTTCAATAATTCTTGCGGACCCCGGGGCGATGCCGTGGGCTGTTACGTCCGGCCCCTGCGAGGCTCCGAGCTGAACTGCTGAAAACACGCTTTCAGAGTTCAAATTCCTCTCGAAGCTGTCTGACGCGCCGCCCGAAGGCCGCGCGCACCTCGGCCTTGACCGCGCCCCAGGTGGTCGGGTGCTCGGGCTGGCCCTCGAAATAGAAGGGGCAGGGGGCGGGCGCGACCTCGCGCTGGACCTCGCGCAGGTCGGCCGGGTCGATCGGGAAGGTGACGCACGGGGGGACGGCGTGCTTGGTGGTGTAGATCATGCAGGCCGTCGTCTCCTCGTTCTCGACGAAGAAGGGGCACCGGAAGACGATCTTGCAGCAGAGTCCGCAGCGGTTGCAGCCGCCGCGCTGGTAGGGCTTCCACCGGTAGAGGATGCGGTCCGGCAGGACGGTCGCGAGCACCCAGCGTCGCGCCGCGCCGTAAGAATGCGTGGTATAGAAGAAGCCGAGTACTTTGCGCGCGAGGGCGATCGTCTTTTGCCGGTAGACCCACGCGTCGGACGGGACGGGAATCTCGATCTCGGGAGTTGCTTGGGGAGCAGGAAATGAACCATCAGACGGGGAGATCTTATTCAGCGGCTCGATCTGGACGAGCCGCACGGGCGACTGGTTCGGTGCTGACATCTATTTCCCCTCGTTTCTGTCATTGATTGATCCTGCGCGGACGGAGCATCTTAGCACCGCCGCGGGCCGCTGCCAAGGAAGCGCTCAGCCGGAGAGTGGGACGAGCCGCGGCGCGGCCGCCCCCTCGTCGTCATGCGCCCCGAGGGCGGCGTCGAGCTCGGCGGCGAGGTCGCCCACGCCGGCCGAGAGCGACTTGAAGTCGAAGAGCCGCCGGTCGAGCAGGTGCGTCGGGATGGCGCGTCCGAGCGCCGTGAGCATCGACTGGCGCAGCCCGGGAATCTCCTGCTGCAGCTCGTCGATCAGGCGCTTGACGCGCCGGCGCTTAAGGTTCTCCTGCGAGCCGCACAGATCACAGGGGATAACGGGGAAGCTCTGCGTCGCGGCGTACTCGGCGATGTCCCGCTCCCAGGCGTAGGCCAGCGGCCGGATCACCGTGTTGCGCCCGTCGTCCGAGCGGAGCACGGGCGGCATGGCCTTGAGTGTGCCGACGTAGAAGAAGTTGAGCAGGAAGGTCTGCAGGATGTCGTCGGCGTGGTGGCCGAGCGCGATCTTGGTGCAGCCCTCCTCGACCGCGACGTTATAGAGGATGCCGCGCCGCAGCCGCGAGCAGACCGAGCAGTAGGTCTCGCCCTCCGGCACGAGCCGCTTGACGACCGAGTAGGTGTCGCGCTCGACGATCCGGTAGGGCACGCCGAGGCCGCTCAGGTACTCCGGCAACACGTGGGCCGGGAAGCCCGGCTGCTTCTGGTCGAGGTTGACCGCGAGCAACTCGAAGCGCACCGGCGCCTTGCGCTGCAGCGCGAGCAGCAGCGAGAGCAGCGTGTAGCTGTCCTTGCCGCCGCTCAGGCAAACCATAACCCGGTCGCCGTCGGCGATCATGCCGAAATCCCCGATGGCCTCGCCCATCCGGCGCAGTAGAGTCTTCTTCAGTCGGTCGCCCTGGTCAATCAAGCCTGATACCATCCTCCGCCGGGCGGGCACACGCCCCGCCCATACCCCATAGCGAAACCACAAGCTTAGGCGAAGCTGCGGCGCACGTCAATCGATGGGGCGGGCGGCGAAATGGTCGTAGCCGCGCGGCTCGAGCGGGAGGACCTCCCCCGCCCGGCGGAGCCGCAGCGCCGACCCCCCGTTGCGCGCGACGATCTCGCCGATGCGCGCGACCGGCAGCCCGCAGGCCCGGCCGATCTCTTTCAACTCGCCCTCGGCCTCACGACCCGCCGCGAGCAGCAGCTCGTAGTCTTCGCCGCCGCCGAGGGCGAGGCCGAAGGCGTCCTCGCCGGGGAGCCGCGCCTCCGCGGCCACGGGCAGCGCTTCGAAATCAATCACCGCGCCGACGCCGCTCTCCTCGCAGATGTGCCCCAGGTCCTGCGCCAGCCCATCGCTCACGTCGAGCATCGCGCGGGCGAGGCCGCGCGCGCCGACCTCGGCCCCGAACTCCAGGCGCGGCTCCGGCCGGAGGTGCGCGCGCAGCGCCCGCTGCTCCGCGTCCTCGACCCCCTCTCTGGCCCGCGCCCCGCCCGCGAGCAGCCTCAGCCCGGCCGCCGACCGCCCGAGCTCGCCCGTGATGTAGACGGCGTCGCCCGGCCGAGCCCCCCCGCGCCGCACGGAGAGCCCCGCCTCAACCTCGCCGAGGACGATCGAGTCGATCGTCACCCGATCGGGCGCGGCCGAGGTGTCGCCGCCGACGAGGGTCACGCCGCTGCGCGCGGCGAGCGCGAAATAGCCGGCGAAGAACTCCTCCCAGAAAGCGTCGCCGGTCGCCCGCGTCGCAGCGAGCGAGAGCAGCGCGTAGCGCGGGCGCCCGCCCATCCCCGCGATGTCGCTCAGGCTGACGGCGAGCGACTTGTGGCCGAGCCAGCGCGGCGGGCTATACTCGCGCCGGAAATGCACGTCCTCGACGAGCAGGTCGGCCGTGACGAGCAGCTCCCACCCCGCGCGCGGCGCGAGGACCGCCGCGTCATCCCCGATCCCGGCGATCACGCCCGCGGCCGCCCCGGCCCGCGACCGGAGCCGCTTGATGAACTCGAACTCGCTCTGCATCACAAGTCTATTTTAGCCACAGAGGTATGGAGTCACTGAGCAGAGCAAGAAGAGCAACCCGTCGGCCTGGATCAAGAGTGCCCTTCTCAGTGCCTGCGGTGCCTCTGTGGCTAATTCTTGGCCTCCACCCAACTCACTGCCCTCGCACCACGCCTCGCCCCGCCTGCGCGGGCTTGATCACGGCCGCGGCGGCGCGCTGGATGTCGGCCTTCTTGACGGCGCGGATGAGGTCGGGTTGGGCATCGACGGCCTCCGCCTTGCGCCCGAAGGTGACGGCCCGCGCATATTCGAGAGAGCGCGCCGGGTGCGGCTCGATCTCGATAGCGTAGGCGCCGATCGCCGCGGCCCGCCCGAGCTCGAACTCGTCTTCGGAGGGCGGGGCACCGGCGAGCCGCTCGAGAGCGGCGCGGGCCGCGTCGCCGGCGCGCGCCTCCTCCTCCGGCGGGGTCGCCGTGTAAGCGTAGAAGGCCCCCCCGGCGAGCCGCGGCTCGGCGCGCAGCCCGGCAGCGAGCCGCCCGCCCGGGCCGGCGGCGAACTGCCGGAGCACTTCGAGTGCGTAGTAGTCGGCCGACTGCCCCGCCGGCGCGCGGAAGCCGATGGCCTGCACCGTCAGCCGGCCCCCGCGCGGCTCGGCCTGATCCTCGGGCGAAGCGGTGAGCGCCGGCAGGTTGACTTTGAGCGTTTGGTCGAGCTGCCCGCGCTTGAAGCCTTCGGAGAAGATGCGCGAGACGAGCGCCGACCCGTCCGTATCGCCCACCAGGATGACGAGCGGGAACTGGCGCTTGACGGACTTGGCGTGCCAGGCCTCGAGCTTCTCCTCGTTGGCTGCCTTGACGGCGGCCGGGAGGCCGAAGCGCGGCAGGCCGTAGGGGTGGCCGGGGTAGAGCGAGGCCCAGAGCAGCTCGACGGCGCGCGCCGCTCCCTCGTCGCGCCGCGCGAGCTGGCCGGCGACGAGCGCGACGCGCTCGCGCGCCACTTCGGCCGGGTCGAAGTACGGGTTCTCGATAATGTCGAGCAGCACTTTAACCGCGCCCTCGGCGTTGCGCGAGA
>Ga0209382_10012778_pt1 | contig 10353 bp, 7 predicted proteins | sample SoiMetdeltSBSDD5_FD_187599 | JGI IMG/M metagenome (GOLD analysis project Ga0209382, IMG submission 187599) | Bulk soil microbial communities from a Populus tree surrounding site in Tennessee, USA - Soil MetaG P. deltoides SBSDD5 (SPAdes) (version 2) | ecosystem: Environmental > Terrestrial >...
CGCGGAAGCGGTCCTGATCGGCGTTGGTACGGTGGCAGCTCCAGCGCGCACGGCGGTCAGGCGCTTGCGTGAGAAGGGACAGAAGGTCGGCTACGTGAATCTGCGCTGGTTCCGGCCCTTCCCGACTGTGGAGCTGCGCGAGTCCCTGAGCCGCTTTAAAGCGGTCGGCGTCGTCGACAGGGACTTCGCTCACGGCTCGCCCGACAATTGCGGCATCTTGATGCACGAAGTCCGATCCTGCCTCTATCCGGCGAAGAACCGGCCGGCGATCGTTAATTTCATGGGTGGTTTGGGCGGGCGCGATCTGTCGATCGCCGACGCTCAGAAGATGTTCGAAATCACCCAACAGGCGGCGAAGAAAGATTCCCTGGATGAATACGTAACCTGGATCGGCCTAAGAGAGTAAATAGGAGAAACATTATGTCGACCGTACCGACAATCGATTACGAGAAAGTCAAAGGCGTTCACAAAATTCCGCTGGAAGAGCTCTATACTTCCGGCCATCGGACCTGCCAGGGCTGCGAGTCGGCGACGACCATGCGCGGCTTCATCAAGGTTGCGGGTTCGCGCTCGGTGGTCACGGGAGCAACCGGTTGCATGTACGTGGCCAACACTTCGTACATGACCACGCCGTGGATCGTGCCGTGGATGCACACGCAGCTCGGCGCCGGTGGCTCTTCGGCCGTGGGCATGGCGGCGGGCCTGCGAGCGCTCAAGCGCAAGGGCAAGATCAAAGACGAGAAGATCAACGTCATCAATTTCTCCGGCGATCTCGGCGCCGGCGATATGGGCATCGGCGGCATCTCCGCCGCGTTGCAGAGCGATTACGACTTGCTGATTATCATGTACGACAACGAATCGGCCGCCAATACCGATATCCAAGCAACAGGCTCGACGACTTACGGCGCGCAGACGACCTTCACGCCTCCGGGAACCAAGCATCCGATCATGCAGAGGCGCTGGAAGAAGAACGTCGCCGGCATGCTTGCCGTCGGCCATCCGACCTGCCGTTACGTTGCCACTGCCTGCGCCACCTTTCCGCCGACGGATTATCTGAACAAGGTCCAAAAGGCGCTCGCCATCGGCGGCCCGACCTTCATCCACACCTACGATCCCTGTCCAAAGGGTTGGGACTATCATCCGCGCTACTCCAACGAGCTTGGCGAGTTGGGAATCAAATGCGGCATCTATCCGCTGTATGAAATCGTCGACGGCAACGTCATTTACACCTGGGACGCGCGCAAGACGGGCAAGGGACGCATTCCGGTCAAGGAGTTTATCTCCAAACAGGGGCGCTTCGATCATCTCAAAGAAGAACACTACGCGCATATTCAAAACATGGTCGATCAAATGTGGGAAGAGTGGCAGATTCCCGGTGTCGCGCCATTGCGAGGGATTCTGAAGGCTAGGATTTAGGGAAACTGCGGCAATAAGCTTTCCGCTTCGGTTCTGCCCAATTAACTCACGCTGACATGCACGGACGAAAGGCCGCGCATGTCAGCGGTGAGAAGATTTTATCAAGCCAAACATCGCCGATCGCCACGTGCGACGCTCGTCGATAGACCGCCACTCAGTGGACGGGTGTAAAGCTTGAGCACGACCGCTAGATTCTGTATCCTAAGGAGGAAGCTTGAGAGACTGCAAGCATCGGCGAGTAAACGAACAGGTAGACCAAGCGTTCCAGACCCAAGTCTGACAGTTCATCCGCGCGATATTTGTCTCAGCTTTACAAAAAGATTTTTCACGCGCTGAGTTAGACCGTTGAATAACGAACGGGCCGGCAAAGCGATGCTTAATGTGCTTGCCGCGGTCGATCGCGCTGAATAGGTCTGTTGGCCAGTCGACGCTGGATTGGCTTGCATCGGTCGAACTTAATTTTTTCAGGCAACGAGTCGAAGGGAGGCAATCATGGCAACGACCAGCGAAACTAAAAAAGAAGCTAGCGGCCCAGTGATCTCCGGCGGGCATCTGGTCGCCAAAGCGTTAAAGAATGAAGGTGTCGATGTGATCTGGACGCTTTGCGGCGGCCATATCATCGACATCTACGACGGCTGCATCGACGAAGGCATCAAGATCATCGACGTGCGCCATGAGCAGGTCGCGGCCCACGCCGCCGACGGCTACTCACGCCAGAGCGGGAAGATCGGTTGTGTCGTAACGACCGCCGGACCGGGCACGACTAACGCGATGACAGGCATCGCCAATGCCTTTCGCGCCGAGAGTCCGCTTTTGATGATCGGCGGGCAGGGCGCGCTCTCGCAGCACAAGATGGGCTCGCTGCAAGATCTGCCGCACGTCGATATCATGTCGCCGATAACGAAATTCGCCGCCACCGTGCCGCACACGGAGCGCGTCGCCGACATGGTTTCCATGGCGTTTCGTGAAGCCGTCAATGGTGCGCCGGGGCCAGTATATTTGGAAATCCCGCGCGACGTGCTCGACGCCAAAGTGCCGCTGGAGCGGGCGCGTATCCCCAAGCCGGGTGCCTATCGCGCTTCGACAAAATCAATCGGCGATCCAGCCGACATCGAAAAGCTCGCCGAAATTCTCGTCAAATCAGAGCGGCCGGCCGCGCTATTCGGTACCCAAGTCTGGACCTGTCGCGGCCACGATGCGGCGGTGGAATTTTGCCGCGCTCTCAATGTTCCCGGTTACATGAACGGCTCAGGACGCGGCATCTTCGCGCCCGGCGATCCGCATGGTTTCAATCGCACGCGTAGTTTGGCGTTCGACAAAGCCGACGTGATCCTGATCGTCGGCTGTCCGTTCGATTTTCGTCTCGGTTATGGGAGGCGTTTGCGCGCCGATGCGACCGTCGTGCAGATCGATCTCGATTATCGCAACGTCGGCAAGAACCGCGACGTTTCGCTCGGCATGGTCGGCGATTGCGGCGCGATTCTCAAGGCCGTAGAGCAGGCCGCGTCCGGCCGCGCCTCGAAAGGCAACGCGCAGCGCGCCGAGTGGATGAAAGAGCTCCGCGCCGCGGAGGCCAAGGCGTACGAAAAACTCTTGCCGTCGTTCAAATCGGAGTCCGTGCCGATCAATCCTTATCGGGTCGCTTACGAGATCAACGAATTTCTGACCGACAACACGGTTTACATCGGCGACGGCGGCGATGTGGTCACGATCACCGCGACGGCCGTGGAGCCGCGCAAAGCCGGCAACTGGATGGATCCGGGTCCGTTGGGCACCCTCGGTGTCGGCACGTCGTTCGCGATGGCGACCAAGTTCGTTCATCCGAAAAAAGAAGTGCTGTGCTACTACGGCGACGGCTCGTTCGGCATGACGGCGTGGGACATGGAAACCGCGCAGCGCTTCAAATTGCCCTACATGGCCGTGATCGGCAACAATTCAGCGATGAATCAGATCCGCTGCGGCCAGATCGGTAAGTATGGTCCCGAGCGCGGCGGCGTGGGCAATAAGCTTGGCGACGTGGATTTCGAGAAATTCGCCGACTGTTTCGGTGGCTGGGGCATCGCGGTGCGCGAGCCGAGCCAGATTCGTCCCGCGTTGGAAAAAGCGCGCGAACGGGTCGCTGGCGGTCAGTGTGCCATCGTCAACATCTGGGTCGATATCAATGAATACGCGCCAGGCACCAAGGCGCAGACGATGTACAAATGACAGCTGCCTAGAGAAAAGCCGGACGCGAAGAGCACGAATTTCGGATTATTCTTTGTTCGAACCCTTCGTGCTCTTCGTGGTGAGATTGAATTTTCTTAAGGAGAAAAGTAATCGATGGGAAAAGCGCTCGATGGAGTTCGCATTCTCGATATGACCCATGTGCAATCCGGGCCGACTTGTACGCAGCTGTTGGCGTGGTTCGGTGCGGACGTGATCAAAGTCGAACTGCCCGGCCGCGGCGACATCACGCGCGGTCAACTGCGCGACAAACCGAATGTCGACAGCCTCTATTTCACCATGCTCAACTGCAACAAGCGGAGCATCACGCTCAACACCAAAACGAAGAAGGGCAAAGAAATTTTCCGCGAACTGATTCGGTGTTGTGACGTTCTCGTGGAAAACTTCGCGCCCGGCGCGCTGGACCGGCAAGGGTTTACCTGGGAAGCGATTCAGGGACTCAATCCGCGGATCATTTACGCGTCGGTGAAGGGCTTCGGTCCCGGCCCGTACGAAGATTGCAAAGTTTACGAGAACGTCGCCCAGTGCACCGGCGGTGCGGCGAGCACGACCGGGTTCGACGACGGTCCGCCGCTGGTCACCGGCGCGCAGATCGGCGATTCCGGCACGGGACTGCATTTGGTTGCAGGAATCCTCGCCGCTTTATTTCAACGGGAGAAAACTGGCAGGGGACAACGGGTCACATGCGCCATGCAGGATTCGGTTCTTAATCTTTGCCGAGTCAAACTGCGTGACCAACAACGGTTGGCGGCCGGCCCGCTGGAGGAATATCCGCAATACCCGAATGGCGTCTTCGGCGACGCCGTGCCGCGGGCCGCCAACTCATCCGGCGGCGGCCAGCCGGGCTGGGCGGTGCGCACCAAAGGCGGCGGGCCGAACGACTATATCTACATCATCATTCAGCCGGTCGGATGGGAACCCTTGATGAAAATGTGTGGCCGGCCCGAGCTGATTACCGATCCGGAATGGGCGACGCCGGAGGCGCGTTTACCGAAGCTCGGTAAGTGCTTCGAAATCATCGAGCAGTGGACGACGACCCTCGATAAGTTTACCGTGATGCGCGAGCTCAACGAGCATGATGTGCCGTGCGGGCCGATCCTCGACATGCGGGAGATCGCGGAAGAGCGAGCGCTGCGCGAAACCGGCACGGTGGTCGAAGTCGATCATCCGAAGCGGGGAAAATTTCTGACGGTCGGTAACCCGATCAAGCTGTCGGATTCGCCGACGGATCTTAAACGTTCACCTTTCCTGGGCGAACATACCGGCGAGATCCTGCGATCCATCTTGGGCCTGGATGACGACGAAATCGAAGAGGCGCAAAAAGAGGGCGCTATCTAAGCTCCTTTCGAATCCAAAATCATAGTCACGGCAGAGGTATTGATGAACAAGAATGCATTGCGCGCACTGATCGGCACCGCGCTGTCAAACGGCGGCCGCGCTCTATCGGCTCCAGAGGCCCAGTGGCTATGCGACGCCTATGGGATTCCGACGCCCAAACAAGGCTTTGCCAAGACGGCCACCGAAGCGGTCAAGATCGCCACGCGGCTGCGTTTCCCCGTCGCCTTGAAAATCGTATCGTCCGATATCCTGCACAAGACCGAGGCGGGTGGGGTCATTATTGGACTTGCAACCGCTGGCGAAGTGCGCCGCGCTTTCGACCGCCTGGTCAAGAACGCCAAGGGATATCGGAAGAACGCTCAAATTCAAGGCGTGCAGGTGCAGCAGATGGTGAGAGGCGGCCAAGAAGTCATGGTGGGCGCGGTCACCGATCCAAGCTTCGGCAAAATGGTTGCTTTCGGTCTCGGCGGTGTCCTGGTGGAGGTGATGAAAGACATCACCTTTCGTCTAGCACCCATCGGCAAGAAAGACGCGCTATCGATGCTCAATGCCATCGGCGGCGCGGAGCTGCTCAATGGCGTGCGCGGTGGAAAGGGTATCAACCGAGCGGCGCTGGCCGATATCATTGTCAATGTTTCGAAGCTGGTGAATGACTTTCCCGAGATTCAAGAAGTCGATCTGAATCCGATTTTTGCAACCGATAAGGGCGCCAAGGCGGTCGACGTGCGTATCATTGTCGGCGAGAAAGCGCAGCCGCGGCAACGCTTCACCGACGCCGAGATTCTTGGCGCCATGCGACGCATCATGAATCCCCGTTCCGTGGCGGTGATCGGCGCCTCCGCTGAGGACGGCAAGATTGGCAACTCCGTGATGAAAAATCTCATTAACGGCGGCTATCAGGGCGCGATCTATCCGATCCATCCGAAAGCTCAGGAGATCCTGGGACGCAAGGCCTATCCCAGCGTGTTCGATGTCGCCGAGGAAATCGACGTCGCAGTGTTCGCGATACCGGCGAAATTTTGCGCCGCGGCGATGGATGAAGTGGGGCAGAAAAAAATTCCCGGCGCGGTCATGATTCCTTCCGGCTTCGCCGAGGTCGGCGAGCAGGCGCTGCAAGACGAGCTGCTCGGCGTCGCCCGCAAGCACAACGTGCGCATCATGGGGCCGAATATTTACGGATTTTATTACACGCCGCAAAATCTCTGCGCGACTTTCTGCACACCCTACGACGTCAAAGGCAAAGTCGCGCTCAGTTCGCAATCGGGCGGGGTCGGCATGTCGATCATCGGTTTTTCACGGACCACGCGCATGGGCGTCTCGGCGATTGTCGGTCTCGGCAACAAGTCCGACCTCGACGAGGACGATCTGTTGACCTATTTCGAACAGGACGACAACACTCAAGTCATCGCCATGCACTGCGAGGATTTAAAAGACGGCAAGTCCTTCGCCGAAGTGGCGAGCCGGGTTTCGAAAAAGAAACCGATAGTGATGCTCAAGGCGGGACGAACGGCGCTGGGCGCGCGCGCGGCGGCTTCCCACACCGGCGCGCTGGCGGGAAACGACAAGATCTACGACGACGTGCTGCGCCAGTGCGGCGTCATTCGGGCGAAGAGTTTAAACGATATGTTGCAGTTCGCGCGCGGCCTGCAAGTGCTGCCGACGCCGAAGGGAGAAAATATCGTGATCATCACCGGAGCCGGCGGATCGGGCGTTCTCTTGTCGGATGCCTGCGTCGACAACGGCTTGTCGCTCATGAAAATGCCGCCGGACATGGACGCCGCGTTTCGCAAATTCATCCCACCCTTCGGCGCGGCGGGGAATCCGGTGGACATCACCGGCGGCGAGCCGCCGACGACTTATGCGAACACGATTCGTTACGCGCTCGGCGAGCCGCGCATCCATTCTCTCATTCTCGGCTACTGGCACACGATCATCACGCCGCCGATGGTCTTCGCCAAACTTTGCGCCGAAGTTGTCCAAGAAGCGCGCGACAAAGGAATAGATAAACCGGTCGTCGCGTCGCTGGTCGGCGACGTACAGGTGGAAGAGGCTAGCGAGTATCTCTACGAGCGAGGAATTGTGGCTTATCCGTACACCACGGAGTTGCCGGTTGCGGTGCTCGGCGCGAAGTACAAATGGGCGCGCGGGGCAGGGGTGATGTAGATTAAGTTGTACAGTCGGAGGGTCATCAAAGTGATAGTTGTTCGATTGGTGGCCGTCAGGTAGGAAGCGAAGGGTCGGCAGATTGACCCGCCAAGCTAGTTTATCTAATAGACTCTCGACCTTATTGTTTTTTCCAACCAGCAAAAGTTTCCATCGAGACATCGCTCAAGGACGCGAAAAGAGTTATTCATTATTCATGCTGGGGCGTTTAATTCTGCTAATCATCATCGGGGGAATGGCCGAGCTTTACATTCTGATTAAGACTGGCAGCCATATCGGCGGGTTCAACACCATACTCCTCGTCGTCATGACCGCAGTTCTGGGCGCTTTGCTGGCGCGTCGGCAAAGTTTGCGTACTTTGCAGCAAATTCAATTAAGCCTGTCGCAAGGCCAAATTCCGGCGGAGGAATTGATCGACGGCGTGCTGATTCTTGCCAGCGGCATTCTGTTCCTCACGCCCGGCGTGCTTAGCGATTTATTCGCGCTGGTTTTGCTGTTTTCCACTACGCGGACATACTTCAAGCGCTGGCTGCGGCGCCGATTCGACCGCATGGTCGCGGGCAGGGATGTTCGCCTCCAATATCACCGAGGCGGCTTCTGAAGTTTAGTATCGCGGCCCCGCCCGTTTTCCCGAGGACTTCATGTTCCAGCTATAGGTCGAAGAAGCCAAATCTTTGAGATCACAATCTGTGATCTCAAAGAAAGGTCGAGGCGGACGGTGTTATTTTAGTCGCCATTCCGGGCAAGCTGGCGATACCTGGCGCGACTCGGAATCCAGAAATTTAAGTAGGGGCGCATGGCATGCGATCTTTCTGGATACCGGTTTTCACCGGTATGACGATTCGGTCGCCCGGATTAACGCGCAAACTTTAGTTGCGGTTCACCAGAATCGCGCGGCTCGAAGAACTTACCGATATGCTTCCTCGGGCATATTAAAGTCTGCGCCTTCTTTCGCCAATTGCTCTCGGAACATCTTGCGTATGTGAGGGTCCTCGTCGCGGTACTCGATGGTGTTGCCGCCCTCTTTAATGTCGAGATTCAAACCTCGCCAATCGACACCCGGTACACCTTTCACTCGCCTAGGATAGCCGCCCAGAAACGCCAGTACACGCAAAGGTTCCTTAGACGCGCCGTAGTGGCCGTGGAACCAGCCGGCATCGCCCGGGGCGGCGCTCACGATGCCACCGGCCTTGTAGTCCTGTCGCTGCACTAATTCGCCCTTGCCGTCCTTCCACGGCGTCGTACCCGCATCGCCAGGCCAAGTGATGGTGTAACCCTTGCCGGCTACGCAGAGTAGCACCGGCCCGGCTTCATGGGCGTGACATCGCGAGTAGCGGCCAGGCGCATACTGCGCAATGAACCCCTGATAACTATTTCCAGACAGGCTCCAAAAGAAAGTTCGGTGACCCACGCCGCGCTGCCCATCGAGCGGCAGCTCTACGCGGTCCGCATCCGGGATAATATTGCCGTAGTTGCGCGCGCGGCCGTGGCGCGGATCTTTTCCGAGCTCGGTATGAGCCTTGAAATAATTTGCACTGCCGTCGTAGCGATCCCTGAACTGGTACGGGTTGTTGAACAGCGCGTCCTGACTCCGGTACATGTGGAAGATCGGCGGCGCGGTGGTCACGCCAAGGAGTAGGGCAGGACTGGAAGTGGCGTTGACAATCCGGTGCCAGGTGTTCAACGGCGGCGAAAAGAGGCTACCCGCCTGCCACTCGAAGGTCTGTTTCTTGTTGGCCTCATCGCCGCTCCAGATCTCCGTCGTGCCGCGTCCCTCGAGCACGTAGAAAATTTCCTCGTACATATGCTTTTCAGGAGTAATGGCGCCTGCGCCGGGCACCTCGATTACGTACATCCCCTGAAGCCCGCCGCAGCCGTTAAGCTAGATGAACGAGCCTTGTGCGCCCATGCGTTTCCAAGATGCCAAAGTCAGATCGCGGATGTCGTAGAATCCCACCGTGCCGCGATGGATCGGGAGATTTTGCTCGTCCATGTAAACTTCATACGGACTGGCTTGCCGTATCCAACGCTTGGTACCGACGAAGTCTTGTTCCATTTTTCCTCTTCTCCTTCGCTGCCAATATACTTCGGACGTTGCGCCCGGATCAATGAAAGGCGCGCCTCCAGCGCCCGATTTTCGAATTTCTTTTTGCGGGACTATTAATCCAAGCAAAATCGAAGATCATCCAATGCAGCCAGCGGTTGGCACTTCGATCCCGCTCGACCACTGAGCCCGACACCGGGCTCGGCGCCTTGCCGCGGCTCGTCGCTTGCAGGTTGTTTCGGACTTTTCCTTCCGTTGTTTATCTCTTGCGGCACTGCGCCGAGACTGCCGCGAGCGTCATTGCCGTGCTCCAATCCCGCTCGCTGTTTACATGTTCTTGGCTTTATGTAATTAGAAAGCGCGCGGCCGTTACCCAATTTAGAGCTCGGCCGCCAGCGAGGATCCTTTGAACGACAATCAGGAGGTGAGGATCATGAACACGGACAGTTCCTTTCGACGCTTTCCATTCGACCCTGTCCATCCTCATGTTCCTTTCACCGACGACGAGATCGAGCAATCGATCCCAGAGCGCTTCGAGCAGCAAGTCCGCGCCGCAGGAGATCGCTTAGCAATAAAGTCTCCGGAGCGGTCTTTCACCTACGTGGAGTTAAACCAGACGGCGAATCGCCTGGCGCGAAAAATTCTCTCGCTGCGCGGCGAGCGCGCGGAAGCGATCGCTCTGATGTTCGATCACGGCGCGAGCATCCTCGCGGCGATCCTCGCCGTCCTGAAAACCGGCAAATTTTATCTCGTGCTCGATCCAACCTATCCCCGCGAGCGGCTCGCCTATATGCTCGCCGACTCCGGCGCGACCCTGATTGTCACGGACGGCAACAATTTTTCTATCGCCTCCGAGTTGGCCCAGGGCGGAAAGCGAGTGGTTGACCTGAATGACGTGGACGAGGGTCTTTCGGACGAGAATCTGGAAACGCATCCGGCAGCGGATGCCCTCGCCCTGTTGCTTTATACCTCGGGTTCGACGGGCAATCCCAAGGGCGCGATGCACACGCACAAAAGTGTTCTCGTCGAAGTGCGCAATCTTACCAACGCCTGGCGCGTCAGTGCGCACGATCGCTGGCTGCTGTATACGTCGATGAGCTTTGCGAATTCGATCCGCACGATTTATTGCACCTTTCTCAACGGCGGGTCGATTTATCCTTACGATCTCA
>Ga0209382_10012780_pt1 | contig 10353 bp, 9 predicted proteins | sample SoiMetdeltSBSDD5_FD_187599 | JGI IMG/M metagenome (GOLD analysis project Ga0209382, IMG submission 187599) | Bulk soil microbial communities from a Populus tree surrounding site in Tennessee, USA - Soil MetaG P. deltoides SBSDD5 (SPAdes) (version 2) | ecosystem: Environmental > Terrestrial >...
CGACGGGAATGACCGTGTGGCCGAGTGATTCCATGAGCAGAGTTGTGTGAGAGCCAATGAAACCATTGGCGCCGGTGATTAAAACTGTGTGAGCCATACTTTCGATTGCCTCCTGGATGAGATAGCGGTGGCGTCGCCCGTGTCCTGCGTCAAGAACTCGACCAATAAATTGGCTGACCCGGCGATCGTCATTCTCGTGAAAACGGGATCCTGTAGGGGCGGATTTAAAACCCGCCCCCTACAACTGGATTCGGGCTCGCGCCAGCTGGCCGGAATGACGGTCAAAATAACCAACGAAATTGTTCAGAGACCATACTGATGCACTCACAAACTTAGCGCTTGCGAATGAATAATTTGCGCATCAAGGCTTCCCATTCGTCGATTTTTTTTTCGAATTCCTCCGGCGTGTATTTGCTCTCGATGTAAACCTTCTTGAACTTTTGTTCGAGAGAACCGATGTCAGTGCGCGCCGAGCTGAGGCCGCCCTTCATGGCAACCTCCTGGCCTAATTTCGAATGGAGGTAATCGAGAAAGAGCAGAGCGGCGTGAGGACGAGGAGAATTGACGACCATCCCCGAAGTGCCGACACCGGCGATGACAGGATCCAACGGCCGCCATTCCACCGGTGCCCTCTGTTCCTTGTGGGTAAAGATGTTGGAATTAAAGATGGTTGGCGACAACGGAACTTCGCCCGAGGCGACCAGCCCAGACAGCGCCGCCCCGGACATATTTTGTACGTTGATGTCCTGAGCGCTCGCCTTGTCTAGAAACTCGCGACCCATCACGTCCATGACGGCTCCGACCCACTGGACGCCGGTGGTGGTTCCGGCGATAGACATTTTCCCTTTCCATTTAGGATCGAGATAATCCTTAATCGACTTTGGCGCTTCTGCCGGGGGTATGAGCTTGGTGTTAAATCCCAAGCTGATATAGATCTCTCGGTTGGTCCACGCGTAGACTCCCCTCTTCGCTTTAATTTTTGCATCGTCGTCGTAGGCGCTGAGTTCCGGAGAGAGATACTCTTGGAGCATGTTGTTTCTCGTCAGGATCGCTACGTACTCGGGACTGGTTTCGACAACGTCGGCAAGAAATCGCCCGGCGGCGACCTCTTCGGTCAATCGCTTCAACAGTGCTTTCGAATCGCTGCGCCAAACGTTGGCTTTAACGAAGGGATATTTCTTGCCGAACTCCTGCGACACCGGGCCGGCGACCCAAGTGTTTGACGTGTAGAAAGTCACTTGCCCTTCTTTTTTTGCGCCTTCCAGAAGGATTTTCTCGCGATCGGCTCCTTGGTAAAAGGCAAGGTCAGCTGCGGACAAGGGCTTGCTCTGAGCTCCATAGGACGCAACGACAGTTGACAAGAGCATTGCGGCCATAAGTGCAAATGGAGACGCAAATCTAGTAATTATTCTTTTATGCATTTTTGTTTCTCCTTCGTGAAAGCCACTTCTCAGAGTCAGAGGCCCGATGTCCTCCTGTGCACGATTATGAGGTTAACTATCGAAGTAACCTGACTTAACTGCCCAGAGCCACAGGTAAGCGATCTTCTCGTTGTAAAGCTCTGCATAACCCACATGGCCGTAGCGCGGTATCAGCACGACGTGCGCGCCGCGAGTAGTAGCCGCGTACTTCGCGCCCATGAACATTTCGCGCTTATCTTGCAGACGGTCGCCTTTGACCCAGTGACCTCTGTCATTCTCGCCCACGGTGAGAAGAACTTTGATGGTTTTGAGCCAATTTGGATCCGGCTCTTGCAGATGATCAAAGTATTCCTCCCGCGGGAGGCCCGTGTGCTTGGGATATTCTTCGAGAATTCCCACGGCGGCGTTGTGCTGGTTGTCGCATAGGCTGGTTTTCATCTGTGAGCGCAGTGAACTGACCAAACGGATGTAATCATCGGCGTTGCCCCAAGGGGTTAAGTCTTCCGGATCGACATAACCTGATGCTTTGAATGAATCCGGCGACCGCTTGGAAACATGATCGATGGGCTTTTCGACATACTTTTCGGCGCTGGTTTTGTCGCGCCATTCTTTACGCCAACCATCCGGGCCGCCGCTGCCGAATCCGACCAGTCCGATGACTTTTGTCTTTTTCGAAAAGCGCGTTAGATGAGCGGCCATAGGTCCGCCAGTGGAATGACCGAATCCCAGGATTTCCCGGCCGCTGAGATGTTGATCCGTCAATAGTCCCGCCCCCTGGAGAATGGTATTGAACGTGCATTTCAAATTTCGATCTTTGATTTCTTCGGCAAGGAGTTCGCGGTCCAAGAGATAAACCGGCACGCGCTCCGGGATGGGCTGTTTCCAAACGCCTCCGGGAGGATAGTGGCCTGGATAGGTGAGAGCGAGAGCTTTGAAGCCTTGGGAGGCTAGGACCCTTGCCAAACCTGGTCTGCCATCTGGCGTGAGGTCCATGATCTTTTCGCTGCCCGCTCCACCGTGGAAACAAACGAAGGCCCGACGGGAATTAACTTCTTTCTTTGGGGTATAGAGCGTGCCATGCATGTCCCAATCGTAGCCGTTTCTGTTGTAGCGCGCCGTAACTTCTTCGACTGAAAAGTCTACGTTCTCAAACGGTGCGTTCACCATGAGCCACTCATCCCAGGTGAGTTTCAAGAGAAGCTCGCCAGATTTCAGTCCTTCGAGATATTTTGCGTCTATTTTGCCCGCCGACATTTCAATTCCTCCGGCTACGATTTAGCGACATAAGTGTCGAGGTAATATTTGGCGATTTCCCCTTTAGTCGCGAACCATACCTCGGGGAAACCTTTGGCGTAACGGATGCATTCTTCGAACACCCCTATAATGTTGGGTCTGCCGCCGATATGCGCATGCACGAGACAATCGATGAGCTTCGGCGCACCCGCTTGTCCCTCCGCGTAGAGACAATCAAAGGCTGCTTTGAAGCTGTCAAAATAAACTCGGGCGGGATTTTTCGCGTTAAAGATGAGTGATAGATCATTGGCGTAATCGAGCCGCGGCATGATGATCAAGGGTTTGCCGTTGACAACGCGGTGCTGTGGGATGTCGGGTCCCGGCAAGTCTCCGGTCCAGAATATTCCTTCGTCGACGAAGTTGCCGAATGTATATTCGTTGACCCGATGCCCGGGGCTGACCCAACCCACGGGACGTTTGCCGGTGACCGATGCGATGGCGTCTAACGTTCGCTTGATCAAAGTTTTTTCTTGAACGGCATCGAGCGAAGACAGAGCCGTGTCATTAACCCAACCGTGGCCGACGATTTCATGACCCGCAGCATGGAGTTCTTTCAACGCATCAGGAAAGTCTTCGGCGATACGGCCGTTGGTATCGATGGTGCCTTTAACGCCGTTGCGGTTTAGCACATCCATGATGCGCCAGATACCCGCCTTGCCGCCGTATTCGCCGTAAGCGAGAGACGCATAATCCGGTTTGTCGCCGCCTTGGCGGTACTGCGAAGATTTTTCAAAAGCTTCAAAGGCTACGAAGAAGCTCACCGCGATTTTCGCGTTATTGGGCCATTTTATTGGTGGTGGTCTCATGGTTTGTCCTTTCTATGATCGCGGCGCGCCGAAGATCGAGCGGAACAGCTCGAAGTTCTTGTTAAAATCATCGCCCGCGCCCACGAAAGCATCGAGGATCTTTTGCGCTTGACTTACAGCCATAGCTTACAGCTCACAAATGGATCGAAGCGGATACTATCAAGCACTGATTAAAACCGTCAACCTGAGACGGGCAGGGTCTTGTCAAAGTCGTGTTGAGCAGATGAAAATCCCTCTAAATCTCCCTTTACAAAGGGAGACTTTCTATTCCCCCCTTTTTCAAAAGGGGGGAAGGGGGGATTTTTGGACAAACGTGAGTTGTGAATCCAATTCAATAAGGTGAAACTGACTTTGACGTGCCCTGCTGAAATGGGCTATCTCGTAATTGCTCAGGAATTTAATTCGCCGGGCACTTGCCGGTGGTGAGGTGGGCCTGGAAATCCTCGGGAAAAAGTTGAAGTGCGCTCTCTATGGGAGGACCGGGCATGGCGATGAGATTGCAAAAGCCTTTGCCTTTGTTAAAAGCGAGAATTTTTCCGAATTGCTCGAGAATGGGTTGGCCGCCTTGCCCTTGCTGAACTTTCTTTAGCAATGACGTAAGGGTGTTGGTTTCCATCCGGCAAGCGGGGCATTGGCCGCAGGATTCGACGGTGAAGAATTCGGAGATTTTTAATACTTCTTCTACGATGCAGGTTCCTTCGCCGATCAAGCGCACGACGCCGCAACCCAAGGCGGAACCCGCTTCTCGCATGGAGTTGTGATCCAACGGCGTATCGATCTTATCAGACGGTAGAAAAGCCGAAGACGGAGCGGCGGGCATGATGGCTTTGATCTTTTTGCCGTTTTTTATTCCGCCGCCGCACTCTTCGATCAAATACCGCAACGGCGTGCCGAAAGGGAGCTCATAAACTCCTGGACGGTTGACGTCATCATTCAGCGAAAAGATCATTGTCCCCGAACTTTCAGCTGTGCCAAATCTGCGGTACCACTCGGCCCCATGCAAAATGATCGGTGGCACATTGGCAAGACTCTCCACATTGTTGACCGCCGTCGGTTTGCCAAAGAGCCCGACTGTAACGGGAAACGGAGGCTTCTGGCGCGGCCAAGCTTTTTTGCCTTCGATCACCTCGAGGGCTGCGGTATCTTCACCGGCAACGTAGTTGTGAGGCGCAGGTGTGAGTTCGATGTCCAGAGCAAAATTACTTTGCAGCACGTTATTGCCCCAGTAGTCGGCGGTTTTTGCTTCAGTCAACGCATCGCTCATGCTCTTTATCGCCGCTTCGTAATTCGCATTGATGTAAAGGTAAGCCTTTGACGCCCCGATCGCATAGGCGCTAAGAATCACACCTTCAATCACGAGGTGGGGGAGATGCTCCATGAGCATCCGATCTTTCTTGCTGCCGGGCTCATCCTCCCCGCCATTTACGACTAGGTAATGTGGCTGTTCCGCGCATTCGCGCGTAAGCGACCACTTCTTTCCCGTGGGAAAGGCCGCTCCACCCCGGCCCCGAAGACCGGCTTCCGAGACTTCTTTAATGATATCCTCGGGAGTTGTTCTGACCGCTTTGGCCAAAGCCGCGTAGCCGCCGCGCGCGCGGTATTGTTCAAGTCCTTCACGGCCCTCGACGACACCCCGCGGAAACAGGATACCCTCCATCGATCAAAACACCCCTGTGTCAAGAAGTTGATAGATGAGTTCTTTTAACGAGGAATCTATGGTGTCTAAACGTTGAACGTGAGGGCCGCCAGCGAGATGAGCAGTGATCTCGTCAAGGTCATCGACTTTCACCCCGGCGTACCAGTTTTTTTCAGGATAGAGGACGACGTTCGGTCCCTCTTGGCAGGCCCCGAAACACATGTACGATTTTACTTCGATATCAGCGAGCCCTTTAGCTTCAACTCGTTTCTGAAGTTCGGCCATGAGTTGCTCGGAGCCTCTATTCTTGCAATCCACGTTTTGACATACGAGACAAAGCGTTTTCACAGACCTCTCCTCGGTAGCTGACGGTCAACAAATTACCTTGATGACTAATTCATTTGTATCTGCGTAACCCAGTCTTTTCCGCTAATAATTTCGCTCAATATTCTTTCATCGTCAGGTGTTGGAAGAACTTCCGGTAGATGTTTCTTGTACCCTTCCGGTGACAATAGTTCACCCGTGACGCTGTAGGTCTTACCCACATGCTCGCCGATAGAGCGGTTGAAGTTCAGGTGCGGAGCATAGAGCTTTGGTTGTCCTTCGGGAACCAACTGGTTGACCTGATCGATCAGCTTAGCGCATTCGGCGAGATAGTGATCGCGGGCTAAGTCATTTAATTTGTTCTTGTCCGCAGGAATCTTGGCCTCGTGCTCATCGAATCTTCCCTTCAATCCCCAAACGTAGGACCAGTTCGCTGACGAGGAATGATCCGTACCGAATAGGTCGTAAGCCGTCGATAGCCATTTATTAAAATATTTTTGTACGATTGGAAGCGGGATTTTTCCCGCTCGTAAAATTCGTGTTAGGCCGGTGTGCCCTGTAAACATGTGGAAGAACTCTTCCTTGAGCATTGCAGTGACGCTTTCGGCCAAGGGAGCAAAGGAGGAATGGCTCAGCATGGTTAACTGATATTTACCATCGCGGTCAACAAATTCCGTATAGGTAAAAAAGTCAAGCCAGTTGTTAACCGGCGCATTGAAAGAACCCAGCAGCCGATCCCCTCTGAAGGCTCTTCTTTCCAGGAGCTTTCGGGCTTCAAGTTTTCCAGAATCACCGAAATAATTAACCAATAGGTAACACATCTGCCACCCGTGGCGCATCTCCTCGCTATTCACCCTAATCAGCGCTTGACGATCATATTCTGTGGGCGCCGTGTCGAGTAGGTTCTTTTGCTGTTCCACCGATGCGAACTCTGTGTCCCCCTGGTATACGATGAGGTTCATTAAAGCATCGCGGATCGACTGATTTGGGATTTGGCCGATGCGCTCCCATTTACGTTGGCCCCTGAAATCTCCGAACTCAATTTCCGGGCTGTGTAACTCGCCGAGTTTAGTTTCGAACTGGTAGTCACCCAGCAGTTCCGGATCGTAGCCGATATCTTTTTGCCATTGGCGAAAGCAATCAATCCAATCATCAAAACTAGAGATTTTAACCATAACGAATTCCCTTCAGTTGGTAGCGTTCGAACGATCGTTCGAATTATTTTATAACCTATTCTGATCAGGAAATCAAACCCCGACCCAAGGGAATGCGTCGGCATCCGGAATCGTGAGGTTAATGGTACATCTCTAAGAGCTCCACCATGCCCAACTCGCGCATCTGTTCGAAAAGATACTTTTTGATCTCCCCCACCGTGTCCATCTGGAGGACGATCTGCGCCGCCGATTTCGCCGCCTGGTAGCTTATGGACCGAATGGTTTTCTTGATCACCGGGACGTAGAGGGAACCCATACTGAACTCTTCAAGTCCCATTCCCAATAGCAGCAGAGCAGAAAGCGGATCACCCGCCATTTCGCCGCACATTCCAACTCGCTTCCCTTCCTTTTTGCCGGCTTCGATTGTCCTATGTAAAGCGGACAGCACGGCGGGATGCAATGGCTCGTACAGGTCAGCGACTCGTCGGTTGCTCCGATCGACTGCCAGTATGTATTGAATCAGGTCATTCGTGCCGATACTCAGGAAATCGACCTCCCGGAGAAAGCGATCAGCGAGCTGAACCGCAGAAGGGACTTCCACCATAATTCCGAGTTCCATCTGCCGGTCGAAGGGCGTACCTTCGTGACGAAGCTCCTCCTTCGCTTCCGCTACTAGTTCTTTGATTTTGAGTATCTCCTCTAGGCTCGACACCATGGGTATGAGCATCCTGACCCGGCCGAGATCTCCCACCCTGAGGATCGCTCTTAGCTGGGTTTTGAAGACCTCTTCGACCTCGAGTGATATACGAATAGAGCGCCACCCCAGAAACGGATTGGGCTCGACGCTCGGGCTCCGTATGTAAGACGGATATTTGTCGGCTCCAATATCCAGGGTGCGGATGGTCACCGGTTTTTCCCCCATTCCTTCGACGACTCGTTTATATAAGGAGTATTGCTCTTCTTCGCTGGGAAAATCCCGGTGCGCCAGAAACGCGATCTCCGTGCGATACAGTCCGACCCCTTGGGCTCCGTGCATATGTGCAAAAGCAATATCGCTTAAGAGGCCGATATTGGCATAGAGCGAGACCCGGTGGCCGTCGATAGTTTCCGCAGGTTCATCCTTGAGTTCCTCCAGCTCGCGATTCAGAGCGGCATAATCACGCACCAGCCGATCATATTCGCGCGTGATTTCATGGCTGGGGTTGACGTAGACCACGCCGGCATTACCATCGACGACCAGGGAATCTCCCTGATGCACTGATTCCAGCAAATTCTCGATTGCCACTACGCTAGGAATCTCGAAGGATTTGGCCAGAATCGATGCATGAGTCGTCACGCCACCCGTGGCCAGTACAATGCCGCGAAATCGGTCTCCTTCAAGCATGCTGAGATCGGCCGGTGAAAGATCCTCTGCCACCAAGACGGCATCTTCGGGAATTTCAATGTGCTGAGCAGTTGCACCTGAAAGGTTCTCCAAAAGTCTCTGTGCCGCGTCTTTGACGTCCCCGGTTCGTTCGCGCAAATAGTCATCATCGATTTGTGCGATCGATTGGAGGTATTGCTCGAACACGACCCGGATGGCATATTCGGCGACATATTTTTCCTTGCGGATTTGAACCTCGATTTGTTGAATAATTGCGGGATCTTCGAGAATTAGCCGGTACACGTCGAACATCGCCCCTTCCTCTTTTGAGATGAGACTGCTCATACGATGCTTCACGACGTTTATCTGTTCGATGCCTCTTTCGACTGCCGCGCGGAACCGCTCCATCTCGCGCTCAGGGTTTTTAGCTTTTTTCTTCTGGATGGCGCTGATTTCCATGCGCGGCTCGAGAACGTAGGCGCGGCCACGGCCAAAACCTGGAGACGCGGCGAGACCCTTTAATCGTCCTCGCCAGCGTTGGTGCGCGCCGGCTGCCCGCTCCCGGCGCCGGCCCTCATAGGAACGCAGCTTGCGCAGGGCCTCAACCATACGTTTTTGATATTCCTTACGTTCCTCCTCTTTGCTCCGCAGCGAATCCGCCAGGCGAGCTTGCACGAGAATGCTCGAAACCTGAGCCGAAATCGTCGTTAACAATCGTATTTCATCCCGCGAGAACTCGCGGCGGCGCGAAGTTTGAACGACCAGGACTCCCAGCGGTAATTTTTGTTCGATGAGCGGAACGCCAAGAAAGGAGTGAAAACGTTCTTCGTGGGTTTCCGGAAAGTATTTGTACCGCGGATGTTTTAGGGCATCGACGACCATCACCGGTTTCATTCTTTCGATGACCAGTCCGGTCAGACCCTCACCCGTGCCCATGGACACCTTGCCTACGGACTCCTCGTCCAATCCCATGGTCGCACGCAGGGTCAGGCGTTTGTTCTGGCGGTCAAGAATATAGATGGAGCAAACCTCGGTTTCCATCCGTTCCGCCACCGTAGTAACGATGCTATTGAGGGTCTGTTGGAGATCGCGCGAATGGCTGATCAACGTGCTGATATCTTCCAGGATGTTGAGGTGAGGATAAGACTTAGCGGACTGTTTTGCGATTTTTGCCATAGACGGGACGCTATTTGTTGATAGAGGATCTCCTTATAAAACACATAATTGACTTTTTCGCTAGGAGGAAAGAAGTCCTAGAACCCGAGGGAATATACTCTGCCTCGTCGCGGCTTGGATACCAAGCCTTGGGCTTCGAAACGGCCGGGGATTGTTTGCCCGCACGAACAGGAGTCGCCAACTAGGTTGTATTCCAGGATGTCATGCCACGAGCGACGAATGAGCGCCTTGCCGCATGCAGGGCAATAGGTTGTTTGGCCCGCATCGTCAAAGACATTGCCCACATAGCAATACTTGATTCCCGCTGAAAGCGCGATCTGCCGCGCGCGCTTCAACGTTGCGGCGGGGGTTTTTGGCTTGTCCGTCATTCTAAAGTCTGGATGGAACGCCGTGAAGTGAAGCGGGACCGAGTCTCCCAGATTCTTTAGAACCCAGTCACACAGTTGCTGAGTTTCTTCGGGACTATCGTTCTCGTCAGGGATCATCAGGTTTGTGATCTCGAACCAGATGTCAGTTTCATTTTTAAGCCACTTGAGGGTGTCGAGCACCGGATCGAGGTGAGAAAACGTAATCTTGTGATAGAAGCGCTCTGTAAAGGCTTTCAGATCCACGTTGGCTGCGTCGATGTAGCGATAAACCTCCGGCCTTGCCTGCGGCGTGATGTAACCCGCCGTAACCATGACGCTTTTCAGACCTTGTTCCCGGGCGAGACGGGAGATATCAATAACAAATTCCCCCCAGATCACGGGATCGTTGTACGTAAACGCAATACTCGGAACCTGGTGTCGAATTGCCAGCTGCACGACTTTTTTTGGGCTCGTGCCTAGACTATGCGCTTCGTCAAGCTTCGCCTTGCTGATGCTCCAGTTCTGACAAAAGCGACAGCCGAGGTTGCAACCCGCGGTGCCAAAGCTCAACACGCCGGTTCCGGGCAGGAAATGATTCAAGGGCTTTTTTTCGATGGGATCAATGGCGAAGCCGGTGGATGTGCCGTAGCCGAGCGAAAAAAGTTTACCGCCGACGTTCTTACGGATGTAGCAGAAACCGGCCTGGCCTTCGCCCAAGCGACAGAAACGCGGACACAGGGTGCATAGAATCTTCCCATCGTCTTCTGTCTGCCACCAAAGAGCCTCTTTCATAGACAAACTATCCTGCTTTTTCGAATACCAAGCAAGTGGCC
>Ga0209382_10012781_pt1 | contig 10352 bp, 13 predicted proteins | sample SoiMetdeltSBSDD5_FD_187599 | JGI IMG/M metagenome (GOLD analysis project Ga0209382, IMG submission 187599) | Bulk soil microbial communities from a Populus tree surrounding site in Tennessee, USA - Soil MetaG P. deltoides SBSDD5 (SPAdes) (version 2) | ecosystem: Environmental > Terrestrial >...
GAGAAACGCCGCCCCAGTCACTCAAAGGGCGACGGGCCACTCAGGGCTCGGCAACGGCGAACGCCGTCGCCGAGCCGAACCTGGGCTAGCGAACAGCGTTCGCCGTTTCGAGCGAAGCGAGAAACGCCGCCCCAGTCACTCAAAGGGCGACGGGCCACTCAGGGCTCGGCAACGGCGAACGCCGTCGCCGAGCCGAACCTGGGCTAGCGAACAGCGTTCGCCGTTTCGAGCGAAGCGAGAAACGCGCGAACGCCCATGGATTCGCTCCTGAGCGCCCGAGCCGCAGGCGAGGGCGCGACGACCGAATCCATCCGCCGCAACCAGTAGCGAGCGAAGCGAGCGAATGGTGGAGGCGGATGGATTCGAACCACCGTAGGGCGATGCCCAGCAGATTTACAGTCTGCCCCCTTTGGCCACTCGGGTACGCCTCCAATCGAGCTCGCAAAGAACGGGCTTCAGCCTGGAGCCGGCACCCGGAATCGAACCGGGGACCTACTGTTTACAAGACAGTTGCTCTACCGCTGAGCTATGCCGGCGGGGTGCCGCTCCGGACCGACCACCTGCCCGACGGGGCCGAGCAGGGCGGCCTACTTTACCCGCTGCCTCCGCGCACTCGCAAGCTGCGCCACCGGCGGGCACGGCGCGCTCCGGGCACCGCCGGCCGGTGGAGCGCCAAGCCACGGCTCGGCTACCCGGCTGCTCGGCTGCCCGGCTGCTCGGCTGCCTGGCCCAACGGGTCGATCTCAGGCCTTTCGAGTGGCGCTGCGGTCCGTCCGCTGCCGCACGGCTTCGTAGAGCAGCGCCGCCGCGGCCGTTGCCACGTTGAGCGACTCCACGCGCCCCCGCATGGGGAGACCGACCAGCGCGTCACAGAGGTCGCGCGTTCGCTGGCGGAGGCCCTTTTCCTCGCCGCCGAGGCAGAGAGCTACCTTGCCCGAGAGGTCGAGGTCCCAGGGCGCGGTGCCGCCCTCGGCCGCGCCGTAGATCCAGAAACCGTCGTCCTTGAGCCGGGCGAGGGCTTGCGCCGTGTTCGTCACCCGCTCGACGGGCACCCACTCGGTGGCACCGGCGGCCGTGCGGGCGACGGTCGGCGACACGGGAGCGCTGCCGCGGTCGCGCACGAGGACGCGGCCCACGCCGGCGCCGTCGCACACGCGGAGGATGGCGCCGAGATTGCGGGGATCCTGGACGTCTTCGAGGAGGACCACGAGGTCGCGATCGCCGCTAACTCCGGCCTGCTGCGGCTCGGGGACCAGCTCGGCGGCGAAGCCGTTGTGCACCGGCACCCCGAGCGCGCCGAGCGCCGCCTCCGGCACGCGCTCGCAGGACACGTGGTGCCGGCGGCACAGCTCCTCGATTTCGCGGAGCCGCTGGCCGCCGCGGCGCTCGCTGGCGAGCACGCGGCGCACGGCGTGCGGGCGGTGCCGTAGCGCCTCGCGGACGGGGTGGAAGCCGGCGACGACCTCCAGGACCTGCCGGCTCAACGCCGGCCCCGGCGCGGCTCGTCTTCGCCGGGCTCGGGCTCGTGAGCCTCGCCGAGCAGCACGACCGCCAGTGCCGCCATGCCCTCCTCGCGCCCGAGAGCGCCGAGGCCCTCGTTCGTCGTCGCCTTGAGGCCCACCGCGTCGACGTCGACGCCGAGGGCGGCGGCGACCCGGGCACGGATCCGATCCCGGTAGGGCGCGAGGCGAGGCGCCTCGGCGATCAGCGTCATGTCGCAGGAGACGACGCGCCATCCCGCGCCGAGGACCAGCCCGACGATGCGGCCGAGCAGGTCCATGCTGCTCGCGCCGCGCCAGCGTTCGTCACCCGGTGGAAAGTGCTGGCCGAGGTCGCCCAGGCCGGCGGCGCCGAGCAGCGCGTCGCCGAGCGCGTGGAGCAGCACGTCGGCGTCGCTGTGGCCGTCGAGCCCCGTGGGATGCGCGATGCTCTCGCCGCCGAGGACGAGGGGCCTTCCCACGACGAGCCGGTGGACGTCGTAGCCCTGGCCGATGCGCAGCTTCACGTCGCGGCTCCGCCGCTCGCGTCGGCGGCGAGCAGCGCCTCGACGCGAGCGAAGTCGGACTCGAAGGTCACCTTGGGGTTCGGGAACCGCGCCGCGACGGCGACCACCCGCGCGCCAGGGACGCGCTCCACGAGCGAGCTCTCGTCGGTGCCGAGAAAGCGGTCGGACGTGGCGAGCGCGAGCGCACGCTCGAGGACCTCGCGCCGGAAGACCTGCGGGGTCTCGGCGCGGAAGAGCGTCGAGCGATCGACGGTCGCGGCGACGACACGCCCGTCGAGCCGCTTCACGGTGTCGGTCACCGGCCGGCCGAGGATGGCCCCACCCGACTCGTTGGCCGCTGCGAGGGTGGCGGCGACGTCGGCCGGGCTCACCGCCGGGCGAGCGGCGTCGTGCACGACGACGAGGGCCCCGGGGGCGCCGGCTGCCGCCGCCAGCGCCAGCGCCACCGATGCCTGCCGCGTCGACCCGCCGGCCACCACCGTCACGCCGCGCTCACCATGAAGCGCCGCCGCCATCGCATCCACCAGCTCGAACGGTGCGGCGACGACGAAAGACCCCACGCCCGCGGCGCGCAACCGGGCCACGGACCAGGCGACCAAGGGGCGGCCGCAGACGGTGCGGAGCTGCTTGGGGAGCGCACCGCCGGCGCGCTCGCCACTACCGGCCGCCGGTACCAGCGCGACTATGTCCACCCGGATGGTCCACCGCACCTCACAGCGTCAGGATGTCCTTCTCCTTGTGCTGCAGCGTCTGACCGATCTGCGCGATGTAGTGGTCGTGGAGGCGCTGCACCTCGTCGTGTGCACGACGCTCGTCGTCCTCCGAGATCTCGCGCTTCTTCTCCTTGGCCTTGATCTGGTCGTTCCCCTCGCGGCGCACCAGCCGCACGGAGTTGCGCGCCTGCTCGGCGATGTCGTGCGCCTTCTTCACCAGGTCTTTGCGGCGATCCTCGGTCAGCGGCGGCACCGGGATGCGGATCAGCTTGCCGTCGCTCGACGGGTTCAAGCCGAGGTTCGCCTGCGCGATGCCGCGCTGGATGGCGGGGATGGTGGAGGGGTCCCAGGGCTGCGCCACGATGAGGTTGGCGTCCGCTACCGACAGGTTGGCGACCTGGTTGATCGGCGTCAGCGTGCCGTAGTAGTCGACCACCACGGGGTCGAGCATGGTGATCGAGGCGCGCCCCGTGCGCAGCCTCTTGAGCTCGTCGTGGAAGTGGTCCACGGCGTGCTTCATCTTCTGTTCGACGGTCTTGAACAGCTCCTTCATCGCACTCTCCTCGGCCAGGGCAGGCGCCGCCGCCGTTGCGAAGAATCCCGCGCCGAGTCTAGCGCAACCGCTCAGCGCGCTGGCGCCGCCGCGGGCAGATCGGCGCGCACGATCGAGCCCACGCGCTCGCCGCTGACGACCCGGCGGATGTTGCCGCGCTCGAGGAGCCTGAAGACGACGATCGGCAGGTCGTTCTCGCGACAGAGGCTGATCGCCGCGGCATCCATCACCTGCAGGTTGCGCTCGAGAACCTGCTGGTAGGTGACCTCGGGGAGCAGCTCGGCGGCCGCGTCGCGGTTGGGGTCTGCGGTGTAGATCCCCTCGACGTTGGTGGCCTTGAGCAGCACCTCTGCACGCAGCTCGTTGGCGCGCAGCGCGGCGGCGCTGTCGGTGGTGAAGAAGGGATTCCCTGTGCCGGCGGCGAAGATCACCACCCGACCCTTCTCCAGGTGCCGGATGGCGCGGCGTCGGATGAACGGCTCCGCCACCTCACGGATGTCGATCGCCGAGAGCACCCGGGTGTCGACGCCGCGCTTCTCGAGGGCGTCCTGCAGCGCCAGCGCGTTGATCACCGTGGCGAGCATGCCCATGTAGTCGCCGGTGACGCGCTCGATGCCGCGGTGGGAGGCGGCGAGACCGCGGATGATGTTGCCGCCACCGATGACGATGGCGACCTGCACCCCCGCGGCCCACACCTCGCGCAGCTCGTCGGCGATCGCCGCCACCACGCGTTCGTCGATGCCGAACGGCTGCGTGCCCATGAGGGCTTCGCCGGACAGCTTGAGCAGGACGCGCTTGTAGGCGGGTTGCTCGAGGCTCATCGGTCCCGGTTCGCCCTCGCTCAGCTGGCCGTGCCCGCCTGCGCCGCGACCTCGGCGGCGAAGTCGGAGGTCTTCTTCTCGATGCCCTCGCCGAGCTTGAAGCGCGAGAAGCGGCGGACCTGGATGTTCTCGCCGATCTTGGCCACCTTCTCGTTGATCAGCTCGGTGATGGTCTTGTCGGGATCCTTGACGAAGGGCTGCTCGAGCAGCACGAACTCGGCGAAGAACTTCTCCATGCGGCCCTCGACGATCTTCTCGACGACCTTCTCCGGCTTGCCCTCGGCGAGGGTCTTCTCGCGCTGCACGGCGCGCTCGCGCGCCAGGACGTCTTCGGTGACCTCCTCGCGGCGCACGAAGCGCGGGTCGGCGGCGGCGATGTGCATGGCGATGTCCTTGACCAGCTCCTGGAACTGGTCGGTGCGCGCCACGAAGTCGGTCTCGCAGTTGACCTCGACGAGCACGCCGATCTTGCCGCCGGCGTGGATATACGAGCCCACGACGCCCTCGGCGGTGACGCGCCCGGCCTTCTTCGCCGCGCTCGCCAGCCCCTTCTTGCGCAGGACGTCGATCGCCTGCTCCATGTCGCCCTTGCTCTCGAGGAGGGCGTTCTTGCAGTCCATCATCCCGGCGCCGGTGCGCTCGCGGAGCTCCTTGACCATCTGCGGTGTCACGCTCATCTGCTCACCTCGTCCTATGCTTCATTCTCGAGGGACGCGCTTCGCTCTTCACGGAATGGCCCGCCCCGTTTTGCGTTCGGCTCATACAAGAAGGGCCAGTCTGCCGGGCGGCGCGACTGACCCTTCGCCAGCCCGGTGGACCGGGCCGTGTCGCGCTCTACTGGGTCGCTTCGGTCGACGGCTCCTCGGCCTGGGCACGGCTGGGGGGGGCGGGCGCCGGGCCGCGATCCGCCGGCTGCAAGTCCTTCTCGAGCTCGCCGGCACCCTCGAGGTACGCGTCGGCGATGCGCGCGGAGAACAACCGGATGGAGCGGATGGCGTCGTCGTTGCCGGGGATCACGTAGTCGACCAGCTCGGGGTCGCAGTTGGTGTCGACCACCGCGACCACCGGGATGCCGAGCTTGTTGGCCTCCGACACCGCGATGTCTTCCTTCTTCGGATCGATGACGAAGAGCGCGTCCGGCACCGCCTCGAGCTTGCGGATGCCCTCGAGATTGCGCTTCATCTTCTCGCGCTCACGCTCGAGCCGCACGCGCTCCTTCTTGGTGAGCGGCGACTCGGGGTCGTCGAGGCGACGCTCGGCGTCCTCCAGCCGTTCGATCGAGGAGCGGATGGTGACGAAGTTGGTCAGCGTGCCGCCCAGCCAGCGGTGGGTGACGTAATACTGGCCGCAGCGCGCTGCCTCCTCGGCAATCACGTCCTGCGCCTGCCGCTTGGTGCCGACGAAGAGGATGCGGCGGTTGGTGCGGCCGAGCCAGCGGACGAAGTCCGCGGCCTCGCGGAAGAGCTGCTCGGTCTTCTGCAGGTCGACGATGTAGATGCCGTTGCGCTTGCCGAAGATGTACGGCTTCATCTTCGGGTTCCAGCGCCGCGTCTGGTGCCCGAAGTGGACCCCCGCCTCGAGCATCTGCTTCATGCTGACTTCGACCAAGATCAGACTCCCCTGTTCCACGCACGGGGCGGAGGCGATCCCCCGCCGCGAATTAGCGCTTGCTGAACTGGAACCGCTTGCGGGCCCCAGGCTGTCCGTACTTCTTCCGTTCCTTCTTGCGCGGGTCGCGGGTCAGGAACCCGGCCGCCTTCAGGCGCTCGCGCAGCTCGCCGTTGAACTCGAGCAGCGCACGCGAGATGCCGTGGCGGATGGCACCCGCCTGGCCGCTGCCGCCACCGCCCTCGACCGTCGCCGTGATGTCGAACTTCTCGGCGGTCTCGGTGAGCGCAAGAGGCTGCTTGACGAGCATCTTCAGCGTGTCGCGCGAGAAGTAGGTCTCGATGTCGCGCCCGTTGACCTCGAGCTTGCCCTGGCCGGGCCGCAGGAAGACGCGCGCGGTCGACGTCTTGCGCCGACCGGTGCCGTAGTACTCGATGACGTCGTTCACCATGCTCTCCTCACAGCTCGAGCGCGAGCGGCTGCGGTTTCTGCGCCTGATGCGGGTGGTCGCCCCCCGCGTAGACCTTGAGCTTCTTGTGCTGGCGACGGGCCAGCCGGTTCTTCGGCAGCATTCCCTTGACGGCCTTCTCGACCAGCCGCTCGGGGTGCTTCGCCAGCATCTGCTCGGCGGTCACCGTCTTCGAGCCGCCGGGGCGGCCGCTGGTGCGCCAGTAGAGCTTCCCCTTCGACTTGTCGCCGGTGAGCACGACGCGCTCGGCGTTGACGACGATCACGAAGTCGCCGGTGTCCTCGTGGCGGGCGTAGGTGGGCTTGTGCTTGCCGACGAGCACCTTGGCGATGGCGGTCGAGAGCCGGCCGAGTGGAACGCCGGCGGCGTCGACCACGAACCAGCTGCGCTCCACCTCGCCCTGCTTCGGGCTGTAAGTCCTGGTCATCGTTCTACTTCTTCCACTGGACGCGAGTTGCAATGGCTACGGCAAAGAGCGCCAAACGAGAGTGTCAAATCGGGGGTCGGGGATCCGGCGCAGCCTGTGAGAGGAGGCGGGCGAGGACCACCCCTGCGACGGCAGGAGCCGGCCGCAAAGGCCCTCGATCTTACGGGCGCCCCGCCAATCGTGTCAAGGCGACCTCCGGGGCGGTGTTCCTGCCGGAAAAAGGCCTGGCAGGGCTCGGGAGGGCGTCGGGAGGACTCGAGGAGGGGAATCGGGAGGACCGAGGGAGCTGGGCGCGATCGACTCCGAGCGCTGGGGAGAGGGATTCCCCCACCGCCAGCATCTATGGGAGTGAGCAGGTGGTGCAGGAGGCACGCAATGAGGCAACCCATGGTCGGAACCCGCCTGGCGTTCGCGCTCGCCGTCGCTCCCCTCCTCCCGACTCCGGCGGCGCTCGCCGCCGAGCCCGTCGCCGGCACCATGCCAGCCCACCTCCGCGACCGCGGCACTGGCGTCCCGACATCGCAGGTGGGGGCCTACGTGCGGCGCGGCGAGCTCTTCGTCTACCCGGCGCTCGCCCATGCCAGGGACCACGACTTCGAATACGACCCCAACGAGTTCGGCTTCGCGGCCCCGGGCGAGTTCAAGGGCCGATATCGCGAGAGCCGCGGGCTCCTCGCGGTCGCCTACGGCTGGACGGACCGCGTCGCCGTGGAGCTCGAAGCCAACGTCAAGCGTGCCAGCCTCGAGAAAGGAGCCGGCGACCCGTCGGCATTCCCGGCCAGGCTCGAGGAGTCGGGGCTCGGCAAGGTCAAGGCCCGCGTCAACCTCCGCTGGCTCGAGGAGCGGGGGCGGCGCCCCGAGCTCTTCGGCTACGGCGAGCTCGTCGCGCCGCACGACTCGAGCGAGCACCTCATCGGGACCGAGAACTGGATCGTCAACGGCGGGCTCGGCGTCATCCGCGGGTTCCAGGCCGGCACCGTGACGTTCCGCGCCGGCTTCGAGTGGGACACCGCGTCGGCGAGCCCCACCGACTGGCAGGAGATCGCCCTCGAGTACCTGAAGCGGGTGACGCCGTCGTGGACCGTCTACGGGGCGCTGACCGTCTCCGAGGGCGACGAGGGCTCCGTCGTCGGCGAGCTGCAGTGGCGCGCGTCTCGCCACGTCACGCTGCGGCTGCGCAGCGCCTACGGCCTGTCGCCGCACGGCCCCGATTGGGCGCCCGAGGTGGGGGTGAGGATCGCGGCTGGCGGCGGCTGAAGCGACTCCCTCGTCGGCGGCTAGACTACGCGGCCGATGCAGCCCTTCCGCGCCGAGCCTGATACGACTCCCCCACCCGCGCGCGAGCCGACACCCGCGCCGCCGCCGCTCGACAAGCGTCCCGAAGCGATCCGCGGCATGTTCGCGCGGGTCGCGCCGGTCTACGACCTCCTCAACCACTTGCTGTCGGCGTCGCTCGACCACGTCTGGCGCCGCAAGGCGGCGCGGCGAGTGGCCGCCGGCGCGACGCGGGCTCTGGACCTCTGCTGTGGCACCGGCGACCAGGCGGTGGCCCTCCACCGCCGGGGCGCTCGCGTGGCGGCGGCGGACTTCTGCCTGCCGATGGTGGCGCTCGCCCGCCGCAAGTTCGAGCGCCGCGACAAACCGCGACCGGCACCGCTCGTCGCCGACGCGCTGGTCCTCCCCTTCGCCGGAGGCGCCTTCAACGCCGCCACCGTCTCCTTCGGGCTGCGCAACGTCGTCGACCTCGACGCTGCCCTGCGCGAGATCGCCCGCGTCGTCGCCCCGGGCGGCGAGCTGGTGGTGCTCGAGTTCGCCGTGCCGCGCTTCGCGCCGCTGCGCGCGCTGTACCTGTTCTACTTCCGACACCTGCTGCCGCGCATCGGCAGGCTGATCTCCGGCGACGGCGGAGCCTACTCCTACCTTCCGAGCTCGGTGCTCGCCTTCCCGCAACGCCGGGGGTTCCTCGACCGGCTCGAGGCTGCCGGCTTCGACGATGCGTCCTGGGACGACCTCTCCGCGGGCATCGTCTGCCTCTACTCGGCGCGGAGGGCCGCATGACGACGATCCTCGACGGCAAGGCAATCGCCGCGACCATCCGCGGGGAGGTCGCCGAGGGCGTGCGCGATCTCCTGGCGGCGGGCGGCCGGCAGCCCGGGCTCGCCGCCGTGCTGGTGGGAGACGATCCCGCCTCCGCGCTCTACGTCACGAGCAAAGGCCGCGACTGCGAGGAGGTCGGGATGGCGAGCCACACCCATCGGCTCGCCGCCGACACCGGCGAAGCGGAGCTGCTGGGGCTCGTCGACCGCCTCAACGGCGACGACGCGATCGACGGCATCCTCGTGCAGCTCCCGCTGCCCTCGCACCTCTCCGGCCGGCGCGTGCTCGACCGCGTGGATCCGGGCAAAGACGTCGACGGCTTCCACCCGGTGAACGTCGGCCGTCTCTGGCTCGACGAGCCCGGCTTCGTCTCCGCCACCCCGGCGGGCGTCATGGAGCTGTTGCGCCGCTACGAGGTCCCGCTCGTCGGTGCACACGCCGTGGTGCTCGGCCGCAGCGCCATCGTCGGCAAGCCGATGGCCGGGCTTCTCCTGCGCGCGCACTGCACGGTGACCGTCTGCCACTCGAAGAGCCGCGACCTCCGCTCGATCACGCGGCAGGCGGACGTGCTGGTGGCGGCCGTCGGCCGCGCGGCGATGGTCGGCGCGGACGACGTCAAGCCCGGCGCCGTGGTCGTCGACGTCGGCATCAACCGGCTGGAGACCGAGGACGCGGTGCGCCGTGCCTTCCCTGCGGACCCGGGGAAGCTCGAGCGCTTCAGGGCCAAGGGCTCGATCCTCGTCGGCGACGTCGACTTCGACCGCGTGGCACCCGTGGCAGGCGCCATCACGCCGGTGCCCGGTGGCGTCGGGCCGCTCACCCGCGCCATGCTGCTGGTCAACACCCTCGCCGCGTCCCGCGCGCGTCAGGGGCTCGGCAACTCGCGCCCGTCGGCCCGGCGATGACGGAGCGGCCGCGCCTCCTCGTCGGTCTGACCGGCGGGCTCGCGGCCGGCAAGTCCACGGTGGCGTCCCTGCTCGCCGAGCGCGGCTGCAAGGTCTTCGACGCCGACCGCCTGGTCGCGGACCTCTACGGCGCCGGTGAGCCGGGCGCCGAGCGAGTACGGGAGCTCTTCGGCGACAGCGTGCTCGACGCGGAAGGCGCCGTCGACCACCGCGCCCTGGGAGGGCGAGTCTTCGCCGACGGTGAGGCGCGGCGCCGGCTCGAGGAGGCGATCCATCCCCTCGTCGGCGACCGCTTCCGCGAGCTCGCCTCGCGCGAAACGGGCATCGTCGTGCTCGAGGCCACCCTGCTCGTCGAGGCCGGCTGGGCGGACGCGTTCGACCTCCTGGTGACCGTCGAGGCATCCTCCGAAGCACGCCTGGCCCGCGCTGTCGCGCGCGGGCTGGCGCCCGAGGAGGCGGCGCGCCGGTTGGCCGCGCAGGGCGAGGGCGAGGCACGGCGCGCCGCCGCCCACCGCATGATTCGCAATGACGGCGATCGCGCCGAGCTCGAGCGCCAGGTCGACGCCCTGGTACGTGACTTGCGGCGCCTTCTCGCGGGGGACACCCCCCCACCCACCCAGCGGCCGTAGGCTGGGCGGGACACGCGAGGCGGGGCGAGATGGGTCCAGATGCCCGCCCACGAATCGAGGAGGTGCGCTCGATGACGTCCCTGAACCGAGAGCAGCTTCGCTCACTCCGCGAGGAAGCGACACCG
>Ga0209382_10012782_pt1 | contig 10352 bp, 11 predicted proteins | sample SoiMetdeltSBSDD5_FD_187599 | JGI IMG/M metagenome (GOLD analysis project Ga0209382, IMG submission 187599) | Bulk soil microbial communities from a Populus tree surrounding site in Tennessee, USA - Soil MetaG P. deltoides SBSDD5 (SPAdes) (version 2) | ecosystem: Environmental > Terrestrial >...
ATGGCCGGCAAGCAGGTGTGAGCGCCGCCGGGAAGCGGCAAGACCTGCACGGACACGCCGTACATCCGCTCGAGCGTATCGGCACGGATGACCTCGCGCGGCGCGCCGATCTCGAGGATGCGGCCCTCGGCGAGGAGCAGCGCGCGCTGTGCGCAGAGCAACGCGTGATCCGGGTCGTGGCTCGAGAAGAGCACGGCGATGCCCGAGCGCGCGAGCGCCGTGATGCGCTCCAGAACACGCACTTGGTTGCCAAAGTCGAGGCTCGCGGTCGGCTCGTCCAGCACCAGAATGCGCGGCTCCTGCGCGAGCGCGCGCGCGACGAGCGCGAGCTGGCGCTCGCCGCCGGAGATCTCGGTGACCGGCTTGTCGGCGAGGCCCGCAATGCCGAGCGACTCAAGCGCGCGGCCAGCTACGTCCTCGTCCTCTTTTGAGGGCGAGGAAAATGTACCGAGATGCGCAGTGCGTCCCATGAGCACGAACTCGCGCACGCTATAGGCGAAGTACGCCGCATGGCCTTGCGGGACGTAGCCGATCTCGCGCGCAATCTCCGCGCGCCCCAGCCGGCGAAGCGGTCTTCCGCCAATGCCGATGGTTCCCCCATGAGGCTCGAGGAGGCCGAGCACGGTGCGGAAAAGCGTGGTCTTGCCGCCGCCGTTCGGCCCGAGCACGCACAGGGTTTCGCCGCCGGCGAGCGTGAAGCTCACGTTGCGGCCGACCGTGCGGCCGGGAAAACCGAAAGCGAGGTCGTGGACTTCGAGCATCACCAGCTCCGCCGCGCGAGCGCGAAGAGCCACAAGAAGAACGGCGTTCCGATCAGCGCAGTGAGCACGCCCGGCGGCACCTCGACCATGGCCAGCGTACGGCACAGCGTATCGACCGCAAGCATGAACGCCGCGCCGATCAGCATCGCGAGCGGCAGCAGGCGCCCGAAATCCGGACCGACGAGGAGGCGCGCGGCGTGCGGCACGAGCAAGCCCACCCAGCCGATGATGCCGCTGATGGCGACGACCGACGCCGTCATGAGCGTAGCGCACGCGATGACGATGGTGCGCAGGCGGCGCGTATCGACGCCGAGCGCGCGCGCCTCGTCGTCCGGAAGCGCGAGCAGGTTGATGCGCCAGCGCAGGAGCAGCATCGGCGCGAGCCCGATCAGAACGAGCGGCATCGAATACCAGATGTCTTTGGGCGAGATCGCCGCCAGGCTGCCCAGCAGCCAGAACGTGATCGCCGGCAATTGGTTGTACGGATCGGCGAGGTACTTGAGGAGCGCGATCGCCGAGCCAAGCAGCGTGCCAATCACCACGCCGGTGAGAACGAGCGCGAGCAGCGGGTCATGGCCGCGGAGGCGTGCGCCGACGGCGTAGACGAGGCCGACCGCGGCCAGACCGCCGCAGAAGGCGAAGATTTGCGTCAGCACAATCTCCTGCGAAAGGAAGATCGCCAGTACGGCGCCGAGCGCCGCCCCGGTTGAGACGCCAAGAATATCCGGCGACACGAGCGGGTTTCTGAACATGCCCTGATACGCCGTTCCCGCGGCGGCAAGCGCCGCGCCGACGAGCACCGCGGCAAGGACGCGCGGGCCACGCACCTGGAGGACCACCATCTCCACGTTCGCACCGACCGGTTGGCCGGTAAGCACCGAGAACAATTCGGCAAGCGACACGGGATAGCGGCCGACCGCGAAGGCGATCCCGACGAGCGCGAGGAGGGCCGCGCTCGCCGCAAAGTAGCAGGCGCGCGTCATTGCAGCAGGGAATCGAGCTGCGCCGCGCTCACGCATAGCCCACGCTCGGCCGATCGATGGCGACGGACTTGATGAGCGCATAGGCCCGCTTTCCCGGCGCCAATCCGAGGGCGGCGATGGATTTGCGCGTCACGCGTGCGACGAGCGGTGCACCACCGACCTCGAGCTCGACTTCCGCGCTGGCGCCGTCGCCCTGCGAGATCGCCGCCACCGTTCCCGGAATGACATTCAGGAAGCTGGCCTCGCGCGGCGCCACGAGGGCGAGCGAGACGTCGCGCGCGCGGATGCGTACGCGCACGCGTTCGCCGACGAGCGCGTCGACGTCGGGCGCGTAGAGCGAGCCGCCGGCGAATTCCAGGCGCGTGAGACCCCAGGCGAGGTCGTGCTCGGCGACCCGCGTGTCGAAGACCGCGCCGTCCTGGAGCCGGCCAAGGATGGGACCGGCATCGAGTACGCGGCCCTCGGCCATGCGCACGATGCTGTCGGCGAGCCGCACCACTTCGTCGACGGAGTGACTCACGTAGAGGATGGGCAGCTTGAGCTCGTCGCGCAGCCGCTCGATGTAGTACAGGATCTCGGCCTTGCGCGCCTCGTCGACCGAGGCGAGCGGCTCGTCCATGAGAAGCAGGCGCGGACTCGCGAGCAGCGTGCGCGCGATCGCAACGCGCTGGCGCTCTCCGCCGGAGAGGTTCGAGGGCAGCCGCTCGAGGAGCGGCGCCACGGCCAGGAGCTCGACCGCCTGGTCGAACGGGATGCGGCGCTCGGATGCCGGCACGCGTTTCCAGCCATATTCGAGGTTGCGCCGCACGGTGAGATGCGCGAACAGGCTCGCTTCCTGGAACACATAGCCGCACGCGCGCCGATGCGGCGGCACGAACATTCCGCGCGACGTTTCCTGCCAGCATTCGCCGTCGAACTCGATCCGCGCCGCGGTCGCGCGGAGAAGTCCGGCGACGGCGCGCAGCACGCTCGTTTTGCCGGAACCCGATGGGCCGAAAAGCGCCGTCACACCGCTCGGCGGCGCGCGGAAGTCAATATCGAGGGCGAAGGCCCCGAGCGCATGGCGCAGGCGCACGGCGAGTCCGCTCATCGGCGCCGGTACATCGCGTAGAGGACGACGAAGGAGAACGCGAGCATCCCGGCGGCGAGCCAGTGCGCCCTGTCGTAGTCGAGCGCCTCCACGTGGTCGTAGAGCGCGACCGAGAGCACCTTGGTCTCGCCAGGAATGTTGCCGCCGATCATGAGCACGACGCCGAATTCGCCCACGGTGTGGGCGAAGCCGAGAATCACGGCGGCCAGGAAACCCGGCCGCGCGAGTGGTACCACGACGGTGAAAAAACGATCCCACGGCCCGGCGCGCAGCGTGGCCGCGGCCTCGGCCGGCCGCTCGCCGACCGCTTCGAACGCGTTCTGGAGAGGCTGCACCACGAAGGGCAGCGAGTAGAACACCGAGCCAACCACGAGGCCGGCAAAGGTGAAGGGCAGTTTCAGCGCTCCGAACGGGCCGGACGGTCCCATGGCGACGAGGAGATAGAAGCCGAGCACGGTCGGCGGCAAAACGAGCGGCAGCGCCACCAGCGCGCCGATCGGCGCTTTCATCCAGGAGCGCGTGCGCGCGAGCCACCAGGCGATCGGCGTACCGATGACGAGGAGCACGGCGGTGGTCGTCGCAGCGAGCCGCAGCGTGAGCCACACCGCGGCAAGGTCGTCATTCATAGCCGTAGGAGCGAACGACCTCGCGCGCGAGCGGGCCGCGCAGGAATTCGAGAAAAGACGCCGCCGCCGCGCTGTCCTTGCCACGTGCGAGGAGCACCGCATCGTGCTTGAGCGGCGCGTGCAGCATTGCCGGAACGATCCAGTGCGATCCGCCTTGCGCCTGGGAAAGCGCAACGAAACCGAGTTCCGCATTGCCGCTCGAGACGAACTGGAAGGTTTGCGCGATGTTTTCGCCCTGAACCAGCTTCGAACGCACGTTAGCCCACAGCCCGAGCTTCTCGAGTACTTCCTGCGCCGCCGCGCCGTAAGGTGCGAGCCTAGGGTTGGCGATCGCGAGCCGCTGGAAATCGTTCTCGCGCAATAGCGCCTCTCCCATCGGAAGGTTCGGTCGGGCGCTCCAGAGCGCAAGCCGGCCGGTTGCATACGTAAAGCGCGTTCCCGGCACGGCAAGGCCATCCTCCTCGAGCCGGCGCGGCGTAGCCTCGTCGGCCGAGAGCAGCACTTCGAACGGCGCTCCGCTTTTGATCTGCGCGTAGAACTTTCCGGTCGAGCCGGAGCTGAGAACGACGCGATGGCCGCTTTCGCGCAGGAATGGTTCGGCGAGCTGTTTCGCCGGCGTGGCGAAGTTCGCGGCGACCGCGACGTGTACTTCGGCCGCGCCGACGTTTGCGCACGCGAGCAGGAAGAGAATTCCGAGCCTCAAGCCACGGCCTCCTCGACGTTCACGACATCGCCGACGCCGCGCAGGTCGTAGCCCGCGAACTTGCGTCCGATGCGGCTGAGCGGCTTGCCGGCCAGCGCTTCGAGCAGGCGCTGCATGGTCGGCGTCTCGAGCGTGCGCAGGCGCGCCGCAAGCCAGTAGCGCTCCTGCAGCACGGGGACGAAGTCCAGGCCGAGCTCGGCCGCGGCCGCGTGCACGCCGAAGCCGACATCGGCACCGCCCGCCGCAACGGTCGCCGCGACCGCGCGGTGCGTGTACTCCTCCGTGGCATAGCCGCGAATCTGCTCCGGCGCGACGCCGGCGTCGCTGAGCAGCCGGTCGATGAGGCGGCGGGTTCCCGAGCCGCGCTGGCGGTTCACGAAGCGGGCGTGCGAGCGGGCAACGTCAGCCATGCTCGCGAGCCGCTTCGGATTGCCGTGCGCCACCATGAGTCCCTGGTCGCGTTCGGCGAAGCGGATGAGCGCGTCACGCCCGCTCTGCACGAAGCGGCGGATGTCGAAGCCTTCCAGGTGAAAACCGGCCAGTTCTGTCGCGCCCCGCGAGAAGAGCGCGAGGCTGTCTTCGCTGCCACGGAATGTAACGTCTGCAACCAGGCCCGCTGGTACCGCGAAGCGCTCGCAGAACTGCGCGAGCAGGGGGTCGTGACTCGCCGTGAGGCGCAGCGCCGCACCGCCGGAGGGCGCCGGCTTGAGCTCGAAGCGCGCGCGCAGCGGCTCCACCGCCTTGCGCAGCTGCTCGTCGGCGCGCAGCAGCCGACTTCCCAGGCGGGTGAGCCGCGCCCCGCGGCCGCGCTGCATTTCCACGAGCGGCGCCCCGGCAAGCGACGCGCCGTCGAGAAGAAGTCCCCACGCCGCTCGGTAGGAGATGTCGAGCTCGTGCGCCGCCGCCTTGAGCGTCGGATTGCGCTGCAAGGCGCGCAACAGGGCGAGCAGCCGCGCGTCGACCTGGCGGCCGCCGGCTTCCCAGACCATGGCCGGCTTCATCCGCCTAATATGCACCAAATCCCATATTCCGGCCTAGCACCGGATGAATTAGCCTAGGAACCCCATATGCAGGAATTCCCCGAAATACTGCTGGAGGGCCGGCTGTGGCAGATCGTGGCTCTCAGCCTGCAGGTCAGCCTGAGCGCGGTCGCGCTCGCCACCTGCGCCGGATTGCCGCTCGGCGCGGCGCTCGCGGTCGGTCGTTTCCGCGGACGCGACAGCCTGATCGTGGTGCTGAACGCGCTGATGGGCCTGCCGCCCGTGGTGGTGGGACTCTTCGTCTACATGGCGCTGTCGCGCGCCGGGCCGCTCGGTGCGTTCGGCCTGCTCTTTACGCCCGCAGCCATGGTGATCGCGCAGACGATCCTTATCCTGCCGATCATTGCCGCGCTCAGCCGCCAGGCGGTCGAGGACGCCTGGCGCGAGTACGACGAGCAGCTGCGCTCGCTCGGCGCGCACGGCCTGCGCGCTGCGCTCACCGTGCTCTGGGACATCCGCTTCTCGCTTCTCACCTCGGTGCTGGCGGGCCTCGGCCGCGCCAGCGCGGAAGTCGGCGCCGTCATGATTGTGGGTGGCAACATCGAAGGCGTCACGCGCGTGATGACGACCGCCATCGCGCTGGAAACGTCCAAAGGCGATCTGCCGCTCGCCCTCGGGCTTGGCCTCGTGCTGATGACCATCGTGCTCGTCCTGAACGCGGCCGCCTATCTCGTCAAGGAAGCCGCGCAACGGCGCTACGGATGATGCTGCCGCTCGAGCTGCGCGCGGCCTCGTTCCGCGACATCATCAAGCCGCTCTCGCTCCAGATCGAGGCCGGACCGAGCACGATCATCCTGGGTGCGAATGGCGCCGGCAAAAGCGTGCTCATGCGCCTGATGCATGGGCTTCTCGCGCCGTCGTCCGGAACGATCGCGTGGCGCCGTCCCGGACGGCACGCGATGGTTTTCCAGCGGCCCGTGATGCTGCGACGCTCGGCGCTGGCGAACGTAGCGTACGCGCTGCGCGTTGCCGGCGAGGATGAAACACTCGCCATGGGCGCGCTCAAGGAAGTCGGCCTTGCCCAGCTCGCCGATCGCCCCGCACGCGTGCTTTCCGGCGGCGAGCAGCAGCGGCTCGCGCTCGCGCGCGCCTGGGCGCTCCATCCCGAGGTGCTGTTTCTCGACGAGCCCACCGCCAACCTCGACCCCAGCGCGACGCGCGAGATCGAGACCATCATCCGCGCGTTCGATGCGGCCGGCACGAAGATCGTGATGGCCACGCACAACCTCGGCCAGGCACGCCGGCTCGGCGACGAAGTCATCTACCTGCACCAGGGCCGCGTAGTGGAGCGCGCTCCGGTGGATCAATTCTTCTCGCGGCCCGCGAGCGCGGAGGCTGCGGCGTTCATCAAAGGAGAGCTGCCATGGGTTTCATAGCAAAGATTCTGTGCGCGCTGCTCGTTGCGCTGCCGGTATACGGGCAGCAGCGCTACATCACGGTGGCGTCGACCACGTCGACGGAGCAAAGCGGGTTGTTCCGCCACCTGCTGCCGATTTTTGAGAAGCGAACCGGTATCCATGTGCGCGTGGTGGCGCTGGGCACCGGCCAGGCGCTCGACATGGGCAAGCGCGGCGACGCCGATGTCGTTTTCGTGCACGACGCGGCGGCGGAGCAAAGGCTCGTCGCGGAAGGCTTTTTCGTTGAGCGACGCGAGGTGATGTACAACGACTTCATCATCGTCGGCCCGAAGTCCGATCCGGCGCGCGCCGGCGGCCGCGACGCGGTCGCGGCGCTGATGACGATCGCCGAGAAAAAAGCGCCGTTCGCCTCGCGCGGCGACAAGAGCGGCACGCATGCCGCGGAGCTGCGGCTGTGGAAAGAGGCGGGCATCGATCCGGTGCAGGGCAGGGGTGCCTGGTATCGCGAGACCGGGTCGGGCATGGGACCCACGCTGAACACCGCCTCGGGCATGAACGCCTATGCGCTCACCGACCGCGGCACGTGGCTGTCGTTCAAGAATCGCGGCGAGCTCGGCATCGTGGTGGAAGGCGACAAGCGGCTCTTCAATCAGTACGGCGTGATGCTGGTGAATCCGAAAAAGCATGCGCACGTGAAGAGAGCCGACGGCATGGCGTTCATCAACTGGCTAGCCTCCGCGGAAGGGCAGAAGGCGATCGCCGCCTACAAGATCGACGGCGAGCAGCTTTTCTTCCCCAGGGAATAGTCCGACCTGTTGTAATGTTGGCGATCCGACAAGCACTTTTCTGGAGCGCCGATGGCGAGCTACTACGAATCCAAAGACCTGAAGAAGTTCGGCGAAATCGGCCAGCACGCCAAACAACTCGCCGACGATTTCTTCCGTTATTACGGCAACGTGACCGGTACCGACGGCGCGCTCACCAAGCGCGAGAAGGCGCTGATCGCGCTCGCCGTGTCGCACGCGCTGAAATGCCCCTACTGCATCGATGCCTATACCACGCAGAGCCTCGAGACCGGCGCCAACCCGGAGCAGATGATGGAAGCGGTGCACGTCGCGGCGGCGATGCAGGCCGGGATCACGCTCGTGCACTCGGTGCAGATGCAGAACCACCTCGAGAAACTGGTGGCGTGAACCACGATTTCGAAGCGCAGCTGCGCCGCGCGAAGATCGAGCTGCCGCCGCTCGCGATCGACACGCTGCAGGTCAACATCACGAAGCTGTGCAACCAGCAGTGCCGGCACTGCCACGTCGATGCCTCGCCCGCGCGGCGCGAGATGATGTCGGAAGAAGGCATCACCCGATGCCTGGAGATCCTCGAGCGGCACTGGGCGATCGGCAAGCTCGACATCACCGGCGGCGCGCCCGAGCTGCATCCCGGCTTCAACCATTTCGTGGAGCGCGCGGTCGCGCTCGGCAAGCACGTGATGGTGCGCCACAACCTCACGGTGCAGCTCGATCCGCACCCGATCACGGGCGCGAGCATGGAATACCTGCCGGAGTTTTTCGCGCGCCAGCGGGTCGAGGTGATCTCGTCGCTGCCCTACTACCAGCAGTTCTTTACCGACGCGCAGCGCGGCAAGGGTGTGTTCGCTAAGAGCCTGGAGGCGATGCGGCGCCTGAACGCGCTCGGCTATGGCGTCGATGGCAGCGGCCTCGTGCTGAATCTCGTCTACAACCCGGTCGGTCCGTATCTGCCCGCGGCGCAGGCGGCGCTCGAAGCGGACTACAAGCGCGAACTGAAGGCCAAGTTCGGCATCGTATTCACGAGCCTTTACACGATCACTAACATGCCGATCAACCGCTTCCGCCTGCATCTGCAGAAGTCCGGGCAGCTCGAGGCCTACATGGATAAGCTTCTCGCCGCGTTCAACCCTGCCGCAGCCGAGGGCGTGATGTGCCGCAGGGTGGTGAGCGTCGGCCACGACGGCCGTCTCTACGACTGCGACTTCAACCAGATGCTCGAGCTCCAGGCCGCCGGGCGCGACGGCCGGCCGCTCAGCATCTTCGACTTCGACTTCGAGCGCACGCTCGCACGGCGCATCCGCTTCGGCGAGCACTGCCTGGGCTGCACCGCCGGCGCTGGAAGCTCGTGCGGCGGAGCGACTGCCTAGCTGTTGTAAATTCGGTCGATGCGCATCTTTGGCTTCGCTGGCTGGTCGGGCAGCGGCAAGACCACGCTCATCGAGCAGCTCATCCCGCGTTTCGTGCAGCGCGGGCTGCGCGTGTCGCTCATCAAGCACGCGCACCACACCTTCGACGTCGACCAGCCCGGCAAGGACTCCTACCGGCATCGCCAGGCGGGCGCCGCCGAGATTCTGGTCACCTCGTCCAGGCGCTGGGTACTGATGCACGAGCTGCGAGGCGCGCACGAGCCTTCCTTCGAGGATCAGGTCAAGCGCATCTCGCCGTGCGACCTTCTGCTCGTGGAGGGTTTCAAGCACGCACCGATTCCGAAGCTCGAGGTCTGGCGCAAAGAGACCGGCGAGCCGCTCCTGCACCCGAACGATCCGCACATCGTCGCGGTGGCGAGCGACGCGAGGATTGAGACGAAATTGCCGCTCCTCAATCTCAACGACGTCGATGAGATCCGCAATTTCATCCTGAAGAAACTGGAGCTGTGAATCAAGGCCTGCTCTCGGTCGACGAGGCGCTCGAGCGCCTGCTCGCGGAGGCGAAGCCGGTGCCGGAAGTCGAGGAGGTGCCGACCCTTGAGGCGACCAATCGCATCCTTGCGCGGGCGCAGCGCTCGACGATGGATGTACCGCCGATGGACAACAGCGCCATGGACGGTTATGCCGTGCGCATCGTCGACGGCGCCAAGCTCCGAATTGGACAAAAAATCATGGCCGGTTCCGTCGGCAAGCCACTCGAGCCGGGCACCGCGGCGCGGATCTTTACCGGCGCGCCGATTCCGCCGGGTGCAGACGCGGTGGTGATGCAGGAGCACACCGCGATCGAGGGCGAGCACGTGGTGCTCAAGAAGAAGCCGACGCCGGGCGAATGGGTCCGGCGCATTGGAAGCGACGTGCGCAAAGGCGCCGAAATTCTGCCCGCGGGGAAGCGCTTGCTGCCGCAGGACGCCGGTCTTGCGGCGTCGGTGGGGATCAAGAGTCTGCCCGTATTCCGCAAGGTCAGGCTCGGCCTCTTTTTCACCGGCGATGAGCTGGTGATGCCCGGCGAGCCGCTCGCGCCGGGACGCATTTACAACTCCAACCGTTTTACGCTGCGCGGGCTGGGCGAAGTGTTCGGCTGCGAGGTGAAGGACTACGGCATCGTGCCCGATACGCTCGAGGCGACGCGCGACGCGCTACGGCGCGCGGCGCAGGAGTGCGACGTCATCGTCACCTCGGGCGGTGTGTCGGTCGGCGAGGCGGATTATGTGAAGCCCGCGGTCGAGGCCGAAGGGCGGCTCCTCATGTGGCGTATCGCGATGAAGCCGGGGCGGCCGCTCGCTTTCGGACGAGTTGGAGCCGCCGCCTTCATCGGACTTCCCGGAAACCCGGTGTCGAGCTTCGTGACGTTTCTCATCTTCGTACGCCCTTTCCTGCTGCGTGCGCAAGGCATGTCACAAACAGCGCCGAGAATCATCCAGGCGCGCGCCGATTTCGAGTGGCTTGAGCCGGACGCGCGGCGCGAGTTCCTGCGCGTAAAATGGAACGGGCAGGGCGGGTTGGATCTGTATCCGACGCAGGATTCAGCGGTGCTCACTTCTACCGCCTGGGCGGACGG
>Ga0209382_10012786_pt1 | contig 10351 bp, 9 predicted proteins | sample SoiMetdeltSBSDD5_FD_187599 | JGI IMG/M metagenome (GOLD analysis project Ga0209382, IMG submission 187599) | Bulk soil microbial communities from a Populus tree surrounding site in Tennessee, USA - Soil MetaG P. deltoides SBSDD5 (SPAdes) (version 2) | ecosystem: Environmental > Terrestrial >...
CGAAAGACTATCCCAGACCCGGCGAAATGGCCGATATGACCCAGCCCTGGGTGATGTGGGCGGGGAGCCCTTATGAGCACCTGATGCTGCCTGTCAAGTAAGCTCCTGGTGGGCCACTACAGTAGCAAAAAAGAAGCCTCGCAGGTTGCCCTACGAGGCTCTTTTCGGCGAGTTGAAGGTCCGCCTTTCAAGGGCGCTTGCGTCACCCCTTACCGGGCGACCACTCATTCGCCGGAACCACTTACTCCGGTCGAGTTATGGCGCCAAAGCAACGTTGTTCCGGCATTACAGCGCCGAACGCTAGGAGGCGTTTGCTCAGTTTATGTCGTTCACCTTTTAAAGGCGGTTGGATAGTGTGTTAAAGTTTTAAATTCAGCCCTGGTCTTGAACAGGAGGAAATAATGCACTCGAAGCGTTTAGCGGGAGTGGCTCTCATTGCTGCAACGTGGATGGGCTACTCATCCATGGCCCAGGCCGATGTGACCGTATGGTCTACAAACGCGGCAGCCTGCGTACCAATGAGCGCGTCCGGTCTTGTTGTCACGGCTGGTGCTGTTACCGCCGGGTCTGGCAATACCCTCACGCTCTATTGCGGTGTCACGAAGCATCCAGGAGGCTTTGCCTATATCGAAATAACATACAAGGGTGGTGGTCCGCTCGTCGTAACGGGAGAAGCCCTAAGCACACAACAGGCCCAGCTTGTAAATCCTCTATTCTCGGGGGTTGCAACGTCTCAGTTGATCGAAATGTCGCGGCAAACAGGAGTCGAAACGGTAAAGTGCGGAGTCCAGTCCAAAGGTTCAGTTCAGATCGCGACCGAAAGAAATATATGCAACAACTCCAACTTGGATTTTGAGAAAAATTTCTATTACCTGCGCATTAACTTGAGATCCGGCCTCTTGGCGGGACAAGACTTCACCGTCTACGGCAGCTCGCTCGTCTCCCGTTGACAGCGAGGCCGTGCGCATATCAGGGCGCGAATGACGAGTTGCGCCAGCCGGCCGCGGTTGGGCAGAACGCGCTTGAAAACCCGTAAAGGCCGAGTTTGTCGGGCGCCTTCGCACTTCTTAGCCCAGGCACCGGTTACGTCGGTTCTGCCGCCTCGGGTGGGACCCCCTTCTGCACCGCTCAGTTGCTGAGAATGACGGCGGGGACGGCAAGCCTCGGCTCCGGCATTAGGCCAGCCCCGGCGGGCACCCCCGGCGACCCCCCTTCCAATGGGTCCCATCGAAGGCTGAGACTCCGGTACTTTTCGAGTAACGAGGCGATGGAAAGCAGGCGCCGACTTGAGTGGGAGGCGTGGACGACGATTAGGCATCTGGGGTCAACTGTCCTGCGGCTTCCTAGCGTCTCTGAGAGCCCGCACCAACTCTAGTCCTTGATGCCAAGATGTACACGCAGGACGCGTTCCAGCTTATGGGCGTATTCCTCGGCGTTGGGCTTCAGCCCCGCATCGATCCATTTCGCGTCTTGTAGTCCACGTCTAACAGCCTTGATCACCGGCCCCACGTCGGACCGGAGCCCTATGCCAACGCCAAAGATGACGCCACTAGCCTTTCCTTCTGGATGTTCGATAAGGTGGTTGCGGACATCCCTAACACCGATAGCTTTAAATGACAGCCCCAGCTGGTTCATTACTTCCTGTAAACGGAAGGCAATCCAGTAGAAGGCTTCGGTGTAGGTGTGCATCTCGGTCCACCTATCCCGCTCTCTATCCTCCGGGTTTTCGTCCCGGTATGCCTGCAATGCTTCCAAGCGAGTGAGGATGTGAACGATCTGCCTTAGTCTTTCTTCTGCCTCGATCATCCAATCAAACGCGTCGCCACCCCGATGTCTCTCCTTCCCATAATATACGTCGAAAAGCCGCTCGATCTCCGCGAAGCGCCTGCTGAGAGCCCCGCCGTCAGTCCATGACATGCACAGTGGTCCATTGTTGATCCCGTCAGCATTTCGATATCGCATATCTTGCGAGCAAGATCCTGACAATTGGCCTAAACAGCCTTCATAGGCAGCGTCGCACATGGGCGCGATGGAAGGAGCCGGCACTCTGGCGGAACAAAAGCCCCCTGACGGCGCCTAGCCCCGCTTTCCCGTGCCAGAAAGCAATGGCCGTCACCCGGTTCCAATTACCACCAACAGCTCGTCAAAGGCAGAAAGGAGGTCAAGTGCCGGAAGATGTACACGCCATGGGCGATCAGTCATTCGTTTTCGCCGATTGACGCTCAATGGCGGCTGGGTACGAGAGCTGACCGGAACCCGTATCTTCGTCGGGTCTGTCACCGGGTCCTGGGCTCTCGGGATCGGATTGGATGCTCGAAGGCTGATCTTGTGATCCGTCGAGCATCTGCTGATTCTGCTGATTTTGGATGAGGCCGGTCGTGGACCGCAGGGTCTGGGGGGCGATCGAAGGCTGGGGGCCCTGCGCGACCGATTTAGGGATTGCACTCCCAGTAGCAGCGGTGCCCAGAGTTAATCCGGCGCTCGACGAAATTAATCCGGCGCTCGACGAAGTTAATCCGGCGCTCGACGAAGTCTCACCGTCGAACGCCATGCCGCCCCCGAATTTCCAGCTGACGCCGACGCGGAAAATGTTGTTTGTGAAGTCGACCTTGACATTGTCGAGACAGTCGCCCGCGACTGTATGGCAAATGCCTTTTTCCTCGGTATAGTCGTCATGAAGATACTCAGCGCGGACAAGCAGATTGTCGGTCACTGCGTATTCGAGGCCGCCACCGGCACTCCAGCCAGTTGCATGGCCGCCATCGTCGATGTCTTGATCGCTCTGCAAGCCTCTATTGCTTTTGACATCGAAATCCGCGATAGCCAGTCCACCTGACCCATAGACGAACACGCGATCCATGGCGAACCCGAGCCGGCCTCTGACATGGGCATTCCAATCCATGCCGTGCTGGAAATGGATGTCTTCTTCGATGACTTCGCCACCTACTGTGCCTTTAGCGTGTGCCGTTCCGTCACCGTCGCCGGCAGCCACGCCGCCGAAGTCCATATCGAGGCCGAAGACGAAATTGCCCGCCTGGAAATTCACGCCCCCAAGCGCGCCGCCGACGAAACCGTCAACATCCCGCTCATAGCTTACAGTCAGCCTGTCGGTGGTGGGTTGGCCTACGATGAGGCGGGTGTGGGCGTCGACGTTCACGTTGGCCTGTATGAAACCCGCGTGCACGCCGCCATAGACGCCCGTCCAGTCATAGGCGACATCTTCGAAATAGTCGCCGGCATATGCCGGCGACGCCAGCATCAGCGCAAATACAGCAGCAACAATGTTGCGCATGATTCCCCGTTCAGTAGCTCGAAATCGAATCACATCCCCGACACAGTTTTTATGGCAAACCCCACCGAGGACAACCTTTTCAAGCAATCGGTCGACACTTGTTTTTGCCATGCGCTATCTATGCAACATGATTCGGAGCCTTTCTGAGGCCCATGAGCGTCGCTTCAAGGTTGTCATGTGAAAAGGGTTGTCGGTGACAGTTCGCGTGGGAGCGGGCGCAACTGCTAGGGCAGATGCTGGGGCAGGTCTGATTTCAGATTATTTTTCTTAAGGTTTTCAGGTAATTACCATCAATGTGCGTCGGACCACCCCTCGCCAAAACTCTATTCCAATCCATTGAGGGGACAACCTTTTCGGGCAACTCGCGCACAAAATTTTTCCTGTGCGTTCTCTACGCAACAGGCTTGACAGCCCTTTTCGGCTTGATACTTAATTATATGCTTAACCAATCGAGTGTTCTCGATCTTGCCTTTCATGCCCTGTCCGATCCTTCCCGGCGGGCCATGGTCGAGCGCCTGGTCCATGGGCCCGCTTCGGTCAGCGAACTCGCAAAACCGCTGGAAATGACCTTGTCCGCCGTGGTGCAACATCTGTCGGTACTCGAGGCAAGCGGCCTGGTGCGCTCCAAGAAATCAGGGCGGGTTCGCATTTGCAGCATCGAGCCGAAGGCATTGCAGGCGGCGGAGCGATGGATCGCACAGCGTCGCCACGCCTGGGAGCGTCGCCTCGACCGTCTTGACCGCTATCTCGCCGAATCCAGACCGAAGGAGTAGCTCATGGCCAAATCATCCGTCGTCCACGCCACCTTCGTCGTCGAGCGCACTTTGAATGCGACGCCGGCAGAGGTTTTCAATGCCTTTGCCGATCAACCGCGAGCCGTGATGCCAGCCGTTTCGGCGCGACCAGCCGGTAACTTCGCTCGATCATTTTTGCTACCTCCGGCCAATTGGGCTGCTTGTCGAGCCTGATGCCGATCCATCCCTTATGGCCGACATAGGGTGGCGCGAAGTAGGTGTCGGGGTCGGCTCCGAGGATCATCTGCTGAAACCCCGCCGGTGCCTTCAGCCAGACCGAGACCCGTCCGTCGCCGCGTTTCTCCATGGCGAAGATCTTGTCGCGCACACGAAAGGTGGGGTCTCCCCAGGCCTCTTTCTCGGTTGCCTCTGGCAAGGCGAGGCAAATTGCCCTTAGCTGGTTGGTGATTTTCTTCGACATGCCTGACTTCTCGAGCATGGTGCTGTTAGGAGGACCCCGTCGATGACACGAGAAGAGAGAGGCTTCGGCAATCTCTCCCGTTCTGCCATGGCCTTCGTCCTGGCCGGCGGGCGCGGCAGCCGCCTCATGGAGCTCACCGATCGTCGCGCCAAACCGGCGGTGTTTTTTGGCGGCAAGTCGCGCATCATCGATTTTGCGCTGTCGAACGCCTTGAACTCCGGCATAAGGCGCATCTGCGTGGCCACCCAGTACAAGGCGCACAGCCTGATCCGCCATATGCAGCGGGGATGGAACTTCTTCAGACCGGAGCGCAACGAGTTCTTCGACATCCTGCCGGCCTCGCAAAGGGTTGCCGAGGACAAATGGTATCTCGGGACAGCCGATGCGGTGACCCAGAACATCGACATCATCGAAAGCAACGCCCCGCAATATATCGTCATCCTGGCGGGCGATCATGTATACAAGATGGATTACGAGCGGATGCTGGCGCAGCATGCCGAATCGGGAGCCGATGTCACGGTCGGCTGCATCGAGGTGCCGCGCGCCGAGGCAAGCAGCTTCGGCGTGATGAAAATCGATGCGACGAGCCGCATCATCGACTTTGTCGAAAAACCCGCGGACCCGCCGGGAATGCCGGACAATCGACGATTGGCACTTGCCAGCATGGGCATCTATGTCTTCGAGACGGCGCGGCTCATCGACCTCCTGCGCCGGGACGCCACCGATGCCCGATCGAGTCATGATTTCGGAAAGGACATCATTCCAGCACTTGTCCGCGACGGCAATGCCAGCGCGCATCGCTTCTCGGAGAGCTGCGTGCGGTCGGGGTCGGAGGCGGAGCCCTATTGGCGCGATGTCGGGACGATCGATGCATTCTGGGAAGCCAATATCGACTTGACGGATTTCGTTCCTTCGCTCGATCTTTACGATCGTCGCTGGCCGATCTGGACCTACGCCGAGATTACGCCGCCGGCGAAATTCATCCATGACGAGAACGGGCGCAGAGGAATGGCAACCAGCTCCTTGGTCTCGGGCGGTTGCATCATCTCGGGCACACGGATCGACAAATCGCTGCTGTTCACCGGCGTTTGCACCCATTCCTATGGCGAGCTCACCCATGTGGTCGCCCTGCCTTATGTCACGATCGGCCGCCATGCCCGCCTGAGCCGGGTGGTCATCGATCGCGGCGTGACCATTCCGGAGAAGCTGGTGGTCGGAGAAGACCCGGAGGAGGATGCCAGGCGGTTTCGCCGGACGCCGGGCGGAATCTGCCTCATCACTCAGCCGATGATCGACCGTCTCCGAGGTTGATCGTGCGTGTGCTCATGGTGGCTTCGGAATGCGTGCCGCTGATGAAGACCGGCGGCCTCGCAGACATGGTCGGGGGCCTGTCGCAGGCGCTCGTCGGGCTCGGTTGCGACACACGTGTCGTCATGCCGAGCTATCCAGGCGTCGCGGAGCGGGTGCGCGGCATGAAACAAATCGCCTGGTACGACGACCTGTTCGGCGGCCCAGCCAACCTGGCGATAGCGGAAGTCGATAGCGGCCCAAGCTTCGTCCTGCTCGATGCGCCTCATCTGTTTGCCCGGCCGGGCAATCCCTATCTCGGTTCCGACTGCAAGGATTATCCCGACAATCACTTGAGGTTTGCCGCTCTGTGCCGGGCTGCAGCGCGGCTCGTCGTCGAGCAACCGGGTGGCTGGACGGTCGATGTGGTGCATGGTCATGACTGGCAGGCCGGGTTGACCAGCGCCTATCTCAGCCTCGGAGACGCCGGGCTGCCGCCCAAAGTCTTCACCATTCACAATATAGCCTTTGCCGGATTGTTTCCGGCGGGCGAGCTGACGCGCCTTGGCCTTCCTGCTTCGTTGTTTGATCCGGAGGGGCTCGAGTTTTACGGGCAGATTTCGTTTCTCAAGGCAGGGTTGGTGTTCTCCGATCGGCTCACGACCGTCAGCCCGACCTATGCACGGCAGTTACAGAGCACCGAGCTCGGGATGGGTTTCGAGGGCGTGCTCCTGGCCCGGCGCAATCATCTCACCGGCATTCTCAACGGCATTGACGAAAGCACGTGGAATCCCGAAACAGATCCGCTGATCGCAAATCCCTTCTCGTCTCGCTCGCTCGTCGGGAAGCGCGCCAACCGTGCCGCGCTGCAGTCCACGATGAAACTCGAGCTGGATGCCACATCGCTTCTCTTCGTGGTCGTCAGTCGTCTAACCGATCAAAAGGGTCTCGACCTGCTTGCAGCGGCGATTCCGGCACTGGTGGCGCAAGGCGGGCAGCTTGCGCTCCTGGGCTCGGGGTCGACAGCGCTCGAGGCTCTCTTCGAAAGGGCGGCTGTGGACCATCCCGGGCGGGTGGCGGTCCGCATCGGCTATGACGAGCCATTGTCTCACCTCCTGATCGCCGGAGGCGATGCCATCCTTGTGCCCTCGCGCTTCGAGCCTTGCGGGCTTACCCAGCTCTACGGCTTGCGCTATGGGACGATCCCCATCGTGGCGCGAACCGGCGGCCTTGCCGATTCCATCATCGATGCAAATGAAGCGGCCCGGGCGGTCGGTGCGGCCACCGGAATCCTTTTTGGGCCGGACGATCTCACCGAGCTCGAACGGGCACTAGCGCGGGCCTTCGAGCTCTTCGCCGATCAGGTGGCCTGGGAAAGCCTTATCCACGCCGCAATGTGTCAGCCGGTGGGATGGGACCGTTCCGCCGCGGCCTACAAGCACATCTATGAGCTGGCCCGCGCTGACCAATTCGGGCGGTAGAGCACCTTTCCACGGAACTCACTCCACAGCTTCAATGGCGGTGCCGATGACCTTGCCGCGGGTCTCGCGATAATTCTGCTCGGGATCGTATGGCACGACATCGAGGTTGAGCGTGCGTGCCGTCATCCTACCTATCGAGGCGATCAGCTGATAACCGGCGACGATACGGTCGCGTTCGGCAGTCGCCAGAAGCACTTGTGAATCGACAAGCTCCTGCTCGGCATCGAGCACGTCGAGAACTGTCCGCGTCCCGACGCGCATCTCCTGCTGGACACCCTCAAGCGCCTGGCGATTGGCATCGACCTGCACCCGAGCAGCACGAATTGTGGCGGTTGCTGCTAGCAGGAGGTTCCAGGCCTCGGTGACCTGCTGGCGGACCTGACGGCGAACGTCGAGGATCTCGAGCGAGCGCTGACTCGCCGTCTGCTTGGCCTCGCGCACGCGGGAATAGACCTCGCCGCCTTCATAGATCGGCACCCTTACCTGGCCGAAGATCGCCCCCTGCTCGTTCCAGTCGACCGCGTCGCTCGGCTGCCGATTGTGGGCGTATTGGGCATTGATCGAGATTTCAGGCAGCAGCTCGCCGCGCACCAGATCGATGTTGTGGCGCGCCGCCTCTTCATTGAAGGCCGCTGCGAGAATGTTCGGATTACCGCGGTCGGCGATCGCCAGGGCCGCATCAAGCGATGTCGGCGTCTGCTTCGAAAGTGGCGGAAAGCGTAACCCTGCTGCCGTTCTGCCGATCACCCGGGCAAAGAAAGCCAGCGAAGATGCCAGATCGGCCTCGGCACGCGCCAGGGCGGCGTGCGACAGTGCCAGCCGGGCGCGGGCCTGAGAAACGTCCGTACGGGTGTCCTCGCCAACTTTCAGCCGCTCCTCCGAAGCGTGCAACTGCGCCTTGAGCGCTGTCACATTCTTCTGCCGCAGGCCGAGTATGTTGCGATCCCTGATTACGTTCATGTAGGCGCTTGCCGCATCGAGCAGGACCTGCTGCTCGACGGCAAGCAGATTCTGCCTTCCGGAATTGACGATCGCCTCGGCGCGCGCCGTCCCGCTCACGGTACGGAAGCCGCGAAATACCGGCTGGGACAGGGTGACGGCTGCACCGAAAGGCTCCCCATCCGTGCCCCTTCCGCGGCTTGAATTCGCCCGAACTAGGCCGGCATCGGCATCGGCGACGATGACCGGTCGCCAACCCGAAAGAGCTTGAGGCACGGCCTCGTCGGTGGCGCGCTGTCGGGCGCGCTCGGCGCGCAGCGCCGGGTTGGCCGCGTAGGCAAAGGCCAGCGCCTGCGCGATCGATACTGTCTCGCCGCCGTGGGCTGGCTGCGGAGCGGTGGCTGCGGCAGACAGCACCAACAAGACCGCGCCGAGTCTAATCCTCGTTGAGGGCATGAGCGAAACTGTCAGTGAACGGTTGGATGAGATAATCGAGCAGAGTCCGGTTGCCGGTGATGATGGCGATCTCGGCCGGCATGCCCGAATAGAGCTTCACTTGCGGAAGGCGCTTGAGCTCGCTTTCGGGAACCCGCACGGTGGCAGTGAAGAATGACTGGCCAGAGCGGTCATCGGTGAAGGAATCGGCGGAGACCCGGGTCACCTCGCCCTCCAGGGTGGGAGTGGTCCGCTGCCTGAAGGCGACGAAGCGGACGCTGGCCCTGAGACCGCGATGGACGACATCGATATCGAGCGGCTGAACACGAGCTTCGATGACAAGTTCATCCTTGCTCGGAACGATATCGAGCAATGCGCCGCCCGGGGCGACCACCTGTCCGGGGGCGAAGGCACGCAGATTGAGGACAGTGCCGTCCTGCGGGGCACGGATCTCAGAGCGGGCAACCCTGCTCGCCGCCTTGCGCAGCGCTTCCTCGACCTCGGCACGCTGGCTCTGCACATGGCGCAATTCCTCCGACACCTCTTTGGCCTGGGTCGACACAAGTCCCTCAATCTGGAGCTCCGCCTCGCCGATCTGCTCCTTGAGCGCTGCGATGCGTCCGATATTGCCGGCAAGGTCACCTCTGAGCCCGGCTTCGCGTCGCTCGATTTCGAGCACCCTGGATTTACGCTCGAATCCTTTCGCCAGGAGCGATGCTGCGTCCTTCAATTCGACGCTCAGGAGATCGATCTGGCGGCTCAATGTCTGGTTCTGCTGCTCTGCCGCGGCGATCTGCCTGCGGTACTGCTCGATACGTGAGCGCCACACATCCGTCTGCTTGGCGAGGGTTGCCGCCTGATCGGCAAAGATGCGCTGCTGTCCGGCAAATGCTGCGACCACCTTGGGATCTGCCGAGCGTGCCGCTATCCGCTTCGGCAAGGTAATCGAGGCCGCCCGATCGCGCTGCGCGATGAGGCGAGCTTCCTGGGTCTCGAGATCGATCATGCGCTGATCGAGCGCGTCATAGTCGGCACTGAACTCGGTGCCCTGGAGACGCATCAGCAGCTGGTTCTCGGTCACATGATCGCCATCGCGCACCAGGATCTCCGAGATGATGCCGCCGTCAAAATGCTGGACAGTCTTGACATGGCTGCTCGCCTTGACGATGCCCGGTGCCATGGCGGCGCTGGTGAGGGGTGCGAGACCCGCCCATAGGGTGAAGGAGCCAAGCCCGAACACGCAGATGCAGAGGCCGGTCTTGATATAGCGGTCGACCGGCGGTCCGCCGCGAGCCCGTGGGTTCATCGGATGATCCTCACATGACCAGGTCCGCGCCTTGCCGGTCGTGGCTGCGCAATGTGCGCCAACACCTCGTCGCGGGCTCCGACCATGTCGAGGCGCCCGGCATTCAGCACGGCGATGCGATCGGCATGAGCGAGAAGCGCAGGACGATGGGCTATGACGATGACGGTCGAGCCGCGCTGCTTGAGCGACTCGATCGCCCGGCCCAGGGCCTCCTCGCCCACGCTATCGAGGTTGGCATTGGGCTCGTCGAGCACCAACAGGACCGGTTGCCCGTAAATCGCCCGGGCAAGTGCGATGCGTTGGCGCTGGCCACCCGACAGACCGGCGCCCTGCTCGCCGATATCGGTGTCATATCCCATCGGCAATCTCAGAATCATCTCATGCACGCCCGAGAGA
>Ga0209382_10012790_pt1 | contig 10346 bp, 9 predicted proteins | sample SoiMetdeltSBSDD5_FD_187599 | JGI IMG/M metagenome (GOLD analysis project Ga0209382, IMG submission 187599) | Bulk soil microbial communities from a Populus tree surrounding site in Tennessee, USA - Soil MetaG P. deltoides SBSDD5 (SPAdes) (version 2) | ecosystem: Environmental > Terrestrial >...
GCATGCTGTTCGTGGTCGGCCGCGGCGAATCGCATGTCGAGGAAGTCGCGCAACCGATCTACTCGACGTGGCTGAACGACACGCCGCCGATCGAGACGACCATCCTGGCCGCGCCCGGACAGGTGGAATTGCACTTGATGCTGCGATCGGCGGACGAGGAGGAGGCCGACCGAATCCTCGATCGCGCGCGCGCGCGACTCGTCGACGCGTTTGCCGGCGATGTGTTCAGCGTCGACGGTCGATCGATGGAAGAAATCGTCGGCGCCCTGCTCGCGGAGCGTGGGCTGACGATTGCCGCGGCGGAATCGTGCACCGGCGGATTGATGATGTCGCGGCTCACCGACGTGCCCGGGAGCTCGTCCTACGTGGTTGGCGGCGCGGTCGTCTACAGCAACGAGTTGAAGACATCGCTGGCCGGGGTCGACCCGGCATTGATCGCGGCGCACGGCGCCGTCAGCGAACCGGTCGCCGTGGCCCTTGCCGAAGGGATCAGGTCGCGCACTGGGGCGTCGATTGGCGTGGGAATCACCGGGATTGCCGGGCCGACCGGCGGCACGCCGACCAAGCCGGTGGGCACGACGTGTATTGCCGTCGTCATGCCGGATGGCGCCGCGCAGGTTCGTACCTTCTCGCTCTTCGGCAATCGGGGGATGATCAAGTTCTGGGCGTCGCAGTACGCGATGAACATGGTGCGTCGGCTGCTCCCGTGATCGACGGAACACGATGGCAAAAGCAACGCTGTTGGATGGCACCCCGAAAGTTCAGTTGTCACTGGACCTCCAGACCATGGCCGATGCGATGCCGACGGCCGCGATCGCGGTCAGAGCCGGCGTTGACTGGCTGGAGGTGGGAACGCCGTTGATTCTCGGCGAGGGGCTCCATGCGGTCGCCGCGCTCCACGACGCCTATCCCGAGCACCCGATCGTCGCCGACCTGAAGACGATGGACGCGGGGTATCTCGAGGCGGAGATGATGTTTCGCAGCGGCGCGTCGTTCGTGGTGGTGATGGGCCAGGCGCACGAGCACACGATTCGCGAGGCGGTTCGGGCGGCGCGAGCGTTCGGCGGCTACGTGATGGGCGACATCATGCTCTGCGCCGACAAGGTGGCGATGGCGCGCGCGATGGAGTCGATGGGCGTCGACGTGGTCGTCGTGCACACCGGTCTCGACGAACGGCACGCGGAAATCGGGAAGTCTCCGCTGGACGATCTGAAAGCGGTCCGTGCGGCGGTCTCGCTTCCGCTGCAGGCCGTCGGCGGGCTATCCATCGATCAGGCCGCGCAGTGCCCGTCGCTCGGCGCGCCGCTGGTGGTGATCGGCGCGCCGCTGGCGGTGGCCGACTACGAGCTGAAGCCGGGTGCCGATGCCGACACGCTTTTCACCACCATCAAGAGCTTCGTGGATCGAGTGAAGGGGCGCGCGTCGTGACGACTATTCGTCGTGATTGCGGCCGATCCCCCAGCCAGCCAGCGCGCCGACGCCGGCCGAGACGCCACCCCAGAACATTCCGGCCGCGCCAGTGCTCATGACTTTGATGAACTCATCGCGATCGTCGTGGGTTGCGAGATAGGTCAAGCCGAAGCCGACACCAAAGCCGACCATGGCACCGGTCCAGACCGGGTGCCGTTCCACCCATGAGCGATCGTCGGGATCACGCTGCGCCGCATGGCGGTTCGCGGCGGCCTCCGCGGCCAGTCGCGTGCCCGCGTTCAGCGATGCTCTCAGAATGGGGCCGGCCGGAGACGCCGGACTCGCCGTGGGTGCGGTCAGAGGTCTCTGAGTCGCAAGCGGGTCGTCAGCGGCGAGTGCCGCGCACGGGGCGACCAGGGCCACGCAGCAGGTCAAGGCGGCGACGCGTCTGATCATCAGGCCCTCCTGGACCTTTATTCTTCAGCAACATGCGCGCCGCGGGATTGCCGCTACTTGCAACGATTCTGTGTTCACGCGGTCACGGTATCGGAAACAGTCTTTCAGGATCGTTATCGGACCAAACGGTCGTGACCAAGCTCATCGGCTGGATCAGGTCCGAGATTTGCGTGCTCCTCAATCCGTGTCAATAATCGGGCCCGGACGTGACCACATCTGACTACGAGGCGGACGCCATGACGAAACGTTTGGGAATTGCGCTCGTTACCATGCTTGCGGTGGCATCAGCGGCGTGCGCCACCATCACCATCAACAAGATCCTGGCCGACCCGGGCAAGTACCGTAACGACAGCGTCACCGTGCCGGGCACGGTCACGGAGAGCGCCTCGGTGCTGGGCCGCGGCGCCTATCGAATCGCGGACGGCGATCAGTCGCTGTGGGTCATCACGAGCGGCGGCGCGCCGCGCAAGGGCGCTCGCGTTCGTGTGACCGGCCGCGTGCAGGAAGGCTACGATCTCGGGTTTCTCGGCGGTGTCCTCAAGCTGCCCAATTCGGTACAGAGCGGCGTGGTGTTGATCGAGTCGTCGCACAAAGCGCGCGACTGACCCTCCTAGGCGCCGGCCGGAGCGCGCCCGTGTCAATTCGCGCGTCAGCCAGCTCTTCGCGAACTTCCAGCTCGGACACGTGGTGCTGCCGAACGGTGGGCATGCGAAACGCGGGCTGATGCGAGAGACGTGGGATGCCAACGATCTGCGATCGGTCTCGGCCGGACTCCTCGAGTTCTCTCGGGGCATGGCGGAGACCGATCGACTCGGGGTCAGATCTTGTATTTCAACATTTCCAGAATATTGAAATACAAGATCTGACCCCGTGGTGAGCAGCACGTGATCGCCGTTCAGCTCACGATAGCGGATACGGCGATTCGCAGTTTCCGTCGACGCAGATCTGGCCGTCGGGACAACCATCGTCCGAATCGCACGCCGAGCCCATGGACTGGGACTGCGTTGACGCCTGAAGGCTCTGCAGCCTGACGACGGCGCTCTCCAGTTCCTTGAGGACATTCATGAACTGGCGGCCGGCCGTCGGACTCTTGTTGTCGTAGAGACCGTCACGGGTGCATACCGCATCGGCAGCTCGGTAGACCGCCTGCACCCAGGCCGCGAGTGCGGAGCGTTTCACCAGGGATTTCGCGAGAGGCTGTCCGGCCATCGGTCGTTGTTCCTTCTGGCTCGTGAATGCGCTCATCATGCCAACGGAGCCGAGACGTCAGCGACGAGTCGAGCGTGTCGAGTACCCAGGTGGTCATCGAGTGGTGTTCCGAGGTCGTGTGTCGAGCAAGTAGACATCTGTCGTCTGCTCGTGTCGAATGCCGGCGACGGATTCCCGGCCGAGCGGCGTTGCCCCGCCGAACGTGATGTCGCGCACGCCGTTGGCCGTGATCGCGCGTTCCTTGCCGGTGGCGAAGGAAAACGCGACGAGATTGCCAATGCCAGCGACCGATCGGGTGAAATAGAGCTCGAAAAGGCGCGGTGACATTTGCGACAGGCTCGCGACGTTGGCAATCGTTCCCGCCCGCGTCGATTGACCCTGCAGCGGCACGCGGAGCAATTCGAACGACCGCGTTTGTGCCGGATCGAGCGGCAACGCTCGAGCGACGGCCAACGCGCCATCGTCGGCCAGCCAGCCGCGCAGCCGCACGGCGGACTCGGCGCCGAAGGTGTGGAGCACGTGATCGGCGCCGCTCCGGAGGTCGAGCGTGTGCAGCGCATACAAGGATTTGTCGCGCTCTGGCGAAGGCGATCGGGCCAGATAGGCGATGGTTCGGCCGTTCGACGATGGATAGAGGTCGGTGATGCTTCCGGGCGTGGCCGTCGCCGCCAATCGCGTCGTCGCGCCGCCGACCCGGTAGTGGGAAACGTGCGCGCCCGCCTCCTCAACGCGCTCGACGAAGTACAGATCCTCCGCTGTCGTCCAAACCACCGTCTGCTCGATCCAGGCAACCGGGAAACCGAAGTTTGCCGGAATCGACAGTCGCGACGACACGGTGACGGTCAGGTTGGCTTGAATGTTCTTCACCATCAGCTGAACGCGGCCCGGCGGATTGCGGCTGCGCTCGAGGTATGCCAGCAGCCGCCCGTCTGGCGATAGGCGTGGAGCGAAACCGGCGGCGACCCTTTTTGGCGCGATCGGTGCACCGATCGGCGATTGGACATCGGCGACGAAGATGTCGGTGTCCATCTGTAGAAAGCCCTCGACCGGCGATGGCTGGCTTCGCTGAAACGTCAGGCGCGAGCCGTCGTCGCCCGCCGCGTTCGGTGCGAAGTCGCTGAGACCGTCGTTGCTGATTTGCGCGCCCGTCGTGTCGAGCGGCCGCCAGACGACCAGCGCCGTCCGCTCGGCGCTGACCCGATAGCTGATCGATCCGTTGCTGGAAACGCTTTCCGGAATCTCAATCGCCGAGTCCGACGAGATACGCACCGCGCGCCGGCGCGCGAGATTGAGATCCCACAAATCCACCTGTCCTCCGCGGGTCGACTGGTACACCACTTTCGCGTCGCCGTTCCAGAGCGGGTACCGCTTCCTCGATTCATCGTCGGGGGTGGTGATCCTGGTTGACGCGCCGCCATCGACGGTGGCGACCCACAAATCGTCTCGCCCCGCCGGCGCGGTCGTCGCCGCCCAGACGACACGCTGTCCATCGCTCGAGACGTCGAAACTGCGAACCTGCATCTCATCCCAGGGTCCGCCGACCCGTACGAAACGGCCGCTGGTCAAGTCGAGACGCCGGAGCGACAGCGATCGCCCGGCTTCTTCGACCTGCAGAAAGATTGCGTTACCGCTCCAGCGAACGAGCCTCGCGTTGCGCGGGACATCGCTGAGCGGCAAGGACTGCCGTGGCACCTCACCACCGAAGTACGCGGGCACGACGTGCACCGTCCAGACCGACTCCTGCCAGATCAAGCAGGCAAACGCGCTCTGATCGGGGGCCCAGAGGTGACTCGAAAGCTCTCCATCGGGGATCGTGACACTCCTCGGCTCGGCGCTATCGATGTGTCGTACTTGCAACCGGCGCACGGCGTTCTCGGTGGTGATGAAAGACATCCACATGCCATCGGGGGAGAGGTGGCTGTCGACTTCCTCGCCGGGCGTGGTCGTGAACCGGCGCAGTTGTGCGGTTTCATAGGAGGTAGGCGTCGGGCTGGTGATGCCGGCTCGAAATGCCAGCCACGCGCCAACGCCGAGAACGATGACGGCGGCCAGGGCAGCCCACGCGGCGAATCGTCGCCGGAATCGGTCGTGTCCACCGGCGACTCGACCGAGGTCGGCGGCCATCCGGCTTGCCGAATCGAGCCGCTTGGAAAGGTCGCGTTCCAGGCATCTGGCGATGACCGTTTGCAGCGCGCTCGGTACGTCGCGCCTCAACGCCACTGCCGATCGGACCGGACCGGAGAGCAGGTTCCGGAGGTAATCGGATCGCGTCGTTCCGTCGAAGGGCCGCTCGCCCGTCAAACATTCGAACAGGACGACACCGAGCGAGAACAGGTCCGTGCGCGAATCGAGCGGTTGACCGAGCGCCTGCTCCGGAGACATGTAATACGGCGTGCCGACGCGGATGCCCGGTTCGGTGTGATCGTCCTTGGTCGAACCGTTGCCCTGGACCGGCGCCGCTTCGCGGGCGAGGCCGAAGTCGACGACTTTCACGTGCCCGCCGGCCGTCAGGATGATGTTCGACGGTTTGATGTCGCGGTGAATGATGCCTTGGGCGTGCGTGGCGGCGAGCGCCTCGGCAACTTCGCGCGTCACCGCGATTGCCTGCGCAACAGAGAGCGGGCCGCGCGAGAGGTGGGCGCTGAGCGTGTCGCCGTCCACCAGCTCCATCACCAGGTAGTCGATGTCGCCATCACGTCCGACGTCGTACAACGTGCAGATGTAGGGATGCTTGAGCGCGGCAATCGCGTGGGCCTCGCGCTCGAATCGCGCCAGCAGCGACGGATTGTCGCGCACGTCGGAGGGCAGAATCTTGAGGGCGACCGCGCGATTCAGCCTGGTGTCTCGCGCCCGGTAGACCTCACCCATGCCACCGGCGCCAAGAAGACCCTCGACCATGTACCGCCCTAGCGCCGTGCCAGGTGTCAGCCGGCTCGGGGTCAGCACGTCGCCGGGAATCGGCCCATGGAAAGTCGAGGTCGCGTCCCCATGCACGGCGAGCAGCGATTCGACTTCCGCGCGCAACGCCGAGTCGTTCGCGCACGCCTCGACGAGATACACCTGTCGCGCGCCGGCATCGCCGATTGCGACGGCGCCGTTGAAGATCCCCGTAATCTGCCGCCAGCGTTCGGGAGTCATCGCCGTCGTTGATTCTGCTGTTCTCGAGGAGTCCCGATATTCTACGGCGCATGCGCCTGTTTCTCGCCACTGAGCTCTCGCCCGACGTGATGGCGGCCGCTGGCGCGGCGGCCGACAAGCTTCAGCGGGACATCGCGCGGGCGGCGCCGCGTGCCACGCTTCGATGGATCCCGGTTGAAAACCTCCACATTACGCTGTGGTTCTTCGGCGAAGTGGATGATCGGCCGTTCGACTCGCTTCGCGGCGTGCTCGATGGTGTCGACGTCGCGGCGTTCGATCTCCGGGTTGGCGGCGCAGGCGCATTCCCCTTGGCGGGCTCGCCGCGGGTGATCTGGTTTGGCCTTCCCGAAGGGCGTGACGGTCTGCTGGCGGTCTACGATCGATTGCGCGCTCGGCTCACGCCTCTGGGCTTCGAGCCCGAGAAGCGGCCGTACAGCCCTCATTTGACCGTCGCCCGCGTGAAGGACGTCCGCAGTCAGGACGCCTCGAACATTCGATCGATTGTGGCCAAATCGAACGTGGCGGCGGGATCATGCCGGGTGGACGCCGTCACGCTCTTTCGCAGCCGCACGTCACCGCACGGGGCACAGTACGAACGGCTGTTGCGAGTACCATTGGGGTGATGGGCAGCCTGAGCATCCTGATCGGCTATCTGGCCGGCTCGGTGCCGTTCGCCTTCCTGCTGGCACGACGCGCTGGAATCGACGTGCGCATGGCGGGAAGCGGAAACGTCGGCGCGGCAAATGTCGTGCGGACGACGGGTTTCAGGCGAGGGCTGATCGTGATGGCGCTGGATGTCGCGAAGGGGGCGGCCGCGGTGGCGTTCGCCCACGGCTCCGGCGCCGGGCACGGCGTGGTTGCCCTGACCGGCGCGGCTGCGGTTGTTGGCCACATCTACCCGGTGTGGCTGCGATTTCACGGCGGCAAGGGCGTGGCGGTGGCGGCTGGCGTGTTCGCGATGCTGATTCCGATGGCCACCGCGATCGCGATGGCGCTCTTTCTCGTCATCGTCTGGACGACGCGGTACGTATCGCTCGGATCGGTGGCGGCGACCCTGGCGCTGCCGCCGGCCGCGTGGCTCACGGGCGCGCCGGGCGCCGTGGTCGGCGCGGCCGCGGGCACCGCGGGGTTGATCCTGTTCCGGCATCGCAGCAACCTGCGTCGGCTGAGCCGCGGCACCGAGCGGCGACTGTAGGCGCTGTCTCATTAACTCGGACGCTCGGCGACCAGGTGCGAGCGAAGCCCCTCGGTTAAGAATGGATTCAATTGCAGTTCTCGGCGCGGGCAGCTGGGGTACCGCGCTCGGTATCCACCTCGGCCGCGTCGGCCACGACGTCCGTCTGTGGGCGCGCGACCCGGATCTCGTCGAGCACATGGTGGCGGCGCGCGCCAACCCGCGCTACCTGCCCGACATCACCCTGCCGGCTCGCGTCGTGCCGCATGCGCGCAGTCACGCGGCGCTCGCCGACGCGAAGGTCGTCGTCTTCGCCGTGCCATCGCATGGTTTGCGCGCGGTGGCGCGTGCCGTGCGGTCCGCCATCCCGGCGTCTGCGGTACTGGTCAGCGCCACCAAGGGCCTTGAAACCGATTCGCTGCAGCGGATGTCCACGGTGTTGCTCGAAGAGGTCGGTGGTCGGCAGCCCGTCGTCGTGTTGTCGGGGCCGAGCTTTGCCTCGGAGGTTGCGCGCGGGCTCCCAACCGCGGTGCTGTCGGCGTCGAGCGACGCCGAGGCAGCCAATTACGTGCAAGACCGCTTTCGTGGTCCAACCTTCCGTCTCTACGTCAGCGACGACGTCGCTGGTGTGGAGATCGGAGGAGCGATGAAGAACGTGATCGCGATTGCCGCCGGGGTCGTCGAGGGGCTTGGCCTCGGGCACAATTCGATGGCCGCGCTGATCACTCGGGGATTAGCGGAGATTTCCCGACTCGCCGACGCGGAGGGCGGCCGCCGGGAAACGCTCTCGGGTTTGAGCGGGCTTGGCGATCTCGTCTTGACGTCGACGGGAAATCTCAGCCGCAACCGTCACGTCGGCCTCGAGCTCGGCCGCGGCAGACCCCTCGAAGAGATTCTGAGCGGCATGCGTATGATTGCTGAAGGGGTCCGCACGACCGGGGCCGCGCTGGCGCTCGGATCGCGACACGGTATCGAGTTGCCGATCACGGCCGAAATGGCCGCGGTCCTCGACGGACGACGCTCACCCGCCGAAGCGGTCGACATCCTCATGGGGCGCAAGCAACGAGCCGAGGCCGACAGGTAGGCAGCGGTTTTCCGGAAGCCTGGAGCCTGGAGCCGGTAGCCAACAGTATTCACCAATGGGTTTTTTCGATCGCATCAAGCAGTCTCTCACGCGGACCACCCAGCAGTTCGTCGAGCGCTTCGAGGAAGTCGTCAAGCGCGCGGATGCGCCGGAACAGCGGTCGCGTCCGATCGACGTCGAAACGATCGAGGCGCTCGAAGAAGCGTTGATCTCCGCGGACGTCGGCGTCTCGGCCACCGATCGGATCGTCGACGCCGTGAAGTCGCGCGATCGCCGCAGCGCCTCGCTGCGCGATCTGGTCAAGTCCGAGATCCTCGACATTCTCGAAGGCGCGGGACAGTCGCCGGCCAACGGACGACGGCCGCACGTGGTGATGATCGTCGGCGTCAACGGGACCGGCAAGACGACCACGGTGGGGAAGCTCGCGCGGCTGATCAAGGATCAGGGACGAACGCCGCTCATCTGCGCCGCCGATACGTTTCGTGCCGCGGCAGTGGAGCAGCTGGAAGTGTGGGCCAAGCGGGCCGACGTGGATTTCGTCAAAGCCCGCGCCGGGGCGGATCCGGCGGCCGTGGTCTTCGACGCCATCGCCGCCGGGAAGGCGCGAGGCCGCGATGTCGTGCTGGTCGACACCGCCGGCCGTCTGCATACGCGGATCAATCTGATGACCGAGCTCGAGAAGATCCGGCGCATCGCCGCCCGGGAAGTCGACGGCGCGCCGCACGAGGTCCTGCTCGTGCTCGACGCGACGGTCGGACAGAATGGTCTCGCGCAGGCGCGCGAGTTCATGTCGGTTGCCGGCGTCAACGGCATCGTCCTGACCAAGCTGGATGGCACCGCCAAGGGCGGCATTGCGGTGGCCATCGCCAACGATCTGAAGATTCCAATCCGCTATGTCGGCGTGGGTGAAGGGATCGACGACCTGATCCCCTTCGCCCCCGAAGAGTACGTCGACGCGCTGTTCCAGGAGAAGTGGTAGCTGGTGGCGGCGACCGGCGCCGATCGCGCTCACATGGCGAAGGCGCTCGCGCTCGCCGAGCGGGGACGAGGGCGGACCAGCCCCAATCCCATGGTGGGCGCGTTGGTCGTCGATGACGAAGGGGTCGTCGTCGGCCGGGGCGCGCACGAGGCCGCGGGCGGGCCGCACGCCGAAGTGCATGCGCTTCGCGACGCGGGCGGGCGCGCGCACGGCGCGACGCTGTATTGCACGCTCGAGCCGTGCTCGCATGTCGGCCGCACTGGTCCGTGCGCGCCGCTCGTCGTCCAGGCCGGGATCCGGCGGGCAGTGATCGCCGTCGAGGATCCCAATCCGATGGTCAGCGGACAGGGCCTCGAGTATCTGCGCGCGCGGCGCGTGGACGTCATCGTGGGCGTCGAGCGCGACGCCGCGGAGCGTCTCAACGGCGGTTTCTTCACCGTCATGCGGCGCGGGCGGCCGTTCGTGACGCTCAAGGCCGCGGTCAGCCTCGATGCGAAGGTGGCCGCGGGCCCGGGACTGCGCACCGCGCTGACCGGCGAGGATGCGGGGATTCTGGTTCATCGCGACCGGGCCGAGGTCGACGCGATTGCCGTCGGTTCCGGAACGGTGCTCGCCGACGATCCTTTGCTCACCGCGCGGATTGCGTATCGTCACCGGCCGCTCACTCGGGTCGTCTTCGATCGCCGGTTGCGCACGCCGCCGAGCGCGAGCCTCTTCACCACTCTCGACCACGGACCCGTGATGATCATCACCGATGCGACGGACGAGGTGTCGATGGCGCGCGGCGGGCCGCTCGAACGATGCGGCGCGACCATCGAACAGGTCGCTGGCGACGGCTCGTTCCTCGATCGCGCCATGCGCCGCCTGGCCGAGCGTGACATCCGTTCGCTGATCGT
>Ga0209382_10012793_pt1 | contig 10344 bp, 8 predicted proteins | sample SoiMetdeltSBSDD5_FD_187599 | JGI IMG/M metagenome (GOLD analysis project Ga0209382, IMG submission 187599) | Bulk soil microbial communities from a Populus tree surrounding site in Tennessee, USA - Soil MetaG P. deltoides SBSDD5 (SPAdes) (version 2) | ecosystem: Environmental > Terrestrial >...
ACCTCGTACGTGCTGCCAGGTGCACGTCTCCTGCTGGTTAGCGCGCAAGAATCGAGGCGGGAGGCTCACTGACGCCCACTGAGGATATGATCGGCCATGACCGACGAGCCGGTTGGTGAGGTGACCCACCTGCTCCTGCGATGGCGAGCGGGAGACGAAGCGGCATTGCCGGCCCTGGTGCCACTGGTCTACGAAGAATTGCGGTCGCTGGCGCGGCGCCATCTGCGTCATGAGCGCGGCTCGCACACCCTGCAGCGCACGGCGCTGGTTCACGAAGCATTCCTGCGCATCGTCGATCAGCAGCAGGTCGACTGGGAGAGCCGCTCGCAGTTCTATGGCATCGCTTCCCAGATGATGCGGCGAATCCTCGTCGACCACGCACGCAGACGCTCGGCGGCCAAGCGCGGCGATGGCGCCGCCCACGTCGATCTCGACGCTGTCCTGCAAGCCGAAGGCGAAGACAGGCCGCTGCAAGTCCAGCAGGACGAAGTCGATTTCGCTGCCATCGACGAAGCGCTGTCGCGGCTCGAAGCACTCGATCCGCAGCAGGGCAAGCTGGTCGAGCTGCGCTTCTTCGGCGGTCTCAGCATCAAGGAGACGGCGGACATCATCGGTGTCTCGCCCGCGACGGTGAAGCGCGAATGGGCGATCGCGCGGGCGTGGCTGCAGCGCGAGCTCATGGCCGGAGAGCGCGCATGACTCCCGAGCGCTGGCAGCGCGTAAAGGAGATCTTCTCCGCCGCCAGTGTTCTCGGCGAGCCGGAGCGCGCGAGCTATCTGGACGAAGCGTGTGCCGACGACGCTGAGTTGCGCACCGAAGTCGCTTCCCTGCTCGATGCACACGGCCAGGCCGACGCCATCGTCGATCGGCCCGCAGCCGCCTATGTCAGCGGCGCAGAGTGGCTTGCCGGCACCGATCGGAGAATCGGCCAGCGCATCGGCGCCTACGAGATCGTCGCGCTCATCGGTCACGGCGGCATGGGCGAGGTGTATCGAGCGCGCCGTGTCGATGCTGAGTACGACAAGGAAGTTGCGATCAAGCTCGTGCCGGCCGGGTATCACCGCGACTTCGTGTTGCAACGGGTGCGTGCCGAACGCCAGATTCTCGCCAATCTCGATCATCCCGATATCGCGCGGCTGATCGACGGCGGCGCGACCGATGACGGCATGCCCTACCTGGTCATGGAGCTGGTCGCAGGCGAGCCGCTCGATCGCTATTGCCAGCAGCGCAACCTCTCAGTGCGCGAGCGACTGCAACTCTTTCGTGACGTCTGCGCGGCGGTGAGTTACGCGCATCAGCGCCTCATAGTCCACCGCGACCTGAAGCCCGGCAACATCCTCGTGACTGCCGAAGGCCGCGTGAAGCTGCTGGACTTCGGCATCGCCAAGCTGCTGCAGCCGGGTGCGACCCAGTCAGGCCAGACCCAGTCGGGAGCGACGCCGACGATCACGCTCATGCAAGCGCTCACGCCGGGGTTCGCGAGTCCGGAACAGATTCTCGGCGACGTCATCACCACTGCGAGCGACGTGTACTCGCTTGGAGTCGTGCTTTACCTGCTGCTCACTGGCCGCAGCCCTTATCGGACGACGCTCGACTCGGCGCAGGATGCGATTCGCGAAGTGTGCGATACCGATCCGGCGCCGCCGAGCGCGCAGGTCGCGCTCGATCGCGATCTCGATGCAATCACGTTGCGTGCACTGCGTAAGGAGCCCGACAAGCGCTATCGCTCCGTCGATCTGTTCGCCGAAGACATCCGTCGCTATCTCGATGGTCTGCCGGTCCTGGCTCGCGGCGATCAATTCAGCTATCGCGCGGGGAAGTTCGTCCGCCGGCACAAATTCCAGCTCGCGGCTGCCGGCATTCTCGCCGTGACGCTGCTGGGCGGAGTTTTCGCATCGTTGCGGGAAGCACGCATCGCGGAACAGCAGCGCGTGCTCGCCGAGCAGCAGAGCGCACGCGCCGAGCGGCATTTTGCGAGCGTGCGCAAGCTCGCCGACACGTTCGTCTTCCAGGTGCACGATGCGATCAAGGATCTGCCGGGCTCGACTGCAGCGCGCGAGCTGCTCGTCACGACAGCGCTGGAATATCTGAACACTCTTGCCGGCGAGGCCGGTGACGATCGCGAGTTGCAGCAGGATCTCGCGGCCGCTTACGAAAAAGTGGGAGACATCCAGGGACAGGCCTACGGGCAAGCGAACCTGGGAGAGCCGCGCCTGGCGCTCGACAGCTACGCGAAGGCGATCGCGCTGCTCGAACCGATCGTCGCCGCCGATCCCGACAACACAGTCGCACGCAGCTCCCTCGCGCAGGCGTACTTGCGGCGCAGTCGCCTGTTGTTCGTCCTTGGCGAACCGGCGCAGGCAGTGGTCGCGTCGCAGAGCGCAGTGGCCGCCTTCGAAGCGCTCGCGGAGGCACAACCGGACAGCGCCACGCGCGCGCGATTGGCCGACGCCTATTCCTCGCATGCGTACACGGTGGACGAGGCCGGCAACATCCCGGGCGGACAGAACGATACGGGCGTCGTGTACGCGAGGAAGGCGGTGGCGATTCTCGAGGACCTCGCGCACGAGCGTCCGGATGACGTCGATCTCGCCTACAAGCTTGCGAAGGCGTACAGCTCACTTGCCATTACGGTGCTGGGCGACGTACCGCGTCCCGAAACGATGCAGGAATCGCTGGCATTTCATCGCAAGGCGCTCGAAGTGGACGCGCGGCTCGTCGCTGCGACGTCGGGCACCAACTCGAAGTATGTGCGCGGTCTGCTGCTCGACCGGATGAACGTCGCTTTGATTCTGAACGAAATGGCGGACTATCGCGGCGCTGTCGAGAACGCGAGGGCGGGGCAGCCGTTGCTCGCCAGCTTGCGAACCGATGCAAACAACACGCAGGTGCGCGTCGACAGCGCGAATCTCGCATGGCCGTTGGGACGTGCGTTGCTGGCGCTCGGTGAAGTCAGCGAGGCGCGCAGGGTTTTCGAGCAACACGCGGCCGTGTTAGCGGACCTCGCTGCGGAGAGTGACACGCTGAAAGTGCAGTACCTGCGCGGAACGATGGCGTATGGTCTCGGCGAAGTCCATTCGCAACTTGCATCGAGCGCAGCACCGGATCGTGACGGGCGGCTGCGCCACTGGCGCCTGGCCAGCGGTTTGTACGCGGAGGCGATTGCGCACTTCGAGCGGGTCACCGCGAGCGTGACGCTCGATCACATGGACCGTCATCCCGTTGAGGGCGCGGTCTCAGGCCTGGCGCGCAGCAAGGCGGAGATCGCGAAACTGGAGCGGACCTGAGTCGCTATTCGATGTAGTTCAGCGTCGCTCGATAGTCATCGAGGTCGCGCTGAGACGCAGCGAGCTCGTGCTCGACCTGCGGGATGCGGGTCTTGATCTCGCCCTTGCGCTCGGCCAGGTGCTTCGTATCGACCACGAGCTGCGCACGCTGTTCGGCCGTCAGCGTCGGGTCGATGATTTTCGCACCGATGCTCACCAGGTCCCTGTCGATCTGGTCGAGCTCGGACCGCATCGAGTAGAGCTCGTTCTGCGCGGAGCCGACGCGCGAGCGCAGCACATAGAGCTGACGTCCCGATTGATACGCGTCGACGAACGACTCATCGAGATCGGCCGGGCAGACGCCGCTGTAGCCGTTGCCGCGTGCGCCGACGCGGAAGCCGTTCGCCGGTTTGCAGAACTCACGCAGGCCGTCTTCGCGGCCGGCTTGATACAGGTTCAGGTCGGGCGTGACGCCGTGCTCAGTGCAGGCGTTGCGATAGCGGCCAATGCGATCGCCGGCGTAGCCGTTGACGCCGTCTTCGTAGCCGACCGTCCGCCAGTCGGTGGAGAGGCACTCCTGTGCGCTCATGGAATTGCAGCCGGCGAGTGCCGCCGCCGCGGTCAGGATGCCGAGCTTCAATACCAGACTGGAATTGAACGTGCGCATGAGTGCAGGTCCGCGAGCCAAGGTGCAGGCAAATTAGCTATGGATGGCTGTCCGGGACGTGAACGGCATCACAGCTCGCAGGTAATTGTTGGTGTTGCGCTGCCGTTCAGGTGCGCTCCGACCTCTGTCATCGGGGTGACAGAGGCACGGGCCACCGTCGTGCAAATCTCGCCGCCACACAAAACAAACCTGGCCGCGACGATGACACCCAACACCCTCCTGGTCTTCGCCTTGATCTCCCTGTCCGCCTGCGCGGATTCGCTCGGCTTCATTCACGCAGCCAGGATCTGGCAGAAGGACGCGATCTCGTGGATCGACGTTGCCTGGTCCACGACGGCGTGGAGCGTGGGAATCATGCTGTACGTGATGTCGCTGCGATTCCTGACGCGGCTCGGCGTGACGGCCGCGGAGATTCACACGATGGTGTGGTTCGCGATGACGATCGTCGGTGTGATCGTCTTCAGCGGCAGGTTCTTCGCGTGGCCGCGACTCGAGCAGGGCGTCGCGACGCTGCTGCTGGTGGGTCTCGGTTGGCTGCTGGTCAGAACCGCAGAGTAAAGACAACTCACCTTCGTCAGGTGCTGACGAGCGTGTGAAGACCTGCGCAGTTCACGTCGTTCGCGTAGAGCGCGCGCGGCATGCGTGCTGACATTGAAGTCATGAAACTCCGCAGCTCTGCATTGCTTCTCGCATTGACGATGGCTCTCGCCGCGTGCGGCGGAGGAGGCGGCGCCGCCGATGGTGGAAATGGCAACGGCGGCACCGCGCCGCCACCGCCTGTGCCTCCACCGCAGGTGCCCCCACCACCCGTGACTCCACCGCCTGTGCCCCCACCACCTGCTCAGCCACCTGGCAGCCCGCCGACGGCGGCGGTCCCGTGCGAGCACAACGGCGGAGCGAACACGCAAGAGTATCGCGTGGGAACCGGACAGCCCGGCGACTACGCATCCATCGGCGCCGTGCCGTGGGAATCGCTCGACGCCGGCGACACCGTGCGCATCTTCTATCGCGACCAGCCTTACGCGGAGAAGATCTACCTGCTCCGCAGCGGCACGCAGGCGCAACCGATCCGGGTCTGCGGCGTGCGCAATGCGGAAGGAAAGTTGCCGGTCATCACCGGCAAGGACGCTACGACACGCGCGGAGCTCCAGCCGATCATCGGCGACGATCCCGGAAAACTTTCGGGTTTCGAGAACCTCGGCGTCGTGACGATCATCGCCAGGCCGTTCGATGAGCAGGTCTCGTACGTGCAGGTCGACGGGCTGCACATTACCGGCACGCTCGTCGGCGACACCACGGACACCTTGAACAAGTTCCGCGACAGCCGCGGTGCCGAGTTCAGATGGGACGAGCGCTCTGGCTGCGTACGCATGAAGCGCGCCGCGCACGTCGTCATCCGCGACAACGAGATCTCCAACTGCGGCTACGGCATCTTCACGGCATCCACTGCGGAGAACGATCAGCACATCGTTCGCGACCTGCTGGTCGCCGGCAACTACTTCCACGACAACGGCCTGCGCAACAGCGACCAGCGGCACCAGACCTATTTGCAGGGCGTCGACGTCACCGTCGAGTACAACTATTTCGGCACGACCCGCCACGGAACGAAGGGCGGCAATCACCTGAAGACGCGCGTCGCCGGTCTGATCGCCCGCTACAACTACTTCGACAATGCGCCGAATGCGCATCTCATCGACATCGTCGAGGTCGAGGAGCACCGCTCGTACATCATGCCGTGGCGGCATCGCGAGCGTGTCGACATCCTGCTCGCACGCCATGAGATGACTGCGCAGCAGGCTGTTGCCGCCGACGCATTGAATGACTCCGACTACGCGAAATACAAGAACGCGTACGTCTACGGCAACCTGATCCACCTGCACGGCACGGGCGCGCCGAGCGGCCCGATCCATTGCGGCTTCGACAACACGGCGCTCGACCGGCAGCCAGGGACCTTGTGGCTCTACAACAATACGTTCCTCTACGAGGCCAACAGCGGCAGCGCAAATCTCGTCTACTACGGCGCGGACTCAGGCGACGGGGACAAGTACGGTCCGTATGAGATGAAGACGAAGAACGTCGGCGGCGAGTTGCACTACATCAGCAACGACAACCACGACTTCATGGATGGGGATGGCGAGGACGACGACAACATCTGCGAAGCTGTCTCCGCTACCTGCAGGGACCGCGGCCGGATGCTGCAGGACACGCCGGACGACTACGGCAATATCAAGGCGTACAACAACGCGATCGTCGTCCTCCCGTTGAGCGGTACGCAGAAAGCAACGCTGCTCCTGACGCGCTACAAGTGGGACATGCTGCGGCTCAACGGCGGCAACTGGATCAACACCGCCGCGCAATTCGGCGACAAACCTATCAATGACCAGTTCGTCTGGCCGGAAGGCAACACTCAGCACCACGTGCTCGGCGCCGAGACGCTCATTCAGGGCACCGGAAGCCCGATCGTGCGCGGCACGTTCGAGCCCTTGAACGGCAGCGATCTGCTCAACAAGGCGGTGTCGTTGCCGGCCGAGTTGCAGGCACTGCCTCCCGATCGTCAGGTCGTCCGCGACCCGGCGAAGCCCGGCCGACTGACGATCTCGCCGCGCACCACACTCAAGACCATCGGCGCGATCGAAACCGCGAGCAGCTCGACCGATCCGGGTCAGGGCGCGGGCAGCTAGCCGCCTACAGTTCGTCACGATTGCTCACGGCGCGGGTGCGAGCCCCCGCCTAACCTCCCGCTCGAACATTCGTTGCGGGAGGCGACAATGAGCGCAGTAGTCAGCTCCACTTTGCAGCGCGCCGCGATGCTGTGGTTCGTCACGGCTGTCGCCGGACAATGGCTGTTCGTCTACTACATCTCGGCCTTCTACGGTCCCGCCACTGCGACCGGCGACTTCGCCGCCTGGGATCGCAACAAGAACATGACGGACGGTTACCTCGCGGGTGACGATGTCGGCAACGTCTTGTTCGCTTCGCACGTCATCGCCGCAGCGGCAGTAACTTTCGCAGGCACGTTGCAGCTCGTGCCATGGATACGCGAACGCGCCATCGCCTTCCACCGATGGAATGGCCGCGTCTTCATGACTGCAGCGCTAGCGGGCGCGCTCGGCGGCCTGTACCTCGAATGGATCCGCGGCACCGGGCTGCGTGCGCCGACCGGACTGCCCTCGGCGTTCGGCGTCACATTGAATGCCGCGCTGATTCTCGCCTTCGTCGTGCTCGCGTGGCAGGCCGCGCGGAATCGCAACATCGGCGTGCATCGCGTCTGGGCGGTGCGCCTGTTCCTGGTCGTGAACGGCACCTGGTTCATGCGCGTCGGCTACCGTGCGTGGGCAGCGCTGACCGATGGAGGAGTCGACGGATTCCCCTTCTTCAGCTACTGGTCGTTCGCCGCCTATCTTCTGCCGCTGGCGGTCTACGAGCTGTACCTGCGCGCGAAGACGTCGAGTCCCCTGGCTCAGCACGCCATGGCCGCTTTCCTCGTCGTACTGACCGTGGTGATGGGAGTCGGGGAGGTCTTCACCTTCCTGCGCAACTGGCGTCCGCTTCTGCTGCTGTGATTACAATTCGCCGCAGATGAGCCAGCCCGCCCACATCCTGGTCGTGGACGATGATCACGAGATCCGCACGCTGCTCGCGGAGTATCTCGAGAAGAACGGGCTGCGCGTCAGCGTGGCCCGCGACGGCAAGGAAATGTATCGCGTGCTGGATCGCGTGCGCGTGGACCTCGTCGTGCTGGATATCCTGCTGCCGGGCGATGACGGGTTGACGCTTTGCCGCGCGCTGCGCGGGAGCTCGCAGGTGCCGATCATCATGCTCACCGCTCGCAGTGACGACGTAGATCGAATCCTCGGTCTCGAGCTCGGCGCCGACGACTATGTGCCCAAGCCGTTCAAGCCGCGCGAGCTCCTGGCACGCATCACGGCGGTCTTACGCCGCACTGTCCATGCGGTGCGAGAGCCGCTACCGGGCGACGTACGCGGCTATCGTTTCGCAGGGTGGCGACTCGATACGACTGCGCGCGCGCTTACAGATGAGGCTGGCAACACTGTGGCGCTTTCGGGCGCTGAATTTCGTCTGCTCGCCGTTCTGTTGGCGCACGCCGGCCAGGTGCTGTCACGCTTGCAGTTGATGGAGTTGCTGCGCGGGCGCGATCTCGATCCGTTCGATCGCAGCATCGACCAGCGTGTGAGCCGGCTGCGGCAGATCCTGCGCGACGACGCGCGCTCGCCGCTCATCATCAAGACGGTATACGGCGAGGGCTATGTGATCGGAGTGCCGGTCACAACCGAATGAACGCCGCGCTCGCCTCGCTCAAGCGGCTATTGCCGTCCACGATGTTCGGGCGTCTGGCGGCGGCGCTAGTGCTCGTCGTCGGCGGCATGCTTGCAGTGCTCGTGGCACTCATCCTGCGCGATCGCGGCGAGTTGAGCATGCGCGTCGGCGGCGTCGGCGACAGCTCGCATCGCATCGAATACCTCACTCACCGTCTCGAAGCGCTCGACTCCAGCGCGCGTGCCGTAGAACGCGAACGCTTGCGCGCCGATCGCGACCTGCAGGTCGCGCCGGAGCGCTACCCCGAAAGAACGCTGAGCCGGCATGAAGTCGCCGCGATCCGACGCGCATTCGTTGCCGAGCTGCGGGACCGGCTCGGCGACGATTACCACGTCAGCGTGGATCGCATTCGGCGCAGCGGGCCGATCCGGCACATCATTCGCCTGGTTCCGGAGGAACGTCATGTCGCCGGCACGACATCGCTGGACGTCTCTGTCGTCGTGCCCGACGGGGACACGTTCGCGTTCCGTGTCGCCGCGCCGATGCCGAATCCGCCATTGCCCTGGCAGCTTTTCGTCCAGCTGGGTGTTTTGACGTTCGTGCTCGGTGTCGTGCTGTTCATCGTCACGCGCGGTATCACGAGGCCGCTCTCGAAACTCGCGCTGGCGGCCGACGCTGTCGGTCAGACCGTCAGGCATCCGCCGCTGACGGAGGAGGGCGTGCGCGAGATCCGCGACGCGACGCGCGCCTTCAACACGATGCAGGATCGACTCCTGCGCTATCTCGACAGCCGGACGAACGTGCTGGCAGCGATGTCGCACGACCTGCGCACGCCGCTGACGCGAATGCGACTACGCGTCGAAGCGGTGTCCGAGGAGCGACTGCGCACGCGCTTCTCGGCAGATCTCGACGAGATGGAAGCTCTGGTCCACGGCGCACTCGCGCTGTTCAAAGGCCTCGACGACGACGAACGCTTCGAGCGTGTCGACGTCAACGAGCTGCTCGACACGCTCGTCGCCGAATACGCAGAGCTGGGCGCGACGATCGGCCTGGAGGGGAAGGCAATGGCACCGATGCAAGGCAAGCCGCGCGCGCTCAAACGCTGCCTGAGGAACCTCGTCGACAACGCATTGAAGTTCGGCCAGCGAGCGACGATCGCCGTCGACGACGGCGACGCGCTCGTCATTCAAGTCGTCGACGAAGGTCCCGGCATCCCCGAGGAATTTCTCGAGCGCGTGTTCGAGCCGTTCTATCGGCTCGAAGCCTCGCGCAACCGCGACACCGGCGGCACCGGCCTCGGCCTCTCGATCGCCCGCGACGTCGTGCAGGCGCACGGCGGCAGCCTCACGCTGCGCAATCGACCCGAAGGCGGACTGATCGCCGAGCTCCGACTGCCGCGGCGGCGGTGAGTCGCCTCAGTTCGAGTTCGCGTCGATGAACGCCTTGGTCGTGTCGCCGAACTTGCGCATCGAATCCGGGTGCACGTACATCATGTGGCCCGCTTCGTAGTACTCGATGTGCACGTTCTTGCGCAGCTCCGGCGTGATCGTGAGGTGGTCGAACGCCGCCTTCACGGTGCCGTACGGGCACGCGAGATCGAAGTAGCCCTGCTGCACCAGAACCTTCATCTTCGGGTTCATCGTCATCGCGTACGAGAGGTCCGGCAGCACGTTCGGGACCGGGATCTTCCTGCCGTTCGAATCCGGCTGCACGTGGCCGAGGTCCCAATCCCGGTAGAGCTGCGCCGAGAGCTCGTACTTCAGGTCCGAGACCACGTTCAGCTCGCTGCGCGCGTAGTCGTTGAACGACGCGACGATCGCCGGTGCGACAGCGCTCGCATAGGGATCGAACGCGGTGGTTTCCCCGATCCGGCTCGGCATGCCCGCGGCGAAGCGCGAATCGATGCGGCCGATCGTCAGGCCGTGGGCGCGCATCAATTCCTGCAGGAAGTGATTCTCGTCCATGCGCAGGTTGGACGCGTCCCAGTACGCCGCGCTCACGCCCGTGTAGCGTGCGAGACCTTCGAGCGCGGCCTTGCGCTCATCAGCCGTCGCACGTGCGCCTTTGTACAGCACGGGGTGATAAACGGTGTCGACCCACTGCTCGACTTCGTTGAGGAACGGCACCAGCTCC
>Ga0209382_10012796_pt1 | contig 10344 bp, 6 predicted proteins | sample SoiMetdeltSBSDD5_FD_187599 | JGI IMG/M metagenome (GOLD analysis project Ga0209382, IMG submission 187599) | Bulk soil microbial communities from a Populus tree surrounding site in Tennessee, USA - Soil MetaG P. deltoides SBSDD5 (SPAdes) (version 2) | ecosystem: Environmental > Terrestrial >...
GAAGGGGAGGGAGGCGTTATATGACCATCAGGAAGAGGATGGCGCTGCCCATGGCTTTGGCCATGTCGGCAGTCGTGGTGATGGTGGTGGCCTCAATGGCCAACGCCGGCCACGTGCGGCCCAAGTCCGCCGCCACCGTGAAGGTCTCGCTGGTACCAGGGTTCAACGCGTGTGCCGCACCAAACCGGCAGCACGGGCCGCCGCTGGCGTTCCCGTCCTGCAACCCGCCTGTGCAGTCGTCGACTGCCGTGACGGTGGGTGAGCCGACCGCAAACGGCGCCCCGGCCAACATGGAGGGCTTCGTGAAGCTGCTGGTCGACGCCGGAATCCCGGGTCCGCCCGAGGACTCCGACGTGCTGATCACCTCGCAGATCACGGACGTGCGCTGCCAGGCCGGTACGGCCACTTGCGGTAACGCGAACGCAGCCGACGGCGCCGACTACACCGGCGGCCTGCAGGGATCGGCGACGATCCGGATCTCCGACCACTGGAACGCGGTTGCCGCGGGCGGTGGGCCGGACCCGGCGACGGTCGTCGACATCCCGTTCCCGGTCAACACGACCTGCGCGAACACCGCGTCGAACACGATTGGTGGCCTCTGCACCGCGAACACAACCGCTAACGCGACTGTTCCCGGCGCTGTCAAGGACACCAAGCGTGCGGTCATCGAAGTCGGTCAGATCGTCATCAACGACGGTGGGCCTGACGGGAACCCGGCCACGGCACCGAACACGACCTTCGCGCGCCAGGGAATCTTCATTCCTTAGTCCGTAGGAGGTTCACGCCCCGCAAGGGGTGTAGCTGGTCAGAAAGGCCGGGAGCCGCACTTCTCCCGGCCTTTCGCCATTCATGGGCCGGCCGGCCCGGACTCAGGGGACGAAGACGCCCTGCGTCGCGAACACGCTGTTGCCGGCAGTGGCGGCGAGCCCGTCCGCACCCCCGTCCCAGATCGCGATGCGGCCGGCTTCCCAGATCGTGCGCTTCAACTCGGTCACGGAGCCGGGCGCGACCGCATCCGCGGTGGTGGTGATGCCGCACGTCGACCCCTCGTCGGGCAGCCCTGTGGCGGTGCACGGCACCGTGACCGGGAAGGGCAGGTCGGCCACGGTGGCCAGGTCCGCCGGAGTGGAACCGCCCGAGCGGTCCGTGATGCGAAGCTCGAAGTCGAGCCGCAGCTGCCCGGTGTAGTCGGGGAAGCCGGCGGTCCGCCGGCGCACGTCGGTCATCGCCACCACGATCCTCACGTCCGCTTCGTCGGCGGGCGTGGCCGCGACCCCGGGCAGCGCCTGGAGCCGCACGGACCCGCTCGAGTTGGCGACCGCCCCGTTTGCGTCCGGCGTCCCCACCGTCAGGTGGGGCGAGGCCTGGGCGGGCGGGCTGCACGAGGGGAAGGCGAGGCCTGGGCCGTGGGTGCGGTTCGGCGCCGTGCAGGCCACGGCCGCCGGCACCAGCGAGAGGCGCAGCGAGGTCGCGACCCGCGGCCGCACGAAGCCCGGTGCGCTCGAGGCCATGTAGGTGTCCTGCGAGCTGTCGGCATCGCCGCTCCCGAGGGCCTCGGCGGTCTCGAAGAAAACGCGCGTGCCGTCCGCCGAGGCAAAGGCGAAGAAGGCGAAGAAGTTGCCGGCCCCGCCGGTGGGACCGGTCGAGAGCAGCGTGGTCCCGCTCTGCGCCCGCTCGTAGAGGTCGGGGAAGGTGCCGCCCGCCGCAGCGACCAGGTGCTCGCTGGTCTCGAAGAACACCCGCCAGGCGTCCCGCGAGGCGCCCTTGAAGGTGGCGGCGAAGGCCCCGTTCCCGCCGGCGGGGCCGGTGGAGACCAGTGTCGTGACGCCCGCCTCCCGCCGGTAGACGTCCTGGTGGGAGTCGGAATCGCCCGGGACCAGCGGCTCGGCGGTGTGGAAGATCACACGCGCCCCGTCGCTCGAGACGGCTTGGAACGAGGAGAAGAACGCGCCGTTGCCCCCGGCCGGCCCGGTCGACACGAGCGTCGTGGTCCCCCCCGTCCGCTCGTACACATCGGTCGCGGCATCCGTATCGCCGGCGGTCAGCGACTCCTGCGTGTCGAAGAAGACGCGCGTCCCGTCATCCGAGGCACCGCCGAAGAACGCGTGCTGGGCGCCGTTCCCGCCGGCCGGCCCGGTCGACAGCCGGACCAGCGTGCCGCCGGCCCGCTGGTAGACATCGCCGGCCACGTCGGTGTCGTCGGCAGTCAGCACCTCGTCCGTGTACAGCCAGACCCTGGTGCCGTCTGCCGAAGCGCCCTCGAAGGCCGCGTCGTAGTCGAAGTCCTCGTTGCCGTTGCCCCCCGCCGGGCCGATCGAGACGTGCGTGGTCGTGGTGCCGGTGCGCTCGTAGACGTCCTGCGTGTTGTCGAAGTCCGAGGACGTCAGCGGCTCGTCGCTGTGGAAGAACACGCGTGTGCCGTCCCGCGACATGCCTGCAAACGTCGCCGGCACGCCGAGGTTGGCGTCGGCCGGCCCGGTCGAGACCAGTGTCGTCGCGCCGCCCGTGCGCTGGTAGATGTCGCTCTCGTTGTCGTTGTCCGCGGAGATGAGCCGCTCGTCGCTGCTGAAGAACACCCGCGAGCCGTCCTCGGAGATCGCGTTGAAGATCGCGTTGAAGTCGGCGTTGCCGCCGCTCGATCCCGTGGAGATCAGGGTGGTGACACCCGCCGCGCGCTCGTACAGGTCGACAGCCTCGTCGCTGTCGGTGGCCACGAGCGGCTCGGCCGTCCGGAACACGACGCGCGCGCCGGTCGCCGAGAGGCCCGCGTACGTCGCGCTGAACGCGCCGTTGCCGCCGGCCGGGCCCGTCGAGACCAGGGAGGTGACGCCGCCGGCGCGTTCGTAGACGTCCGTGGCGGAGTCGGTGTCGGCTGCGACCAGCTTCTCGGAGGTCTGGAAGACGGCCCGCGTGCCGTCGGCCGACGCTCCCCGGAAGGTCGCCGACACGGTCCCGTTGCCGCCGATCGGGCCGGTCGAGATCCGTTCGATCGTGTTGTGGTCGGCTCCGGCGCTGCCGCACGGCACCACGATGGCTGCCACCGCCAGGGCGGCGGCAACGCCTGCCTTAGACACCCTCAATTGCCCCCCAAAGCAGTCCTGCCGGCCCCTTCCCGGACATTCGTGGAGGGGATCGGATAAACGCCTTCACCCGCACCGGCTGCTCTGTTAGGGTCGGACCGTAGCGCATGGCCGGCTGGCGGCCAAGCCGCCGTTGAGCGCCGGGCTACAGGGTCGGGTCGGGAGCCCGGCGGGTTCTACCTTTGGGAGGCCAAGTGAAGAGGTTCGGGATTTCAGCGGCGCTTGCGCTTGCTCTGGTGGCGGTGTCGCTGCCTGTCGCAGCAAGCGGAACGGAGCCACCAGGTCCGCCGATCGAGTTCACCGACGGTGTCGCGTCGGGCGACGTCACCCAGTCGCGGGCGGTGCTCTGGACACGCGTCAACGGCCCGCACAAGGTGACCGTCGAGGTCTCCTGGAACCCGTGGTTCTGGGGCTGGAAGTCGTTCACCGGCAAGTTCCGGACCTCCGCGGACCGGGACTTCACGGTCAAGATCGACGCCAAGCACCTCTGGCCGGGCCTGCGCTACTGGTACCGCTTCAAGTCCTCTCCGACGGGCAGCAGCAACCACGACGTGGTCTACAGCGACGTCGGCACCTTCAGGACCGCGCAGTGGACGTGGCACAAGTCGAACGTCGAGTTCACCTACGACGGCGACTCGGACACCAGCCGCGTTGCGGGCGTCAACCCGTTCAACAACTGGGAGGTCCTGGACCGTGCGCGCGAGGAGAACGGAGACTTCTTCGTGTACCTCGGTGACACGATCTACTCCGACTCGAGCTTCCGGCCGGGCGGCCCGGCGGACACGGTGGACGAGTACCGCGACACGTACGAGGAAGGTCGCACGTACACCGCTCTGACCGAGCTGTTGAAGTCGACGTCCACCTATCCGCTGATGGACGACCACGAGGTCCAGAACGACTACGACGGCAAGACGGTCGACCCGGCGCGTTACGCGGCCGGCCGCCAGGCGTTCCTGGAGTGGATGCCGATCCGCGAGACCGGACTGCCGCACGACCCGTCGTGCGCCGGCGACCCGCTCTACCGGAAGGTCAAGTGGGGCAAGGACGTGGAGGTGTTCATCACCGACCAGCGTTCCTGCCGCGACGCGGACGTCCAGGCGGTCTGCGGCGGCGACCTCGCCCCGACGATGCCGACCGCGCAGCGGACCTCGTTCCCGTTCAGCCTGTTCCTGAGCCCCAGCCCTCCACCGGGCTGTCTCGAGGCGATCAACGACCCCAACCGCACGATGCTGGGGCCGGTCCAGAAGGCGAGGTTCAAGGCAGACCTCCTGAACTCGACCGCGAAACACAAGATCGTCATCAGTGAGCTGGCGTGGCAGCAGTTCTACGTGCTGCCGTACGACCGCTGGGAGGGCTACGGCGGCGAGCGCTCGGAGATCCTGAACTTCATCCGGGACAACGGCATCGAGAACGTCACGTTCAACACGACGGACAACCACATGACGATGCAGAACCAGGTGTTCATCGACAACTACGACGATCCGGAGACGATCGCCTACGAGGGGATCACCGGCCCGATCGCGACGAACACCTTCCAGCAGGAGGTGCTGGAGTTCGCCGGCCCGGTCGGCCTGTTCGCGGTCAACTCGGGTCTGAACCTGGTGAACATCGACTGCCGCCACCTGGACAAGTACTCGTACGGGCACGTGCAGTACGACAGGACGACCGGCACGATCGCCCTGTCGTCGAAGGACCAGGCCGGGGCAGTGGTCACCGATCAGAACACGGCGGTGCCCTGTACGCAGACGTTAGGTCCCTAGGGGGGAACTGCGAGCCGGTAGCACTACGGAAAAGGGGCGGCGCGAGCCGCCCCTTTCCATCCAATCCGGCCGGCCGCCTCGCTCAGGAAGCGACGGCGGGGCGCTCGCTGGTGATCTCGGCCTCTTCGACGTAGCGCGCGAGCGCGTCGACACATTCGGGGTCGAACTGCGTGCCGGCGTTCCTGGTCATCTCCTCCATCGCCTCCGCGCGTGACCGCGGCTCGCGATAGGGGCGGCCGCTGGTGATCGCGTCGAACGCGTCGGCCACGTGCAGGATGCGGCAGGCCGGCGGGATCGCGTGCCCGCTCAGGCCGGCGGGGTAACCCGAACCGTCGAAGCGCTCCAGCGAGTGCCGGATCCACGGCACGATCGTCTCGAGGCCCTGGATGCGGGACACGATCTCGGCGCCGCGCACGGGGCTCTGGCGGATCGCCTCCCAGTCCGACTCGGTGAGCGGCTGCTGCTTGCGCAGGATGTGGTCCGGGATCGAGACCTTCCCGACGTCGTGCAGGATCGCGGCCATCTGCAACAGCTCGAGGTCGCGCTCCGGCCAGCCAAGCTGGTGACCGATGCCGACGCAGTGCTGGGCAACCTTCCAGGAGTGCTCCTGCTGCACGGCCATCCGGTCGTCCACCGCGCGCGCCAGCGCCGTGGCCCAGCTCAGCTCCTTGGCGGTCATCTTCATCGGAGTCGTGCGGCCGCGCTTCCCGGCGTACATCTTCGTGTCGGCGGAGCGCTGGAGCTCGTCGCGGTCGGCACCGTCGGTCGGGAAGCAGGCCACGCCCACGGACGTGGGCGCGCGGGCCGCAAGCGCCGTCTGCAGGCGCCGCGCGATCGCGGTCGAGTCGTCCGGCCCGGCGCCGGGCACGATCACGGCAAACTCGTCTCCGCCCACGCGGCCGACCGTGTCCATCGGTCGCGCGGTGTCCCTCATCACGTCCACCGCCCACCGGAGCAGGTCGTCGCCTGCCGCATGACCGCGTGTGTCGTTGACCTCCTTGAAGTGATCGAGGTCGAGGCTGATCAAGCCGAACGGGCGGCCGTGGCGCAGCGCGCTGGAGAGCTCCGCGTCGAAGCGCTCCTCGAACCCGCGGCGGTTCAGGCATCCCGTCAGCGGGTCCGCGCGCGACACGCGCGACAGCGCGTCGCGGCGCTGCTCCTGGTTGCGGGCGTGCCATCCGCACAGCGCTGCCGTGACCCCGAGGCACAGCGCGAAGAACCCCGTGTACTCGGGGTCAGCCTGCTGACCGGCCACACCGACGGCGATGTAGGCCAGGTAGTCCAGCGCTCCGATCACGACCACCGAGACCAGTGGGTAGGAGAGCGCGGCAAAGATCACCGGCACGAAGAACATCAGCGCCAGCGGGCTGGTGGCGCCGCCGTCCGCCCAGGCGACCGCAGCGGTGAGCGCGATCTGGGTGATGCTCCACAAGAGGAAGAACGGCTCGCGCCAGCGGCTGCGCACGACGCGCTCGTGCGGGATCAGCACGAACAGCAGCGCGACGACGGCGCCGATGCCGAACAGCGATGCGATCAGCTGGCGGTCGGGCCGGTCCCAGGTGGCCGCCACGTACAGCCAGCCGGCCGCGCACAGGACCAGGGTGAGTCGCACGCCCGCACCGATGCTCTCGGTGCGCGCGCGGACCTCGGAAAAGTCGACATGGCTCTCGTGGCGCGGTGCGTCGGCCATGCATGACATATCGGCCACTCGCCAAACGCCTTTACCGACCCCTGCAACGGGACCGCCAAAGGAGGTTAGCCCCGCGACCGGCGCGGGTAATGAATGGACGTTCAGTCCGGTCCCAAGGGCACAGCGTCGTCATCAGGGGGGAAGGAATGGGGGCACCAGGTCGTTCGCTTGTCGTGCTTGCCGCGCTCGCCGCGCTGGCGCTGATCGCACCCGTCGCCGCGACCCCTGCGGCCGGCGGGCCGGTGCGGGCCGGTGCCGCCGCCGTCGACGCCTCCTGGCACGTGGGCGCCTCGGCCGGCCAGTATGCGGAGACCGGCAGCTTCGTCGGAGCCCACGGCGTCGACCCCACCACGCACTCGTACCGCAAGAACGCCTCGTACGGGATCCAGTCCCGCCTCAGCGCCCGCGCGCTCGTCGTGGAGGGCGCCAACGGCACGCGCATCGCGCTGGTGAAGAACGACCTCTACATCCCCCAGGACCTGCTGTACCGCCGCACGGCGCAGTTGCTCGAGGAGGGCGATTCGGGCATCAACCGCGCCAACCTCACGATTGCCGTCACGCACGACCACTCCTCGCCGTACTACTCGTCCACCTCCTGGGGCGCGTGGGCGTTCCAGGACGTCTACGACGTGCGCTTCTTCGACTACTACGCAAAGCGCATGGCCGAGGCCGTCGAGCGCGCCGCCGAGCGGCTCGTCCCGGTCCGGATCGGGGCGTCGGTGAGCTCGTTCGACAAGACCCACCGCCACTCGTACGGGCCCGAGGTGGCCGACGACGGCACGCCGGCCGGCTATCCCAACGAGGAGACCGACCACGATCTCTCTGTGGTGCGGTTCGACGACGTGTCGGACCCCTCCCAGCCGAAGCCGCTCGCGAACCTCGTCAACTTCAGCCTGCACCCCGAGTTCCTGAACGGCAACGACCTGATCTCCGCGGACTACGTCGCGCCGATGCAGCGCATGGTGGACCGCGAGACCGGCGCCCTCACCATCTATACGCAGAACGCCGTCGGCACAGCCGAGCCCGAGCGCAGCACGTACCACTCGATGCACGAGCGGCTCGAGTTCACCCACCGCGAGTACGCCCAGGCCGAGTACGGCGCGCGCCTGATGAGCGACGCGATCGTCGACACCTGGCGCGACGTGGAGCGCCAGACTCCGGAGCGGTCCGACAAGTTCGTGCCGTTCCAGGCCCAGCCGGTGGTCGCGATGGAGGACCGCTGGTTCCCGGGGCCCGTCTCGCACCCCTATCCCGGCGTCTCGAACTGCCGGACCGACAAGGCGGTCGAGGGAGATCCACAGTTCCCGGTCGTCGGCCTCCCGACGTGCGAGAACGCCAGCGGGGGGTTGAACGCCCTCGCGGACATCTTCGGCCTGGACGGCCCGCCCGAGCCGCCCACCGTCCCGGTCGACCCCGGCATCTCGACCGACGACTTCCAGGCGCTCGGGATCCCGCTGCCCGAGAACTACTCGGCGCCCTCGTACACCGGGCTGGCCGAGGACGTCAGCGTCCACCTGCAGGCCTTCCGCCTCGGAGACATCCTCTTCACCGTCTGCTCGTGCGAGCAGTGGTTCGACCAGTCGCGCAACATCAAGACGCGCACGGACAAGCTGCAGGGCAACGAGCACCACGGCTACAACTGGGCCGCGCGATGCTCCTACAACGGCGACCTGTCCGGCACCTGGACCTGTCCCGACCCGCGGAACCCGTCCACCAACCTGCCGGCCATCCCGACGAAGAACTTCCTCAGGATGAAGGCGCAGGTCAACAACCACGCGAACGGGTGGAACGACCTCTCGAACGTCCTGTGGGCCGAGTCCGAGCCGACCGACCCGACGAAGATCAAGGGCAACTACACGCACTCCGAGCTGCCGCCGGGAGTGGGCTACCGCCTGACCGTCCCGATCTCGATGGCGAATGACTACAACGGCTACATCGCGAGCTACCGCGAGTACCAGCGCGGCGACCACTACCGCAAGGCCCTGACCGGCTGGGGCCCTCATTCCAGCGACTACATGGCCACGCGGCTGGTGGGCATGGCCGGCGAGCTGAACGGCGGCCCGCTGCTGCCGAACGACGTCGGGCACGAGAAGGTGGCTCCAGACCTGGCCCTGAACGACCAGCGCGCGGACAAGCTCGGCGAGATCGGCGAGACCAGCGTGAAGGCCTACGAGGCCGGGCTCCCCGATGACGGCGGGTCGGCCGGCGTGCTCCAGCAGCCCGAGGACATCGAGCGGTTCTCCGCGGCCTTCTTCAAGTGGGTCGGCGGGTCCAACTTCACCGACAACCCGCACGTGAAGGTGCAGCGGCTGCAGGCCGGCGAGTGGAGCGACTTCGCGGGCCAGTCCGGCGAGATCCCCGTGACGGTCGAGTACCCGCAGGGAGAGGACGTGCCCAGCTACCTCCAGGGTGGCCAGCAGTGGCGCTGGACGGCGCACTTCGAGGCGTTCGCCTCCAACTTCGAGACCATCGAGGGTGTCCGCGCCACGCCCGAGGGCAGCTACCGCTTCGTCGTGGACGGGCTGCGCCGACAGGGCCGGCAGGCGGTCCCCTACCACCTCGAGTCGAGGACCTTCACCGTCCGGGCGTGGGACGGGATCACGGTCGAAGGGCTCGACCTGGATCCGAGCGGGCGCGTGGTGTTCGACGTCGGACCGCGGCGGACCCTGACCGTGTCGGGAGGCGGGCCCACGATCGAGGCGGAGCTCGGGCCGATCGACTATCCCGACAGCTACTCCTCGCCGATCCGCTTCATCGACTCGGGCCGGCAGGCCTTCCGCGACCCGGCGGCACCCGGGTCGGCGGCCAAGCTCGAGTGGTACTGCTTCCGCTGCTCGTTCCGGCCCTGGGCGGACGTCGGCCGGCCGGAGACCGCCTACGTGACGATCGTGCGCCCGGACGGCTCCCGCGAGCGGGTGCGGGCCGTGGAGGGCTCATCCGGCTCCTTCTCCTCGGAGCGCGCCCTGAGCCCCGGCGAGACCGCCTTCGTGGCAGCCGGAGACGTGCGCGACGCGTTCGGGAACGTCAACGGCGCGGATTCGGGCTCTGTAGAGCGCCACAGCGGCTCATGACCGGGCGCGGCTCTGGCCATTGCGGACCCAACTGCCACGTTTCGGCCCGGGAAGGCACGGGCACCCTAGATAAGTCACGCCAAGATTCGACAAATCTCACCGAGGAATGCTCACATCCCGGTACATAGGCCCAGAATCGCGCGTGGATCCACGGATGGGACACCAGCGATCTTCAAACCTGCAGCGGCTCCTGGCCCGCACGTTCAAGGCTGACCGCCAGGCCCCGGGCGAGGCGCGCAATGCGCTGCGGGCGCTGAACGGCTCCCTCGACCACGAGCTGGCGGAGGACGTCCGGCTGCTCGTCTCGGAGCTGGTCACCAACAGCCTGCGGCACACCGGGTCCGCCGACATCGTGCTCGAGGTATGGCGCTCGGACGAGGTCGTGCGGGTCGCCGTGTCCGACCAGGGCGCCGGATTCGACCTCGCGGGCCGCCCCCAGCCGGGCGACGCCTCCGGGTGGGGCCTCTTCATGGTCGATCGCCTCGCGGACCGGTGGGGCGTCGACAACAGCGGCGACACGTCCGTCTGGTTCGAGCTCATTCGCCCGGTCGCCGGCGGCCGCGAGCGCCGCGACTTCTTCGAGCCCTCGCTCTAGCCACCCCGCGACGCATATGTGAGCCTGCCCCCGCCGTCGTGATGGGTAGGTATCGCGGGAGGAAACAAACCCATCACGGTGATGAGGGGTGGCGCACGGGTTGGTGACACCGCGCGCGGCGGCCTGCCGGCCGCGCTACGCGACGACG
>Ga0209382_10012797_pt1 | contig 10343 bp, 12 predicted proteins | sample SoiMetdeltSBSDD5_FD_187599 | JGI IMG/M metagenome (GOLD analysis project Ga0209382, IMG submission 187599) | Bulk soil microbial communities from a Populus tree surrounding site in Tennessee, USA - Soil MetaG P. deltoides SBSDD5 (SPAdes) (version 2) | ecosystem: Environmental > Terrestrial >...
ACCTTGCGCATGACTCCTGACCCCCTACCCGTAACTCCCGCTTACCGCTTACCGCTTACCGCTCACTCTACCACAATCTCACCCTTCATGAACGGATGCGGGGTACAATGGTACCGATAGGTCCCCGGCCGAGAGAAGGTGATGCTTCCCGTCTGACCTGAATCGATCTCCCCGGTATCGAAGCTCCCGTCCTCCGCCGTCACGGTATGGATCACCTGGCCCCGATTGCTCCACGCCACCGTCGTGCCCGGGCGAACGGTGAGCCGAGCCGGCTGGAAGCTGAAGTCGATCTCTCCGGTATCGAAGCTCCCGTCCTCCGCCGTCACGGTATGGATCACCTGGCCCCGATTGCTCCACGCCACCGTCGTGCCCGGGCGAACGGTGAGCCGAGCCGGCTGGAAGCTGAAGTCGATAATTCCCGCCGAGACCTTGGTTCCCCCGGTGCTCAGCGTATCCGCTCTCGGCGCAGCCTTGGGCCCGCCTCCGAAATAGCGGCTCAACGTGAGGGGGATGGTGAACTCGAAGCCGTACCGAGTGGTGCCAGTTCCCCGGGAGGCGCTCTGGAGGCTGACGTTGTTGACGTTGGTGGCGTGAAGCGACAGCGAGTGCGGCGTCCGGGGGATCGCCAGGTTGATTCCAGCCCCCCAGGCCACCTTCTCCCCTGGCTCCCGCTCGACCAGCGTAGTCGCGTCGCCCGACAAGGACACATGGCTGGTTAACCGCACCACGAGTCCCGATCCTACCGCGACATCGGTCCCGCTGTCCCCCGCGGTACCTCCCAGAAGGCGTCCGACTAGCAGAATCCTGACCGGGCCCTGCCGGCGCGCCACCGACAGCTCACCGTCCGGCCCCTTCGCCGCCAGGTTGTAGCCCACCTGGGCAGACAGGTCGATCGGGGCACCCGACTCCTGATCCAGTGCCGCAAACCGCCCGAAGAACTCCCACTCGTTGGGATAGCGGGGCGACAGCTCCGAGTTGGTGGCGTAGTGGAAGCCGATCAGGGTGTGGTAAGGCAGACCCGCGGCAATCAGGAACGTTGGAGTACTGGTGACCTTCCGTTCCGGCTCGGAGCTGGCCGTGAATCGGTGGAGGAAGTTGAAGTGCAGCGTGCCCGACGGTCCGACCCAGGCTCCGTCCAGATTGGGTGTCCGGTCCATCACCGTTTGCGCCGAGGCTTTGGGACCAAGCATCAGGAAGCATCCGACCGCAAAGCTGGCTATCCGTTGCACAGGCATCTCTCTAGATAGCGGGCGACCAGAAGCCGGTCTTGAAGAGTTGCAGCGGTTGGACCACTGAAGCGTTCAGTCTCTCTGACTAGGCAATGCGTACGGCTTGACGGAACTTGGAGGGCGAGATTCCAACATGATGGCGGAACAGGTTGGAGAAGTGGCTCTGGTCCGAGAACCCAGCCGCCAGCGCGATCTCGGCCAGTGACAACTCGGTCCCGGCCAGCTGGTGGGCCGCTCGCTCGATCCGCAGGTGTCGCACGTACTCGCCCACGGTGCAGCCAAAGGTCTGGCGGAAGGCCCGCGCCAGGGTGACCGGATGGACTCCGACCGAGCGGGCCAGCCCGCTCAGGCTCGGGCGATGCCCCAGCTCCGCATGGATCCGGTCGCGCGCCTCCTCCAGCCAGCGCGGGCGGCCCCGCTCGGTGCCAGTGTCGCGCAGCCGCGAGGCCAGGGCCACCAGCTCCAGCAGGAGCCCTTCGATGGCGAGGGGCACCGCCGAGTCGGGCTGCTGCATCTCGTGGTAGATCCGCCAGCCCAAGGTGGAGAGCAGGCCGCCCTGAAAGTCGCGCCGCTCATCGAGGACTGCGGAGTAGGGCTTGATGGCCGAGACCTGTCCGTGGTTCGGCTCGATGAGGAGACCGCGAACGTCGCCCCGGTCGAATCGGTCCCAGTGGCGCTCGCCCGCGGGCGTGATCTTGAGAGTGGAGCTGGTGCAGGCGATCGACCCACCGCGCCACATCTCGCTGAACGCGCCCTGGAGCACGAAGCAGATAGTGGGGGTCGCGTGATCGTGCCAGGGAAGCTCCGACCCGTGCCGGTGGATTCCCTCGGTAACGGTGAACCCGCCGGCTTCGACCCGACGTACCCGTGTGGCTTCGGTAGCTTTTTTGACCTTGCGAACCATGCTGCTCCCGGCGCGTCCCATAATGTGACGATGGTCACAGGATCCCCTGCACACCACTAGACCCATGCAAGCCGGCTACCCGGTTGCAAGACTTGCCCGGTCCTCCCTGGCTACCGTCCAAGATAAGGAGGCCTCTATGAACCATTCTTCCATTCTGGCAATTGCGCTAGCCGCCTTGCTGCCGGTGGTAACGGCCTGCGGCGACGACGATAACCCGTCCGGACTGGCAAACAACTTCTCGGCTACCCTTTCGGGCGCGGAAGAGGTGCCCGCGAATGCCAGTACCGCTACCGGTACCGCCACCTTCACGATCGCCGGAAGCGCGATAACTTATACGGTGAGTACCACCGGTCTGGCCAATCCGGTCCTGGCTCACATTCACGTTGCGGCCACGGGCGTGAATGGCCCGGTACGGCTCAACCTGTGCGGCACTGGCCCCCCGGTGCCGGACTGCACCGAGGGAGACGGTGTTCTCGCCACCGGCACCAATGGCACTGCGGTCGGCATCACCTTTGACGAACTGGTCGCGGCCATGCGCGCCGGCGACACCTACGTGAATGTGCACACCGATGATGGGGTGGGTCAGTCGAATACCGGTCCCGGCGACCTGATCGCCGGGGAGATCCGGGGCCAGATTGCGGCGCAGTGAGCCAGGAGTGGAGATGCGAATGACAAATCGGACCTTGATCCTCGCTGTCGCGGCCGCGCTAGCCTGCGGGGGTGGCGACGACGCGCCAACCCAGCCCGGTGGCGGCGGCGGCACCACCGCCACGGTGAGCGTCATCAATAATCAGTTCAATCCGTCTACCGTCAGCGTCCCGGTCAGCGGTACGGTCACCTGGCAGTGGGACGCCGGAGGCGCGCCGCACAATGTCAACTTCCAGGACGGCGCCCCCGGATCGGGCGATAAGACGTCCGGGACCTTCGCCCGAAACTTCACGGCCGCGGGGACCTACTCGTATTTCTGTTCGCTTCACGCCGGAATGGCTGGGACGGTGACGGTCACCAGCACGACGGGAGGTACCGGCGGTGGTGGGACTGGTGGCGGCGGCAGCGGTGGTGGAGGGGGCGGCGCCTATCCCTGAGCCGGCCACTCACTGAGCAGATCAGGGGGAAGGCTTCAAGGCTTCGAGGAAGGGTAGTCCCAGCCCAAAGGAGACCTGCAACGGCCGCTTCGAGCTGCTTGAGTTGGGCATGCCGAAGCGGAGCCGGAACAGTCGCTCCTGCAGCTTGAGCTTGAGGCTCACGATCCTCCCGATCTGATACACCCAGGTGCTGCCAAGGACGCCACTCACGGTCGACGTCTCGAACAGATCCTCGTAGGTCGGTTGGCCCCCGAACACCACGCCGAGCCCGCCGTTCAGTTCCCAGGAGAGCTTCCCGCCGGGCCGGCGGATCCAGTACCGAGCGCCGGTGGAGCTGCCGATTGAGTGCGCGCCCGCGTTGAACGCGACCCGCTTGCCACCGGCGTTCATCGTCGCATAGCCCGGACTGTAGCTCACCGCGGTGACCACGTCGAAGCGATCGCTGAAGGTGACGGTCATGCGGGCGCCCAGGGTGAGACCAACCTTCTGCCGTATGTGAATCGATCCGTTCTTGAGGGAAAATCTGGTGGGTAAGGTGACATCGGCGACCGGGCGCAACTGAACAACTTGGGCGGGCAGATCGAAGCAGGGGACCAGCGCGGCGGCTCCGCACCCAAGGAACAGGATGCAGCCTCGACGTTTTGTCCCCTGCAGTGCCTTCCCAACCGCCATCGCGCCCCCTGGCCACTGGAGTCCCTTCAGATCTTAGGGCGCAGGCAAGCCGGGCGACGTGGTCGAGGGCGGGTCGCTTTGGTGCTACAGATCACCTTTCATAGTCCAGGTCCTCGCCCAGGTCCTCCCCTCAGCCGGGCAGACCCCCTGGGTAGGGATACCCGTGGAACCAGCGCCCCCAGATTCAAGACGTGCCGCTTCCCCGCTTGTATACTAGACCAGGTACGGCTTTCCCGAGGAGCGAGTGACTCCCGAGCTATCCCTCGTGGTTCCGGTTCACAACGAGGTCGACAACCTGGCTCAGCTGGTGGCGGAGATCAGGGCGGCGCTGGATGATCGGGTGGACTACGAGGTCATCTATGTGGACGACGGAAGCGATGACGGCACCGCCCCGCGCCTGCGCGCTGTGGCGGCAGGGTTTCCCCGTCTCCGAATCGTGCGCCACCGGGAGCAGGCGGGCCAGAGCGCGGCGGTAGTCGACGGGGTTCGTGCCGCCCGGGCGGCCTGGGTTGCCACCCTCGATGGTGACGGCCAGAACGACCCTGCGGACCTCCTGCCGATGCTTGCCATGGTCCGCGACCCTGCCGCGCCGCCGGGACTCAGCCTCATCATCGGCCAGCGGCGGCAGCGGCAGGACGTGTGGGCCAAGCGGGCCGCGGGCAGGATTGCCAACACCGTCCGCGCTCGAGTGCTGGGCGACGCCACCCCGGACACCGGATGTGGGCTCAAGCTGTTCGCGCGGGACGCCTTCCTCGCGGTGCCCCAGTTCGATCACATGCACCGCTTTCTACCCGCCCTGTTCCTGCGAAGCGGCTGGCAGGTAGCCTCGGTGCCGGTGAGTCATCGCCCCCGGCGCCACGGCCGCTCCCACTATGGAATCCTCGATCGGCTCTGGGTCGGCATCCTCGATCTCACTGGCGTGCTCTGGCTGCAGCGCCGGCCTCTCCGTGCGACGATTGTGGAGGAACCCGATGCATCATGATATCAACGCCATGTGGCTCGGACTCGGCTTCTTGGGCCAGGCTCTTTTCTCCATGCGATTCCTGGTCCAATGGTGGCGCAGCGAGCGCGCCGGTCAAAGCGTGGTGCCGATCGAGTTCTGGTACCTCAGCGTCGGCGGTGGCCTCCTGCTCCTGGCCTACGCGCTGCACCGGCACGATCCGGTCTTCTTCGTCGGCCAGCTCACTGGGATCCTGGTCTACTCTCGCAATCTGCATCTGATCCATCACCAGCGGCGTCCCGCAGGGTGAGCGCCGGGTGGCGAGGAGTCATTGCGAGGACGGGTAGCGTCCGAAGCAATCTCGTAGCCACTGGTTGGAGCTGGGTTATCCTATGGGCGATGCTGGTCGCCCTCGCCCTGGTTACCCGCCCGCTGCTCCCCATCGATGAGACCCGTTACCTATCGGTGGCCTGGGAGATGTGGAACCGGGGCGACTGGCTGGTCCCCTACCTGAACGGCAGTCCCTATAGCGACAAGCCGCCGCTGCTCTTCTGGGGCATGCTCCTGGGCTGGCGCGTCTTCGGCGTCAACCAGTGGTGGCCTCGGCTCCTTCCACCGCTCTTCGGCCTGATCAGTGTCGTTCTCCTCGCAAGACTGGCTCGTCGCTTATCGGCGGACGTACCCGACGCCGGGGATCGGCCGCTGCCGTTCCTGAGCGGAGCAATCTGGGTCACCTACTCCACGCTGGTGCTCTTCGACACCTTACTCACGGCGTGCGTGCTGCTGGCCCTCACCGGCCTGGTGGACGCCTGGAGGGGACGGGCCAGCCGAGGCTGGGGCGCGTATGCTGCGGGGGTTGGTCTCGGACTCTTGACCAAGGGACCGGTGCTCCTGGTCCATGTCCTCCCCGCCGCCCTGCTGGCTCCCTGGTGGTCCCAGGGTTCCGTTCACCCGACCGAGCGTCTCGCCCGGTGGCGGCGCTGGTATCTCGCTCTGCTTCTAGCGGTCGCGCTCGGCGCGGCGCTCGCACTCGCCTGGGCCCTGGCGGCAGGCGCCCGCGGAGGCCCAGCGTATCGCAGCGCGATACTGTGGGACCAGACTGCCGGGCGGGTCAGCCACTCCTTCGCTCATCGGCGCCCGTGGTGGTGGTATTTCCAGCTCTTTCCGTTGCTCCTGTTTCCCTGGACCCTGTGGCCCGCCTGGTGGCGCTCGTTGGCGGGACGGTTCCGCCGGCCCCAGGAGCTCTCGGCGCGATTCGCCCTCGCCTGGGTGGTGCCCGGCTGGATTATCCTCTCGCTGATCAGCGGCAAGCAGGTTCACTACCTGATCCCGCTGCTGCCCGGGTTCGCGCTTCTGGCTGTCGGCGCGGGGCGGCAGGCGGTGGGGCTGAGCCTGGTGACCCCCGCGCTTCTGATCCTGGCGCACATTGGGGGCAGGAACACTCTTACCCGGTACGATCTGCGGCCGACGGCTCGGGCTCTCAGCCAGGCGGAGAGCTCCGGCCGCCCCATGGCATACGTGGGTCACTATTCGGGTGAATTTCACTTCCTGGGCCGCCTGCGTCATCCGATCGACCCGATCACTCAGCCGCAGCTCTCCAGCTGGACCGCCCAGCATCCGTCAGGAGTGGTGATCCGCCAGGCGCCATCTCCGTCCGACACGGCGGGGGCGATCTTCCACCAGCGGTATCGCGATCAGCGGTCTCGCGACGGGGTCCTCGGAATCTGGGAGGCTCGCGTCCTTGCGAAGGGCCCTTGACTCTCGGAGCCACCTTCTTATCCTGAGGGTTCTGCCTCAGATGCGTAGAAGCTCCGCGCAGCATGTTGGTCGCCCAGGCGCGGGGTGGAGCAAATCGCGAAACCGGCTGAGCGTGGTACTGCTCCGCCGGTTTTTGATTTTTCCACATCGTCGGCGACGGGCCGACTGGTGAGCTGGTTGACGAACTTTGAACTGGAGGAAGCCATGTACGCGACCATTCGGCGGTACTCAATCAAGACTGGAGTGACCCAGCAGACCGTGGACGAATTCAAGCGTCGAATTGAGGAAAAGTTCGTCCCCACTATTCAGGACATCCGGGGCTTCCATACCTACGCTGTCCTGAGCACGGGCAACAAGGAGCTCCTCTCCATCAGCGTCTTCGAGGACCGCCAGGGGGCGGCCGAATCCACCCGCAAGGCGGCGGAGTTCGTGCAGAAGGATCCCCTCAAGGATCAGTTCAGCAAGCCTGAGGTGATCGAGGGCGACCTCTTGCTGTTGAAAGAGGCGGGCGTCGGAATCCGCTAGTCTCGCCAGACCGTAGAGAACAGGAGAGCCGGGCGACCAGATCGTCCGGCTCTCTTATTTGAGGGTTCTTAGAACGATCGGTTGATCTCGTCGAAGCTCACGGCCCGCCCCAGTCCGGTGAACGTCCCCTTGCTCGCGATCTCGTTCGCCGCCTGGAGGAAGCCGGTCCATGCCGTCCGGGCCAGCGCCCCGCCCACGCTGATTCTTCGCACCCCCAGTGCAGCCAGCTCCGCCACCGTGATGAAGTCGCCCCCGACCAGCACGTTGACCGGCTTGGGCGACACCGCGCGGACTACAGCCGAAATCTCTTCCCGGTTGCGGATCCCCGGCGCGTAGAGACAGTCGGCGCCGGCCCCTGCGTACGCGGTGAGCCGCCGGATGGTCTCGGCCAGATCCGGCCGACCGACGATAAACCCCTCGGAGCGCCCGGTGAGCAGGATCCCGGTCCCGCTCCGGTCGATCGACTGGCGGGCGGCCCGGATCCGCTCGACCGAGAGCTCGAAGTCGAAGAGCGGCCTGGAGGGGTCGCCGGTCGAGTCCTCGATCGAGATTCCGGAGATCTCGGTGGCCGTGGCGGCGGTCACGTTGGCCGCGACGCCGGCCGGCTCGACCGCGAAACCGCCCTCGAAGTCGGCGTTCACCGGCACCTCGACTCCGGCCGCGATGGCGTGGATGTGGGCCAGTGCCTCGCCCAGGGTGACCCGGTTATCCCGCCGGCCCAGGGACCAGGCGAAGCCCGAGCTAGTGGTGGCCAGGGCGGGAAAGCCGAGCCGGACAAGGGTTCGGGCACTGCCCAGGTCCCAGGGATTGGGGATGACGAAGCAGCCGGAGTGGTGTAGCTCACGGAAGCTTCTGCGTCTGTCGGCTATGGTATTCATACACCGCAAGATACATGTGGTCTTGACGCTCGCTTGACTCCCCAGGACTACCCTAGGGGCAAAGCTTTGGGGGAGATGGCAATGCGGATTATGGCCCTGGTTTTCTCATTCACGGTGACGCTCTCGCTGACGGCCCTGGCCCTGACCTACGTGCCGGCGTATGTGGGACAGAGTCGGATCTACGTGCAGGGTTCCGAAGACTCCACCTCGGTTCACCAGGCTTACCACAGCTACGGCTCGTCGGACAGCGCTAGCCGGGACAGCGCCCCAGCCAGCCCCGGACCCGATCCTTATCATCAGCGCTACTACAGCGCGACCGAAGGCTGGACCTACTACACCCTTCCTGCACCGGTTGACTCCTTCCCGGATCTGAGTTCACTGCCCGAATCGCGCCAGTAGCCTCGCAATCACTGGCTCCGGATCGTAAGGTTAAGCCAGCGAAGGAGGGCTCATGCGAGGCTCCCGGGTTTTCTACCTGGCGATGGTGGTCGTTCTCAGCACCGGAGCAACAGGCGGTCCCACCGCCCCTCACCGATCGGGATACCGGGTCAAATCCCTCCAGGTCACCACCCTCTCGACCATGCTCGCCGACCAGGGGACCGGCGAGTGGGGCTTCGCTGCACTGGTGGAAGTCGACGGCCGGCGCATTCTCTTCGACACCGGCATGCGCCCCGAGACCGTGCTGCAGAATGCCCGCGAGCTCGGCATCGATCTCTCCGGTGTCACCGATGTAATCCTCAGTCATCATCACGGCGATCACACCGGCGGGCTGGTGACTCTGCGGCGGGAGCTGTCCGGCAAGACACCCGCCGCGCTCTCCCGGGTTCACGTGGCACCGGGAATCTTTTCCAGCCGCCGCCGGCCCGGCCAGCAGGGTGAGGCCAATCCTACGATCGCCTTCAAGTCAGAGATCGAGGCCTCCGGGGCGACATTCGTCGAGCACCGCTCGGCTGAGGAGATCTATCCCGGCGTCTGGCTCACCGGCCCGATTCCTCGCCCCCACCCGGAGCGAAACTGGGGTCCGCCGGCAAGCCTGGTGACCAACGGCGGTCTGGTCGCCGACTCCATTCCCGAGGACATGGCGCTGATCATCAATACCGATCGGGGGATGGTCGTGATCGTCGGGTGTGGCCACGCCGGCACCATCAACACCGTCGAGTATGGCCGCAAGATGCTCGGGCCCGAGCCGGTGTACGCCCTGATCGGCGGGCTTCATCTCTTCGCGGCCACCGACTCCGCCCTGGCCTGGACCGCCGGCCGGCTGCGACAGACCAAGCTCAGCTACTTACTCGGCGGGCACTGCACCGGTATCGAAGCGGTGTACCGGATCCGGGAGCTGGCGGCGCTGGGCCGGAAGCGAGCGGTGGTGGCCGCGGTGGGATCGTCCTTCGATGCGAGGAAGGGCATCGACCCGCTGATGTTGGCGCAGTGAACCATCAGGCAGTTCTCGCCGCAACCCTGGCACTTGCTGCGCTGGGGATTCCGGTCGCCGCGCAGTCTCCGGTTCAGACCGACACCGGCCTCGCTGTCCCCATGCGCGACGGCGTCGTCCTCCGCGCCGATCTCTATCGTCCGACGGGCGACGGGCGCTTCCCGGTGTTGGTATACCGCACTCCCTACAATCGAACCGACGGGGCAGGCGACAATGTGGGCGACACTGGGACAGTCGGCGCCGCAGTACGCCGAGGCTACGCTGTCCTGATGCAGGACGTCCGCGGCCGCTACGGCTCGGACGGCGTGTTCGATCCCTACCGCCAGGAAGGCAAGGACGGCTACGACACCATCGAGTGGGCTGCCCGCCAGCCCTGGTCCAACGGCGCGGTCGGCACCTTCGGGCTCTCCTATCCCGGCGCGGTCCAATGGCTCGCCGCCATCGAGCGTCCGCCCTCGCTCAAGGCGATGGTGCCGGCGATGACCTACTCTCGTCCCGAGAACTTTTGGTATCAGGGCGGCGTGTGGGATGGTTCCTGGCTCGATTGGACCTGGTTCACCATCGCACCCGACCTCCGCCGCCGGCTCGGCGTCGCCGGGCCTCGCACCGACGAGGAGGCGGCCCGGTCGTGGGAACAGGATGGAGCGAAGGCCCGGCGCTTCCGGCCGCTGCTCGAGCTGCCCGACTTCAAGGGCGTGGCGCCCTGGTACTACGAGTGGATGCGTCATCCTCCGGGCGACGCGTGGTGGAGTTGGACCCGGCTCGAGGGCCGCTCTGCTGGAGTGAATGCTGCGGTGCTCAACCTCTCCGGCTGGTTCGACGAGGCGTATGGAGCGAGTGGGGCGGTGGAGAATTTTCAGGCTGCGGGCGACGCGCTGGTTCTCGGGCCCTGGATCCACGGTGTCGCGGCCGTGAAGCGA
>Ga0209382_10012801_pt1 | contig 10340 bp, 10 predicted proteins | sample SoiMetdeltSBSDD5_FD_187599 | JGI IMG/M metagenome (GOLD analysis project Ga0209382, IMG submission 187599) | Bulk soil microbial communities from a Populus tree surrounding site in Tennessee, USA - Soil MetaG P. deltoides SBSDD5 (SPAdes) (version 2) | ecosystem: Environmental > Terrestrial >...
GTACCAATCGTCGGCGGCCCTGACGCGCCACCTGTGCGCCAGGTACAGCATCCCCAAGGACCGTGCGCACATCATCGGCCACAGCGAGGTACCGGGCGCGACACACACCGACCCCGGACCTCGGTGGGACTGGGCCTATTACATGTCGCTGGTCAACCAGACGCCAACCTGGTCGTCCATTGTGGACAACGCGACCGCGGGACGGTTCACCGCCTCGGCCAACTGGGCGGCGTCGTCATATTCAACGCAGCGTTACGGGGCCAACTACCGCTACGCCAACCCGTCGTTGATTTCGGACGTGGCCTGGTACAAGTTCAACATCCCGGCGACGGCGAACTACCGGGTCGAGGTGTGGTATCCGGCGCTGCCCGGGTACAACACCGCGGCGCCATACATCATGAACACCACCAGCGGGAATCAAGTGGTGTACGTCGACCAGCGCAGCAACGGCGGAATGTGGCGCAACATCGGCACCTTCAACTTCGCCGTGGGCGACAACGACGTCGTCGGCGTGAGCCGGTGGACCTCGGGTACCGGCTATGTCATAGCCGACGCCGTGAAACTAACCCAGGTCTGAGCCCGTTCCTTCGTCACAAGGCCCTGCGCCGCTCATGCTCATTTCAACGGCGTAGGGCCATGCTAGGGATTGTCAATCCCCGGAAAGCGTGGACACTTGGATCATGTGATGGAGGGCTTTCGAACCTCCGTCATGTAGTCCTCGAAGTCGACTGGCGGGATTCCGCTGTTGGCGCTGTGACGCCGTTTCAGGTTATAGAAGCCGTAACGGTAACCGTAGGGACGTCTGTATCAGCCGATCCGGGAGGCGAGCGGGGCGGCATCGTAAGGCAACCGCCGTATTCGTTTAACCAACAGGACCAAGACCGGTCGCGTAGTCGCAAAACCCACATGCGATGACGTTTCGCGGTTTAGCTCCACTGACTGAGGATGGAAGGAAGGATGAGGATCACCAAGTTTACCCGTGCTCTCGGTGTCGCCTTGGCTATTCTTGTGGCAACGGCCTCAAGCGGCCAGGTGGCACAAGCGCAGACACAGACGCTAGTCGCGGAAAGCTTCACCATCGTGATGCTGCCGGACACCCAGTATGCTTCCGAGTATTGGCCCGAGGTATTCAGGGCGCAGATGCAGTGGGTGGATGACCAGCAGTCGTTCAGAAACATCAGATACGTGCTGCACGTCGGTGACGTGGTCGACAACTCCGACCAACTGTTCCAATGGACCAACAGCAAGAGCGCGATGGGCCTGCCCACCGATGACGTGCCCTACATCATCGGTCCGGGCAACCACGACCTGGACTCGACCACGACCCGGGTCGCGACAAGGTACAACACCCATTATCCGCGATCCACCTTCACCAATCTGCCCTCGTTCGGCGGGACCTACCCCTCCGCGCAGAACGACAACGCCTACCACACCTTCACCGCGGGCGGCGTGGACTGGCTGGTGGTCGCGTTGAAGTACGCGCCCAGCGACGCAGAAATCGCCTGGGCGAACCAGGTGGTGTCCGCGCACCCCAACCACAGCGCCATTCTGGTCACCCATGCCTACCAGAACGGCACCACAAAGGACACCAACGGGAACAAACTGTGGACCAACCTGGTCAGCAAGCACGCCAACTTCCGGTTCACGTTCTCCGGGCACTACGTCAATGCTGGTGTGATCACCCAGCAGGGGGTGAACGGCAACACTGTGCGCCAGATCCAGGCCGACTACCAAAACAGTTCCCAGCGTGACCCCAACAGTTTCTTGCGAATCATGATGTACGACCCGGCTACCGACAGCTTGGACGTCAAGACCTACTCGCCGTTCCTCAACAGCTCCAAGACCGACGCGGCTAACCAGTTCGTCCTCAGCAACATCCGGCCCGTCCCTCCGTCGTGGAGCACCATCGTCGACAACGCGACTGCGGGCCGGTTCACCGCGAGCGCGAACTGGGGAACATCCTCGTGGTCGAGCCAGCGGTACGGCGCTGATTATCGCTTCGCCACTCCAAACACCACCGCCAGCGATGTCGCCTGGTACAAGGTGAACATCCCGGCGACGGGAACCTATCAAGTCCAGGTCTGGTACCCGGCCGACTCCGGCTACAACGACTCGACCCCGTTCCACGTGGTGACGCCGACCGGCAACCAGGTGGTGCGCGTGAACCAGCGCGTCAATGGTGGCCAGTGGGTGTCACTCGGCAACTTCACCTTGGCCGCCGGCGACGCCGACACGGTGGGTGTCAGCCGCTGGACCGCCGGCACCGGCTATATCATCGCCGACGCGGTGCGGATTACCCGCATAAGCTGACGGGGCAGAGATCCCGCAACACACGATGGTCCGATTTGGAAGCAGGCGCCGGGTGAGCTGTTCGGCTGTGACGACGTGGTGCACCCTCAAGCGCTCGCTGCCAGTTTGTGGAGGTGCGGCGGTCCGCCGCACCTCCACAGCGCATCGGCGTAACATTCACCGGGATCCGCGAAGGTGGACTCCGCCCTCCAACCATCCGCGGGTGCCAACAACCGCCATGGAGTGTGTCTCGTGATCACCACGATCCTGCTCAGCGCGGCGATCGCCGCTCACCCGCTGACCCCGTTCTCGGTCGACCAGCTTGTCGAGCTGACGCTGCACAAGGATCGCATCGACGTCTCCGCCGTGCTCGACCTCGGTGAGGTGCCGACAAAGCAACTCACGCCCGACTGCGCCACATTCGCTTCCCAGCTCGACATCCGCATCGGAGCCGAGCCTCTGCAATGGACTGTCCAATCACAACAACTGGAACGGCAAGGAGCCGCGGGCGCGGAGACCAGCCGGCTCACATGCAAGTTGTCGGCCCCCGCTGCCCTGAGCTCACCGGCAACCGTCACGGTGGAGAACCGGTACCTGCCCGATCGTGTGGGTACCCACCAAATCGTGTTGGCCGGCGAGGGCGTTTCCCTTCCGGCGGACCTGCCGCCTTACGAACGGTCAGCGGAGCTGACCGTGCAGCCCGGTGCCGACGCGCCCCTTCCCGCCGCCAGCGGCACGTCGGAACGCAGTTGGCTGCAGCGCGGCGAGGACTGGCTCAAGGGCGCCATCGGGGATCCGACTCCGCTCGTGTTGTTCCTCGCTGTGCTCGTGGCGGCGCTTCTTGGCGCCGCGCACGCGGCACTTCCCGGGCATGGCAAGACCGTGATGGCCTTGTACATGGCCGGCCGGCAAGGGCGGCGGCGAGATGCGGTCATCGTGGGCAGCACCGTCACCCTCACCCACACCGCCGGAGTGCTGGTTTTGGGCGTCGCCACGACCGCGTTCGCCGGCCTGGCCGCGGAATCCGTACTCAAGTGGCTTGGCGTGGCCAGCGGCGTTCTCATCACCGTCGTGGGTGCCGGCATCCTCATCGCCGGCTTGCGCCATCGGCATGACCATCACCACCACCGGCCGCACCATCACGATCACCATCACCACAGCCGCAAAAGCCTTACCGCCCTCGGCATCGCCGGTGGCCTTGTGCCCAGCCCTACCGCGCTGGTCGTCCTGCTCGGCGCGGCCGCGCTGGGCCGCCTCTGGCTCGGCATCGTCCTGATCATCGTCTATGGCTTGGGTATGGCGGCGACGCTGACCGCCGCGGGACTGTTGCTGCTGCGGGTGCGCGACCGCTGGGCATGGCTTGGCCGCCTTGCCGTGCCGGCGGAAGCAACCGGATCGGTCATCATCGTGCTGGGATTCGGCCTGGCCGCCCGAGCCGCGCTCGCCCTCTGAGCCCCAATCCGTTTCGACTTTTGTACCAAGTCCCGCCCGGGGTGGCCGAGCGGACAGCAAGGAGTTCCATGCGACTCGAGATAGGACGTTTGCTCACTACCGCTCTCGTAGGTCTAACGCTAGCGGGAGCATCCGCATGCGGCGAAGCGGCACCGGATGCGTCCGCTGGCCCGACCGCGTCCGCTGGCCCGACCGCGTCCGCCCGAGCGGGCGACTCGAAAACCGTATGCGACGCCGTGATGAAGGCTCGCAAGACGGCCCTCGATGCGCTCGCGCCAGTGTCGACGGCCCTTGCCCACGACAAACCCTCAGCCAAGGACATCGCCAAGGCCACCGATGACTTGAAGGCGGCCTTCACCGCCATGCACTTGGACGTGGCCGCCGCAGCCGAACACGCCGACGACCCGCAGTTCAAGGCAAAGATCGCCGCCTACCAAATGTCGGTGGAGCAGGCGATCGTCGTCGTCGAAGGGGCCGACGGTGACAAGACGAAACTCGCGGCCGCGATCGACTTGCCCGCACTGCAAAGCGCGGACAAAACTGTCATGGCCGCCTGCGCCTGAGGACACGGCGGATTGCGGCTGGTCAGACATTCCATGAGTTTGTTGTCAAGCGGCAAGTTGTTGATCTTGCCTGATCGGGGTCCATGCCTTGTTCTCGTCGTAGTTCGTGCCGGTCTTGATGCAGCCGTGGAGGATGCCGACGAGGCGGTTGCTGAGCTGACGCAGGGCTGCGCGGTGGCCGGTGCCGCGGGTGCGGAGCTGATCGTTGTAGGCGCGGGCCCCCAGTGATGCCTTGAGCGCGGAGAAGGCTTACAGGCCGAGGGCGTCGATGAGCCGGTCGTTGTGAACGTAGCGGGCCAGCACGACCTTCTTCTTGCAGACTAGCGGGTGATCGGGTTGGTGCCGGCGTAGTTGCGGCGGGCTTTGGCGTCGACGTAGCGATTCTTGTCGTCGCCCAACTCGGCAAGCACTCGGGCACCGAGCACGACGCCGAGGCCGAGCTGGCTGAGGTAGATCTCGGCATCCAAGTGCTTGCCAAAATGTGCCTCGACCTGCTCCTGCATCACGTCGACCTGGGTGTTGAGGACATCGAGGATCGCCACCTGCGCGCGCACAGTGCTGAACCGGTTCCTTCGTGACCTGAGCGTGCTGCCGGCCGCGATATCCGACGACGAAGACCATCAGGCCAGCGTGCGTGCCGTCCTCCAGTTGGGTCGGCCTGGCCGTCACGCAAGGACGTCCGCGGGGCCATCACCAGTCACCGAGCCCGATCCACCATCGCCAGCCAGCTCTACAACGCTAAAGAACCGATGACCCTGTTCGAGTTGCAGGCATGGCTCGGACACCGTTCACCACAGTCGACCGCCTTCTACGCGAAGATCGCCCCGACCACGTTGGCCAAGGTGGTTTACGGTCTGTGGCGTGACCGGTGATGGGGGAGGGCGGCTGAGATGCGGGTGATGACCGCCGGTACGGAGTCGGCAAGCGCTGCGGGCCAGATGCTGGCCGCGAGCCACGCCGACTATCCCGCGTTCCGCCATCTGCTGGCGGACCCTGAACAGCGCCAACGGTTCCTGCTGCCGTTCATGACGGGCGCGGCGCGCGATGTCGCCCGCAACGGCACCATGCTGGTGGCGGTGGACGTCGGCGAGATACTCGGCGTCGCGCTGTGGCTGCCGCCCGGCGCATGGCCCGCGTCGTGGCGGCGCAAGCTGCGGATGCTGCCCTCGCTGTTGAAGGCGATGGCCATCGCAGGCAGGCGTGCCCCGATGTGGGCCCGCACGGGCAAGGCGCTCGATGTCCGTGCAAATGGCCGGCCTTGCTGGTACCTGCAGGCGCTCGGCGTGTCTCCAACGGCGCAGCGCGGGGGCGTCGGCACGGCATTGATGCGCCCGATCCTCGAGCGGGCTGACAAGGAGGACGTCGAATGCCGGCTGCATACCTCGGATCCACGCAATATCACCTATTATCAGCGGTTCGGTTTCACCGTCGGCGAGCCGATGGCGCCTATGTTCGACGGTGGACCGTCCTATCTGGAGATGGTGCGCCGCTAGCCTTCAAATAAGAAACTTCATGGTCCCTGGCGGGACCACCCGCAGGTGGGTGAAGCTCGTCGGTGTCGCTCGCCGTCGTCGGTTTCGCCTGGTGCGTCGCGCCTGAATATAAGAATGACGCCGGAGCCTGTCCCTGGTACCCCAGGTTGTCGCCGTCGAGCACGTGTCTCAGTGTCATGAGTCTATGACGGGCTCCGCGAGCGGCGCCGCCCTATCAGTGTGGCACCAACCGCCGCTGCCGTTTGCGCACGATCGTCGCGCTGAAGGCGCCGTCGCGGTCGCGCGGCATTTCGATGCCCACCGGACCCACCTCGGTCAGCAGTGTCTTGGACCGCTTGCCATTGCGAGAGTTACCGCGATTACGCCCCACCAGGTCGTGCTTGCCGTAGCCGAGATGCTCGTCCATCTCGGCCTCCAGGAACCGCTTGGTCAGCTGCTGCAGCAGCCCGTCACGGCCCAGCAGGGACACGCCCTGCGCCCGCGCCGCCAGCCTCGCTAACAGTTGTGGGTCCAGCGCTTCGGCCAACGCCTGGGCGGTCGTCTCTGGTGTGGCCGCCTCGTCCCCACCGTCCACCAGATGAGCGGGCACCATCGTGCTCTCCGTCTTTACCGCCGACGCGGTCTCCATAGTTACCATCTCGTTTGTCTTCTTTGTCAGGTCTTACACCCCTTTTAACGGCATTCCCGGCGGTCCTGCTGAGGCGAACGGTTACGTCAGTACGGGCGTCTGTGGATAGCCGGAGGTCGTCGTGGCGGTCGCGGCCCGCCGGTAATGTTTCCACGCGGCGGCGAGTCGCCGTATCCCTTCGTCGAAGACGTTGGGCGGCCGGGCGTATACCAGTCGGATGTGGTCATCGGCCGCTTGTTGCGGAGAGAGCAGGGCTCCTGGGACGACAGCGACGCCAAGGCGAGTGGCGATCTCGGTGAAGGCGGTGGCGGTGCCGGCGGGCAGGCGAAGCCATAGATTGAGTCCGCCAGCGGGCGGCTTCCAGGAGAACTCCGGGAGGTGCTGCGGCAGTACCGTTTCGGCGTGTGTCAGGCATGCGCGCAAGGTGGCCAGCCGAGCCGAACGGATCTGTTCTTCGGCACGGAGGAGCCGGACGGCGAGGAGCTGGTCGAGCACTGGAGTGCCGAGGTCAGCGCGGATCTTGGCTCGGGTGAGGTTGGCGATGAGCGGACTATGGCCACGGATCCAGCCCATGCGCAGGCCGCCCCAGTGCAGCTTCGTCAGCGAGCCGACAGTGATCAAGTTCGTGGCGTCGGCGAAGGCGGCGAGTGGTGGGGGTGCCAGGTCGAACGTGAGGTCGGACTGGCTGGTGTCGTCGACGACCAGAGTGGGACGCTCGGCGAGCCTGCGGGCGAGTCGAGCGCGGGCGGCGAGATCCAGAATCCTCCCCTGCGGGCCCAGGGTGGGGAGCAGATAGACCAACTTGCTGTGGTATCGATCGATGGCGTGGATCAGGTCCTCCTGCCCGGCGACTACCGGCCGCGTGCCGATCGTGTTCACAGGCAGGGCGTGCAGGACGTCGAGGATCCCGGGGCTGGTGGGGTCCTCGACGAGTGCGGTGTCACCGGGATGAAGCGTACACGTGCAGAGTAGGGAGAGGGCCTGCTGGTCGCCGGTGGTTACGAGGACCTGTTCCGGGCTGGTCGGCAGCTTCTGGTCGGTAAGCCGGGCCGCGACAGCCTCGCGCAGCGCGGGCAGGCCTGCCGGCAGGTAGCCGGGCGTGCCCAGGGCGGCGGCGGTGTCTTTGTCATCGAGTGTGGCGATGAGGTAGCGCACATGGTCGTGCGCGGGCAGGGCTGCGGTGGCCAGATCGATGACGGTGGTCGCCCCGCGCAGGGCGCTCATCCGCAGGGCATCGGGCGGCGTGTCGGTCGTAGCATTCCGCGGCGCGCCGCGGACCCAGGTGCCGCTGCCCTGGCGGCTGACCACAAGCCCTTCTTCACGGAGTTGCGAGTAGGCGGCGACCACGGTGCTGCGGCTAATGGCCAGGCGCTTGGCCAAAGACCGCTCAGGCGGTACCAGGCTGCCCGGCGCGATGTCGCCGCGGTCAATCGCGGCTCGGATGGCGGCAGTCAGCCGGAGGTACAGCGGACCGGGCCGGGCGGACCAGTCGCCCAACGCGTCGTGGATCTGCATCGTCTCCAATCCAATCGGACCCGAATTGGACCTACTGCCCACGCTGATTTTGAGCTTTGATTGGACTGCATCACGCGAGTCCTGTCAACCTACATCCGGGTACGGTGGCTCGCTCAGTCGGGCCAGGGAGGACACGGTGTGGCTTGGATTGGTCGGTTTGGGACGGATGGGCGGCCCGATGGTGCGGCGCCTGGTCGAGGCCGGGCATCAGGTCGTCGGTTGCGACGTGTCGCCGGATGCTCTTGCTCATGCTCGCCGTGCCGGCGCCAGCACCGTCTTTGATCTGACGGCCCTTGCCGAAACTTTGCCACGCCCGCGAACGGTCTGGCTCATGCTGCCCGCCGGGGCCGTCACCGCTGAGGTACTGGAACGGCTCGCGGACCTGCTCGATCCCGATGATCTGGTGGTGGATGGGGGCAACAGCGACTGGCGAGACGCCGGCCGGCGCAAGGAACGGTTGGCCATGGCTGGCGTCCGGTTCCTCGATGTCGGGGTTAGCGGGGGGCAGTGGGGTTGGCGCCACGGGTACGGCCTCGTGGTCGGGGGTGCAGAGGAGGACTTCGAGCGGGTGCGGCCCCTATTCACCGCGTTGGCCGCTCCTGGCGCGATGGCCCGCGTCGGCGCCACCGGTGCCGGACACCTCGTCAAGGCCGTTCACAACGGCGTCGAGTACGGGCTGATGCAGGCGTACGCCGAAGGCTTCGCGCTGCTGTCCGCGCACGACGACGTGGACGCGCTCACCGCGATACGGGTCTGGCAGGCTGGCTGTTCGGCGCGCTCCTTCCTGCTTGAGCAGATCGTTGCTGCATTGGCGAGGAATCCATCCCTGGCTGGCGTCGGCACGGCCGTTGCCGACAGTGGTATGGGTCGGTGGGTGGCAGAGGAGGCGATCCGGCTCGCCGTGCCGGCACCTGTGTTGACCGCTGCCTTGCACGCCCGGTTCGCCAGCCGCGACGACACCCAGCCGGCGAACCGGCTGTTGGCAGCGGCCCGCGCCCAGGTCGGGGGGCACTCTACCCATGCGTGATCCCGAGTTGATTCGCTCTCGAATCGACGACGTACTGCGGGAGGTCGACAGGGTCGTGCGAGAGGTCGATGTGGACGCGCTCATGGTGCTACTGGCGGCTATGGGCAACGTCCGCCGGACATTCTTCGCCGGCCAGGGCCGTTCCGGACTGGTCGCCCGAGCCGTGGCCATGCGCTGGATGCACATGGGCGTCACCGCGTATGTGGCCGGTGAGACGGTGACTCCCGCTATCGGTGCGGGCGATGTGCTGGTATGCCTGTCGGCGAGCGGCAGGACTGCCGCGACCGTCGACCATGCCCGTACCGCCCGCGCGGCTGGGGCTCGGATCGTTGTGTTGACCGCCACACCTGGCGGCCCGGTGGCTGCCACGAGCGATCTCGTCGTGGTGATCCCCGCTGGTACGGGCGTAGCCACCAGGCAGCACGCCGGCTCGCTGTTCGAACAGGCATGCCTGATCCTCGGCGATGCGCTGTGCGGCGTCTTTCAGGAGATGCACGGGGTTCCTGACCGCGAACTCAACCGCCGGCACGCGAACCTGCTATGACCGCCTACCCGATCCTTGATCGCGGCACCCACGCCGTCCCGCCCAATGCACCGCTGGCCGCGGCGGCTGGCGGCGCGGCCGATGCCGCGCGACCGGTCAGGGCCGGCGTGAATGTGGTCGTCGCATATCACTCCAGTGTGCTGCGCCGTCGCGGCCTGCCATCGGTTTCCGGCCTGTTGCCGTGGGCCGGTGCCAACGACCTGGCGATGGCTATCCTGCCGGAGATCGCCGAGGCCGTCGTCGGGTTGCCGGTGTTCATCACGGTCTGCGCCAACGACGCACTACGTCTCGCCGCGGTGGTGGTGGTCGAGGCGGCTGCGCTGGGCGCGCACGGCGTACTCAACGCTCCCACCGTCGGGCTGCTGTCGGGACTGGTCCGCCGTGAGCTGGAGGTGATGGGGCTCGGTTTTAAGCAAGAGACCGAGTTCATGTCTGTCGCGCGGGGACACGGCCTGAAGGCGTGGGGCTATGCGTTCGGTCCCGGACAGGCTCGGGCGTTGGTGGGCAACGGTGCGGAGGCGGTGGTCGTCCACCTCGGCATCACGGGTTCGCGCCAGCCGATCCACCGGGCGGCCCGCACGCTGGCTGTCACCGCCGACATTGCCCGGGTGGCCGGCCGGAAGGTGCATGTGTTAGCCCACGGCGTCCAGTCTCTGACCCGGCGGCCTTCACTCGCGTGTGCGCAGAAGCTGCTGCCCTTTACGGATTTTTGGGGCTCTCCAGGTATAAGTGTGGGTCGAGGTTTGGGATAGTCCGGCTTGAAGCTGTTGCTGGTGAGGGGGTTGCGTGGCGGGGTGTGGCGGAAACGAGGTGCGCACGGCTTGTGTCA
>Ga0209382_10012802_pt1 | contig 10340 bp, 10 predicted proteins | sample SoiMetdeltSBSDD5_FD_187599 | JGI IMG/M metagenome (GOLD analysis project Ga0209382, IMG submission 187599) | Bulk soil microbial communities from a Populus tree surrounding site in Tennessee, USA - Soil MetaG P. deltoides SBSDD5 (SPAdes) (version 2) | ecosystem: Environmental > Terrestrial >...
CGGCGATCCGGCGGGCGTTGCCCGCTTCGATCGAGGCGACCCGCTCGCGCGCGTGCTGCGCCTGCGCCGACAACAGCTCGTTGGGCGGAATCAGCCCTTGATCGAGCCGCACGGTGAGATCGCGGACGTAGGCGGCGATGCGATCCAGCGATCGCGTCAAGACCTGCTCGGCCTCCCGGGCAGTCACCAGCGTCCAGAACGCGCGCGCGATGTCGAGCCGCAGGTCGGCGCGGGCCGCCGTCAGGTCTTCGCCGGCCGCTTCGCGCTCGGCGCGCGCGGCGCGTTCGAGATGGTCGAGCCGTCCCCCCGTGTACACCAGCCACTGCAGATCGAGGCGCGTCCGGTAGTTGTCGGGCACGTCGGGGTAGACGACCTGGCGCGGCTGGCCGGGCTGCGCAATCGCAAACTCCTGGACGTGATTGGTCCGCATGTAGCCAGCCTGCGCGGCGACGGTCGGCAGTTGCGCCGCGGCGCGCCCGGATTCGGCGGCACGCGCGCCCTCCTCGCGCGCCTGCAGCTCGGCGAGGCGGTGGCTGTTCTCCAGCCCCCGCGCGATCGCCTCGTCCAGCGTGAGGCGCGTGACGGCCTGCGCACCGCCCGCGCTCTGCGCCAATGCCGCCACCGGCCACGAGGCCAGCAAAACGATGGCCGCGACCGCGCGGCCCCGATTCAGTCGTCTCGATGTCATGCGTGTGCGACGGCGGCTGGCGGACGCGAATCGCCGCCCCCGGTTCCTCCAGTAATCAGCCCGATGAACACGTCCTCGAGCGTTGCGGCGACGGGCCGCACGCTCAGCGTGCCGATGCCACGTTCGCGCAGCGCCGCTTCGATTCGTCCGACCGCGACCTCCTGAGTGATCCCGTCCAGCAGCACGTGGGCCCGTTCACCGAACACCTGCACGTCGGCGACGCCGCCGACCGCGGCGAGCACGTCGACCGGGGGACGAGCGGTGTCGGCCACGACCTCCACGATCCGATCGCGCAGCCGCGCCTGGAGCGCCGCGGGATCGTCGAGCGCCAGCAACCGTCCCTCGTGGAGCAGCGCGACGCGCGCGCAGCGCTCCGCCTCGTCCAGATACGGGGTGGTCATCACGATCGTCAGACCGCGGGCCAGAAACTCGGAGAGCAGCTTCCAGAATTCGCGCCGCGACACGGGATCGACGCCCGTCGTCGGCTCGTCGAGCAGCAGGATGTCCGGCTCGTGCACGAGCGTGCACGCCAGCGCCAGCTTCTGTTTCATGCCACCGGAGAGGCGATCGGCGCGCCGGGCGCGAAACGGCGTCAGCTGGGTCATGTCCAGCAGCCGGTCGCGCGCCGCCTCATACCCGCGAACGCTGTGGATCTCCGCGAAGAACGCGATGTTCTCGTCGATCGTGAGATCGCCGTAGAGGCTGAACCGCTGCGACAGGTAGCCGACCGTGTGCGTGATCGCCTGATGCTCGCGCACCGGATCGCGCCCCTGCACCGCAATCCGTCCCGCGTCGGGGCGCAGCAGGCCGCAGCCAAGGCGGATGGTGGTCGTCTTTCCCGCGCCGTCCGGCCCGATGACGCCGAACATCTCCCCTTTCCGCACTGAGAACGTCACCGCCTCCAGCGCGCGCACCGCGCCGTATCGCTTGCCAACGTTGTCGAACAGAATCGCGTCCATGGTTCCCGCTCAGCGCGGCAGCTCCGCTTCCACCGGCATGCCCTGCTTGAGAATCCCGGCTTTGTTGTCGGTCGTGACCTTGATGCGATAGACGAGGCGCGATCGCTCCTCCGCCGTCTGCACGTTGCGAGGTGTGAACTCGGCCTTGGGTGAGATGAACGTGATCGCGCCTTCGATCCGTTGCCCGGCATCGGTGAACAACGCCATCGTCTGTCCCAGCTTCAACCGCGGGACGATCGGCTCGTCGACGTAGACGTTGGCCCACGCGTGATCGAGATCGGTCACGACGACGATCGGCGAACGGGGCGCGATCATCTCGCCGGCATCCGCGAGCTTGGAGGTGACGATGCCGGCGACGGCGGAGGTGAGCACCGCGTCGGCCAGGCCCTTCTTGAGGGTCGCCAGCTGCGCTTCGCTCGCCGACACACGGGCGCGCGCCGCGGCAATCTCCTGCGGCCGGGCGCCGGCGCGAACCCGAGCCAGCGTCTCGCCGCTCGCCCGCGCGCGCTCGCGCACCGATTGCAGCCGCGCCGCCGCAACGTCGCGGCGGGTCGCGGCATCGTCGCGTTGCTTGCGCGATCCGGCGTTGGCCTCGAGCAGCGCCTCGAACCGCCGGAGATCGGTCGCCGCCGAGGCCAGCTCCGCGTCGGCGGCACGCACGTCGGCGTCCGACGATTCTGCCTGGGCCTGCGCCTGGCGGATATCCTCGGCGCGCGAGCCGGCCTGCAACAGCCGCAGCTGCGCCACCGCCTGATCGCGATCGGCCTCGGCGCGGGCAATCGCGAGCTGGGTATCAGCGGTGTCGATCCGGGCGATGACCGCGCCGACCGCGACGCGGTCGCCTTCGGCGACGGCGAGCTCGACGATCCGGCCGCCGACCTCGGGCGCCACGCGAACGTCGGTGGCCTCGACGTAGCCCGAGGCGCGGGGCGCCGCTTGGGCGTCCCCCCGCCTGCAGCCCACCGTGTCGAGCGCGGCGCCGGCCAGCATGACCACGACCAGCAGCGATCTCTTCATGCAATCCGTCCTTCGAGCAGCGCGACCGTGACGCGCTGAATGTGCGCAACGATGTGGGCGCGGTCGATCTCACCGACACCGCGCACCCCCAGGCGCTGGATGCGCCGGCGCAGCCCGGCGCTGGCGAAATACAGGAGCAGCGGCGCGATGATCCCGGCGTGGACGATCAGCGTGCTCACCGGCTGAAAGACGCGACCGTGCACGCCCTCGTCGATGATCGCGCCCAGCGACTTCACGATCCGCGCCATCACGCCGAGCGTGGCATCGTCGACGTGGGTGCCGCCCTCGGCAATCTCGCGAAACCAGATGGGTGGAAAGTGCGGGCGGGCTTCGGCCTCGGTGGCGAAGGCGTCGATGAACTGGCGAATCTTGTCGGACGGCGCGGCGGGCGAGGCAGCCGCTGCCGAAACCGCGGCGCCGACCGCTTCGAACATGTCGCGCAGGATGTCGCGGTAGAGGGCGGCCTTGCTGCCGAAGTGGTAGTAGATCATCGCCTTGTTGAAGCCGGCCGCGGCGGCGATGCGGTCGACGCTGACCCCGGCGAATCCATGGGCGGCAAACTCGTGCGCGGCAGCGGTGAAGATGCGCTGGCGCGAGTCGTCGGTGGCCGGCCCGGGCCGGCGGCCGAGCCCGCGCGCCGGGCGGCGTCGCCCCCCCGGCCGCCGCGCCGCCGCCCCACCGCCGCGCTTAACTAACTGGTCATTTAATTTCACTAAACAGTTAGTTAGCGTACCGGCCGGCGGGCTGTCAAGACGGGTGTGGGCAGCGGCGGCTGCTGACGCCGATACCGCTCGTACGGAGAAACGAAACCTTCTCGTCGAAGACCCTGGTCGGGGACCGACCGTCGATCTAGCCGAGCGGATGTGCTCTGTTCCTCCGTGCCTCGAGAGTTGCCGGTCACACGAGCCCCGACCTTCCTATTCACGACCGTGCCGGCAGAAGCTCCCGCTGCTGAAACCCGCCTACAGCAGTTTCGAGAGCCGCGCGTAGCCGGCGCGGCTGACCGGCAGCTTCCGTCCGTCATGCAGGATCGCGACCCGGCTGTCCTTGGCGTAGAGCTCGACCCGCGCGATCCGCTCGATGTTCAGCAGGTACGACCGATGGACGCGAACGAAGCGCATCGGATCGAGCTGCCCTTCGATCGTGGTCATGGTCTGATCCTTGAGATACGACCGGCCGTCGGCCACGAAGCACACGTAGTCGTCTTGCGCTTCGACATAGTCGATCCGCTCCACCGGCAGCACGTGCACCTGCGCGCCGTCGCGAATCAGCACCCGCTCGAGCGGCCCCTGCCGCGGCCGGGCGTCCTTGACCAGCGCCTCGACGTCGGGCCCGCGGTCGTCGGTCCCGGCCAGGCGCGAACGCGCTCGCGACAGCGCTTCGCCAAAGCGCTCTTCGCTGAACGGCTTCAGCAGGTAGTCGATCGCGTGCACCTCGAACGCCCGCAACGCATACTGATCGTAGGCGGTCGTGAAAATCACCGGCACCGTTCGCCCGATCAACTCGAGGACCTCGAACCCATCGAGCTTCGGCATCTGCACGTCGAGGAACATCAGATCCGGCGTCAGCTCGCTCACCGCCTTGACCGCGTCGAAGCCGTTGCCGCACTCGGCGACGATGGCGATGCCCGGCTGGCCGGCCAGATACTCGCGCACCACGCCGCGCGCCAGCGGCTCGTCGTCGACGATGATCACGCGCAGCGGGTCGCTCTCGCTCATGCCGTCTCCTTCTCCCGCTCCACCGCCGGCGGCGCCGGGAACGATACCTCGACCCGCCATCGTCCGTCCTGCTCGCCGGTGGCCAGCAGCGCGTCGGCGCCGTGCAGCGCCCGCAACCGCGCGCGAACGTTGGCGAGGCCGACGCCAGCCCCCTTGGATCGCGGACGCTCCGGATCGCACGGGTTCTCGACCACGATCGACAACCGCGACGGCGAACGCGTGGCGACGATCCGGATCGTGCCGCCGTCGAGCATGTGGGCAATCCCGTGCGTCACGGCGTTCTCGACGATCGGCTGCAGCAGCAGCGGCGGCACGTGTCCGCTCTCCGCCTGCGGATCGGCGGCAATCTCGACGTCGAGCCGATCGCCGAAGCGGATCCGCTCCACCGCCAGAAACCGCTCGGCGAGCTTCAGCTCACGCGCGACCGTGATCCGCGCTTCCCCGCCGAGCGCCAGCGTCTCGCGGAGAAAGTCGCCGAGCAGCAGGCACATGCGCCGCGCCGCCTGCGGATTGACGGTCGTCAGGGCGCTGATCGAGTGCAGACAGTTGAAGAGGAAGTGCGGATCGATCTGGGCGCGCAGCGATCGCAGCTCGGCTTCTCGCGCCAACACCTGCACTTGCAGCGCGCGGCGCTCTGCCTCCTGCGTTTCCCCGACCGTGATCAGCAGATAGCTGACCGCCAGCGACAGCAGATACAACAGCACGCCGAAGCCGAAGATCAGACTCTCGTGCCCGCCGGCGCGGGCCGCCTCCGGCAGCCAGCCCCGGCGCACCAGCATGCCAATCCACGGCCGCGACATCACCAGCCAGCCGCCACTCGACAGCAGCGATGCGACGATGCCCGTCGCCAGGATCTTGGCGGCACCGGAGCTGACGATCGGCAGACTGCGGGCGACGTACCACGCCGACAAGCACACGAACGCATACGCCGCAGCGATCGGCAGGACCACGAGCGCGGTCTGCGGCCAGCTGAGGCCCATCCGGGCCGCCAGGAGCCCTGCGAGCAGGACCGCCACCAGCGCCCAGAGCGAGAGATAGAGCGCCAACCGGCCGCGGCCGGCGAGGATCGGATGCATTAGGTCCAGGGTGCCACGGTGCCTGAGGGCCAGGAGGGCCGAAAGGGCCAAGGGGCCACAATGCCAACAGTGCGGAAAGTGCCAAGGACCCTGGCACCGTAGCTCTAATTCTTGATCTCCACTCCTCCCATCAGCGCCATGCCGCGCAATGTGAGGCGGTGCGCGCCGGCCGTCTGTGGGGGGCGCGTCTTGTCGTCGACGCCGCCCATGAGCGGCACGATCTGGCTGACCACGGTCCAATCGTCCGGCACGCGTATCTCGATGCCACCCCACAGGCAGAACAGATCGATGATCGCTTCGCCGTTGATCGCCGCCTTGCGGAGATCGATTTCGCACCCGCCCATGAAGGCGAACACATCGGCACGACGGAACGCTGGCGAGTTGTTGCCTCGCGTCACGCCCGACATGATCGCCACCACCGTCATGGCCGAATTGTCATGCGGGGCCGCGGGACGCGGTGACGTGTCGGTGACGGTTTCGCGTGGCGCGGGTTCCCAGCCGCCGCTGCCGAAGCTCGCGTCGATCGGCGGCATGGGATCGAATTGGGGTGGAGCCGGGACGGGTGGAGCCGTCGGCCGCTTCGTGAGTCCCTGCCAAACGAGGTATCCGCCGAACAGAATCAATCCGATCGGCCAGACGTCGCGCAGGCTGAGCCTGATGAGGTCGAGCTCCTCGGCCTGGAGCCAGCCACCGACGAGCGTCAAGAACAGCCCCACGAACGCGCCGCCCCCATCGCGCGCCTGCAACAGCTTGAGCACGCCGATAAGGATGAGGGCCGAGGGCCAGTAGCGCAGATAGCCGGTCGCGCCCGCAACGCCCAGCTCGTCGAGCGTGAACACGATCCCGACGAACACGATCAGCAGGCCGAAGACGAGTTGCGGCGTCACCTGGAATGCCGGCTCGGCGCTGGCGGGACGAAATCCGTTCACAACCGTCCTCCAGGGCTGGGATGTGAGCTGGGAGGATCGATGGCGCGCCAAATCAAGAAGCCGCCGGCCATCACGATCAGAATGGGCCAGGCGCGGCGAAATCCGAAGCCCCAGACGCGGAATTCGGTGACGACACCCCAGATACCGATGGCGATCAGCCACCACCCGACGCGGCTGATCGGGTGGCGAGCGCCGCTGAGCTTTGCCATCCCAAGAACGATCAGGATCCACGGCCACAGCGGCACGTGGGCCTCGATGCCCCACCAATCGAAGCGATCGGCGAGCAGCAGCGCACCAACGAGCATCACGACCAGGCCGAAGACCACGCGCGCATGCGATGCGGCCATGTCGATCGGTCTCCCGCTGCAAGCCACCATGCTCATGTCTCATTTCACGATACGCCCGCCCGCGACGGCCCGGGCCGGCGTTTCCGGTGAAAGCCGCCGGACCAGCGGCGAATGGCGAATTTAGTACAATTCTCGGCCCATGCAGCCGAAACGCCTCGCCGCGCTCACGATCCTGGCCCTGCTGGTCGCCCGCGCCGGCACCGCCGATCCCTTGCAGGACGACCTTCGGGCGCGCCGCGCCAGGGCCATGGAGCGCCTGGGCTCGACCTCGCTGGCGATCTTCTGGAGCGCTCCCCAACGCGTGTATTCCGCCGACGTCGACTACGAGTACCGGCAGGACAGCAACTTTCTGTATCTGACCGGCATCGATCAGCCGGAGAGCATTCTGGTCTTGATGCCAGGCAATCGATCGCGCAAGGAGCTGCTGTTCATTCGCGAGGCCGACGCCCGACGCGAGCATTGGGAAGGACACAGCCTCACGCCTTCTGAAGCCACGGCGAAGAGCGGGATCACGGCGGTGATGACAACCACCCAGTTCGAGCCGTTCATCGCCGCCATGCTGTCGAAGCGTTCCATGGGCGCGGACGCGGAGGAGTACGCGAGCTTCTTCGCGGCACTCACCGACAGCCGCGCCCGGATCTCGCTGCTCCTCGAACCGCAGCCGACGTTGTCAGCCCCTCCGGGTCCGGCTCGCCAGTTCGCCGACAATCTGCGCGCGCGCTTCTTCGGGTTCACCGTCCATGACGCGACGCCGATCGTGTGGGAACTGCGGCAGATCAAAACGCCCTACGAGCAGGACGTGCTCCGCAAGAGCGTGGCAATTTCGAGCGACGCCCATAAGGCCGGCATGCGAGAGGCTGCTCCCGGCAAGTTCGAGTACGAGGTGGAAGCCGCGATTGAGAACGTCTATCTCCGCAACGGCGCGATGAGCTGGGGATATCCGTCGATTGTCGGCAGCGGCAGCAACTCCACCATCCTGCACTACAACCGATCGAGCCGAAAGATGGAGTCGGGCGACGTGCTGCTGGTCGACGCCGCCGCGAACTATCAGGGCTACACCGGCGACATCACCCGTACCTATCCCGTGAACGGGACCTTCTCACGCGAGCAGCGCGAGATCTACGCCATCGTCCTCGCGGCGCAGGAGGCGGGCATGACCGCGGCGAAGGCCGGCAACCGCGTGGCCGACGTTCAAGCGGCGTGCGATCAGGTGCTGCGCGCCGGGCTCGTCAAGCTCGGTCTGGTCATCGAACCCACCGGACAACAGTTCAAGATTTGGTCGACGCACGGCGTCTCGCATTGGATTGGCATGGACGTGCACGATGTCGGGACGGTGTCGACGCTGGCGCCGGGGATGGCGTTCGTGATCGAACCGGGGATCTACGTCCGCGAGGCGGCGCTCGAAGCGCTGCCCAAGACCGCGGAGAATCTCGCGTTCATCGACAAGGTCCGGCCGATGGTGCAGAAATACCGCAACATCGGCGTGCGCATCGAGGATTCGTTTCTGCTCACCGACAAAGGGCTCGAACGTCTCTCGGCGGGAGCGCCGAGAACGATCGAGGAGATCGAGCGCTTCATGAAGAAGTAGCCGCGGCGAAGCCGCGCGTCTACTTGTCGGGGAGGCCGGCCGCGCGGCGCGCGCGCCGCAGCGCCTCGAGCGCCTCCTCGACTTCCCTGCGGGCGCGTTCCTTGGCCCGCTCGTCCTTCGCCGCCTTCAGCGAGTCGTAGGCCTTGAGCACCGCCCATTGCAACGCGATCGACGTGGCGGCAACCATCAGGCCCTGGCCGTTGCTGAACGCCGCATAACCCTTGACGTCGTTGGGCGTCACGAGGTCGAGGAATTCCTGATGGGTCATGGCGCCGTACGACGCCGGAGCCCGCAGCGAGTCGCGACCGAGCAGCGACACGATATCGATCTTTTCCCCCTCGACGTCGACGCGATAGACCTGGCGGCCGTCGCGGGTCTTCGGATCGAGGAGACGGATGGCCGGGGGCTTGGCGAGGGCACGTTGGATACGTTTCAGGGAGACCGGCAAGTCCGGCGACGGGGTTGACGGCTGTGTGGGCCCGTTGTCGGCGCGACTCTGCGGCGCCGGCGCCGGCGCCGGCTCCGGCTCCGTCGCACCGCCCGACTGCTGGGGAACTCCGCTCAACAGCCCGGCGAGAAGAACCACGGTGAGACTCATGCGCTGCCCTTAAGACGAATCGCCACAGCCGTTGGCCGCGGCGTTTCGAACGCAGGAGGCGAAGGCATCATCACCCAGTCTACTCGCTCGCGCGAGATCGCAAAAGCCTCGGGCCTCGACGATACGCACCTGCCACACTTTGTTCACGGCTGGGACGCCCGCTGTTCGCAACCGAACGAAACGAGCCGGCTCTCGCGCCGGGTCACGATCGCGTAACTCCCTAGTTTTGGAAGGTGTTAGTCCGCGACTGCCTCATGGGCACGCCGCTGGCAGTGGGGGCGGTGGAAGGCTCACGTCAGCCATGAAAGACCACGATATAATCGCTAGAAACCGGCACCGCCGACGTCCCGTCTAACCCCGACAGAGGTTCACAGCCCATGGCGTTCTTCTCACGATCGAGCCAGCCGGCGCCGCAGATCGACAACCTTCCGGAGACGGTCCTCGCGCCGAACTCGCTCATCGCACTCCGCAACATCGAAAAATCGTACGCGCACGGCACCAGCCGCACCTACGTGCTGCGCCGGATCAACGTCGACGTGAAAGAAGGGGAATTCATCTCGATCATGGGTCCGTCGGGCGCCGGCAAGTCGACGTTGCTGCACATCATCGGCATGCACGACAGCGCCTGGACCGGCGAGTACTACTTCCTCGATCAGCCGGTGCACAAGCTTGGCGCCAAGGATCGCGCACGGCTCCACAAACAGAACATCGGCTTCGTGTTCCAGAGTTATCACCTCCTCGATCACTTGACCGTCTACGAGAACCTCGACATTCCGCTCTCCTATCGCGACATTCGGAAGTCCGAGCGCGAGAGCATGGTCTGCGACATCCTCGACAAGTTCGCCATCGTCGGCAAGAAGGACCTGTATCCGAATCAGCTCTCGGGCGGACAGCAGCAGCTGGTCGCGGTGGCGCGAGCCGTCATCTCCAATCCCAAGGTGATTCTCGCCGACGAGCCGACCGGGAACCTGCACACCAGCCAGGGCAAGGAGATCATGGAGCTGTTCCGCAAACTGAACGAGGCGGGCACCACCATCATCCAGGTGACGCACTCGGAGGCTAACGCCGCATACGGTAGTCGCATCGTGCAACTGCGGGATGGTTGGGTGGTCCAGGAATAACCTGGTCGACACGCATTCGAAAAACCAAGGGCCGGCTGGTATCAGCCGGCCCTTTTTTCTCCAACCCGGAGTCCGGAGCGGAGCGGTTCGATTACCAGCGCGGCTCCTTGCGCCGGCCGCCGGAGAAATCGCCGTCGTCGTAGCTGCGTCCCCCGCCGCCGCCGCGGCCGCGGCCTCCACCACCACCGCCGAATCCGCCCTCGGGTTTCGGTCGCGCCTCGTTCACGACCAGCGCGCGGCCTTCCATGCGGAACTCGTGGAACTCGGTGACGGCCTTCTGCGCGTCTTCATCTGAGCCC